>Ga0181594_10000013_pt1 | contig 121544 bp, 116 predicted proteins | sample 071ome_18_FD_145603 | JGI IMG/M metagenome (GOLD analysis project Ga0181594, IMG submission 145603) | Coastal salt marsh microbial communities from the Groves Creek Marsh, Skidaway Island, Georgia - 071413BT metaG (spades assembly) | ecosystem: Environmental > Aquatic > Marine > Intertidal...
GGAGGGGGGAAGGGAGGGGGGAAGGGGGGGGGGGGGGGGGGATAATCGTTGGTTTATAATAAAGTGGGTGGAGGTATCCTAGCAACGGGTCTGGGCTGCGATCCGCTTGCTGCGGCGGATTCCATTCTGGAGCGTGCTGATCTCGTTCTTGATCGCGGTCACCGCTCGGGTCGCCATCAGATCCGATTGCCGCGTGCGAAGCCGCCGCGTTAGGATCTTAGACTGAGCGATCTCGATCGAGGTGCGCGACTCCTCGGTCAGCCCCGGTTGAGCCAGATCGGCAGCGTTCTGCTGCTCTTCCTCCTCGAGCTCCTTGATCACAGCCTCGTTCTGCTCGCGGAGTGCAGCAAGGTGCCGTTCTGCATCTTCCAGGGCCGAGGTCTTCTCCTGCAGCATCCGGCGCAACTCTCTGATCTCATCCTCAGAGGCTTCGAGCTTCTTATGCTGGTCGGTAGCAAACCTGGTCTCGTTGAGCGCGGCCTCAGTCGCTGCCTTCTGCGCGGCGGTGGTCATGATGGTCAGAAGCCGGTCCGACAGCGGGACAATGCGGTGCGTCCGAGTCTGCGGCCAGCGGGACCACCCCGCCATCGTACTCGGATGCAAGCTTGTCAGCGTCGTCCAAAGTCATAGTCTCAAAGTTCATCCTGATCGGTTCAGCGTGTTTCTGCAGATTTTTCTGAACCATTTCCCTTAAGTACCCCTCGGGGTGTCTACGGTCGACACGACGTCGACAGATCCAAAAATAGACCGTAGACATCGTGTCCACGCTGGACTTTCGATTTCACTATTTAAGGGCCAAACCTGAGAGCGAACCGCAGAATCAATCTCGATCAGATCATGTCAACATCACACACTGACTCGACACACGACCCCGTCAAGTGGAGAAAGCTGCCGTTCTACGACCTGGATACCGTCCGCCCGGCCACTGATGCGGAGCGACAGGCGCCAGACTACCCAACTCCTCCGGTTAACTTTCCGAGAGAGGACGATGAGATGGTCGTCACTGGAGCCGATCTTAATGTCTACATGGCGTCTTGCCCAGATGACATCGCGTTTGTGCTTTTCGACAAGCCTGATGAACCGGCCAAGGCCGTCGTGTCAAACACGCCTTTTTTCTACAGACGTCGTTTGGACGAGGCGATCCTCTTGAGCAGCAAAAAGTGGTGCGAGGAGTTTCACATCGCATACAACCATCGTTCTGGAGGCCCCGGTGAGTGCTACGTTAGTGGGACGAACGCGACGGAGTACTACAGGATCGAGCCGCTGCCACTTCCGGATATCTACCACGGCACGATCCATTTGGCGCCGGCCAGCCGGTCCGATGCCGATGCCGATGCCGATGCCGATGCCGATGCCGATGCCGATGCCGATGCCGATGCCGATGCTGATGCCGAGCCGCAGTCGCAGTCGCCAAAGCGGCCTTCGACCGACGATGGCAATGTTGAGCCGCCGGTGAGAAAGCGCCGCGTTCGTCCGGCTCAGACACTAGTTGGCCATCACGATTTCATCATGGACAGTAGCGACCCTCCGACCCATTTTGTACTAGCTAACACAAGTGTGTCGGTAGGCGATATCGTGAGCTCGCCGTCAGGTGGATCGTTCAGGGCGACCGAATGTTACGAGCAATACACGGATGGGTCAGGGGTCACATTCTATGGTTGGTTCTGTGACTGCATTCCCCCCCCGCCAGAGTAGAGGCTCGAGCATATGTGCGTATCTCTATAAATCCGTCCACCTCACGCGCTTCTATTTTTGGCCCTGTCTACTTCGTGTCCAACGTAGACAGCCACCCCCGCCATTTGAGGAGAAGGGACCAGAATTGACCGCAGAATCACCATGGCTTCGGTATCCCGACAGTACTGCAGCGAAGATCTTCTACACCGGCGAATTCCCTCGTCGGAATTTCTACTTCACCGGCTCGCAGACTGCAAGTTTCTCGAACTAATTGTTGGCCCTACTCTTATGCGGAGGATTGCGGCTTTTTGGACGCAGCATCAACAGCTCATTTCACTGACGTTGCAATCAATGCGGCGGAATACTACCGTAGAAGACGAGCCACCCGAGGTGCGGCTTCTCTTCGTGTCGCCTCGCTTCCGAATCCAGATTGTCTTTGCTGCCAATGATCCCGAGCAGTCAGAAAAGCTGGCCGCACCGCTGGATATTCACATCTCCGCGTATGATCGAAAAACGCAAGAGATGATAGAAAACCCCCAGATTGCACAGATGCTGCTCCAAATCATCGGCGTCACCAAGGGGTTCGGGTGGGCTCCGCCTGAGAGCAACGCCTCCCTGTTGTTGACTCGGCACGAGTGCGGCAATCCGATTTTCTGCTTTGAGCTTGGAATTTGCAGAGTTCAAGACAAGCGGTTCTATGAACGGATACTCGTCGATGGGCAGGATTTTGCACGTGACTACCTCAAGAAACACAGAGAGATGGTGCAGCTCGACGCCGACATTGTCCAAAAAAAAGCCGACCTTGCGATTCAGCAACAACGGCACGCGGAGCTGAAGCGAATGCAGGCGATCGAGCGTGGAAACCTTGAGCAAGCCAAAGCCGCCTATGCAGAGAGTGCAGAGCGGTATGCAAAGGCGGAAAAGGAGTACAAACTCCGACTCGACCTTGTTGCGCTACAAAAAAAACTCAAAGTTGAACTGAATGCGGCCGGGATGTCCGACGTTGAACGGGATGCAGCACAACGGATCTTGGCCGTGCTTCGGCAACCGCCGGGATGCGTCGACGGGAAGGAGGATGCATAGCTCGCCGCGGCGCGGTCGATATCGTTTATAAACGTGCTATTCCAGACTAGGTGGGTCCCACATGTAGTCCTCCGGCTGAATGCCAGCGAGCATCGCGGCAACAACATACCCATGACCAAACGATTTTGAGACATCAAAGAATTTTTCCCGCAGGAGGGGCACCGACACCTCGAGACACTGCGTCGAGCCGTCGACCGGATCGTGTGGCCCGTCGTAGTCCGTGACAACAATCGGCGGCCCGGGCGACGCCGCCGTGGTGATCCAGTGCCCCACCCGGTCAAGCTTTGACGCATCCGAGATGTGATCGAGGTACTCGGTGACATACAGCCGTCGCGTTTCGACGATGCCGAGCTTCTGGCCTTCAAACGCGGCGTGCGTGAGCTGCCGCCCCTTTCCAAGGGTACACCTCCGGCGAGGCCGCGTCTGTTTCCGCCACCACGCTTCTATTTTTGCCGGGTCAAGCCCGGCATACCGTTTTAACGATTGGTACCAGTTCTCGAAACAGAGAAAACCCCGGTGTGGCACCGGGGAGCTCATGGGGCTGAACGTGGTTCGGTCCAGACTGGTTTTCCTAGCCTGAGACGTGACATTGAGCGTAATCGATCCGTGTGGCCTCTCTGGAAACTTGTGGCGCCGTTTGAACGAACACACGTAGATCTTTCGTGGAGCAACCATGTCGCGATTGTGGGCGCACTCTGTGCCCGGCGCCCGCTTATGAAGTTCTGGAGGACACGACGTCGATCTGATCCCGATTTAGCTCGGTCTACGTCGATCTGGCCCCAGCATAGATTCAATGTGCAGTGCAGACGGCGTCGCCATACCGGATGTCTGGGATTGCGTTGGTGGTAGCAAGTTTTAAAAATGAGTAGAGTACGTGAATCTAAGACTATTCATGTTCCTGTTCCTCGTAGGCAGGCGGTGGCGACATCTCCGGCACGGTCCCGTCCTCTCCATAGCTCGGTGATTCGGCCGAGTAGCTCGGGGACTCTGGACCGTAGCTCGGGGATTCGGCCGAGTAGCTCGGGGACTCTGGACCGTAGCTGGGGGACCCTGGTCGATAACTCGGCGATTCTTGGTCGTAGATCTGTGAGTCGGGACCGTTTGTGAGCGACTCTGGCTCTGAAATTGACCGGCTCCGGCTTCGGCTCCGGCTCCGGCTCCGGCTCCGGCTCCGGCTCCGGCTCCGGCTCCTGCCAATCACCGACTCGTGATGCCTTCTGAGCGCCTCGGCAATTAACCGGGCTGTTGCCAGAGATATGGCCAATCGGGCGTCGCCAGACGAGAAAAGCCCCTGAATGAAATCGGCATCACATTGCCGTGGGTTGTACCACGACCAATCAAAGGAGTTCAGCAGCCGCAAGGTGTAGCGATACAGCTCACGCGACGAAAGGTGCGGAAAGTACTCCTCAAGGAACGCGCGCATCTGTAGAGCGGTGTCAAACATGATTCTGCGCTCAGAAACTGGCATTGGCTCTGAAGTGCAAACCAGTGTCTACGTAGACACACGACGTCGACGCGGGCTAAATCGGGACTGGAAGTTGGGCTAAATCGGGACGTTTATTCTAGTTTACTGTGCCGTTGCAGCCGCACTGCGGTTCGCGAATATCGACGCACAGTCGGTGCGTTGTCGTGTTCCACTTCAGATACAGCCCATTGTCCTCGACATAACAGTTTTCAACTAGATAATTTCCAATCTCCGTCGCCGCCGCGACGCACATCGAGAGCAGCGTGTCGGCCCCCTTGACCGTGAGATCACCCGGTTGATACACGCGCGACGCCATTCGCCACACCGTGCCGCCGCGCTCGCCGAGCGGGCGGCCATCCTTGACATCGCGCCAGAGCTGGCTCAGGAGCCTCCGGCTCCAAATTCGAGTCGCAAAGGTGGCCGAAATTCTGAGTCCGAGCTTCCTCGTCGCTGTGCGCTCCTCGGCCTCTTGGCACATTCTCCGAAGCTCGTCGACCGTGTAACTGTCGGCGCTGACCTTCACCCGCGGGGACGGCGGCTTCTCCCAGTAGAGGTTGAACGTGAACAAGTCCGTATCTTCATTGTAGGTCTGGAGCGACACGGTGACCAGCCTTCCGTCCGATCGGGGCTGCCCCGGTTCCGATCGGGGCTCCCCCGGTTCCGATCGAGGCTGCCCCGGTTCCGATCGAGGCTGCCCCGGTTCCGATCGAGGCTGCTCCGGTTCCGATCGAGGCTGCTTCGGCAGCGCCGACGGTTCGTCGGCGGGGGCTGGTCGCTTATCTCCGGCTCTTGCTTCACTCATTGTGCTGCGTGATTCTGCGGTCAATTCTGACCCCCAGCCCTGAAATAGTGCTTTGAATGTCCAGATTGGAATCGACGTAGACAAAATCTATATTTGGATCCACTGTCGACGGACGTAGACAAAATCTATATTTAGATACGACGTCGTGTCCAATCTGGACAAACAGTAGACCCATTTGGGGGCGAAACCCGGCAGAAATCGGCACAATCGCTGAGACTACCATGGCCACTGCTGTTATTCACATTGACTGTGCTCCGGGGGAGACAAACGCCGAGGACACGGAGATGGACCGGGGTCGGTGTTCCATCTGCCAGGAACCGTGGCAGGAGAAGATTGACCAAGGGGTCCCCATCGAGGCTACAATCACTTCATGCGGCCACGCGTTCTGCACCGAGTGTCTCTTTTGGGCGAAGGAGTCGTGTTACTACGAGGACATGCCCTGTCCCATCTGTCGAGGCCTCATTCCAACCGACACGGTGCCGGCGCCGGGCGAGGTCAACGAACAGGACGTCGTGTACGTTCGAACGGTCGAAGGGGATCCGACCGACGACGTGGTCGATGTGGTGGAAGATTTAGAGTAACTGCACCATAAATTCAGACTCCATTACACTCTGCGCGCCCACAGTAGCGCGGATCTTGCCGTTCCGTTGCCGTTAAAATTGGACACGTAGCGTGGCCACTTCAGTGCAACCACCGCGCCGACCCGGCAGAATCGCGGAGAGCGCACCATGGTCAGGACGTTTCGGAACGTTGTCGCCCCCAAACCGCGCCACAGGAGTGGGAAGGACCTGACGGCCATTATGAAGACAAACCAACCGGCTGCGCGGCGCCGGCGCTACCGGCCGGGCGCCCGGGCGCTGGCCGCGATTCGCGAGTTCCAAAACTCGACAAAGCTGCTGATCAAGCCGCTGCCGTTCACGCGCGTGGTGCGCGACATACTTCAATCGCTCGGAAAGTACCGGATCCAGACGAGCGCCCTCGGGGCGCTCCAGGAGGCGGCCGAGGCCTTTCTCAGCGGGCTGTTTGCCGACGCCAACCTCTGCGCCATCCACGCAAAGCGTGTGACGCTCATGGTGCGGGATCTCGACCTGGCCCGGCGGATCCGCGGCGACAAGTAGACTTCAGGCATATGGTACTCTTTAAAATCTCCCTCTCACGCAGCTTCTCTACCCGGAATGTCCCGATTTAGCCCGTAGACAGCCTATATTTAGAATGTCGACGTCGCGTTCCAGTCTGGACACGCCACTTGGTACTTAAGGGCAATCTGCACCCAGAATCGGCAGAATCAAGGAAGATGGACTTTGCATCTGAATACGCAGCCAGTAAGAGCACCCGGGACCGATTTCGACGACGCGGGGGCACTCGGTTCACTGCACGGACCCAGTTTATGCTCTCGATTTTCGGCCAGGCCTACCCGCAGTTTGGCGAGACGGTCACGGCCGAGGAGGTCGAAACCTTTTTTGCGTCCCCGACCGGACCGTGCCTTCGCTCGTTTACCTTGGCGCTCGAGAATGCCACGGCCTACTTCCACAAGAGCGGCGACCAGTTTTGGGAAGAGGTCAAGACGACGGCGATGGAGACGACGCGGATCGTGGCGCCGACCATGTACATCGAGTCTGAGTGGACCACCCTTTCGTTGTCGGGGTGGCGGGATGCGATCTTGGGATGGTTCCGCGGACGGCGCGCCAAGGCGCTGCGGTACACGCGGCAGGGCAAGCTCACCGGTGCGGATCCTGAGTTGGTCAAGGTGCAGCCTGCGATGCTCACCCTGGAGTTGCCAACGATCCCGCCGCCGCCGCCGCCGCCCGCGCCGCCGGCGATCCACGGCGATCTCCGAAACGAGATTTCGTTTGAAGAGACCGATACCGGGACTGCGGCAGCGGCGCTGCTGCAGCTGCAGGTGCTGCACGGCCACCTCGACGCCGAGGAGAAGAGGATCGATGCATCGGTTTGGAACCCGAACGGCGCCGAGGACGCCCAGCTACAGGAGCTAGATGATATGATCAATCTACTTTAAAAAATGACCCTGTGATTTCATATGGTGGCGGGCACGCTGTAGATGGCCGCCACCACCCCCGAGGCGATCCGAATCGCGGGCATGGACGCGCGGTGCGCCGCAATGTGCGCCTGCGCGAGGAGTCCCGCCGCGCGCAGCGCTTTCCTGGTGTCGTTGACCGTCTGCGGCCCGCCCGCAGCAACGGCGCCAAGCCCGAGGAGGCCGGTGGCCGACAGGAGCACCGAAATGGCGAGCAGCTTGGCCGTGTTTGAGCCAAGGAATTGGTAGAGGACGGCCTCAAAGATCAACAGGTAGCCGTCGACGGCGCACGACAGCCGCGCCGGGGGCCGGCTTGACCCGGCGCGGGCGAGTGCCGTTCGCGACCAGCCCGGACGGCCGTCGGGGGCGCCCGGCGGCCCAAAATAGAGCGCCGAACAAAACACCGGGATCAGAGCCGTGAGCACGGCCTCCCACGGCGGCCGGGCCGTGACGAAGAGCCCGAGGGCGGCGGCGCCGGCAACCCCGGCAATCTGCCGGAGCGCCCAGGCTCGGCGGGTGTAGACGACCGAGATGCACCACGCCGCCAGGCCTGCCACCAACAGCCAGAGCCCAATCTCGGTCGCCGCCGTCGGGTTTACCACAAACCAGAGCGAGGCGGCGCTGTACAAGACGGCGAGGCTCGGGAGCCGCCGGAGCGAAGACATGGTTTAGAGGCGAGTGGGGCCGCGAGATATACGGCAGGTCTGCTAGCCAGACTCTGAGTCTGACTCGGTCTCGGTCTCGGACTGCGATAGCACGAGCTTGGTCTTGGTGTAGCGGATGAACGGCGCCGGCGTGGCGGCGGCCACCGTCAGGCCGGCCACCGTCGCCGCAATCTGGAACGAGAGCGCGCCGTAGATTGCCGGCGACATCCCGGTTTGTTTGATCCAGCACGCGTTGACCTCTGGCTGCGAGGCCACGAAAAGAACCGAGAAGAGCAGCAGGGCAACGCCGCAGTGAAACGGTTTTCCGGCGGCGCGGAGCCCGGCGGCGGCAAGCATCACCAGGCCCGAGACACCGTGCATCGCCATTGTGAGCGCCATGGCAGCCTCGTCCATCGGCGCAACAACACCGTCGGTGTGGACCTCGTGCGAGCCCTCGTGCTGGTGCACCACCATGAGCAGTCCGATCGAAACCAGCGCAACGACGGCGGGGACAAAAGAGCCGGTGGCGAGCTCGAGCCCGCCGGCAAAAAGAAACGTGATGTAGAGGAAGAGGTGCTGAAGCCGCCGCGGCGTGAAGCCGTCGACCGTTATTGCCAGATCGCCAACCAGCCCGATGCCGCCCGCGGCGGCCATGACCGCCCCTTCAAACCGGGTCGAGATTTCGGTCGGTCGGAGGGTGTAGACGGTGCCAATGAGCTGCGCGAACACCCCGACCGAGTAGTGGCCGATGAACGCCGTCGACGTGTCCGAGCACGCCACGCCGATGCCGAGCCACCATTGGATGGGCCACAGCACCGTGACCAGCACGCGGCCGAGGACCGTGTGCGACGCCCGGAAGATCGGCGCCGCGCGGTAGACGGCGGCCAGGGTCTGAAACGCGACCGCCGCCAGCAGCAGCCACGCCAGGACGCTGTGGGCCTCGGCGTGGTCCCCCGGGGGCGGCGCCACGAAAAAGATGGCGTGGACGTAGAGGGCGGCCAGCGCGGCCGCAGCCCATGGCATCCACCGCGTGTGGAATACCCGAGCCCGCCGGGCCGACCAGATGGCCCAGCCGGCGACGCCAAACGTCCAGAGCGTCATCCCGACGGCGTGCGCCACCAGGTTGAGGTCGATTTCGCCGGGCGCGGGCGCGGGGCCGTGGCTGTGGCCATGGCGACGCCACATGGTGTGTGCGGAAAAAAACTAGAGCGGGCTTGATTTACAGTAGAGCTCAGACTGCGCGCTCCGAAACCACCGCTGCGACCGCGGCGGGCTCCACCGGGGCGCCCGTGGTCCACCCGGGCGCCGTCGCCACGCTCTCGAGCACCCCGTCGAGGTTCCGCACAAATCCGGTGAGCTCGGTGCCGCCGGTGGGCTTCCACACGACGCCGCCGATAATGCAGTAGTGGACGCCGAGCATCCGGGGCTCGCCCTGATCGCGGCCCTCCCGCGTCGGCTCTGACGAGGTGGCCCGACTGACGAGGCTCCAGCCGCGGTCAATCCCGGCGGCCACCGCCGTTTCCTGGTGCGTCGGGGCGATCGGATGCAGCGGCTTTGGGTTGAGCTCGAGCGGCGCAAAGTCTTGGTCCGAGTGGACATTCACCGCCATGACCATCCCCGGGCCAGTCCGCATCAGGTACTGCCCCGACGTGACAAACTCAAACGACCGCGTGATGCACACCATCGCCGTGAAGGGGTTCTCCTGCGGCTGGATCCGGGTCTGCACCTGGACGCAGTAGTCTTCTTGGTGGTGGTAGAGCACGTTTGGCTCGAGCTCGGCCACCACCGTCAACTCGCCAAACTGACCCGTCTGCCGACGCCGCACCGCCTCGACCGCGTCGTCAAACGCCCCAGAGTCGTCGTCGCCTTCCCAGTCGGTCGGCACCACGATGAAATGCCGGGTCGGGCCGGCGTGGGCAATTGTGACGTCGTTCGGAAACGCCGCCGAGAGCATCTTCCGGATCAGCTCGATCGGCGGCAGAGCGGCAAATTCCGGGTGCACCTTGACGCGAAAGTAACCGCTCGCCATCGCGTTCCGAAAGTAGTCGAGGGCCGTGCCCGCGAGGGTCCAGTGGGCGACATCAAAGTGGAGCACCCGGGTCGAAAAATCGCGGAGGTAGTCCATCTCGGTCGCGGGGCGCCGCCGCATCCACAGTCCAAACACGCCCGCAAACGCCCGTTGCACCACCGTGTCGTCGATCATGGCCAGCGCGGTTCTGCGGCGCCGACCCAGATCTGGCCCGTATATGCTGGAATCTGGACCGTGTCCAATCCAGACTGGCCTGTCGACGTCGATTGGACACCTGGCGGGGTCGGATATAGAGGAAGCAGATCGACACGGGACCGCAGAATCATGTCGCTCTTTGTCCGCCTCCGCGACACCGGCGGCGATCCGATCGATTTTCTCGCCGCCATCAAGCAGAGCGTCGACAAGGCCGAGTGGACCCGGCTCATGGAGGAGAAGCACCAGAATCGGACCGTGTTTGAGTGGTGCTGCTCGGCCGGGATGGCCGAGGCCGCGATCGCGCTCATCGAGTGGGGCGTCGACCCCGGCCCGATCCCGGCGCGGAGCGGCAGCTCGGCGGTGCATTTTGCCGCGATTGGCGGGTCGATCCCGCTCCTCCGGGCGCTGGTGGCCGACGGGCGGCTCGCCGTCGACCACCAAAACGACTCGGGCGTCACGCCGTTCCTGCTGGCGTGCCACAACGGCAAGCTCGAGGCTGCCAAGTTTCTCGTCGAGGCCGGCGCCGACATGACGCACCGCGACCGCATCGACGGCAACGGCGCGGCGCACCACGCTGCGTGCTGCGGCCAGTCGGCCGTGCTGGCCTGGCTCGCCGACCAGCCGAGCATCAACTTGCACGCCGTCAACAACCATCGACGGTCGCCGCTCAGCCTTGCGGCGGGCTCGGGCAGCATTCTAGCGCTCATGACGCTGGTCGAGGCCGGCATCGCGCTGCAGCCGCCGCGGCCGTTTGTGGGAATTCGACAGGGCGAGACGCCGTGGGCGAGCGCGGTGATCCGGGACCGGCCCGAGACGCTGGATTGGCTGCTCCAGCACGGCTACCCGCTCGACGCCCGCTTTGAGTGCGACCCGGATGGCACCTCGCCGATGACCCTCGCGATGATGTGCGACTCGGTCGGGGCAGCCAAGTTCATGCACAAGATGTCCTTGTTCGGGATTCGGTTGGTTGACGTGGAGCTCTGCATTCGCAATCGGTCGATCAACACGTTTCGCTGGCTCATGCGCTCGGCCGGCCGGGTCTACGGCTCGGCCAAGCGGCGACTCCACGAGGTGGCGTTCAAGGCGGCGCGCTCGAGAGACCCAACCGGGCTCCTGCCCTTCTGGGACGAGATGCGAGCCCGCCCGGGCTTTGACATCAACACCCGAGACGACCGAAACAACACGTTCCTCATGATGATCGCTGCCATTGGGCCGATTGAGATGGTCGACTGGATGCTCAAGCACGGCGCCAACGTCGAGATGCGAAACTGGCGCGGCCTTTCCGCGGTCGACATGGCGTCGGTCCGAAACCGGGTTCCGGTGATGAACAGACTGCTGTGGTCCACCCGGGCGCCGCTCTCGATGATTGTGCACAGCCCGCAGAACAGCGTGTCGCCGCTCACCCGCGCCATCCAGCGGGTCGACGCGCGGGCGTACTGCCTTTTTCTGTCGTTTGGCGTCGAGGTGCCGCCCGAGGCGCGCCCGTCGCGCGGGGTGCTCGGCTGGCTGGACAAGCTCGCCCACGGACCATCGCCGCGATCATCGGCGTTCTTTTTGTTGCTGATGAACAACGCGCAGCCGGTGCACGTGATGATGCTCCGCGGCATGCCGCTGCCGGCCCCAATTTCGGCGGCGGAACGGGAACTCCTCGGCCCCGACGACGCGACCGCTGCATCCACCGTCCACTACCTCGACATTGACGGCGTTCGCTCGGCGGCCGCCGTGGCCCGGCTCTCCCGGAAGCGGTGGACGCCGCGGCGGCACTGGCTGCTTCCGACGGCGGCGCGGGCGTTGATCAAGCTGATGCTGATGGTGGCCCTCCGGCAGCAGCGCGGAAGCCGAAGCCGCTCGCCGTACAGGCTCCCAATCGAGCTCTGGTTTGCCATCTTTGAGCAGCTCCCGGTCTCGGCCGGAGCCGGCAAGCTTGATCCAAACCACCCCGGCGATATGACACGCCGGATTGCGCACTGGAATAGGCTGAAGCAGGTTGCAGGCGGGCCGATGAAGGGCCAGACTTTTGTAATTTAAAGCTTGATTTGGGGTATGTACTGGGCGCGCAGCGATCCCTTATGACCTGCGAGACCGCCATCCGCTTCGGCCACGCCACCCGCTTCGGGCACCGCGACCGCGGCCGGCCCTCATTTCCGGTGGCTCGGCCTCGGGCTCGGGTGCGGAAACCGCCTTTTTCAACGCGGTCCGTGCGGCCCCGGCCCGGCCTGCGTCGCCGGTGAACCCGCTCCAGTTGACGTCCTGGAACGCGTCGAGGGTCGGACCGGTCTGGAGCGTGTCCCAATCGCGCCGCGACACAAACTCGCCGAGAAAGAGCCGGCGGTCGGGGCGGTGGGTGCTGCCTCGCCAGAGCACGTCGAGCGCCCGGTCTTCGGCCTGCTCTCCTCGGAACGTCCATGCGTCGTACCGCACATGATTTGCCGGAATGTCGCCGATGCCGGCCTTGCACGGCACAAAACACGCGGCAACCACGTAGCCGTCGGGGAGGCACCGGACTCCTGCTAGCACGCGCCGCATGGCCGGGATTCTGCGGCGGGGTCGGGACCGGCGTCCGACTGGTGGCGGTCCCCCACCGTGTCAAACTTTGACGCGGCCCGCTGCTAATAGTAGACGAGCTGCAGTCCTCGAAACAAAGTTGGTGCCGGATCGGGATTGATACTCGATGATTTAAATCAAAAAAATTACCGTCAAAACTCAAGCCACGTACCGGGATTGAGCGCGTTGACCACGCGTCTGATTCCGCCATAGCGCCGAAGAAAGTCTTCCACCGCAAAAACTTCAGGGAAAATGTTCCTTTGAATTTCCACCATTGGAGGGCCATCAATCCATTGACCGCTTAGCTTCATATTGATCATAGTCTCCATAAGAAGAGCCTTTTTTTCAGGGAATAGAGACGCAATGTCCGATCTGGTCAACCCGGCAGAAACAATATCCGAATCGGTCAACCCAGCAACAAGCGGGCCCGTCCTGTTGTGCCATTTGACTTTTCCCGTCGACTGGATGAGGCCGAATAACTGCAAATTTGGCATATCTTGCGTCTTGCTTTCGATTACTCGGTTATTATGTTCCGTATCCGGGTAAACAATCATCTTAATACTGTTAAAGTTACCCCTTAAAGTGAGATTTGGCGCATGAAACGCAATCGCTAAAAACGATTTATTAGGCAGTGAAAAGCTTTCGATTTGGTGGATATTTTCCGGAATATCCAAAGTTATTAACGAGTCACACCCATCACAGAAGCCCGGGTTTAGTGTAGTACATTTTTCGTTCCTCGGAAGACGCACGCTGAGCAATTTGCTGCAGTCTGCAAATAAATTGTCACCCATATCTTCAACAGTATCTGGTATGTACGCTGAGCGCAATTCTGTACAGGCCTCGAACGCTCCTCTGCTAATCTTTTTTACTCCTTCGGGAATTTTTAGGGTTTCTATTCCAGTTAGCCGGAATGCCTCGGGCTCTATGTACTCAAGAGAAGTCGACCAGACAATCGTTTTTAGGTTTATGCATTCGCCAAAGGCCCACGGGTTGATGTACTTCAAATTTTTGCCCATTTCGACGCGTTCAAGGGCGGCACATTGAAAAAAAGTACCATATCCAAGAACTGTGACAGAGTCTGGAATTTTAACAACACGGATCTTCCTGAAATCCTGTTGTTCAAGCACTGTCACTTTCCCATATTTTGGGGAAAACAGTTCTTTGGTAACAAGGTCGTAGCAAGCGGTCATCGCTGCTCCGTCGATACCCTCGGCTGCCGGGTTTCATTTATATCGAGAGAAATTCGCTAAAACAACACAGTACGTTCCATACTAGTTAAAATAGAACACGGCGGAGCATCGGCAAAGTCAGAGCAGAGCCGCAGCCATACCCTCTTATCGTATAAAGCCATCCGTAGTTCACTGGATAGGATACGGGCGGCAGAGCACGCGCTGCAATGGCGTCCAACGACAAAGCGCAGGGTGAGTCGAAATCGCCCCCGTCGTTGTTTGACTTTCGGGTTCCGGAGCTTCCGCCAGCTGTGGAAGATCTCGAACTCTTGCTTGGGATGCGGAACAGATCGGACGATAGCCAGGGTGGACCCCCACAACAGCGGCCCAAGCCAGCCGTCGCCCCGTCCACCACCATCGACTACACCGCAGACATTGATTTTGGCTTGGACTTCGATGGCGTTGACGAGTTCAACTTTAATCTTGATGCTGATGATGCCGATGCCACGTCGGTCAAGATAGCATGCACCGGCACCAAGTTTTTGATTACTCCGCTCAAAGCAAATTGGTACGACTACCGTGATCTAGATAAACACTTTCTATATCGAAGATTTGGAGAGGAAGTTGACAACCCCGTGCCGCAGCGGTACCTGAAGGATATCTCGAATCGGACCGACACGGTTTCGGTCACCCGGGATTGGATTCAAGACGTGTGTAAAAATATGAGCAGCACTACCGGAACGGTCAAGGCGCTTCGCGGAAAGAATTTTTGTGCAGTGATTGGGTATGGCATCGTATTCACCGACAGCAACAGCTTTGCGGTGGCTCATGGAAATGTCCTGAATCCTACACTGGAAACCAACGTCGACCTCGCCCGCCACAATTTTTTCGTTCGCTACACAAAGCTGCGTGAGCGCGGAGAAACTTACCCGGTGACACCGTTGGTGATGCCGCGCGCATCCGTTCTGAAAGATGCGATAGCGCTGGTGCAGACGTCCAACACTCCGCTATACTATAATTTTTCGATCCAATCAGAATACGGCGACACCCGAATCCGGCCTGGATCCGATAATCCGGTCACTGGTCATCAGAGGGACAAGAATAACCGAGTAGTTGTCGAGATACTTCCGGAAAGCCCCGAGGGAGATTCGGGGCAAATCACCGTTGGCATGCTTGACCCGGTGACGTGCAGTAAGCTGGTTGAAGTCGAGTTTACCCCCAATCCTACCCCAAAGTTGTGGCTATCGTCTTTTTTCTATAATGTCCCGCAATGGTGCCGAATAGGCATCAAAGAGGCGTGGAAAACTGAACCTAAATTTGATGGGAAGCAACCCCCGTCCTTTGCCGCCCGTCGCGGAATGTTGTTTATTTTCGCGATTCAGTCTGCGTTCGATATGCGTATTTCGCTGGAGGACGGGTGGCGCGGCCCGAGGATCGCGCTGGCCCCCGAGGATGTGGTACCAGGAACATACACAGACGGGACTGCTCGGGTAATGTACAGCGAAAAACTTCAAGAAACTGTCAACGACAAATTTTTAATCAACTGGATCAAAGCGCACGGTGGGGAAGGAAACGCAATCGAACTCGAGCAAATCCGGAAACTGGGCTATTATGGATTGTTCATGGATGGAAGACGAGAAGACAACGACAAGTTTGTCCGCGATGCACAGGTCTATATGAACACGGCATTTGCGCTCTAGCCAAGATCGGCCGACCAAAAATGCGGGCCAGATTGCATTTCCGGACATCGTCGGGCGGTCCAGATTGGACACCCGAGCAATCTATGTAGGCGCGGTATCATTACATCGTCGGCAGAATCGTGGAAAGATGCCCACTGTGATCGACGGCTACCTCGATGTGCTCCCCTCAATCGATGGCGTTGATGCAGAGAGACTCGTAGCCGAGACGGCCACCTGGATCACCGTCGACTCGCGGGACGAGATCGCGCCGGGGGTGCCATGTTTTTGGAAACGGCCACCGATCAAGGTGCACGGCCGGCCTTGTCGGCAAAATCGCGATGTGGCGTTCTTTGCCCCTCCCACGTGCCGGGGGTATCGCTATAGCGGAGAGATGGCTCCACGACAAGAAATGCCGACGGTGATCCGTGAGACGATGGAGGCGGTAAATCGCGAGCTCTCCACGTCGTTCAATTCGTGCCTGGTGAATCGCTACAACGGCGGACGAGATTATATTGGAAGCCACCGCGACGACGAACGCGATTTGGTCCCAGGCAGCCCCGTCGCGGCTGTGTCGATCGGCGAAACGCGGACGCTCCGAATCCGGCGGCACCCCTCGGGCAAAAAGGAGGCGGACATCCCCCTGGTTCACGGCGAGACGGTGGTCATGTGGTCGCAGAAAAAGTTTGCCCACGAAATTCCGGTGCAGACAAAACGGCGCGGGACCCGGATTTCCTTCACATTCCGCGAGTTCAGGGCAAACTAGAGCACCATCGAATAAAGCGGGCGATTTATGGGGGGGTTTTAATAGTCCAATTGTAGAGATTGCCGTCTGTCGCAAACCGAACAATCCTGTCCCAAATTTCCTGCGGAAGCGACGGCAACCCGACTATCCCATCGCTTCTTGTGTCGTCGTCCCGGCCTGTCGAGTCGCGCCACCCCAGCGTCGGGCCGTTGGCACGTGCCAGCTGCGATGCCCTGGCGTCAAGAGCGCGGCGCCGGAGGCTTTTGTCACGGCGAAAGACGACCGGTTCTCCGTCTTCCGTCTTTGCCGGGACCCGGTTCCAATCAAAATCGACATTAATAACCCGGACCTCCATTACTGTTCGCCACACCTCGGTCCAGTACGTGTAATTTTTGTATCTCTTTGTGGTGAATATGCCATTTTTGAGGTTGAAAAAATCGTGTTCGAGTTGTTTCTTATGCCGTTCTGCCATGGGCAGGTCAGGATCTCTTTTCGTACAAATCACATTGATGGTATTCACTCTGGAATCGGGAAAAACAGACGTCCACTCCTGACGCATTTGAGCAGCTTGTTCCTTCCAGACGGTAAGCTGCGTGAGCGACGTGCACCCTTTGAATGTGCCATATTGAAAACCGGCCGTGTCACCTGGTAGCTCAATCGATTCGAGGCTTTTGCAATCTTGGAAGCAGCCGATTTCCTCGTCCCGCACAGGCGAATCTTTTAAGTTGATGTCGAAAAAGGTTCCGTTTCTCACTATCGCAAACCACGTGTCCCAGGAGGCAGGCTCTTCAAACACCACGTTTTTTAATGCAGTGCATCCCGCAAACGCGCCAAAGCCTATTCCGTGGATCCGTTCGCTGAAGGTCAAAGAGACCAGGTCTGTGCAGTTTTCAAAGGCCCTCTGATCGACCGTATCCACGTCAATGTACGCCGATGTGATTGGCATACCTTTGAATTGTTGGTACGGAACAATGCCGTCCGGAACATCTATCGATCTCTTCCGGGTAGTTCCCTTGTGTTTCCATTCGAGTCGGATTGAAAACCGTGGCGCTGCCATGCTCGTCCAGTGACACCCCCTCTGGCTAACTGCGCTTATAGTAGGGGGGAAGGAGTCCGGGGCAGATTTGTCGGACTTTAAACGTACGTTTAAACCTGGAGGGCGAGCTTGAACTTATCCGAGATGCGCTTCCGCGTCTCCACGACAGCCTTGCCTAGGCCAGACCTATGCTCGATCCGCCGGATGAGCGCCGCGGGGCTTTCTGCGCCGTCGTGCTGGCCGCTATCCCAAGGGCCGCCAGAGTACGTGAACGGGTGAGTGGTTTCGCACTCCCGACAGTAGCCTCCCGGGTTAAAAAGCGTTCGATTAAAATGGGCGCAGTCCTCTGTGGTGCACTTTGCAGCGTAGCATGCTTCCATCTGATCCTGAAACCAGATCAAATCAATGGCAACGTCGTGTGCGTGAAGAAGCGCCATGGCCTCTCTATGCTCCCTCTCGGTTGGGCCGCCCCTAACGAACGGCTTTCCCGAAAAGTAGGCATCGACCACCTCAAGAGCCGCGATCAACTTGTTTCCGAGCTCGACCGTTTCGAGCCTGAGCTGGGTTCCTGAATCGACCTCCAGGGTCCCCTTGAACACCGCCTTTTCTGCCGTCTTAAGCCGCCGAGTCGCGGCTGCCTTGGCCTTCTTGAGGGTCGAGAGTCGGGCCCGGACGGCCGATTGTTGCACCTCGACCTCGTAGATTGAGCCGAGAATCCGGGCAACCTCGGTCGCAGCTGCATCAAGCTCCACCTCGGCCGGCGTCTTCTTCTTTCCGGCTCTCTTCCCAGCGATGATTGGTGAACTCATGGTCCCGTCTTCTGCGATTCTGCGGATCCACCGGAACTGTTCTACTTAAGTAGCCACCCCGGGTCCAATCTGGACTCGCGACGTCGACATTCTATTTTTAGCAGTCTACGGACCAAATATGGAATCGACGTCGACGTGTCCAGATTGGACCCGAGGTGGCTACTTAAGGGAAACAGATCCGGTGGATCCGCAGAATCCACCATGGCATCAGTTGTGAACGAAGCACTTCCACTCGATGAACCGACCAACAAGCGGGCTGCATCTGCGCCACCCGAAATAAACGATGAGGGCCTGCGGCTGAAGCGGGCTGCCTCGGCGCCGTCCGAGACAGACGATGAGGAGCTGCGGTTGCAGCGCGAGGCAGCGGACCGGTGCGCAGAGTTTATCAAGCTCATCGAGGAGTGGAATCTGGCGTACGAATCGATGCGGATCCTCAACCAGCTCGATGCGACCGGCCCGGGCATCAATGCTGCGAGATTGGCCGCAGACGAGAAGTTTGGATTGCTCAAGAAGAAACTGTCTGAAACCAGTCTTGGTCCGTTGCCAGAAAAGTCGATCTTCAACCGAGAGACGGGGCGATACGAGATGTCCGGAGATTTAAATTTATCTCCACACGTGCACCTGTTTCGACAGGTCGTCGACGCCGGTATCCGGAGCGGCCACTTGAAAATTCTGAAGTCGCACCCGTCTGGATTATCCATCGTGCCAACGGACCCAGATTCGGACCACGCAGTGTGGCTGCTTGACTGTGACACACAGAGCGAAAAGTGGCTGCGACAACGGCTGCATCTCTTTTGTGGCGCAATTCCGCTCTCGCTTTCCATGGTAATCAACACGAGCGGACGATGGTTTCCCGGGTACGCGATCGCGCGGCTGCACGACTCGGTTGCGCTCCCAAAGGATCAGCAGATCACGCACGTCTACGTGGAGATCGAAGCCGCCTCTCGGCTGATGCGGGCCGTTGCAGTAGAAGGCACGACAGATATGTATGCATAAATCCACTGAATTAGAGAAGACGCGGCACCTATGTTTAGTTCTAGAGGCCATGGAGTTTAAAATAGGGTGTTTCATTCCGGATTGGGCATCTCTTGGGCAGTAAAAGACAGAAAAGAAAAAGGGGACACTATGGTTTATTTAAACGAACTCTGTGCGTCTACTTCGGGATACGCCGTCCTGATCGCCTCAAAGACGGCGCGCCTCGTAGCGCCCCATCCAAATTCTGCGTCGATCAGGGCGTCCTGAATGGCCATAGTCGTTTCGAACGGTTTTTGCTCAGTTTCCCGCGGCGTCAAAACATAGCTGGTTTCGCAGTCTGCACACCGCCCTGTGCAGTTGCACAGCAGCCGGCCCTTTGCAGGGCAGCGTTCGTTGGAGCATCTCGGTGCACCGTGCTTCTCGAGTAAAAGTTCAAACAGCTGGATCCTACCTGTGTCGATCCCCGCTGCGGCGAGCGTCTTTTTGGCCTCGATCGCCTCGGCCACCGTCGTTCCACTGGTGACCTCGTCAAGATGACTCATGATTTTGTTGGCCGCCGCATAGAGAGCGGTGGCAGTCTCGAACCGATCCACCCTAAGATGGTCGAGGTCCTCGGTGATTTCGCCCCTTGAGCTGTACTCTGGCAGCAGAGAGAGCTCATCCATAAGCAACTCCTTTCTGTGCTCTAACCGCCTCGTCTCATTCTTAGCGCGGAGGAGCTCTGCATTAAGCTTCAGCACCCGTTTCTTGAGATCGATGTTCTTTTCAAAGTGCTTTTTCCCCGCGGCTCGATTTGGTGTGGTCATCTGTGCTCTCGGAGCGATTCTGCCGTGGATCCCGACCGTTCCCCTTTAAATAGGGGTCCCTGTACCCGCTGGACACGACGTCGTGCGGGCCAGAAAAGGAAGATCGGAGATAAAAAAAGACAGACGGACGCGGTGCCGACGCAGCGTGCTAAATATAGACTGGTCGACGCCGTGTCCAATTTTGGCGGCGGATCAATCCCACTTTAGGACCGAATCCGGCCCTCTGCCGCAGAATCCACCGGGTATAAACGGGTCCATGTCGGAGAAGGGTACCGCCGCGATGCTGGTCAACTGGACCACAGCGGGAAAGATTGACGACCCGAGGAGGATCCGGGCAGTCCGCCGGGAGAAGAACGGAAAGGTGTGGTACGACCGGCTGCCGCGGCCCACCACCGGGGGCGTCAAGCATCCGTGGGACGCAAAACGCCGCGCCGCGTTTAAGCCGGTCAAGGCCCCAAAGGGCCTTGGGCGGCCGACGATCCAGCAGCCCGAGTCACTCGCGCGGCTCATCGAGCTGAAGGAACGCGACCCAGACTACTCGACCGCGAACATTCTGCTGTTTGCGGGCGCGGGGAGCCGGAACTTTACCGGCAAGATCAGCTATGCGCGGATCCGGCTTTCGGTCCCGCTTTCGACGCCGCGATTCGGTCAGATGTCGTACCTCACCGACACGCTCTACGGCGAAAACAGCGGCATGGTGAACGACTGGACCGGCGCCGACGCCGCCATCTCGAGCCTTCTTGCCGACCACGAATTTAACCGGCTCGTCGAGGCAGTCTACGGCGCCGACTACGGCCTCGCGCGCGACCGGGGACACTACAGGCTCGGCGACCCCGCGATCGACCTCTCGGCCGGCGGCCTGAAGAAGCTGGTCGCAAACGCGCACACGGATCAGTACAACGCGGCCACCGAGGGGTTTAAGGACTTTAAGCAGCCGACCACCCCCGACGCGATGCGGGCGATGACCCGGACCGTCGCCTGGGAGCAGGGCGAGCTCTGCGTCGTGCTGCTCTCGCAGGGGACGCTGCATTCGATCGGGCAGGGCGGCATGACCGGATCTGGCCAGCCCGTGCTCGGGTGGTTTCTCGGCGCGCTCGCTGCGCCCGTTTTTTCTGGTTATCTCCGGGAGACGTGGAAGCGGTTCGAGCAGCAGATCGTCGCCCGCGTCCGGAAAGGACTGAGCGCCTACGTGTGGAGCGGGCTGGAGCCGATCTTGGACGTCTACGCATCCGACCACCTCACCGGCGCCCGAGTCGTCGTCTGTGCCACCGTGTGCTATGGCCTCCCGCCGATGGTCTACCCGAGCCGCAAAAAGGTCGATGTGCCGCAGCCCTACGCCCCGGCGCCCTACAAGCCGTTTGACGAGCGCGGCGGGATGCGCCCCAACCCTGCGCACATGGCGTACGAGCCGGCCGAGCAGCTGGGCGAACTTCACCCCGACATCCGGCCGTATTTTGAGGCCGTCGCCAGGCTTGTCACGGGAAACTGGACACGCTACATCCCGGCGCTGAGCGACGAGTTTCTCTTTCGGATCCTGGGCCTCACTCCACCATGATAATAGAACGGTTGTTTGTTTAAACAAAGATATGCGCTACGCCGGCGGGATCCCGATGCGGTAGAGCTTGCTGCGCGGGACGAGCCGCCCCACCATCGTGGCGAGCTCGGTCGGGTCGGGAATCGGCTGGGCGTTGCCAAACGGCGGCGGCAGCGAAAACGCAAGAGAGCCGCCGCCCGCGGGGGCGAGGCCGTAGATGGTCGGCGCCGTCTCGACAAGCCGGAGCGCCGTCCGGAGCTGCTCTTGCGAAAAGAGCTCGGCCGCCAGCACCGGGGTCCGGTCCGCCGTGTCCCGGGCCGCCGCCGCGGCTGTCGCAGTGGTGCCGAGGATCGCCGGAGCCGCGCCGGGATCGTCGCCAAACGAGCCAAACCCGGCGACCCGGACCGCGAGGCCGACGCCCTCGCCCAGCGCCGCGTAGAGCGGCACCTCGACCTCCCGCGCCGCGGGGTAGAGCCGGCACCGCAGCACCGGGATGTCCGGATCCGCGGCAGTTTCGGGCTCGCGGCAGTGGAATCCGTCAGGGTCGACCGTCGACTCGTCAAAAATAAGGTCGTTTGTTGACTCGCCATCCCAGATGAGCCACGTCCCGCGGGGAACCGTCGCCGATTTGCCCGTCTCGCGGAACCGGACCGAGAGCTCCTCGGCCACCGTCTCGAGCACCGCGGCAAAGTACTTGTCGGACCGTCGCGAGGCCGAGGCAATCGGGAACGCCACCTTCCGCCGCGTCTCCTTCCCGTCGTTGCCGTAGTAGACCGACTCGGCCACGAGCGCGTCGTCCGGGCTCCAGTCCCACGCGACCGTCGCGGCCGCGGAGAGGGCCCCCGCGAGGCCCCGGACCGTCGCGGCAACAATGGTCGAGCCGCCCCGGAGCACCTCGGTGGTGGGGGTCCGGCAGGAGATGGCCGCCACAAAGCCGGACACAAACGGATCCGAGGGGTCGATGCCGCGGCGGTCAAAACAGCGCCGCGCCACCTCGGCGGTCCGCGGGTTCAGCTCGGGCTCGGGGAGGTCCACCACCGTCCCGACCACGCCGCGGCCGCCAAACCAGGTCGCCGTGAAGCACCGGGCCTCGGTGAACGGCGATCGCTGCACCGGCCCGAGCGCGTCAAACAGCACAAACACCCGAACAGCGTAGTTGAAGGCGTTTCCCGCAATCTTCCGGAGCGTCTCGACGGCGCGCTGGAACCGGTACGACGACAGGTGGTGCGCCGCCTCGAAAATGAAGCAGACCTTGCCGCCGGGCTCTTTGATGTGCTTTACTGCGGCGTCGACGTGCGTCTTTCCGGCAAACTCGCCTTTTGGGTAGAGGGGAAGGCTCGCCACGTTGACCACCACCCCGCCGCGGTCGCCCGTCGGCGGCGCCGGCGACAGCAGCACTGGGAACACGTCGGCGCCGGCGGCGTGCGTCCGGTAGATGGCCGCCGCCACCTCGGCGCAGCGCCGCCCGACATCGGCAAACACGATTCCCCGCGCGTCTTCGAGCGGCGTCGGTGCCATGGCGCGGTGTGTGTGTGCGCTCCTCTGCCGCGGTGCGCCGGGGAGGTGCACGGCGGTGTCCAATCTGGCCCCGGATCGGGTCACCACACCCGGAGCTCAAAAATGGCCTCGATGTCGGCCTCGGCGATCGGGACCGAGTCGATCCGGGCCAGCCGTTCGACCAGCCGGAGCAACGAAAAGTGGAGCGCGACGGCGTAGGCCGTGTTTGGCGGTCTTGGAACACGGGCGAGCCCCACCGCGACGTGCTGTAGCGCAGTCTGGACCTGCCGGGCCTGGAACGAACTGTCGGCGTTTGCAAAGGCAACCTCGAGGGCCGAGGTCTGCTCCTCGGCGGTGCGCGCCGGGCGGTGCCGCCGAACCGCCGCCGTCTGCGCGTCGACCAGCGCCTGCTTGGCCCAGTCGGGCGCGGCGAGGCCCGGGGAGACCGGGATCCCCTGGAGCAGCAGCAGCGCCCGGGCGGAAAAGGACTCGACCGCCATCGCGCGGGGTTGGTACAGCAGAGTAGGCACTTTATACAGAGTTTCGAAGCATAAACGTTGCTCCGACCGACACCCCGGCCACGGCGACGTGCGACCAGTAGGCCCCGACGATCGAGGCGACGACCATCGGGTACATGAAGATGATCGCCACCCCGCCGACGCCCGCCGCCGCCAGCGCCCACAGCACAATGGCGTTGACAAACTGCGCATGGGCCGCCTTCAGCTCCTTGATCTCCTCGGTCAGCGTGGTGTTGTGGAGGATCCGCATCTGGAGCCCGCGCTCGTAGTAGTCGCACAGATCCTCGAGCGCCGTCGCGGCGGCCTGGTCCCGCTCGGTGAGCTGCGTAAGCTTTGCCGTGAGGATGCGGCAGTGACCTTCAATTTCCTCAAAGTTGCCGCGGTTGTTCTCGTTGAGCGATGACATGGCGGCGCGGGTACCCGGCGGGCGGTGGGCGTCAAATATGGCCGAGCCAAAGAAAACACGGGCTTTAAAATACGCTGCTATGCCGGCCCGCCGTCGTCGTCCGCAGACCGCTTCAGTGATCGGATGCCAGAGGCGACTTGATTCAGGTTCAACGCCACCCGGTCCAGCTCGATCGAAAAGTCGGCGAGGATCCGCGGCATTCGCGCCTTCCGCCGCGATACGGTCGTGGCAAGGTAGTCCATCACGCTGGCGGCGTCGAGCAGCCGGGTCGCGCCCTCGATCGTGACGGCCTCGGCCACCCCCGCCTTTCCGGCCGCGGCCGCCATCACCCGCCGAAACTGGAGCGGTTGCGCCGTCTCTTCGACCTTTGAAATGACGCGCTTGACAATGACCGCCTCGACCGCCACCATGAGCGGCAGCTCGCCGGCGCCGGCGAGGCCCGTGTCGACCGCATCCTTGAAGTAGGCCGCCGCGACCGCGGCCCGCTCCCACACGTTCTCGATCTTGAACGGCTGAAAAACGCGGCACATGGCGTGGAGCACCGCGCGCTCCGTCATCGGCACCTTGACCGGGCTCTGCTGCCGCCGCACCACCCGGGTCGAAAAGACGTAGGACACCTTTTTGGTGCTGCCGCAGCCCGGCACAACAATGAGGTCGCTGCCCGGCTCGGACTGGACGCCAATCTCGGCAAACGCGGCGCAGTGGACGGCCGTGAGCACCGGCCGCCGCGATGCGGCTTCGATCGGAAGCGGCGGAAACCGCTGGATCGTCCGCAGGAAGAGCAGCGCAAAGAACGAAATCTCGTGGACGTACTCTTCGGTTCCGGCCACCGCGAGACACTCGGACCGCACCAAGTTCCGGTTTTTGAGCGCCGGGTTGAAGAATATCGCCGGGAACTGCGGAATGTACGGCGCCGATGGTGCCGGCGTCGGCTCGATCGGATCTGGCTCGGACGAGCGGTCGAGCAGCGCCGAAATCGCGTCAAGCCACGTGTCATGATCCTCGTTGGTCATTGCTGCGTTTCAGCCCGGTTCTGCGATCTGGACCACGACCCTGCCCGGGCGTGGCGCACCCCGCCGTGTCCAATCCAGCTGGCGTAGACACCCCCCCTTCAGAGCCATTTTTAGATCAACAAAAAAAAACGCGGGTTCTACCGGAGCAGATTGTATCCCGGAGTGGTGTCGGAATCCGAGTCCATAAAGCGGCCGGCAATGCAGAAAAGGTTGCCCGCGGCGGCCACGATTAGGGCCACCCACGCGTAGGTGTAGGCCGTTTCGCCGCAGTACCACAGATCGGACCCCGCCTCGATGCAGTCGTCGGCGGCCAAATGCTGCTCGAGCCGGCCAGTGCCGGGGTGGGCGGTGACCTGCGCGCCAAACCCGAGCGACACGGCGACGGCGGCATCGGCAACAATGTTGACGACGTTGCGGCCGGTAAATCCGGCTTCGGACCGCCACCGGGCATACCACTTTTCGTCCGTTTTCGACCGCGCCTCGAGGCCCCCGAGCACGAGGTGGGCGCTCGCAATCACGATGACGGTGACGCCGGCCACCTGGATCCGGAACCGAGCGTCGGCGTCCGACCCAAGCACAAACGGCGTCGCAAAGTCGGGGTCCATCAACAGAACGGCCGCCACGATGATCGGGATGTAGTAGGCAACGTACAGCGCCGGCACGCCGGATTTCGGCTTGAAAAAAGCGTAGACAAGCAGTAGGAACCCGGCGACCGAGCCGACCACAATCCCCGCAGTCTCGGTCCGGCTGAGGGCCCGCGCTTTCGTGAACGTGCACCAGACCGCAGGAGTCGGATTTTGGTTTACATCTTCAACTGTGTCACAATTGTTTTCTGATTTGTCGTGACAGTTTGATTCTTCATCGTTTGTATTCTTTTCGCAGCACTGAACCCCCGGTGACGACACGTGGCAGTCTCCGATGGTCTGCCCGTCGCATTTTAAAAGCCGACTTTGGCCCGTCCCGTCGTCGTTCTCGTTAAGAGTCAAACTTCCTCGTTCGACCCCAGGGCAAAAGTCGAGGGCTGGAAACGCGGCGGTGGCGAGGATGACGGCAAAGGAAATCATGGCGGCAGGAGACGAAGCTACAGCAGAACTGGGGGTGGCTTTATAACGCTTCTGTTTCAGACCCGGACTCGGACCCGGACCCGGACTCGGACTCGGACCCGGACCCGGATTTAGCTAGATCGACCTGGCAGCACCGGCACACCCCGTCGTCGTCCGACCCCCACTCGACCAGCTCGGAATCCGACTCGGCCGCTCCACACACGCACGGCTCTCCCTCCGGGTAGCCGCAGTCGAGGCAGATCCACGCGCCGCACTCGGTGCACGTTGCCTCTGGCTCGGCAAAATCCGATTCAGAGTCGGCGTTCGAGTCTGGGTCGCCGCCCGGCTCTGCCACCTGAACCACGAAGACGGCTTCCTCCGTCTCCGAGTCCGAACTCATCGAAATTGCCCGCTTCAGTCCGCGCCGCGGCATGGTTCTGCGCCGTCCCGGGCCCAGATTCGGTCTATATACGGGAGCCCCGGGTCTGATTGTGGATCTGGCCCGCGGCCGTGTCGACTGTGGTCCCGGATATAAGGGGGCGGGCCCGGTTGGTGCACCATTCGACATGCAGAACGTCAGTCAGGCGCCCACCGTCCTCGAGTACGAGGATGGCAGCAAGCGGGAGGTGGTTATTCCACCAACCAATGTGAAGGACTACTTTGCCGCGCTTAGGAAACGCATGGAAGCCGATAGATCCGCTATGTTTCAAGTCGTGCCCACAGGGGAGGAAGACTACAAACATTATGAGCTTAAAAAAATCACATTTCCGATGGGGCTCCTCGAAATCAACGGCTTGACTGCGAGTGGAACGGTCGAAGAAGTGGTCTTTTCGCCCACCATTATGAGGATGACCGGAATGGAATTTCCACTGCTTCATAGTTTGACACGGGTGAAGTTGTCTCGTAGTCTTGGAGTTATACCGGAAAATGCGTTTATCAGGTGCAAACATCTCGTTGAAATCAATCTGGAGCACGTTCTCGAAATTGGACCAAACGCATTTTCTCACTGCGTTTCGCTGACGAAGGCAATCATGTCTCGTGCGGTCGAGATCAAAGAAACGGCGTTTTTAGATTGTATCAAACTCCGAGAAATTGTCGCACCGCGTGTTGAAATCATTGGGGCCAGTGCATTCGAAGGGTGCGAACTGCTCGAAGAAGTGCGGATGCCGCTGGTGAGGACCATTTCCGAAGCCGCGTTTGCAAATTGCGTCAAGTTAAAATCGGTTCATTTTCCAGCGGCGCAAACAATAGAAAAACAGGCATTTGATGAAACGGTTTTGGTTGACCTTGACTTTCCTAGTGTAACAACGATCTCGAACGATAGTTTTTCGTTTGTCGCCACGATCAAAACCGTCAACCTGCAAAACATTGCATCTGTACCAGAAGCGCTGTTTTATTTTAAAGAGAAGCTCGAACGGGTTGACATTCCGACCGCACTTTCTATCGAACAGTCTGCGTTTGATACTTGCAACGGGCTGAAGACTGTAAACGCTCCGCTCGTGCGGGAGGTGGGGGAACTTGCTTTCCGGTCTTGCAGGTCGTTGGAGCAGATCACCCTTGAAAGTGTTAGTCTTTTGAAATTTGGGGCGTTTCGATCGTGCAGCAACCTGAAACGAATCGAGATGCCCAGTATTTTTGACATTACGTGGGAGGCATTTTCCGGGTGCAAATCGTTGCACACGATTGTTGGAACCCCCCAGTATCTTGGCGTAGAGGCGTTTTTGGGTTGTACATCCCTGGAGACCTTCCCATCATCGAACGTGAAGATATTCAGCAAAAATTGTTTTAAGGACTGTTACTCGCTGAAAAATATTGAGGTTCAAAAGGATGTCGTAGCTGTCGACGGACTGTGGTTCGACGGCCGTCGCCCGAAGGAGCTCACGCTGACGGTGTGGGCCGACAGTTTTACCACTGGGCTAAATCACCGCCCAGTCGTGGCCGACTTTCACAAATGCGCCGATAGAGCGCTGCACCTTCGGATCATTCTGTCGGAGGAAGAGGCCGACGCCATGACAGAAAACCCGAAAGACGCCGAGGCCCGGCTTCCGATCTGGGAATCTTTCACAGAACGGTTTGGTCGAGCGACGCGCACAATCACCTACCTCCGGGAAGACCGCAGCAGCGTCTACCAGCGGATTGTCCAAGACCGCGACAAGCACGCAGTCTACGCGGTCATGAAGCTATTCGAGTCGTTTGGGTTGCCGGGCGACATTTCGACGTCGATCATGGGCGAGACAAGCCTCATCTCAAACGAAAAGGGTGTGCGGGGCGCAGCAAACTCGGTGTATTCGTACCTACAGGGCGACGAGGAGCGGCAGAAGCTCGAGAGAGACTTTCAACTGACCCCCGACGAGGAGAGGACAATTGCGGAAAACGCCGAAAAGGCCGCGGCAAAGCATGCGGCCGATGTGGCAGAGGCGGCGGCGAGAAGATCACGGCCGGGGATCAAGCACCCGGCCGACGACGAGGCCGCGGGGCTCGTGAAACGGCTGCGCGAATCCGCGAGGGAGGCCAAGCGCCCGGTCGACGCCGACGCCGCGGGGCCCGCGAAACGGCCGCGCGAATTCCCGCCCGGATTTTTGCTCTCCGAGATTCCCACGAGCATTTTTATACGCGCCTAAACCGGGGCCCCGCTATACAGTCCCTACAGTGGTCACGCTCTCGTAGTAATTCGGCCCGCGGTGCGCAGAGAGGTCGCAGCAGCACCACAGCCCATTGTAGGTGATGAAATCGTAGCCGACCGCCCACGTCGTCGCCACCGTCTGGATAACGAGGTAGGAGGCCGGCAGCAGCGGGTTCCCGGTCGACACGGCCACTACAACCACAATCAACGCCGCGAGCTGCTCGACGGCCCCGAGGGCGCACACCACCATGACCGAAACGGCGCGTTTGGCAACGATGGCGGGGAGGTAGAAGAGCAGCGTCCCAAAATAGGCGATCTGGAGCAGCCGCCACCCGACCAGGGCATTCCGGTCGTCGACCGTGGCCTCGGTGGCGGTTCCCTCGGCCGAAATGCCCCACGCACCGACGATGTAGATGGCCACCAGGATGAGCATAACGGCAAAGCCGGCGGTCCGTTGCTGCTCGCGGGCGGCCAGCGAGTTTTTCCGGTAGAACCGTTGCAATGCCAGGATGTCGCGGTTGAAAAAGTACTGGAGAAAGAGGATTGGGCCAGCAAGCAGAAACACCACCCCCGAGGCCGAGATGCCGGTTCCGGACTTGTCCCAGTCGAGCACGGCGCCCACGGTGAGGCCCACCGACAGCAGAAATCCAAAGAGCAGCTCGAGGCACATTGCTAGAGCTCTGACCGTCGAGAACCGGACCGCGTATATGCCGCGCGCAAAGAGAGCATCACTGGAATATAGGCATGAACAAAGAGCCCGGCGACCTCGGCGACCTCGGCGATGGCCCGATCGCCGATATCATGGCGGCGTTTGCCAGGCTCGACGCCGCCGAAGAAAAAGAGGCCGAAAAGGCCGCCATCGCCGCCGTCGAAGCGTACAAGACCAAAAATCCAGAGCCGCCGCGGGTCAATTCGGCGGGGTTGGCCGAGGCGCTGGCCGCCATCGAAGCGCAAGAGGCCGCCGAAGAGAAAGAGGCCGAAGAGGCCGCCATCGCCGCCGTTGAAGCGTACGAGACCAAAAATCCAGAGCCGCCTCGGGTCAATTCGGCGGGGTTGGCCGAGGCGCTGGCCGCCATCGAAGCGCAAGACGCCGCCGACCAGGCCGCCGCCGCAGAGTACTACGAGTCATTGTCCCTGGCCGGATCAAAGCCGCCACCGCGGGCCAAACCGGAGGGACTGGCCGAGGCGGAAGATACCATCAACAAAAAACTCGGCATCTCCGAGGCTTCGGCCCGAGAGGCCGCGCGCCGTATCCTCAAAGAAAAAAACGATCGGAGGGAGTATGGCTTCAACAGCGTGCAGTACTCGAGTGCCGAGACGGCGATCGAAGAAATCCACGGGCGGTTCCAGCAGATTGTGTTTGAGGGCCGAGATATGACAAAGGATCAGATTTTTGGGCTCATTGCGGGCGAACCGGGGTTCCCCGACGACATACGGTTCATTGAACTGGAGATGCTCAAGCTCAACACGAAATCCGTTTTCGTCCGGGACACGGACGCGCTGCTGTTTGGCGCGTTTGCGCGTACCGTGCTCGGCCTCAATCTCCCGGTCTTCATGGCGCAGATGACCGCCGGCAACGAGACTGTCTGGGTCGAACAAGTGGGCAACGAGTTTAAATTGGCCGACCGCGAAAAAACCGGGATTCCGGACGCGCTTGTACTCTACAACGGCATAGCTCACTACGATGCGCTGCGGTGGAACCCGAGGAGGCAGAGCTACACCTTTGTCAGAATCGCACCGGACGGAAACTGTTTTTGGCACTCCATCAAGTACGTGGTCGACGTTGTGCAAGGACGCGAGCCAAACATTGATGCAAGAGGCCGCGTGGCCGGCGCGCTCGACATGAAGGCGGAAATGGCCAACTGGTCGACAACCTTTCAGCGAATCGAAGAGAAGGATGTCACGCTGCTTAAGGTCGAGGCCGCCTGGATCGATCTCACCGACCTCCTTTTCGAAAACGCACGCATCCTGTTGGGGAAGGATCAAAGATCAAAGGCCGAGCGTGATCGGAAACTGCAGGAGCGCGCCATTTTTCTCGAACAGGTCGGGTCTGTTGCCGACAACGAGGGCAACATCGTCTACAACTGGACCACAGGCACCGCGCTCCGCGGCCAGAGCTCGACCCGGACCGTGTTCCGGTTCTGAAACACACCAGCCGGGGCGATGGAGCCGGTTCGAGCCGCCGAGGCCGAGGCCGCGGTCGACAAGATTGCCGCGACCCCCTCGACGCAGTGGCGGATCGTGGTCGTGTCGAGCTCTGGGCCGGTCGTGGCCACCGTCGAGGCGACTTTTCCCACCAAGCTCGCGGCGCTCCGGTACCTCGGGCCCCGCCTGAGCCGGGACGACGGCGCCGTGCCGATGCTGCTGGCGCCGACCTAGCCACCGTCCTCTATAAAGTCGCCGGGAAGTTTCCTGTAGTCTTCCCCGCGATGAGCAACGTTCCCTACAACATTCTTGGCGATGCCGAACCCGAGTCCGCAAAAGCGTGCTGCGCCGGTGACTTTGCCGGAAAGATTCAGGAGAGCGACCAGCTTTCCCGGAAAGACGCCGTCGCGTTAAAAACCGAATTCTCCTTGCTCGGCCTTTCCTTCCTCGCCAAGATCCCGCTCCTTGTCATTTTCTGGGTCTCGGTCGAGCAAGGCGCCTCGCCGGGCGACGACGACGACGAATTTCAGATTGGCTACGTCGGACTGATCGCCATTTCGACCGCCTTTGTTCTCACGCTCGCCTACAACTTTTTCTTTGACCGGATCTCATTTTTTGGCACGGCCACCACCTACGCGTCCAAGTTCAGGGCCTGGAACCTCATTGCAGCGCTAATCCACCTTGTGGTAGCATTCGTGATGCTCGGGTCGATCGCCGGGATCGAGAATCAGCGCACTGCCACCGTGCTCATCCGCTACGACGTCTGGGTCTCGGGCGACACCAACGCCATCACCGAGGGCAGAGAGGAGATTGCCGTCAACTCGTTTGGGTTCATCGTGCCCGTGTTTTCCATCATTTCGGGGCTCCAGCACCTCGTGACGGCGCGAATCTACTCGAACGCCCGGCTGGCCCAGATGGGCGGGTCGTGGTTTCCGCGGACGCTCGATTACAGCATTTCGGCCACGCTCATCTTCATCGTCAACCTGTTTGTGTTTACAAAGTTTATCGGCATTGCCGAACTGCTGTTTGCGGCCGCGGCCTACATTCTCATCATGTTTGTGGGCTGGGCCGCCGAGCTCGTGTGGTACGTTGTCGAGGAGCGGATCGGGCAGATGATCGTGCTGACGCTGTACCTCGCGGGGATGGTGGCCTTTGTGCTGTCGTGGATCCCGGTGTTTTGGCGGCTCGACGTGTCCATCAAAAAATCCAACGACGCCGGAGCCAACGTGCCCGATCTCGTCTATATCTTTGTGCTGTGGATCTTTTTCTCGTTCCTCTTTTTCCCGGGAGTGGTCGGACGCAAGCTTTTAAACTAAAGATAGACCTAGTCGCTAAAGTAGTTTGGGCTCGCGGGAATCTCGTCCGGGATCTGCGCCGACGCCACGGAAGACGGCGACCTCGGCGGGGTTGTCATTCGGGCGATGGTGCCCCGCGGCGGCGTCTCGGGCACCAGCTCAATCGGCGTCTCGGGCACGGCCGGCTTGGTCCGCGCCCGCCGCTGCGCCCGCACAAAGTCGAGCACCCGCTCTAGCTCCGTCTCGAGAAACGCGAGCGTCTCGTCGAGCCCACCGCCAACATGCTCGGCGCTCGCCAGCAGCGTCGGAATCCACCCCTGCAGCACCGCCATCGGATACTCAAAGCTCATCGCGCCCGGTTGTGCCGCGATCCAGCCCACCCGACCCACCCGGCCACCACCGCCGCCCGTGTCCCGGTTCTACACTAGACTGTCTACGGCAATTTAAATCGGTCCCCACCCCTTCCCGCTTTCCGGTCCTGGCTCCTAATAAACCGAACCGCGGCTCGGATCGCCTCGTCCGTCTCTGCAAGCTGTGCCTCGGCGGCCTTGATCTCGTCGATGGCCCGTTGCCGCAGCTGCGGGGGGATCGAGGCCAGCGCAGCCTTTGCCGCCTCGATTCCCTCGGCCAGATCAACCCGCTCGTACCAAACAACGTCCCGCGCAAAGCTGGCCAGACTGTCGACGCCGTCAGCGGCCATCCGAACGCGCCAGGCCAATGTCCGATTCTGCGGCGTTGTCGTCCGCCAGCTCTGCACGGTCATCGTGGTCCAGATCCGCAATCAGGCTCTCACTAACTTCCTCGGGAAAGTGGCAGTGGCGGCACATGGGGCAGGTCGATTCGGCGTGGACAACAAACCACCGGATAAAGCAGCCTCCGCACAGCGTGTGGCGGGCGCGCGCCGTCCCGCACCGCTTCAGCGTGACGCGGCCCGAGACGAAAAATTCATCGTCGTCGCCGCACACGCCGCAGGTAATGTGTTTTCGGCGTACGACCTTGTCGGGGGGCGTGTAGGTGCCGGCGCGGTGTATGATTTTGTAGAGCGGAGCAAGCGCCCGCATCATGCTGTTCCGCAGTGTGGAGAACGACCCAACCACATTTTCGACGCAAAGGTCCATCGCCACCGTCTTGAGGTGCGGCGCGATCGTCCGCTGCTTCTCTTCGATCGTCCTCGTCGTGTCAGCAATTACCTTGACGGCCGCGGCAAACGTGGTAAACTGCTCGACGAGGTCGGCGTCTTCGTCAACGTTCAAGCAGCTCGTCGCCTCGAGCATCCGGTTCGTCGCCATGTCGAGGTAGTTTCGGTACTCGGAGGCACGGTGCTCGAGCCGGGAAGAGCGGCGCACACCAGTTATCTTTGGCATTGTCTTGGGGTTCAGGACGGTTGTGCGGCCACCCGCCGATGCCGCCCCCTCTGGACCCGACGGATGAATCCGGCCCCGAAAAATCTGGCCCCTTTGCCGGGATTTCGGCGGCGGTCACGGCGGCCGTGGCGAATCCCGCCGACGCCGAGTACCTCCGGCAGCTGGTGGCCGACCTCGGGACTCCGCGGTTTGACGCCCGGATCGAGGCCGTCGCCGCGCTCGTCCGGCTCGGCAGCGTCGAGCAGAGCCTCCACGAGACCCGCGCTGCCGTGTCGGGCTTTCTCTAGCGCCCGGCTAATATCTTGTAGGGGCGTTGGCGGAAAAACTCGACGTCGCCGACGTCGACCTCTGGGCCGGCGTAGGCCGGGCCCGTCTTGGTGGCCGAGATGATCCGGCCGACGTAGGTGGAGCGGAGGCTGGCGTCTTCGATCAAATTGAGCATGAAAATGTTCTGAGACGGACTGTACCGCAGTTTGCACCGGGTGCCGAGGCACGGAATCTGGGGTTCCACCCCGACGTGCCGCAGCCGGGCGTAGCCGGCCTCGAAGATTGGGACCGAGACGACAGGCTCTTCGCCGCCGGTGATGGGCCCAAACAGCGGGAGCACCACCGTCTCGGCCACCACCGCAATTTTGAGCAACTCTTCGGTGTCGTTTATTGCCGCCGCCGGCGTGTCGGACCAGCCCGCCGGATAAAACTCGTACACGCGGGCCCCTTCGATGTAGGGCGCCATCGACCGTTTGCCCACAAACCCCACCGTCCCCGCCTCGAGCACCCGGTGTCCTCCCGGCGTGAACGAGAGCGGCGTCCCCTTGACCTCGAGCTCGAGCGGGACAATCACGTTCTGGTGCGCCGCCATGTCGATCCGTTCCGGCCCGCCCACCGCGCCTTTTATAGCGGGTCCTCGGTTACGTCGGGGCACGGGCAGTCGGATGCCCCTGCGTCAAACGGGGTTGAAAGAAAGTCTACACCGGGAAACGGATCGGTCGGATCCGGAGCCACGGCGGTGAATTCTTTGGTGTTGGCGTCCCAGGTGCACCGCGACTTGACGTAGGCCCCCGCCGAAATGGCGGGCAGGTCGATCACCGCCGCCATTCCGTGCGTCGCCGCCGTTGCCGCGTCGACCGGGTCCGAGGCCGGGGCCGCCGCCGTTGGCCGCGTGAACGGCGTCGCAAACACAAATTCGATATAGTCGGCCGGGAGTATCCCGATCTGCCGCAGCAGCACGGCATCCCCCTCGGTCCACAGCGTCGTTGTGCCGCCGCCATCCTCTTCACTACTCGCCCGATTGATTTCCACAAGCGCTGGCTCCACCGTGGCCTCGACCATCGAGTCGGGGCAGTAGCCGTGCACACGGCCAAGGCTGCCGTCGGCCCGCGTGAATTCGGTCGCGCCCGGCCCGTCCACATCGCACGGTGTCCACACGCAGATCTGCCGCCCCGCAGGGTCGATCGCCGCCGCCGTCCCGCGGTCCGGGCACGGCTCGCCCGCCGCCACCGCCGCCGAAAACACGGTGGTCGGCCGCGAAAAGAGGGCCCGCCGCACGTCGAGGTTCGAGGCCGTGCCGACGCAAAATGCCATCACCCCGCGGTCTGGGTCGGGCGTCCCGCTCGATGCGTGCGTCACAACGGGGAGAATCCCGGTCTGGAACGCGATTGTCCGGACTGCCCCGGTGTACAGGGCACACAATCCGGTCGCGGGACCGTAGAAGATGGTGGTGCACGCCAGCGTCGTAGCGCACTCGGAGAGGCACGTCTGCAGCCCGCCGATCTTGGTCGCCTGAAAGACGACAATCAGATCGACATTCGGGGTTTTGGTGTCGAGCGGCCACGCGTTCTCGACAAAGACCGAGGTAGCCGTGGTCGGGCTGCACACGGACGGCACGGTGGGGCTGCCGAGGTCGGCACTGTACCCCGGCGTGCCGTCGAGCGAGAGCACCACCGCCCCTTCGGACGACGTCCAGTACTCGGCCGGGATCACCGTCGCCACCGGCGCCAGCGCCCCGACGCACGCCGTCCAGGCTTGATCGCGCCCGGTCACCGCTTCTATCGACAGATCGGTCACGGCGTTTTCAAAGAGACGGCACTGCGAAATGTCGGCCGACGCGGTCGGGGGCCGGTTCAGCTCGCCCGTGATGGCCGCCGCGTACCACCCGGCCGCCGAGGTCGAGGTCGGCGCCGCGGCCGGCCGCGGGATCGAGAGCAGCGGCACCACCGCCACATTTCCGCCGCCGGCCGGGGCGGCCATCGTCTCGCCCACCACAGTCCCGAGCGCCGTCAGGAACACCGACCGCTGCTCGGCCGCCCGGGTTCCAAACGCGAGCTCGGGTCGCAGAAAGGCGGTGACCCGGATCGTGAGCGCCAGCGGGTGCCCAAAGATGACGCCGGCCGGCACCCGGGCCGATTCCCCGCTGGCGCCGACGACCACCGCCCCGATCCGGCTGTGGCCCGGGTCGGTCCGGAGCCCGGGCGGGTGGCAGACTGCGATGAGCGGCGCCTCGGCCACCAGACTATCGTCGGTCGGATTCTCCGGGAACAGCCAATCCGAAAAGGCGCGGCCGGGCGAGAGCGTTGCTTTATAGTTTTCGCACACAACCGCGAGGTCGGCGTCAAAGCTCTCAAACAGCCCGCACGTGCCGCCGTTCAGAGTAGTGTCGTCGTTGATCTGCGCCGGCGCGCAGGTCCCGAACGGCGTCGTCGGAAGCGCGGCCTGGAAAAACTCAGTCTTGACCGGGAACCGCCCCGCGCCCGACACGACAAGCCGCGTCCGCCCGCCGACGGCGACGTCCTGGCACACGCTGCGCCAGCACGGAGTGCCCGCGGACGGCGCAAGGTTGTAGGTGTTCACGCCCGGAAACGGAGTTCGCTTAAACGGAAATCGAAACTGGATCTGCTGCGAAAAAAGGTTCGCCGCCAGACTGCCCGCCGCCATAAACGGCATCGGTTTGTTGCCGACCGTGACCCGGCCGGCAACGGCGAGGGGTGGCTCGACCTTTCCCTCCGATGCGAGCACTGTGGTCGGGTTCCCCGTCTCCCGGTCCAGCTTCGCCACCACCGCCGCGTCGTCTGCAATCATGAGCTGGTAGTAGATGTCCGAATCGCAGTCGACCGGGAGCACGAGCGTGCCAGACCGAAGCGTGCCGTCGTCGGGGGTGCCAACCACGGTGAAGAGCCGGTCCACGCCGGTGATGGTCGTGCAGCCTCCGGACGCCACGACCGCGGCGTCGGCCGACATCGAGTATGCGGCCGGCACGACGTAGGCCACCGAAATGGGATCCGCAGTGTCGACAGCCGCCGCCCCTCTGCCGGAAACTGCCCCATAGCACAACGAGTTCTGAATCCGGTCGGAGAGCTCCCCCGTCGCCGGCCCCGTCAGGATGGCCGCCATGAGCTCGAGACAGTCCCGCAGCAGCCGCGAGAACCGAAGCACCGCGGTGCCGTCGCCGTCGCCGTCGCCAAACACAAAGTCATGCGGCACCGACAGCGGCCAGTGGTTTGCTGGATCCTCCAGCGCTGTCTCGTGGATCGACACCACATTTTCAACGACATTTTCAAAGATGTCGTTAAAAGTCTTGACAAACCCAGCGGGGTTGTTCTCGGTCGACACGACTAGGCACCCGACCGCATTGACTGTTTCGTCGTTGATGAACCCGTTTGTCATATTCATGTAGTCGAATACTGGATTGTCGGTGGAGGCTGCCGGCTTTACCACCGGCTGTGGCTTGACGTTGTCCGACTTGATCGGAATAGTCCCGATTCTGTTGCCCTCAAAAAGCGGCGCCAGCGCGGGATAGGGCGCATCGGTCCCGGTCACCAACGCAGTCAGCGCCGAATCCGACTGCCCAGGTTCAAGGTTGGGACAGGCTGTGCCGGTCGGCGCCACAATCACCGCCCGCGGATACGGAGTGTCGCCGAGGGGATAGGTGAGCACCGCGTCGCCGAAAGATTCCTGACTTGACTCGCAGTCGGGGCCACCCGAAAGACATGCCTGGAGCGCCGCCCGCTCGACCGCCGTGAAGGGGAACGGGACATTAAATGTTGAGGAACCAGTCTTGAACTGAACCGTCCGCCGAACCACATGGTTGATCGGGAGCGGAATCACCTCCAGCGATGCACCAAAGTCGTTTTCAAGCGAGGCCAGTTCGGTCTGCTCCACGAGCCCCTCCGTCAACTTGGCCGTGAGATCATCGGCGCCGAGCCCGGCGACCGAGCAGCGGTGCCGGGTCCGGCACGTCCCGGCCTCCTTTTCGGCCTCGGTGCACCCGCAGAATGCCGTGTTCGGCTCGGTCTCGCCGTCGTGCGCGAGAAACTCTGGTTTCAGGTAGTCGTAGTTGGTCTGTTCGGCAACGGTCCCGACTACCACCTTGGCGCTTCGCGCCACGCTACCACATGCGCAGAGCGTAGAGACCCACGAGAGCCGCTCCGTCCTGTAGGCCGGGTCGTCCACGTTATCGGTCTCGACCGGAAAGAAGAACGCGTCGCCCCCGCGGCACCCGCACGAGGCCGGGAACCTTGCCCGGAGCGGGTCGGAATCAAACACATCCGTCTCGACCAACAGCCCGTCCGTCTCAAACTGGTCCTTTTTTTCCGGCCGGACACCGAGACTCCGGCCGTTTCCGAACAGTTCAAGACAGGTCGAGACCGGGTCGTCGAGGTCGTCGAGGTCGGGATCGTCCGGCGTTCGGCTACCGTCCACAATCAACGCCCTGCAAAAGCGGAGCGCCGCGTCGGCAGGGTTGAAGCAGGTGCTCCACCCATCCCGGTACGTCGCGGTCCGGTCGAAATCGAGGCTCACGCCGTCGTCGCCAACACTCTCTTTTCGGGGCTCCGAAATGTCGCATATGTCGGTCGATTTGAGGAGGCTGTGCCGAATCAGCTCCTTCCGGAGCTCGGCCTGGTTCGACGACGATGCACATTCGAGAATACCATCGTTTTTCCCCGCGACATACGGCGCCGTGTCGGTGTAGTGGTACTGCGCCTTTGGCAGCCGAAAGGCTGGATTCTTGAACCCGTCATCCGAAAAGGTGCGCGGACCCCAGCTCACGCGCCCGGTCGCCGTCTGGTCGTCCAGATCCTGCTCGAAAAGCTCGGTCTGCTGGTCGAGCCCGCGCACCGTCGGCCCGCGCACCGTTGGCCCGTCTTCCGTGGCCGAGGTCGGGCAGTGCGTGACAGGATTTGTCACGCTGCCCATTTTCGAAGGATGGATAAACGGCGGGTGGTATTCGAACCGGAGATGATTTCCGTCATTTTGGGCCTTTTGTTCAGTCTCCTCTGTTAGCGTATGGTCATCAGAATTGCACTCGACCGGGTAGTTGTCTTTGGAGTTGATGCTAACACAGAGCGGCCCCACCACATTTCCCAGTTTTTCAATCGCGTTGTAGCACCGGGTGGAATGCAGCGAGCCAGTGCTGAGTACGTTTGGGTTGAGACCGTCCCAGGCACCCCAGGAATAGTCGAAGGATCCACCAATCGTTTGCGCCCCAAGTCGGCCGTCGTTCAGCCGATCCAAGGCAGTACCGCCGGCCGAGCAGTTACCGCCCCCACACTGAGTCCAATCCGGGCACGTGTCGTTGTTGTAGAGCTGCTGGATCGGCGGGAGCCGAACGGCGCCCATCGTGGCCGTAGGAGTTGCCGGCGCCGAACCCCCGCGCGCCGGCCGGACCGAGCTCACCAATGCCCCGTCGCCCCGCTCTGTCCGGTACGTGAAGCACTGCGAAGCCGTCATGTACCAGCTCTGTTTCCAAAAGTTGATTGTTCCGGCCATCCGGTCGATATCGTCAAATGTATCATCGACTGAATCTTGAACATTATTATTTACTTTTAAGTAGTGATAAAAGTCTTGCGCTTTTCTTACCGAGGTGCACGGTTCCCCTGCTTGATTCGTATCCGTTTCAGTGTCACACTCACACAACTCTGGCCCTTGTGCTGTAGGATTTGTAGAAGAACAGCATCCAGTGGCTTCTGCAAACCCAGAGTAGCCGTGATTATTGTCCCTCATCACGTTCTTATCGTCGCCATAGCGCACGTTGTTGATGAAATCCGCCATAAAACTCGGAAATCGCGGTTGCTTGTTGTTGCACATGTGCGGCGATTCTCCCCGGCCATCGCTGGTCGCTCCAACAAACCCGAGCGACGACCCCTTGGGGGCTTGGCCATCTTTATTATTGTGACTGTACCGGTAGCCGTAGGCGCCGATGGCCGGACCATAAAAATACAGTACCTGGTCAATCCCTGTCCCGCAGTTTCCAAGCGGATCGTCAATGTTGGCGGTGTGCGCCGAACCGGCGTTTGCATGTTTATTTTCCGTGTTTTTTTGCGTACCGGCATTGTCCGACCGCCGCGAAAAACTCCACCGCATGTCCCAGTGCTCGGCGCCGACGGTCGACACGGTGACTTTTGAATCGAGCGGCCGGTTGCCCAGTGAGTTGCAACACGAGCAATCCTCGGCCTCATCGACTGCCGACCCGGGTCCGGTTAAGAGCCCGCGGCCTCCAAAATCCCACGGCGTAAAAAAGGTGCGGTTTGCCTGGTCCGCGCACGTGTGGATCCCGTAGTGCTGCTCTTTCATTGTCTTCGGCGACATCAGCGAATCGGCCTCGGTGAGCACTGTTTTGACCGATCCGCCGTTGTTGACGGCCTGGACGAGCTTTGACCGAAACCCGGTTTCAAACGTATTTTGAGCGGTAGGATTTTTGCCTACGCTTCTAATAGGCTTCTGTGTCGGCCAATCCCGGAGAAAATCAAAGTCCCACCGTTCAATCGCGCCCTTGAGAGGCTGAAACCGAAACGTTTTCCCGGTTGGAAATGGTCGATCCTCCGTCGGGGTGTCGTCAAAATCGCGCGCGCAGAGGTCGGTCGCGCACCCCAGGCTCTGGGCTGGCTCGGCCGGTTGGGATTCGAATGAATCACCCGGCCACAGCGTGCCGGCGCTCATTGTGTTGTACCCGGACGCACTGGTAGGGGTGTTGGCCCCCATCTGGATCGGACCCATCGACCGCATCAGGAATTCGGTCGGGACAAATGGATCAACGTGACAAATGGCCTGGTAGAAATTCGACCGCGGCGTCCCGTCCGACGTCCCATAGTCGGCCGGGCCCCGAGTCTTGTCGCCAAACCACCGCCACCCCGTGCCGCTCATCAGGTGCTCGCCGCCATTGTCAGTAGTTTCGCCATTGTCGCCAATGTTCTCGTAGTCACTGCCGCTGCGCACCTTTTTAAGGGCGTTCCAGATCAAAGCCGACGTTATCTCAATCACTTTCCCGTTTTCGCAGCAGTTTGGAAGCTGCGTGAATGCCCGGCCATTGCCTGTGCCATACACCGGAATTGTGGGGTCTGTCGAACACGTGCCCTCGTTCAGCTTGTCTTCAGTCTGGCTGATCTGGATGTTGCCGGCAAGCTTGCAGATGTCGCAGAGTTCTGCGTGATTCGCCAACTCGTCGCAATCATCCTTCGTCAACATCGGCAGCACGTTTTCGGCCCCGGGGATACCGTGGCGGAGATTTCGGTAGTTGGTAAACGGCTCGGGATCCTTCCCTTTGGTCGGCGCCGTCGTGTGGAGCCGGACGAGCTCCGAGTACTTTAGTCGGTCGGGATCGTCGTTGGAATCGTCGTCGGGACCGTCTTCCCGGGCCGAGTTGTATCCAGGAACGTGAAAGATTGTATCCACATCCCAGAACACGACGCGGTTTGAGGCCTTCATCACGTTGTCGTAGGCGGTCTTGTCTGTGAACAGGGTGGAGGAGCTCGCCTCGGCGCACGGCTGGTGCCCAGAATCGGCCGGCGGTCGGAATTCTGTCCCGCCAGCCCGAATCGGCCCGAGCATCGCCTGAAGCGCCCACTCGTATTTCCCGGTCCTCCGACACTGACACCGCGTTTCGGTGAGAGCTCCGCCAGCCTGCGTGCCGACATCTTCCTTCGATTCGCCCCGGTCCCGGGTGTAGAGAGCGCCGGAAACCTCCGAACACGGCGTGTCGTCGTCGTTAAACTGCGTTGAGCCAATCTCGGCGTTGGACGCGTCTGGTCCAAAGACAAAGGCGAGACGCTCCGAGGTGGGCAGGTCGTCGCCCGTTTCGTCCCACATCTCCAGCACGTGCCGCGCCGGCTTTGGTTTTCTGTCATCATCGTCGAGTGACCGGACATACTCGGTCTTTCCCTCCCGCCACGGCCGCTGCTGCTTCTTCTGCAGGATTTTGATGTCTTCAAACTCGCCCGTGAGGCCAACATAGAAGTGTTCAAGAAACATCGTCACCAGCCGCGTGCCACCGCCCTCTTTGCTGAGGAAGCGACACTTTGGCGAGTTTCGGAAGCCAAATTGATCCGATTCGTTTGGAGTATCTGCATTAAGATCCAAATTGTCCTTCAGGGTGGTTTGCAACGTCCGCGTTGCACTCGGAAGCCCCATGTTGTCCCTACTGGCGGTCGAAATGTCCGGTACGGCGCGCGCAAACGTCGTTGAGACCCCGCCAAGCTTCATCGCCAGCCGGTAGTCTTTGGCCGCGTTTTCATCAGAGTTTGTCAAAACCTCGGCGGCGGGAGCGCCGGGCCGGAGCAGGCTCGCCACCGGGTTGTTCCGGCCGCAGTACAGGTTATTGTCCGGATCGCAGTTCTCTGCCGTCGTCGGCATCTTCATCGAACTCTCGAGCGACAGACAGCACGCCTGTTCGGTAGAACCCGGGCACGGCTTCAGCGCGTACCGAAAAAATGGTTTTCCGGGACGGTACGCGTCGTCCTCGCCCACGAACTCATTCCGGACCTTTTCCGGTTCGATGAACGGCGAGTGTGGGCTCCACTCGGGCAGCATGCCGGGAAAGTCGCGCTGGACCCGTTCGTACCGGCTTGCAAACGAGTGTGCGTCGCCGCTTTCGCCGAGATCGATCGTGGTGCCGTCGCTCACGCCGTTCGAAAACGAAAGCCGGGCCAGTTTTTCAAAGAGCCGTGCGTTGGCAACGGCGCTCATCCGGAGATCCAGGGCGCCGGTGGTCGTCCACTTAAAGTAGGCGACCCGGGCGTCGACCGGCGTCGTGTTCAGCATCCGCATCTTTTGGTACTGTACTAAATGGGACTCGATCGGCGTTAGTGTTTCAGGGTCGCGACGATGCTGCGCACAGTCGGCGTCCTCATCCTCGCACCCGCTGTAGTTAAAGCCCGGTGGATCTAGATCCGGCACGACCAGCCCCGTGTCCTGGAGAAAAGTGGGGTCGGGCGCCACATAGGTTCCGTCGGCGTCGACCGTGCCGGGCAGCAGGTACGGGTGCTCCTTCAACCAGCCCGGGTCGATTCCCGCCGAATTGACCGGCTCGGTGAAGGTCGCGCCGCTTGGGTCGGCGGTCGAGGCCGTGTAGCTCAGCTTGCTCACGCCCGGCACCAGGATGGAACCTGCGGGGAAAGACCCGGGTCAGCAGCCGAGCACCGCGCGGGGCCGCCGGGATCCCACACCTACCCAGGTTGATCTGCGGCGCGAGCTCAGAACCACACTTGAGCGAGTCATCTTCCTCGGTCACCTTCAGGTAGTTCACGCCGTTGTGGTCGTGGTTTTCAACCTTGATGCCGCACACTGCGGCCGCCGCCAGCACCGCGACGCCCGGCCCCATCCGACCGCCTATAAGTTGGACGGCGGCCCAGCTTTATAGCGTCGCCTCGGGGGGTGTGATGTGGCGGTGGACCGCCGTCCTGGCGGTCGCGGTGCTGGCCGGGGCGCAGCGGTGCTCGGTCCAGACACGCCAGGAGATCAATCCAGACGAGACGATTGAGCTCTGGAACTCGACCGCCGGCAAGGCCGAGTCGTTCCCCGAGGGGATCAAGCCAGAACCGCTCATGCCGGGCGGGCCGCCTTTTTTCACGCGGGTGCTGAAATCGGGGATCCTTTGTTACACCGGGGCGGGCACGGGGTATCTGATTCCGAAAGAGACGTGCCGATGCTCGGCCGAGTACGCCGCCTACGTCGACAAACTCACCGAGCTCCAGGGCACCGGCGACCTGTCGAACGCCGAGATCAACATTGAAGCAAACGAGGCGCTGTCGGCCGCGGCCGAGGCCTGCGCCGACCTGGAGACGACGACGCGGCCGGCAACCGTGTGGCCGACAGAGGCCGCCTTCTTCGAGGCCAAAGAGGAGCTCGATCGCGCCGGCATCCCGATCAACGCCTCGGGACTCGGTCCGTTTGCCGTCCGCGGCCGGATCTGCGACGAGCCGATCGTGGACGTGACAAACGCGGGCCGCGACGCCGACAAGCTGGCGCCGTGGGAATTCATCAACCTGAACAGCGCCGTCGCGGCGTGCGGCTGCCCGAGAGACGTCGAGTACTACGCCGAAAACTTTGCGCCGGAAGCGCCCGAGGCCGCCGCCTACACCACCCACATCGAGGAAACCGAAAAGCTCACCGCGCCGCCACGGTTGCCAAAGGGGGGCGACGGAAAGTCCGGCCAGAGTCCAGCTGGCACGTGCGTCGTCTTCCGCGGGGGGTATGGCTGGGCCGGCGCGGGGCGCCCGGGGCTCACGCTCGACGGCGGGGGCCAGGCAACCGTCACGGTGAACCCAGAAGAAACGGAAATCCCGTTGTATCCCGGCTCGGACCAGACCACCTCGTGCGGCGGCCTCCTCAACATGAACGAGCGCATCAATTTCTGTCTGTTTGGTCTTGAGGACGTCACGGACACGCTCGAGGTGCCGCCGGCAGTGGTGCAGGGGCTCTCGGCATACTGCGCCGATTCGGACAACGTCGGGTCCGCCGACGGCCGCTTCACCAAGTGCTGTCAGGGAACCCGCGTCTGGAAGACGGACGGCAACGACCCCGCCACCACCACGATGGTGCGGCGCGACCTCCTCGTGACGCTCCAGTGCAGAGGGGCCCTCTACGCCACCAACAGTGGGACGGGGCGGGCGCACACGGTGCCGCGGGGGCCATTCGACGACATTGCGCTCCGCGGCGCCCAGTCGGAGCTCATCGAGGGCACCTTCATGCCGGATCTGCGCCCGGAAACGCTCACAAAAGTCCGGGCCGCCTACGCCGACTCGGGGTATTCGCACGTGTGCATCCCGCCCGGAAAGGCGACCAAGGCGACGTGCGCGGCGTTTTCGCCGACCGACACCTCGTCGATCGAGAACATGCGGGACAACCTCGAAAAGTTTAAGAAAGGCATCAATTGCAGCACCGCCGGCGCGGACCCGAGCTCGACGGCCGACGGCTGGTCGTCCACCAAGGCCGGGCAATTCAACAGCCTGCGGCGAGCCTCGTTTCCGTGGAACGCGTGCGTGACGCCGCCAGTCTACGCCACGACGGGGCGTCGGGTGGCGGAGAAACTGAGCCCGGCCGACATTATCCGGCACACGATGACGGTGCCGCAGCGGTATCGGGACAACGGCGAAAACACGACGGGCTGGACCGACGACGATTTTAATGATTGCAGCCCAAAAGACGTGCCGATCCTGGTAGAGGCGTGGTACCGCGCGGTTCAAAAAATCTCGGCCGACGAGGAAGACTACGAGGAACCCGATATCCCGTGCGGTACCATGCTCCGCTGGTGGGGCAGCATGCCACCCGAATTCTACATCGCGGCCGCCTCTGTGCCGCTCGCGATGGGGGATTACTGGACATCGCAGGACGAGGTCTGCCTCCCCGATATCCCGGGCCGCGGCAGCGCCTCGACGGATGGCGTGCAGGGGCCGTCGGTGAGCACCGACCACGAGCCGCCCGACCTCGAGGCAACCTGCTCGACGCAGCTGTGCTGTGGCGGCGTGCCGCTCCCGGCCAACTATACGGGGTCGCGGCGGAATGTTTGCAAAGACTCGTGCCGCACCGAGCAGGACCCACTGGAATTGATCACGACGCGACTCGGCGTGACCGAGCTCGAGAAGACGATCGTCGACTGCTTTGACAACACCAAAAACCACTACCCAATCGGAGACAACGATCCGAACAACCCGACCCATTTTTGCAAATTTGCGGGCCAGCTGGTGCGGGACAACACCGTTTGGAAACAGGACGAGTCGGTGAACGTGCCGCTATTTCCAACGGACGGCACGGTCGAGGCAATCAACTGCTTCAACACCGCCGCGGCCCGGATCCGCCTCACCGACGTCGACATCATCTTTATCTCGACGGCGCCGCGGCTGCTTCCAGCCCCGGTTCATCCGCTGTTTCAGTGGTCGGGCTACGTGAAGGACGACGGCGAGGCGCGGAATACGGAATCGACCAATTTCAATTTCACGGCAACCAATACCAAGTGGATGGACTCGCCGGCCTACGACGACCCGCCGCTCCGACCGACGCGGTACCCCGATGGCAGCGCCGGCCCGGATGTCCCAATCGAAACGCGGTTTCCGAGCAAACCAGACTCGGCGTCGGCCACCTACGACGGAGTCGAGCTCGCGGTCATTGCTGACACGGCGTGTCTCACAAAAAACCACCGGGAGGCCGTCACGTTCAGCAACGGCGATATCCATATCCGGATACCCGGGCTCTATCCGCGATTCCTCGATTTTCAGCAGGGAGGAACGCCGACAGATCCTGGTATCGACAGTTGCATCGTGTTTGACAACGGCAATTCGGCGAATTTGATTGCCGGTGGTGGTGGTGTTATGAAAATCAGCAACTGGCAGACGCTCGGGGATCGGTACAGCCTTGACCTTTACAATCGCGGCGGCGGGCAGGCCCCGGTGCCAGAGTCGAGCAAAGAGTTTTTAAAGGCGCACACGGCTCATTACTACGGAGACGCGATATCAACGCCAACAACATCAAAGAAAAACCGGCCGCAATTCCCGACCCTGGGCACGTGCCTCACCAAGGACGCCAATCGATGCAACGGAAAGTGTGACCTAAGCAAAGAGGTCTCGAATATAGCCGAGTCGGTGGGCACCGGGCTCGCCGCGCTCGTTGCCACGATCGTCGTGCCCGAGCTCATCCCAGAGGCGACCGAAGACGTTTTGATTGGTGATTCGGTGATGGACGAGGATGGCGAAGTTACTTTCCATAATATCCGGAAAAAAACGGTCAAGGTCGAAGGGAGCCGAGTACGCAATACCGGCCGGTTCATACTCGACGGCGCGGCTCAAGCGGGAACAGTCGCGGCAGTCAAGTATACGGGAGACCTTGCCGTGGGAGCGGCCGAGGCGTCGTCGACGGGAAAAGTGTCGATCGAGCCCGATGCGCTGAAAGGGATGCTCCACGCCCGGCTCATCGTCAAAAAGGCCGCGGCAGCCCACAGGGACCGGTACCTCTTCATGGACAGTATGACCGACAGAGGCGGCGACGATCTCCTCAAGCTCTACGCATCGTTTCCGTCAATGGCCCGGGCCTGTGTCAAAGGGACGGGCGACGACTGCATCCCAGTGCCAGAGTCGACCAACGGAACGGGCGGCGAGCCAAGCCAGGATGAAACCTGGAGCGACCTCTTTGCCGCCGACAAGTGGGCCGTCACCGGGGCCGACCGAAAGAGCGGAGCTGCCTACGCCGAAAAGGTCAAGCAGAGCAGCAAGTACAACTGCGAGAAGCTGCACCTCGGCGTGCGCTTTGACAACGACGATGGCCCGCAGACGCCGTGGTGGAATTCCTACACGGCGATGCTCGAGTCGACCACGCTGGGGCTTCAGCTCGGGTGCCACACGGCCTTCACCAAGAGCGGCAACTTCAAGCAGAACGGGCCCGGCGCCGACGCCGACTTTTTCGACATCAGGGCCTTTCGGTACGAGTCGACCACCGACAAAGATGCGTCGATCGAGTTTCAGACGATGGAGGCAAACACCGTGAGCGGCTACTTCCGGGACGGCAACGGGACAAAGCGGCTTTACACGGCCGTCGACGAAAACGACGATTTCTTTGACGTCCGGTCGCAGTTTGGTCCGCAGGGTCTCTGCGGCCTGTGTCAGGCGATTGGTCCCGCGGCGCTGAACAGTCTCCGCCGGCCCGAATGCAGGATGGAAAACGAAGGAACCTCCTATTTCACGCGATACGATCTTGAGGACGCGCTGGCCATCTACGACAGCCACGCCCACGATTTTTTTTTAACCTACACCGGGCTCTATACCGAGGACATCCACGGCGTCTCTAAGATATGTTTTGAGTATTATGATACTCTTGGAAATTCGTCGTCGTGCGTCGACGCCGAAGGGGCCACCGGCAAATCCGATGTGGAGCGGCTGCTCGGCGTCAACCTGGACCCGAGCCGCACGCTGGGAAACCGGGCGACGCCGCGGCCGGCGTGTTTCGGTAATCTGCATTCGGCCGCCGCCGCGTCGTGCGACATTGACGCCGGGCTGTTCCACCACGCCACCGATGCCCCGATCTGCACCTCGACGCCGGTCCGGTACAAGAGCTCGTGCCCCTCGCCGCGGTGGGCCAACGACGAACGGGTCACCTTCCCGGAGGTGGTGTCCGCATCGGCGGTTCCGGGCCCGCGCTACGACGATTTTGATCCGCGGGCCGAAGGGGTGTCTTACTGCGCCAACGGTCCCTGGAACTTTTCTGAACCGGCGTGGTACAACCGGCCCGAGGGCCAGCGCCCCGATCCCCGTGCCCTTAGCCGGCACGACCCGGGATCGCTCAACTACGTCTACTGCGCCGGCGATCCGCGAGCCCCCGAGGTCCGGCACGAGTTTTGCAAAGGGAGCGCCGACACGGGCTCGGGCGAGGGATACATTACCCTCTTTGGCTTTCGGCTCGGGATCCGAACGTCAATCGACGACGTCTGCCACCTCCGGCCCGACGGGGTGCACCAGTGTCTCTTCTACCCCGGCGAAACAGGCGGAGGGTTCCCCACCATCCAGAGCATCGTCGACGCCTTTTCCGGCGAAGAACAGCTCGATATCCTCGTCATCCCGGCCTCGTTCGACGTCATCTCGCAGGCGGTCCTCATGTTTCTGTCGGACGTGTCCACCATCTACTACAACGACCCAGGGGACGTGGGGCAGGAAAACTACGTCGAGTCGGCCTCGTTCGAAGGCGGCGTTATTGGGCAGCGCGTCAACATCACCTGGGAGCGGTCTACCACGCTCTTTCCGGGGTTGTGCCACGGCGACGTGTCCGAGCAGTTCCTCGCCGCGCTCTACGCCGCGATCGAGCAGTTCCGGGCGCCGACGGGGACCGGGTTCAGTTTCCCTAATTTGGCGGCCGGCGTCGAGAACCGCGCCACTCGGGTCAGTCTGGACGCCTCGGCCGTGTATCCGGCGCACACCGAGCCGCGGATCGAGTTCCGTGACCACTCGGTGACGCTCCGGGGCGCCTTTACCACGGCGGTGGCCGAAGCGGCCTCGCAGATCGTCGGCCGGCCGCTGCCGGCGGTGCCCTCGCGGTTTGGCGGGCTCTCCTCGGACGCGCCGTCGACGGGCTGCGGCCGTGTCCTGCTCGACAAGGACGGCAGCCGGGTCGAAAACATTCGGTTTGAGCAGGGCGGCCCGTGCAGGACCGCGGTGGTCGAGTCGGCGCGCGTCCCGGTCCTGTTGGGGGGGGCGCTGGCCCGCGACGTCACGATCCGAACGATCGAGTGCGTCGACTGCCCAACCGGGGTGGTGCAGGCCCGCGGCGGCGACGCCAGCTTTCCGGACGCGGCCCCCGCCGCCAACGTCGACATTGACGGCACTTTTGTAGCCGACATTCACTTTTTCTGGACCACCGCCGACTGCGCCTCGACGCGCCTCTCGGTCTGTCAAAATGCGACCCTCCCGGGCGTCGAGACGGCGTGGGCCAGGGTAGTGGGCGACCCGGTCGTCTCCAGCTGCGCCGCCGAGCCATCGGGCGGGTCGGTCGCCGTCGACGAGTTCTGCGATGTGCTGGCGGCCCAGAAAGAGCCCTACATCGTGGCCACGCAGACCGCGGGCAGCGCAATCGCCACCGACCTCCACCGCGGCGTGGTCGGGCCGACCGACTGCTCGAATGAGTGCCTGCTTCCCGGGTTCGAGACACTCTTTGGAATCGACGATGCTGACCGGTGCTGCGACGGATTTTTGACCCCGACCATCTACACTTGTTCGGCGAGCGACACAGACTACACGACCGCCGATGCCCCCGCCGACGGGCCGTGCAGCCCCGTCAACTGCCTCTGGCACAAGACCGGGAACGCGTCGGTCGTCCGCGGCAGCTGGGTCGACGCTACAGATGTTGGGGACTTTAATGGAGTCGACATTCCAGGCGTGATTTGCAACATGTTTTACCGGATTTGTCCTCCTGGAGCGTGCCCGACCGACTCGACCGAGGACTGCGACACATGCGCCGCCAACAAGACGCTGTTTGAAAAGTGTGCCAGCGCCACCGAGGACGCGTCCTCGACGGTGCCCCGGCCGTGCGCCACTGCATCAGAAACACGGCTGTCGGACGGGACCTCGATACCAAAATCGATGAACGAGGTCAGCGCAGAGCTGCCGCGGCTCGCCACGGCCGTCCGGTGCAGCACGCTCGGGTGTCCGCCCGCAGCGCTCCACACCGACCATAGTAATCCGGCGTCGCTCGGCATCTGCGTGCCCGGCAGCGCACTCTCCGGATTCCGGCAGACGTGGCTTGTGCCAAACGATGATACTGCCATGATGCCTGCCGTGGACGGGCCGATCCTCTCGCCCGGCATTCCGGCGACGCAGCTGCCGGCGTTGGTTGAACTAAAACTTGGCGACACCACCGAGTTCCGGATTGACGACGCATACGAGTCGGAATCGAGGCGCGGGTTCTACACTGCGCGGATCGCCGTCGTGGGCACCGTCGGCGAGACCAAAACGGTGACGGGCTGTCTTACCCGGCCGACCGGCAAAACCGAAACGGGGACAGAGCCGGGCGGCCCGCTCACGGTCACGCCGTGCTCGGGGACGGAGAACGCGCAGGCCTGGCTCTTTGTGTTCCACGCCACCATCGGTCCCGCCGGTGCGTGGCGGATCCAGGTGCCGGGCGATCCTTTTCTGTGCATCACCGACATCTCGGACACACAGAATTCAGCCTACCCATATTCCGGCACGCTCGCTTCGCCGGTGCTGATGCCGTGCACCGCCTGCGCCGTGGGGGTCGACGAAACCGGGACTTCCTCCGGCCCGGTCGTCTCGACGGTGCTCGAGTTTCCCACCATCAAGTACAGCAATCCGCCAGTCGTCCCGGAGGAACTCGACGACCCAGACGACTACGTCTTTTTCCCCCTCTCGTCGACCGACCCCACGCTGCATCTCCTGGTTTCGACCACAACGGGGAAGTGCGTCCAGGTCAAGCCGCCCACGGTCGGGTTTTTCGGCGTCGAGGTCGCCACCGGGGCCAGCACCCCGGTCGAGGTGCCGTGTTCGCTCCTCGAGGGGGCGCCGATCGCGCAGATCAACGCCGAGGCCGGGTCCGAAACCGCGTGCGCCGGTGCCATCGGGCTGCTGGTGGCGCCGTGCATCGCGATGACGGGTGGCATCTCGATGATTGACGGCACCCCGATCGCGCTCCGGGCCCTCTGCGGGGCGGTCGGATCCGGGACGGCCGATGTGACATCGGCGCGCGGGGGAACTGGCGCTCGAATTGCGTGCGGTGGCACTGCCGACGCGCCAATCGTCAACATTGTCGCCGCCGGGATTGGCTTCCGCGACGGCGACGCGCCGGTCCTGGGGGGCACCCCGGCGCCCGCTGGGACGGTCGTCTACATCCAAAAGCTGCTGTGGATGCCGCACGAGTCGGCCGAGGCCGCCGCATCGGAACCGATTGTGGGGCCAACGGTTGAAACGGTCAATGTGTCGGCCATCTTCAACCTCTACGGCGGCGACGACGCGCTTTGGAAAATTTACGCGGCCGGGCTGGGGTCGGCGTCGGCGGCCTACGTTGCGGCGGGGCTCGAAATCGCCATCATTGCCGGGGCCGTGATTGCGCACATCTACTACGGGGTTAAGCGCTGGAAGGTCCCGTCGGCGCCGCAGTGATGTATAGCTACACAAAATCGGTCATGGGCACAAGCCGCGTCTGGGTCTCCGTCTCGGACCTGCCGCACGGGACCCACGGCGGAAGGTGCGACGTCCGGCACGCCCAGCCGAGCCACGCCACCAGCAGCACGCCGGCGACGATGCCGGCCGCGACCGGGCCAATCACGATTGCGAGCGCGGCGGCCGCGATCGCCACCGTGATGTCGGAAAAAAGGTTGATCCACGAGTCGCCCCTGTAGGAATCGGGCCCGACAATCCACGCCACCGCGTCTGTAAACGTGTTTTCCACAACCTCCCAGAAGATTGCCACCGCCGCAACCACGCCCACCATTGCGCCGGGGTCCATCCCGACCGAAAGCAGCACCGCGCCGAGTCCAAACCCAAACGCCAGATGCGCCAGCGTGTTGCCGTCGATGGCCCGCGGTGCATCTGGGCTGTCCATTGCTGCGTCACGCCCCGGTCTTGTCCTCGCTTGCTCCCTGAACCGCGGGGGGGTCGAGCGTCGCGCGCCAAATGAAAAAAGCCAGGACGTACAGCAGCACGATCGACACAACCATCAACGGTGTGGCGGTTTATTTCAGACGACGACAACCTACGGCGTATAAGGATCCAACACAGTTGGTCCAAACGGAGCATGGGGTGCGAAGACGATCTCAATGTGAACGTCGGTGGGTTTGGGTCGCTGCTCAACATCATTACCGCCGTGGTGCTCTCGACGGCTTCGGCCCTTGCCGCCGCCATCATGAACGTGTCGGTGGCCGTGATAACGCTCGGCACGCTCTACTTCAGGAATCCAGAAACACCGCGCTATTCGAAGGAGTGCACCTACCGAACCCGGCACATCATAAGCGATGGCGCGATTCTGGTATCGCTCACGGGCTCTATTCTGGCGATCGTGTTCGCTTCTGCCGCAAGGGCGCTCGCTGGGGTCGCGCTCGGCTTTTCGTTTGTGGGGTCGGCCATGATATGGACAGACCCAGGCGACTGCCAAAAACCGTGGGACGGAGAAATAATCCAGCTCGCAGCCCGGCTTTGACAAACGGTCCAGGAGGAACCCGAGTCTCAACAAAAAAAAAAGGGAAACCGTGGGACGGAGAACCAAGATACATTACCGACCAGCAGCTTCTTTAAATAGTCTAGACAGTGCCCAGGCGCGTCCCGGTTTCGCGCAGGTTGACCACCGTGACCCACAGCATCGCCCCGAAAAAAAAGACGCCGTTCCACACCAAAGCCACTGTGCCCGGAATGGCGTCGTCGTCCTCCGGTTCGCACAGCCCGTCGCCGTAGGGATCGCACTCTGGCGGCGCCGGGGGTGGCACCGGCGCATCGGCGCACCGCCGGTCGGTGGTCGCGGTCGGGGCCGCCGCCTCGATCTCGGTCGCGGTGCACAGCGTGGTTGGACTGCACTGTCGGTCCGCGTCTTCGCTGGCCGCCGCCGACTGGTAGAACGAAACCGTCGGCTCGGGTTCTGCAGTGACCCCGGCGCCGGTCCGGGTCGTGCCGAGCGAATCGACAAAGTCGCCGTCGAGCGTGTCGCAGTCGGCCGAGATGGCAGCGCATTGCCGGTCCGTCTCGAGGGTCGGGGCCGCCGCCTCGTACTGGGTCTCGGCGTCGCAGCTCCCGGAAATGGCCCGGCACGTCGGACCGGCCACGGACGTCGCCGGCGCGGCCATGTACGTTGTTTCGTGATTACACGGCTCAATTTGATCACACTGGCCCGGCGTTCCAGAGTCGACCGTGCCGTCGGCCACCGAGCACCGGTCAACGCGATCAACACAGGTCCGCGCCGAGGTGGCGGTGGCCGGCGCCGTCTCAATCTCGGCCGGGCCGCACGGCGGCGTCGCGACGCACTGCGTGTCCTCGGTTTTGGTCCGGGTGTCGCCGTTTGCAGCATACTCGTCGTCGCCGCAGGTGCTCAGCGGGACGCACTCGGTCCGGGTTGCGTCGGCGGGAAAGCAACCGTGAAGAACCGCGTTTGAACCCGCGGTCTCGTCAACCGTTCCGTCGAGATTTGCGGGGCAATCGCCCATTGAATTGTCGAGGCCGTCGCTGGCGGCGTGTGGGTCTTCCCCCTCGCCGGCCTCTTCCCGCGGAGCCGGGATGACCCCCGGAAACGAAAACGCGACACTGTACTTGTTTTCAAAGCTGCCAAGAAGTTCCACAATGCGCATGTTCGGCGGCATGGTACTCGGAAAACACGCCAGCAACGACTCTAGATCGGCGAGTTTCTTTGGATCGACAACAACGTTGCCGGTGGGCTGCAGCTGGAGCTTCACCGAAATCAGCCCGCGATCGATGGCGACGTTGCCCGCATCCGGGGCGAGCTGCAGCTGCGTAAACGGCGTTCCGTCCCAGTTGGTGAGCCTGCCGGTGACGGTAGACGCATAGGCGTAGACAAGCGACACCCCACCGATTTCCAGATTCGAGGTCGAAGTCGAGGTCGAGGTCGAATCCATCAAGGCCTCAGGTTCAGCATAGGCCTGCCCCGTGACGGCGAGTTCTACTCTAAGGCCAAGCGTCTCGTCGACATTGGCAAAGATGCTGCAGTAGCTCGGGCACTGTGGATCATCGTACGGTGGATCCTCGTCAAGCAATCGCTGCTTCAGACAGTCTGGAGCACACGCGTTGCCTGATGTATCCGTGGGGCAATCGAGCACGCCGAGGACCGCCCCGGTCGCAACAGCCGCCACCGCCCCCCACATGGTCTACGCCGCGCAGTTTGGCCATCTATATACAATGCTCTAGATCTACAGCGCCCGCAGCGGCGACGACCCGCTCTCGTCGCCGTCGTCGGATTCGATTTGCTTGACCCTGGCCTCGCGTCGTCGACGCCGGCGTCGCTCCAGCTGAGCCTGGCATCGCATCACGAATTCGGTGAGATCCCGGAGCGCTCGGCCAATCAACCGCCCAATCCGATTCATCCGCGCTTCAATATCGGCCGGATCGGCCGGGCCCGGGATCGCCTCGGCGACCGCGTGCACAAAGCGCGTTACCGTCAACACGATCCATTGGTGTCGGCCGGTCGACCGGTCAAAAATTTTGGACCGAAGAAACGCCGGTACTTTGACGGCGGGGTGATCGGCCGCGTTTGCCTCCATATCGTAGAAAATGTCGCCGGCCTGCGCAAGGGTCGTCGCACACGCGCGCCGCCCCGCACTCGACCGCCGGCCGCCCGCGGCCTTGATCGCCGTCACAATCTCTTGCGCCAGGCCCTTAATCAGCGCCAGCAGATGGTCCTTGTGCCGCGCCAGCGTCGTCCGCAGCAGCGGCAATTCGTCGTTGGTGTTGATGTGCTGCAGCAGCGCCGCCGCAACGCCGCGGTGCAGCTTCGACGACTCCAGAATGGTGTCGACCACTCCGGACAGCCCGGCAATCCCAGAGTTGAGCGGGTCAATCAACAGGCTGAGCTGCGCCGCGTATCGTTCGTCGTTGCTCACGGGTTCGGCAAACGGGTTCATCGCCCTGGGTCTGCCGCGGCGATTGTGCGCGGCCTCGACCATCCCGCCGGCCGCATGATATGGCCCGGCCGTGTCCAGTGTCCCGTGCTCCAATTTCACGGGCGGCGATCCGGGCGGCGATCCGGGCGGCGACAGACCGCCGCACAACCCGACGGGGCCGAGCATGGACGAATCGACCACGCTCCCGCCGCACCGGACGAGTGTCGGCATCGTAGCGGCAGCGCCGCCGCCATGGCTCGTTCGGGCGCTGGGACCTGGCCGCGTCTCGGCGCACGTCTACTACAAGATGAAGAAAGGCCCGGGCTGGGTCACCGTCGACCCAGGCACTAGCTCGGGTGCCGTCTGCGTCTTCCGGGAGGCGTCGGTGCGGAGCCCCCGGGCCGTGGTCATCCTCTACGACAGCTTTGCCGACGGCCCGGTCCGAGCAACGCGGCGCTTCAGCCTTGGCCGTCTGTTCTCGCTTCCGATGACGATCGAAGATTGGGTCAGGTTGGATGACGTCCACCGCCCGGCGGCCCGGTTTGCGACCGGAATCCCGGCACCGGCCCTTCTTCTCGGCTACGATGTCGAGCTTGGCGACGGCCGCGCGGTGCTCGGCAGGCTGCGCGACGTTGTCGCTGCCGACACGGTCGCGGTGCCACCGCTGCTGCCGTCTCCGGCCGAACTCATCGATCTGCTCGGCGACCCGGTCGAAATCACCGAGCGGATCCAGTTTACGGCGCGGACGACGCTCGGCGAGCGGCTCCTCGGAAAGCGCACCGCCGCCTGGCCGCCGCAGTCCGAGGTCCGGATCGTCGACGGCGCGGTCGAGTTTCCGATGATTGGGGATGCAGCGATTGGGCTGGGCAAGGCGGGGGCGCCCCTCCTCCGCGGATTTACCGGGGTCACCGAGATGCGGCGGCTCCTGCGCCGGACGGGGCTCGGCGACGACGCACTGAACGAGACGGCGGCGTTTCTCGAGGCCGGGTGCCCCGGGCTCTTCGAGGCACGCCCGCGGGTCCGGATCCCGGTGGCCGTGGCCCACGAGCTCTTCTCGGTCCGGCTCGCCGCGTTTTTGGCGCGGTGGCGGGACCGGGTCACGGCCATGCTCGAGGAGGTGATTGCCCCGCCCGAGTTTGTGGTCGAAGAGGCAGTGTCCCCGCTGTCGCCGATGCCGCCGGTGGAAAAACGGTACCGCGGCCGCCGGGGCAGTCGTGTCTCGGTCTCCGACCCGCTGCCGCTCGAAGGGACCGAGTTTCGGTTCGTGGACGACGGGGTCGAGGCGGGCTATGTGGCGGCCGACACGCTGGTCGCGGCCGAAACCATGCGGCTCGGCCTGCACACCGACATCCCGCCCGAGTGCGCGCGGCCGTGCCGGATCCTGCTCGGGCGCGAGCTCGAGCCCTCGGTGCCGGCCCGTCCCAGTCTGTCGGCCGATGGCGTCGTCTCGGTCCTCCCGCTGTGCATGCAACGGCAGTACATTGACCACGCCGGGCGGCCGCGGGAGCTAAAGGATCCGCAGCGGTTCACACTGGCCCGGTTTTTATGCGACATAGCAAAAGTCAACCGGCCGCAGCTCCGTGCGTACCGCGACGAACTCCGGCGGGTCGCCCGCGCGCAGGGCAAGGTCCAGGCCGAGCGGATGAAGGCGGTCCTTTCCCGCTCGAACGCGCCGTCGCTCGGCTACGGCTGCGCCACCTGCGGCATCTCGACCCCCTCAGCCTGCGTCGCAGCGCTCCACGACGGTACGCTCTCCGGCCCTATCGATGCCTCGTTGATCAAGACCCCGATCGACGTGGTCGAGACTGCAGCACGGCTCAATGCAGAACGGATGTACCGAAAGGCACGGGCAGCCGAGAAGAAACGAGAGGCCCGGGCTCGGGTCACCGCCGCGGCAGCCTCGGATCCGAAACGGCCGGCGACGGGGCCGGGGTGAGGCCCACGGCGGCGCCGGCACAGCGATCGGCCGCGGGCATCCAAAGCGCGCGAGGTACCGGGCAGGGAACATGATTGGATGGTGAGTCTGAGCTAGAGGGTTTATTTAAAGAACTACGCCGGCTGCGCCACATAGACTATCTTGTCGCTTCCAAATTTTAGCTGAAAAATGTTCAGTATACGAAATACCAACCCCTTTGTTTGAAGACCCTGAACGTCCCACCCCGATCCAACCAAACTCTCGTATGCCTGTGTTGAATTTGAAGGTCTGTTTTCAATCCATTGCAACAACGCAAGCTTTCGCTCTCGGTCGACAGTGTATTCGATGCCAGCTTGCAGACGCGGGAAAAAATATCGGCTTTCTGCATACTTCTTGTCGGCTTCCGAAATTAATACTTTATCGGCGTAGTACCGATTTGTTGCCAAAAATCCACACAGCATAGCACCCAGCGTAGTCTTGATCAACACGTGAGACGAGCGTCTATTACCAAAGTTTGGCAAAGACCCAACAAACATATTCGAGTAGTGCCTGGCATATTCAGTAAACACACCGGTGAAACAAATTACTGCATCCGGATCATTCAACAAACCAGACTCGAGTTTTTCAAGCGGTTTTTCAATGTGAAACGTTTCGGCCGTGCGAGTTGTATCAATGCCAATAATGTCCATGTCATTTATGGGCTTCCCGCTCTCATTTTTTGTGACAACGTACACAAATCTAAGTTTTGAGGGATCCCCAACAAAGGCAGTCATGGCGTTGCTCAACCCAGTGGGCGTATTTCGCCGACCTTTCCACGGGGCGGAAAAACTCGATATGCTTACATTATGGGTGTCATGCACAAACTCAATTGGCCCAAAAAACAGCCTTGAATATGTTTCAACATTGTAACTTGGATTCAACACCCAACGAGCAGAATTTGGAGCAGTCTCGGCATACGCAAATTCGCTTCGAGTCCCAAAGCTAAATTGTAGTCCACTCACGAGCCTTTTTGTAGTTTTAGCCGACACCAATCCCAATGAAGCCCACAAATCAGACAATTGTGTCATCAGTACATCGAAATAGTAAGCGCCTCGCACTTCAGATGGGTTTGGTACGTTAACCCCATAGATCGGTCTGATTGTTTTTTTCGCAGGATTTTCAAATAAAGTCGGACCCGACTCATTCTTTTTTTTTTTTGATCCGGTTGTTTCGTCAACGCTCATGTAGTTGTATACTTCATTGGCAATGGCACGTTTAACACCACGGGCAATACCAGCCATTTTTTGTGTCGCACAATGACTGCGGGTCTCTTTATATCCGACACACCGCCGGATGGAGCCGGCCGCGGTCGCGCCGCCCCCCAATCTTGCGTGGTCCAAAAAGGTGGTCGAGATCCTCGGAAAACTGGACCATGATACCCGTCGGACATTCAGCTACCTTGGACCCGCAAATTCAGTCCTTCATGTCTCGGTGCCAGAGGGCAATTTCGGCACCTGTGCATCGCGCGCTCTGTTTGGTGAGCCCGTGCCGCGAAGCGCCGACGACCCGCGCAGCTCGCCGCGATTTCCCTCGGGGATTCACAAACGGATCCGGCTCGACGGACCCACAAACCAGAGCGTCGTGATGGAGTTTCTCACCAACCAGATCGTGGCGGGCTGCAGCAGCCCCCCGACCGCCGTGATGGCGGCCTTTTCGTACCTGCTGCACTCGGCCAACAACGACAAGAACTCAGTCTACCGCGCCGGCTACAGCCTGAACGTGCCAAACATTGTGCTCTCGGCGCGAACCTCATTCCCCGTATCCCGCGACTTTCTCGAATCGAAAGAGTGGTGCAACCACTCGGAAAAGTTTCCGGGCGTGGCGGTGATCCACAGCCGGCTCCGTGGCCGGATCACCCCCGAGCTCTACCCCAGCAGATCGGCCGACGCCACCGAGATGAACCTGATCATCCCAGGGCTTTCGAATCTCGAGGACGATCTCCCGGCGACGCTCACGCTGCTGGCCGAGCTGCTGGCGCCGTGCCGGCCCCCGGGGTAGCCGCTACAGGCCCGTCTCGATCGTCTGCGACGCCCGCCGGAGCAGCACCGTGGCGGCCGCCACCAGGAAGAGCACGTAGCCGCCGTTGTGCCGCGCCGTCTGGAAAAGCGACACGACGTACCGGCCGCTCAGGCTCGCGAACATGAGCTGCACCAGATTGGCCGTAGTCGCCGTTAAAAAGCTTATCGTGTCGAACAGCGGGTCGCGCCGCAGCTCTGCCCGCGCCTGCTCCCGCGGCACCCCGAGTCGTGCGCTGAGGCGGTCCACCAGGCCGCGCCGCACCTCCTTGTCGACGAGCGTGGACACGACCGAAATGATGGCAAACGCCAGCGTGTACCTGGACGGTGGCCGGGTCAGCGGCGGTCGACGCAGCCAGCGGGCGCCGTGGGCGGGCCTCACAGCGTTCCAAACTCGCCGAGCGCCAGCGGCTCGATGGCGTCGCTGCGGAAACGCGTCGGGTCAGTCAGCGACACACCCCGGGGAACCGCCGCCGGGCACCCACAAAGCCACCGAAAACACAAACGTGTTGATCAATGAATCGAGAAGTGCGCCTCCCTCGGACGGCAAGCCTGTTTTCGCCTCCATTCCCAACCGTCGACGAGTATGTGACCAGAGACCTCTCGGTCAGAACGGCGTTGCTGGCTTTATACAGCGGAGTCGCACTTTCCGCGGTCGACCACGGCCGCGGCACGGCGACGTTCCGATTTGGAACCGCGTCGGTCAACGTTCCGCTCCGGCTGCTCTCCACCCCGCCGCCGCAGGTGGGCGATCTGCTCACAGAGACGGACGCAATCCAAATCGGGACGCAGCTCTGCACCCGGGCGGGCTGGTCCGTCTGCTACGACTTTCTCCGGGCGCGGCAGACGCTTCCGGTGTTTTCCCGGCTCTTTGCCGAGGCGTCGGTCGCCGTCGCGGCGGGGACGCCGTGGGTCGTGGCGCACGCGCTCCAAATCAGGTCGTCCGCGGTCCAGCACGCAACGCTTGCGGCGTTCCAGACCCTCTCGGTCGACATTCCCCACTACGACACGCTCGAGAAACGGCTCGAAAAGACGTTGGCGGAGACGCTCACGCTGTCGGTCGCCGACGCCACGGCGTTTTTTCAGTTTACCGCCGCGTTCCAGCTGCAGCCCGCGTTGAAGACTGCCCACGGCGGGCCGCCGCAGGTGTTGGTCGGCGGGATTGTGCCCGTCTACTACCCGCTCCGCGACTGGTGTTTTGTGACCGTGTTTTGCCTCGCCGCCCCAACCGCCGTTTGGAGCTCGCCGCCGGCGCTCTATAAAGCGGACGCGGCGGCACAGTGAACACGGGCCGCAGCCATGCCAAAAGATGCGTGCTACTACCGTGTAAAGGCACAGTACGAAACATTCCCCTCCGCCCGGGCAAGCCAGGCCATTGCAAAGTGCCGGAAGAAATCGGGGCACGTCCGCCGAGGCAAGGCGGGCCGGTCGCTACAAAAGTGGAAAAACCAGCACTGGCGCGACACCATCTCCGGCAAGCCGTGCGGCGGATCGAAAAACAAGCGCGAGTACTGCCGCCCCGCCGGTGCCCACCCCCACAACCTCAAGGCAAACCAGAACCGAAAAAGGCACGGCCTCCGCGCCAAAAGGGCCACCTAGAACTAGGATAGATTTACCCGATAAACCAAAAAGCTATGCCATCACCGCATCCTCCGCGTCGAGTACGTCCGCAATCCGCTGCTTGGTCTCGTCCATCACGGCGCGAATGCCGTGCTCCCACATCTGCCGGCTGATCAGCTTCTCAATCTCGGGAACGCCGATCCACCCGGGACCAAAGAGCCGCGTAAACCGGGACACGACGCAGCGCACCCACAGGCCCGCCCCCGGCTCAAACGTCCGATACGGTTCTACTCCCGGGAAAATCTCGTTCATTCTGCCAATCCGTTCGACCGCCGTCTTGGTCCGCGGGTTGGTGTAGGTCATCGCGCTCTCGGGAACGTGGTTGATGTCCTTCACCGTGACCGCGGCATCGCTCGGTTCGTAGGGCAGCTTGATGATCTCGGCCTGAATCTGCCGATCAATCACCACGCTCTTGACGCCGCAGATGATGGTCGGCTCGGCTTTTTCGAGCCACTCTTTGGAGTAACCAATCCGGTACAGATCCTGGATCGCGGCGGAGAGCCCTTCGGGCAGGCTGGACCGAGTCAACCGTTTGTCAATCGCCTTGATCGTCGCATCGAGGTCGATCTTGATGTGGCTCCCGACCGTGCCGGCCACCGAAAACCGCGTTTCACCACCAAACAACGGGTTTCCGTTTTCGTCCCCGGTAACACTCCAGTAGTTGGTCGGGTCAGCCGCCTCGCAAATTTCAATCGCGGGCGTTGTCTGCACCCAGTACATCTTCTTGGCCTGCATCACCGTCGCGGTCGCCTCGATCGACAGTTGCGCCGCCGAGTGCCCCGGCGACTCGGGGGGCGCGTCGACCGAGACCGGGTCGCCCACTTCGTTCTTCCCCGTCTTGACCATGCTGCGCAGCGCCCGAACCCGGCGATCCGGCGATCGGATCCGACCGCCAAGAACGCCGTTCGCCAGGTTGGCCACCTGGCCCGCAAGCGCTTGGTTTGGCGGCAACGTGCCCATCGCGTAGTACGGATCAAAGACGGGCAGCGCACTGTCCACAAACTCGATGCCGTACAAGAGTCCTACCCCGAGCGACGAAGGGTGGCGAATTTCCAACAGAACGCGTCCATCCTCGTCAAATTTGAGCTTTTCGATCGGCGTCGCGGCCACAATGTCCAGCAACCCCGACATGATCGCGGCCTCGAGCGGGGCGGTCCACGCCTGCAGCGCCGCGTTCGAGATGCAGACCCGCGAGGCAGAGTAGGTGCGGCCGGCGGCCGTCTCGTACGACATGGACGTGACCGAAATGGCGCTCATCTGCTGCCCACCCCGGATCTCCTTCATCTCCTGCAGCTTTTTTAGCACCGTCTCTTTGCCCGGGCACACGGTGTTGGTCGAGAGCTTGTCGTGGATGTGCCCCGCCAGAGCATTCAGGCTTTCAAACGTCGTGGCAAACGCCGTGTTGTCCTGGGTCCGGGTGACCGTCTTGTGCCACGGCCACGTGTACTCGTCCGACCTTTCCGACTTGAGCTCCAGCACCATTCCGCAGAACAGAATGTCCGAAATGAGCCGGTCAATCTCAACGTCCTCGGCCGGGTACAGCGTCGTGTAGGCCGCCACCACCGCCTCCGGGCTCACCACTGCCAAAGGTTGCGCACGGAGCATAAACTCCTTGATGTTGTCCGCCGAGCACCGAATGTGCCACCGGTCGCCCATCGACTGCGTCAGGAACACGTGCTGCAGCTCTTGCATCATCCGCGCCTCGGCCAGCCGCACAACCGCCTGCGCGCCGCGGTTGACCGGGATCTTCCTGCCGACGCCCTTGCTCTCGTGTTTCCTGAGCAGCCCCAGGAAGAGATCAACCATCGACGTGTTCGACCGAATCAGTTTCGAGTTGATAAAATGCCGCGGAATGTAGGCCAGTTGGCTGATGGCGTGGCGCAGCGCGCAGAACGAAGCCACCTCGTGCTGGAGATCGCTCATCCCCGAGCTACTGGTGCCGCCGCCCCCGCTCGGGTTCCGAATGTCGAGGTAGACCCACCGATCGGAAATCTCCTTCCAACCACTATGGTAGTTGACATTACAAAAATTGCAGCCCCGATACAGCTTGGCCACAATATAACTCTGCAGCTCCTCGATATTGTGCTCGTTCAGCTTCTTCCCGGTCGTCTGCCGCTGGGCGGCCCGCTCTTCGAGTTCTGTTTTGTAGACCGACACCTGGTCGCCGAGACAATGCTGCTTCTTCTCTTCAAAGAACGAATTTTCGTCCTGGAGGAGCAGCACGCCGTCGCTGTTCTCGGTCGAGTAGATCTTACCCTGCTCCGAGTTGGACCCGGCCGCCGAGATAAAAAACCCGTAGACAAACTTTGCAAAGCACTCCGACTGCGCATACGACTTTCCGATGCCTGCATCGCCCAGAAACGCAATATTCAGCGCCTTTCGCTCGTCGGTCAGCACCCGGTGCGCCGCCATGTAGCTCACGTTCACAACCGGGATCTGCGTGGCAACGAGCCGAGCGTGTCTAATCATTTGTTCGATATTCCACACGTCAAACGCGCTCGAGACGGTCATCTTAAACCGCCGCGTCTCTCGGCCAATCTGCATCTCCACAGTCTGCACCAGTTTTAGGTCATCGTCCCCAGCGCCGGGTTCCGAGTGATCGACGTTGGCCGCCAGCAAGATCCGGGCGAGCCGAGCCCGCTCTTCCAAATCCGGGATCGCCGCCATCGTGGACAACTTATGCTGCACCGTCCGCATCAGCTCAAGCAGATTCGGCGGTAACCCGGCGGTGCCCTGCCCATTGCACACAATGTAGGCCTGCTCCACCGTGCTGGCCAGCACCCGGTAGGCGTCTACTGGCGACAACCGGATCGCCTCATCCAGCGCCTGGCCGTTGGCGTCGGCAGTGGCCATGAGCCGCGAATACAGCATCCGCTGCACCTTCTCGCCCAGGGCCGCGCTCACCACGGCGTCCTTGAAAAAGCACGGGTTGTCCCTGGTCGGGTCGATGATATAGGGCAGTTTGCTCTGGAACTTTTGCGCCTCCCGGGCACCGCGCTCCTCTGGCGAAAACTGCTGCCCCACAATGAGCCGCCGCTTCCACCGCTCCGAGTCGTCCTCGGCAAAACCGCAGTCGATGTGCTGCGGCATCTCGGGGAACCCAATGCCCGAGTACCAACTCTCGACGGCCTTGTCGATCTGGGAATCGGTCGGAGTCAGATAGAACGGCGTGTAGTTAAAGAGCGTCGACGCATCCACTTCAAGCGTCGCCTTGTCGGTGAACATGTTGACCAGCCCGGTGGGGCTGAGCGGGATGCACACCGCCGCGTCCTGCAACTCGGTCGAGGGCCACAGCACCTTCGACCCGTCATGCTGCCGGATCACGTCGTCGACCGAGATGTCGCAGCGCAGCGCCGGCAACATCGTCTTGATGTCAAACAGCGTGAGAGGGTGCGCTCCGCGGCGGCGGTACAGGCCGTGGTTCGGGTCCATGATGCCGTTCGCGTCCATGACGCCGTCAGAGGCGTCGTCGCCGTCAGTGTCCGCCGCGGCCGCCGCGGGCACCGCTGTCGAGTGCTCCCGGCTGACCTCGAACATAAAGCTGTCCTCCTGGAACACCATCCGCGTCCATGGCGCCACAGCCGACTGCCACTGGTTGAACCGCTTCACAAAGTGCCGCGAGTTTGGATGGGGCCGAGTCTGCTGCTGCTTTTTGCTCCGTTTAGACTTTGGCACCTCGTCTTCGACAGGGTTCATGATGTCGCTGAAGAGCTTCATAAATTCCTGGGCCTGGTCGTTCGAAAACGCCACATAGCAATGCGTCAGGTACGGCCCGACCAGGCTCTCAAACGGCGACCGGGTCCGGACGGCCCGTTCCGCCGCCGAAAGCTGATTAATAAAGCAGACCCCGCCTTCGTCCGGCATCCGCTGAAACGTCTCGAGCACGAGCTGCAGCATCAGGTCAAAGGCCCGGGTAAATCCACGCTGGATGGGGTCGGACCGCGTCACGCCATTCCGGTCGGCGAGCGAGGTGAGGCCGTATCCAAATGGAAACAAGAGGAAAACCCGGCCCGGAACCGGCGCAAACCCGCTCGCAGGCAGAGGAGGCAGCAATGGCGGCAGAGTCGACGTCATCTTTTCAGGTTCAGAACTCATGTGGGTTGTGCCAATCTGGCCAAGTGTCCAACGTAGGGTCCGCCTGCCCACGTGTCAAGGCGTCCGGATCTGCGATCCGGCCCACTTATACCAGTGGGGGCAAAGTTAGATCTGGACCGCACACTTTAAAACTCGGGCCGATGCGGTTCTACGCGGCCCGAATCGGCGCCGTTCGGCCCGATGTGACGCGAATTGTGGAGAGGGACGGCGGTGTTGTCGAGCTCCACCACCCAGACGGCCTCACCCGATTTGCCGCGTCAAAGCACCACTGCACAGTGGGCAAGGGACCGCGGCTCGCAAATCGGGCGACGTTTCTCGACCGCATCCCGGAACGATTTGAGAAAATGACGGTCGTCGAAAGCAAGGAGCCGCGGTACTTTGCGACCGAGTCGAACATGCCGATGCTGCCCGCGCCCTACCACGGCAAGGCCGAGGAACTGCTGGCAGAGTTGCTGTCGAAAGGGCGGCCCGCGGTGGTCGTCGCCGCCCCGGCAGTCCCCAAACCTGCTCCGGCTCCACGGACACGGCCGGATAAAAAGGGGGGCGGCGGCGACCCCGAGGCCGACACGGCCGCAAAAACCGCCCAGCACGAGACAGAGCGCCTGGAGCGTCTTGACCGCGCGGCGGTGGCGGCGCTGGACGCGTCCTATACCGAGGCGATTGGAAAGGTGAAACGGTGCAGGAACCCAGTTCTTCGGAAACGATTTATTGCTACTGCCGAAAAGATTCACGCCGAGCTCGTGGCGTTGGCCCCTGTCCCGCCGCCGGCACCGGCCGAGCTGCTGGCCTAGTGCATGCATAAAATTCTACAGACCACCGCCGAGCAACGGCCCCCCCTCTGCCGCAGCGCCGCTGGCTCCCGGCATGGCCCACCACACGCCGAGCGCGAGCACCGCCACCCCGCCGACCGAACCCGCCACGATGCCGGCAATCTCGCCCGGCGACAGGCCACTCGGCTCGGGTCCGTCACCCGGCCGTGGCACGTCAAACGGGACGGCCGCCATGCCGCCGCATATTTTGGGCAGCGTGGATGTCCACTCTTCGCACCGCGTCGCACCATCACAGTCGGCGTCAGCCATGCACCAGTTTCGATTGTTTTGGTCGATCCGTCTCTCAAGCTCGGCGAACGTCGCCGCCGACAGAAAAGGATCTCCGGTGACCGTTGCAGTCATGGCTTCTCGATATGCTGGGTAGTTTGACCTGATGTGGGTTCCAGTCAACGACAATGCATTCCAGTGACTCGTGTCGTCCTCAATCTGTGGATTGATATCGGAATTACCCACGTCGCTCTTCCATATCTGCTTTGCTGTGTCGTCCACAGTTCCGTCTATTCCAAACCCGGCCCAGTGAAACAGTTCGTGCAGCGCAGTCCACCGCTCAGCGTCGGCGGGCCGCCCCAATTTGAGCAAAATTTGTTTTGTAGTCGTAGTCTCAATGTATTTTCCCACAATCGCATCGTTGTTGTCAATCACCTCAACATACTCGGGCTCGGGAGGAGTCTCGGTAAGTTTGACGTAGAATTGGAGCCACTGCAGCGCCTCGTCGGCCGGCTCGTTTCCCCACTGGGCGGCCCGGCGGCGCCGGCCGCCGGCGTGGTGGAATGACTGCACCATTTCGCCAATCGTGTGGGACAATCGCAGCGAACCGGCGGTGATGTTGTCCGCGCGGAGCGTACACGACCCAAGCGCGAGCCCGGTCATCAAGCCCCACCCAACCATGTCGCGGTTCTGCGCAGCGTCTTCTTCGGGCCGTGTCTGGTCATATATGACGCAAGGTCCACCGTGTCCAATGTCAACACGATGGGCGACGTGGTGCACAATTTTTTAAAAGCCGGCGAGACAACGATGGCGTCGTGGAAGCGCGCGGCCTCACTTTGCGTCACGCCGGTTGACACCGAGTATCTGGTGAGCCCGGAAACGCTCCGCGTTCGGGCCGTGCGGGCACTCTCAACCCACTACGGATACAGACTGTTTCGCGAGCGCGATGGCGAGACAGTGGTCGAGGCACTCGCTCGACTTTTACAACAAAATCCAAACGCGGCAAATAGTGCACCGATTCTGAGAATTGCGCAATTCTTTAGCGCACTCCCGGTGGCAGAGCAAGGCAGCAGTGTCCAAACTACAACATTCATCGTCACAGTCCCGCAGATTCGCGAACTGCTTTTCTACGCAACGCAGCTGACCGGTGTCGCCACGGCGATCCGTGGCACCAACTTCGCGGCGACCGTGGCAGACGGCATCGTATTCGCCAACAACTCTCCACAACAGTTTGCGGTGGCGCACGGCGCCTCGATCCCACTATCGAATCACGCCGAACATCAATTTTTCGTTGACTGGGTTACCGGCCGCACAGCCCTTCGACCCGAACCGCTGATTCTTCCAGAGGCCGTGCAGCTCCGGAACGCAATTGACGAATGTAAATCGGCCATTAACGCAAACAAACCGTACTTTAAGACACTCTGGGTTTCAATTCAACAACGGCCTGGACGGGATCCATCTCTTCCGGCCGCCGACAACCGCAGCGATGATCCGACCGCCATTTTAAACAATCACGTCGTGATCAAGATCGCCGCCGAAGAATACAATGACGAAATTGCAATAGAGCTGCTCGACCCAACAACGCTGGCTGAACTGGTCACCATTTCGGTTTTTGACAATGCCAATCACTCTCCGCACTATCGGGCACATCTCGACTCGTTTTTCTTCTCGGCCGACCCATGGAGCCGGATTGGAATTTCGTCCGCCTGGCAGACCGAGCCCAAGTTTCGCGGAATCAAGCCACCGTCGTTCCCGGCGAGGCGCGCTATGCTGTTTGTACACGCAGTTCATCTCTGTCTTGGAGTTCCCATCGAGCTATCCGACAGTTGGAAAGGAAAACCCATCACCGTGGAGTCCGCGACCGGACCGATTGCCATACAGCCTACGTCCGAAGTGTTTACATCATCCAAGCTTCCCGACGAGTTTATCCGAGACTGGATTGCGGCGCGCGGCGCTACCGATGTGGAAGCGACATTCCGGCGCGTCAAAGAGATAGGATACTATGGCATGTTCATCGAACCTTCTAGCAACCCAATTCAGGGGTTTATTATCGGATCTGTGCGGTTCAACACTGCCGCTGCACTGTAGCTGATTGCCGCCCATGACAATCCAGACTCGTAGTAATACACCGCCGACCCCCCATTTAAAAAGTCCATTATACCGAATGGACTTTCTAGTCGCCGCGCCCACTAAAATAAAATTCTCAAAAAAACGGAATCCTCCCAGTTAGCTATATTGCAGAGTCCACCCAAAAAATGGACTTCCCAAGATAGCTAACTGGGAGGATTTTGATTTTTGAGAAATTTTTTTCTCGGACCGCCACCATGCTTTATTAATCGGATAAGACTGGTTCTAACACACTAGTTGTCTCGAAGGGGACGTTGAGGTCGTTGGGTCGGGTCACCACGCTTGGGTCTGTCACCCACGACGGCGGCGATTTTTGCTCCACGTCGCGCAACGGCAAAAAAAAATCTGGCGTCCACCACCCACGGCACCCTCCCGCCGCGCGGTCCCACACAAGCCGGCCAGTTTTCTCAATCGTCTGCACCAGCGCCGCAACCGAAAATGCGCTTTGTTTAGTCGCCGGATTGACGCACTGAAACGCACTTCGTTGGATGTGGAACGAGTGCTGCGCCACAAAAAGGGCGTCGAGATCGACCTGCTCGTCGTACCGCGCCCTGGCCGCCGGCCCGAGCCGGTGCAGCCACCGATGGCCGCCCCACGTCACCAGCGTTGCCTCTGGTGCGGCGGCAATGCAGCGGTCAATCTCGTCGGCACTGCCCACCTTCACAGCGGCGCCGGGCGCGGCGGTGCACACCGAGGCGGTGCCAATCGCCCCACTACGGTCAGAGACTACAGAGATGCACAGGTAGGATGCCATGGCGGGTGTGATGAAACCGCTCTGCTTTATAAAAAGTTAGCATGCGTCGAAATTAGTCCTGAGGAGGTTTCGCACCGAGGCCGAGGCGGCGGCGTCGTACCGCGCCGGGGCAGAGAGTGGCGCCGAAGCTGCGGCGGCCACCGGCGCTGCGACAGCGGTCGCCTCGGTCGTGCGTCGCTTGGCCGGGCGGGCCACGTTGACGCCCGAGAGGGCCCTGTTGCACGCAGACACCACTTGCTCGAGCGCGAGCTGGCTGTGTCCGATGCTGTTCTGGTCAAGGTAGCCCGGAACGGCGGCGAGTCGCTCTGCCTCGTTGGCGCACCCATTCTGCGTGAGAAGGGTCCGGAGCGACTCAATCTGCGCCTTCACCACCTCCTTGTCGGCGGCCCGCTCCTGGAGCTGCCGGGCAGCCTCTTCCTGGGCGGCCTTGGCCTCGGCGGCGGCGGTTTCTGCGGCCGACGAAAGTTCAGAGTGCTTGGTCTCGTACTCCTGGAGCCGGGAGAGCACCACCTGCTGCTGCTCGGGGCTGAGGGCCTCGAGCGCGCTCTCGAGCGGCGTTTTTTCCACAACGGCCGGTTCTTCGGCCGGAGCGGGAGTGGCAACGGGGGCAGCGGCGTTTTCGGCACTCATGGCAGCTGTTGATACAACCTCGATGAGGGACGGCTTATATTCGGATGTGATGTGGGAGCAACTACGCGCCGGGTCGGTCGTTAAACTGACTTCGAGCGGTTCTTTGGCGCCCGACGCCGAAGCCACGTGGGTGAGGCTGAGACCGTTGTAGAGTCCGGCCCGGATGAGCTCCGCAAGCCCCGAAAAGTTGCTGTTGAGCGTGAACATGACCGACGTCGAGGCCGGATCGGCGCTGAGGATTGTGCCGATTGGCCGCGCCGCTGCCCCGGCCGCGCCGTCGAGCTGTGTCCTGACCGCGGCCGCCGTGATCGGATTCCCGACCGAAGTGATGTTGTCGATTGCCGTTTGAAGCCCCGTGTGGTTCAGCGTGACGGGACACCCGCGGAGCTGCTGTTGGATGCCCGCCACATCGCCGGCCTCGAGCCCAAACCCAGGGTTGGCGGCGTCGCCCCAGTTCCCCGAAAACACCGCGTCAGACCCCGCCATGACGCTCTGGGACACCGCAACGTTTGGCTCGCTAAAGGTACGGCGGCTCTGCCTCGTGCTAAAATCGTCTTTATATGAATATATAACACGGCCGCCACTCCCGCCTCCAGGTCGACACCTACAGCCTGTTTTCGCTGTTTTTGGCGATGTGGACCCCGCCCGACCCAGTCTCGTTGTTTCCCACCCGCGGCGACGCGGCCGAGGCCGCTCCCTGAAGCGACTCACAACCACCCGGCCACCGTCTTGGCGTCAATCTTGGGGTCGACTTCCTTGTCGCCGGCAGACGGATCGGGAGCTGCAAGCGTCTCGCTGCCCGACTCGCCCGAGCCTGCGGCCGTGGTGGCCGCGGCGGCGGCCGGTGCGCCGCCAAGCAACGACGACCCACTCGGATAGGTCTCTTCGTTAAATTTTGACAGTTCTTTTTCGATCTCAAGCTCCATCTCGCGCTCCATCGCGTTCAGTTCGGTCGTCACGGCATCGTCGACGACGGAATCGAGGTCTTCAACAACGGGCGATTCGCTTCGACTCATCCCACCGAAGGTCCATCAAAGCTGCTGTCCCCACATATATCTGCGCCGTAAATCCTGCACCGACGGGCTTGCTATGGTCTCGTGCGCGATGGATCTGCCGTACCCGGCGTGCGTCAACGGCACGTCGTTGCTGACGACCGTCATCTGGGTGGCGTCCACCGTCTGCTACGAGGCTGGGTACCGCTCCGGGTGCACCATGCCGGCTACCAACGTGTCAACTTCCCTCACGCCAGTCTACATCCCGCCCGGACGGACCGTCTCGGCGCTGAGATCCGAGGAGCTGTACTCGGGTCCCGGCCATGCCAAACCCGCCGCAAGCACGATCCATGTCAACAGCAGCGGCGGCGAGCTCACAGTGACGACCGCCAACACGGCCGTCGTCGCAGCCCGCCCCGACGTCTACCTCGACACGCTGACAATCGCGGCCCCCGGGGTGAAAGTGGACGGCGTTGCCATCGAAACCCTCCAAGCCTCGGCGGGGATCAACCCCGGCGCCATTTCGCTCAAGGACGTCACACTCGGCAACACCGTGGCGTTTTTGCCGACGCCGCAGCAGCACACGATCGGGCTCGACGGCGCCGTGTTTTCGGGCATCACCGGTGGTGCCGTCGCGCTATTCCGGCACAGGGGAAAGGTGACGTGCAGCGGCGCGACTACCCGCTGTTTTGTGCTCGGCCGGTCCGATCCGGGGGCCCCAAGCGGAACCGTGGTGTCGACCGATGGGGCAACGGTGGTTGACGTGAGCGCCATCACAGGAGTGGTAGGCGCGTCCTATCTGGTCTCGTTTTTTACGTTTAATCAAGAAGCCGAGCTGGGGGAAGCGAGCCGCCTGGCCGGAAGCCTGGTGCTGCCGACCGTCATTGCGCTCTTCTCGATCTGGCTGGCGCACGGCCCGCGGGCCGCGACGCACTACGATGCCACGGTCACCGCAATCAAACAATCTGAAGCGGTGCGGGCAATGCCGCTGTCGAGCTCACCGTGATGCCCTCGGTGCCCATCGGCAGGTTCGCCGCAGCCACCGTCCACGCCGTCCCAGACACCACCTCGTCGGCGTCGGGGGCAGAGCCGATCGTCACCGTCGTCGGCGGCCCGCGGTCCATCGCCACCGACGAGAACATCCACGTGGGGAGAACGACCGAGGCAGGCCCGGCTTCGAGCGGGGCCACCACCTTGGCCCGAAGTTCCACCGTTTTGTCCCATGCCCACGCAAAAAAACGCGTCTTTTCCAGCTCGAGCGGGCTGTCGGGCGTCTCTGCCAGCACACTCTCCAGATAGTCGCCCACCCCCGCCGCCCCGTGCGTGAGCCACGCGGTGCCCGTGTCGTCGTAGAATAAATCGCACAGTAGCCGCTGCGCCACCGTCGTCGCCCGGAGCACCGCGACTGCCGCCTCTGCCCGGTCCGCGGCCATCGGTTTGGTCGCCGCAAAGTCGGCAGATCCCGCAAAGTGCACCAGCACGGCATTGTCGGTTTCCCGGACGGCGACGTCCACAATCCGGTCGATCGACCCGGTCGGAAAATGGCGCGCCACAAACTTGGCCGCCCGCGTCTCGGCAAAATCGAGCAGCCACCCAAAGTTGTCGATTGCGCGCGGAACCCGGTGGATCCAGTTCATAAAATGGTACGACTGGTGCGTCGTCCCCCGCTCGATCAGCATCGCCGCCACCCCCGAGCAGCGCGCGCGGAGGGTGCCGACCGGCGGTTTGGGACAGAGCCCCGAGCTCACCGCGGCCGTCAAGATCCCCACAAAGAGATCCGACATCAGCTCTACAAAGGCCGCAGGGTAGGTCATTTTATCGCCAACAGAGGTGTGCGCTAATGGGCTGCCCGGTCCAGACCGTCTACATACTCCCGGATCGTAAAGCTGGACGGAGTTGGCCGGAACGACAGCGGCTTTATCCCGAGCACCGGTGCCAGGCCGTCGTAGTCGTCCAGAAACCGCCGCATCGACGCGGTCTGGTCGCTGTAGAGCACCGCCCGGAGGTCGGTCCGCCACGGCGCGCCGGGATCGACAAACAGTATCTCTTCCCGCAGCAAGATCGTGTCTGGGTTCTTCCGAATAAACGCCAGCCCGCGCTCGCCGGCCACCACCTCGTCCTCGTGGAGATCCACGATGCACCGCTCTGGCCCTTTGATTCCCGCGGCGGGAAAGTCGACCAGGATCGAATGGGCGGGTCCCACGTGGACCACAGTGCCCTCGAACCACCTTGCGACCGCGCGCGCCTCGGTCTTGCCGTTTTCGTCCGGTTCGAAGATGTAGGCCACGGCAACCCGGGAGCCCGGCAAGACGGTCGCGTCGTCGCGGTCGAGCACGCACATGTTGATCCCCGAGACGGCGGTGGCCTCGATGACTGGCCCCCCCTGCGGGGACACGGTGACGGGGATCGATTTGACCATGCGATATCGGAACAGCGTCGTAAAGTTTCCCACCAAAAAATCCGTAAATTGCGGGCCCGCAATCAAGTACGCGTGGAGCCGCATGATGTCGGGCGAAACTGTCCCCGGCGGCGGTCCCTCGACCGTGGCATCGTCCAGCGTCAACGCCTGAAAAAAGGTTTGGTACCCGATGCTGGTGAACTCGTAGCCGCGCGGCGTCAACACCACGAGCCCTGCGCGGATCACGTCGGATATGGTACTGAAGTTGGAAAACACCAGGTAGAGCCGGGTCTCGCCCCGCGGCGTCAGTCGGGCCGTGCTCATCGTCCGCTGCTTCTGTGTTGTGACCGCCGTCCACGCCTCCGGGCCACTACTTTGGCCGGCCGGGGTCAATCTGGCCCCTTACAATCCGGCCCCAACCACGGGCGGGCCCTCCCGCATCACGACGTCGATCGACACCCGCCGCGCCGCCACAAAGGCCGGGCGGGCCACTGCCCGCCGCCCGCACCACCGGGCCACCGCGGTGGCATGGGACTGAGACGGCGGCCGGATCGAGTCGCGCACCGTTTGCAACGCCCATGGCTCGCACGGCAACTTTCCGGCGAGCGCCAACCGCGCCACCGCCTCGCCAAACTCTGCCGCCGTCCCCGGCCGCGTCCCGACGGGCACCGCGTCGGCCGAGGTGGTGAGGTGGCCCGAAACAAACTGCTCCACGAACGCGCATATTTGCGGCCCCGAAAAGGCGCTTTCGATGTGAAGCGCCTCGGCCGTTTCGAGGGCGACCGCGATTCGCTGTCTCTTTGGGCTCGATTCGCCGGGGGCCCGCATCGCCGCGATCCGCCGCTGCGCCGTTGCCGTGGTCGCTTTGAACGCCATGGCCGACCGACGCTACCTCGTCGTCGAATCGATCGACGAGCGCGCCGGGTTTTGCCGGATCGATATCGGCGCGCGGCCAGAGGCGCTGGCCAGAGATGAAGAGCTGCGGCAGATCGAAGAGGCCTTTATTGCAACCACCCCCCACGGCCGGGTGCTGGTCGAGTGCGACAGCCCGCTCTCGCTCCCGCCGACCTGTCTTGCCGACATTTCGCATTTCTACCAAATATGGCAGATCTGGGAACGGCACGGCGCCCCGGCCCTCACCTTTCTGTCGCCGGCGCCGATCATTGCAATCATTCTCCGCACCATCGGGGTCCGGTACACGGTCGTGTAGCCGCCGCTCACTCGGCCGGGGCCCGGCACGGCTCGAGCAGCATGGCAAAGATGCCCACGGCCCCAAACGCCACGACGGCCGCCGCGCTTTCGAATTCGGCCTCGGTCAGCACCACGAGGGTGTAGACCGGGGCCGCGGCCCGGAGCGCCGCGGCCCCCCACAAGACGCGCGTCGGCACGGCCCGCAGCACCAGCGCGACGTAGACGAGCGAGAGCAGGAGCCCAACACCGAGCCCTGCCCCGGCCCGCGCCGTCTGGCCGGCCGTGTAGTCGACCGAGCCCCCGGCAATCAGCACCGCGGCCGCGACGCACAGGTCGGCGCCGAGCGTCGACAGCGCCAGCGTGTCGGCCACCCGGCCGCGTTTCTGGCAGCACGTCACGATGCTGAACACGTTGTCGCAGCATCCCAGAACAAAAAAGAGCGCAACTATAAAGACGACGACCGCCCCAGCGCCGTAGAGTAGATCGGGCGTCATGGCGGGCGCGGCGGCGGCGGCGCTTCTGGCGGTTGGAGCGGTCGCCGAACTCTCTTTATACAGCGGTGCCAAACGGATCCAAACCGTCTACGGTTTCGACAACGAGGTGTCGATGGGGTGGCAGATTCGGCCCGAGTTTGCCGCGGCGGTCAACACCGTCTACATGTACGCGCCCACCCCCGACTCGCCGCCGCCGCTCGAGGTGGACCACGGCGGCGACGCCGGAGAGCTCATTCGGTGCACCGAGTCGGTCTGCATCGTGAATAGCGACAAACTCGACGCCGACAACGCCGAGACGCGGTACCATGCAGCGCTCACCGCCGTGCTGAAAGGGTACGGAGTGACGCAGCCAAAGACGACAAACGCCAAGCTTGCCCCCGCCGACTTTGCGGGCCTCGGCGTCCCAAGCCGCGCCTGCACTTCCGACGCCGACTGCGGCACCGCCAACAACGGCCGCTCGACGTGCTGCGACGCAACGGCGGCCGTCCCCGGGATTTGCTGCTCGGCGGTGCGGATCAATCTCCACGACGCCGTTGTGTCGCCCGCGCTGGTCATTATTTTTTTGACGGGCGCGGGCCTCCTCAGCCTGTACTGGACCATCCTCTACTGCCGCCGGCTGCACGCCGAGTGACTACTCTGTTTTTTCGACCCCGGCCAGCGCGGGCTGCGACCGGGTATGCTCAAAGGTGAGAAACGCGGCCTCGAGGGTGGCAATCACGATAAACGCCGTGTAGACGGCAATGTCGGGCGACCCCGCGGTCGCCGTTTTCTGGCACGCCGGGGTGCCGCCGTCGGGTTCGAGCCCGACCGCCGCGTCCTCCGGCAGCCGGATGCCGCCGTAGGTGTCGCACGTCGCAGACACCCGGTTCACCAGCGTCATCACCGCCTCGTCCTCGGCCCCCGGCTCTGGTTCGTAGAGCCGGAACAGATTCACGCCCCACGCATCGCAGTCGGACTCCGGGAGCGGCGTGGTCGGGCAGCTGCAGGTTGGCGTGGCGCCGTCGAGCGTGGTGCACCCCGTATTCTTGACGGCGTCGTACCACGCAAGCTCAAACGCGCGCTCCGACCCAAAATAGCAGACCCGATTTGCCGCCCCCACCGCCGTGGCGGGCCGCGGCGCCGGCACCTCTTGACACGCGGTGGAGAGGGCGGCCGCCGCCACTGCTGCCGCGATACCGGCCACGACCATGGCAGAACACTGGATGCACTACGCCGGGCACTGGGCAGTCTAAATATACCGTCATAGCATAAAGCCAAGCTGGTCGGCCGCGGCTCCGGTGAGGCTCGGCGTGCGGCGATGCGCTTTCGGCGTTGCTGCAGGCGGAGGGGGAGCGCCGCCGACGACGCTCGAAGGGACCGACGGGAGCAGCAGCGCCAACGGATCGACAACGCCGCCGTCGGATGGGCCGGACGGGGGGTCCGGCGGCTCGGCCGCCGCGGCAGCCGCCGGGGCCTCCGCAGCCGCCTCGGGCTCGTCGACGCCAAAGAGCTCGGCGTAGGCGTCGTCGCCGCTCCGTTCCGACGCAAACACGTCGGCGCCCGCTTCGACGGTCGACTCCATCGTATCTTCGGTCGAGTCGAGCAGCATGGATCCCACGCTGTGGCTTCCTTCGATCTTGTCCTCGTAGGCCCGAACAACGCTCACGACCTGCTTCTCCGAGATTGACGGCCCAATCTTGGACGACTTTTGCATCAAATTCACATACTGTTTTGTAAAATTAGAGAGCGCCAGCTCCGACTTTTGCTGCTGGACGCCGGCCAGCATCGCCCCGACTCGGCTTTTTTCCGCGAGCTTGATCTTGATCTGCTGCGCCGCGAGCACCCGGCCCACCTTGTCGCCGGCAGTCTTGAGCGCGCGCCGGCCCTGCTCCTTGGCCGCGGCAATCTCCTCGTCGATCGTCAACAGCCGGTGCGTGAGCTGGGCCTCGAAATCATCGTACGTGCCGTCGGCCATGGCGTTTCCCGTCGAGTCGGACCCTGGTTATATTTTTCAAAGAAAAACAGAGTCGTCGGTCCACGCCACGCGCTCGGCCACGTCCTCTGAGGTGGCCCGCGCCACCTCGATCGGCATCGACGCCGCGAGCCGGTCTTGGTCCAGCAGCTCGGACACTGGCGAAAGGCACAGCCGCGCCGCCGGCGTGTCCGCCGCCAGCACCGTCGCGTGCGCCGAAATCACCGTGTTGAGGTAGTCGATCGACCACGACACGCACGACAGCTGCCGGTCACGGTCGCCCGAAATCCAGTCGAGCAGCGGAAACGGCGTTGCCGGCTCGGCCACCACCGCCGGCGCCTCGGGCACCGCCGCCAGCACCGAGAGATCAATCATCCCCTCGGTTACGTCGCGAAGCTGCTGCCGCGTCTGCGCATCGATCGGGTACTGCGCAAACATCCGGAACGTCCGCGCGCCGTCCCAGGTCACCACCGGCATCCCGGCCACGACCGCCGCGTGGCACCACTGGATTGCCGCCGCGACTTCGGCAGACCGCATCGCAATCTCCCACCCATCGACCGGCTGCGACGAGGCAAAGAACACGTGCCGCTGCGTGTCGTCGACGCTCCCATCCGGCAGCGTCGTGTACTCGGTTCCGACGCATAAAGCGGGCACCGCCTGGGCAACAAGGCAGGTGCTCTGCACATAGACGGCCCGAAACGACGCCGCCGGCATGACCACCGGTGTGCCACGGCTGCCGTGCCCGCCCCACGCGTCGATCGCAACCTATATCCGACAGCGCGGCGCCTGCCGCGTCTGCGGCTGCGTGGTTGCGCTCTCCCGGGGCTGGTTCTACGAGACGGTGCCCGAGACCGACCCCTACTGGACCCGCGTGTACCGCTCGCCGCAGGCCGCCTCGATTGCGTACCGCCTGGCCGCCGCCGGCATGTGTCGGATGGCGTGCCGCCGGTGCGCTCCACCCGGGGCCCGCCGTCGCAAATATCCGTTGGTTCCCCGCGACGCACTGCGCGGAATCATCGCCCACCTACCCGACGTGCTCCAGTTTGTGATCGACAACTACACTAGGCTGTGGTACCGGACGGTTTCGAGGGGGGAGATGGAGGCAGAGTACACCGAGTTTATTGCAGCCTATCCCCGCACGACCGTGAGCGAGTCGGCGTTTATCGACCTGGTCTTTCGGCGGCTCAGGCGCTCGCTGGGCCATCCTGGTCAAAGAGCGGGTCGCACTGATACTGACCGCGGTACATTTCCCAGAAGGACTTGAAGACCACGTCGAGCGTGACCGACTGATCCGGCGCCTCCATCGTCATGAGCTCGACGCCCATGGTCCCTTCCTGGGCATCTGGAAGGAGCGAGCAGGTCGCAGACTGCACCACGACGCGCTTTCCCGCCGTGCTCATCGCGTTAAATTGCACAAGCAGCGACCGGAAGCAGCTCGAGACGGCCGACGCACCGCGGCCAGTCACGGTCGTTACCCGGCCGGTCGTGGTCCGGATTGAAAACCGCACCGTCGCGTTGCACACTGGGAGCTTGAGCTGCTTCTTTGGCGCCGCGACCGCCGGGACCGGGGTCGCCGGTTTTGGCTGCGACTTTGGTACGGCAAGCTGCTTCCGCGGCGCCGAGGAGGCAGTCTTTTTTCCCGTGGAAGTGCGCTTGGGCGCCCGCTCGTCCGAGTCTGGGCGGCTTGCCGCGGCCTTGTCGGACGACTTGGGCTTGTCCGTCTCTGGCGCGCGCCGCTTCTTGGAGGGCGCCGCAGACCCAGACTCGGTCGGGCGCTTTTCGGCGGCCTTTGGGATCGAAAGCTTTTTCATCACCTTCTTGGGCGGCTCGGCGGCAGATTCCTCCTCCTCCTCGGTCTCGGAAGCAGTGGCCGTTTCCTCGTCCGCAGCGGCGGCCTCTTCCTCGGCCGAGACGTTGTCCATGTCGGTGGCCTCGCCGTCGGAGAGGTCGTTGACCAGATCGCCAAAGTTCTGAATGCTGCTCATGGTGGGCCTCGTGGGTTGTGCCCCAGATTCTGTGGCAACCTCCACCGGATGCGCAAGGGCCAGATCAAGAGGGTGTCGCGTGTACGTGTCCAATATAGACCAACAAATCCGGCCCGGGCCGTTGGACAGGTTTGCCGGAAAGCATTACCGGGCGGGTGGCAGAAACAGCCGGCACAACCAGTGACACCCCGCGACCATGAGCACCGACGCCGCCACCGAATCGCCCCGCCGCGGGCAAAAGCGCACCGCGACCATGATGGTCTTCCCGGAAGGCAAAGCCGCCGCCAAAGCCGTCGCCATTTCCGACTACCTTGAGAAGAAGCCAAAGTGCTACGCCGACCCCGCGTCGGTCTTTGAGGTGGAATTTGACGAGACTTCCCCGTCGAGCGTTGCCGCCAATCCGTCTGCACCGTTCTTTACGCCACCGGGGCCCACCATGATCTATGTCGACGCCGACCCCGACAAGAAGACGCTGTCGTTCACGTTCAAGCTCACGCCAGAGACGGATGTCGGCAACCGACAGCTCCGCGAGTTTGGCGACTTTGTCCAGTTTGGACCAAAGTCAAAGCTCGCCAAGCAGTTTTTTGAAAAGGCCGTCGGCGACAAGACCAACAAGATCTTCAAGCGCATGAACGACAAGAAGATGCCGGCGCAGGCGCGGCAAGACTACGCCCGGAAGGATGTGACATCGGACGGAAAGGCCAGCTTTACCAAAAAGATTGTGGAGAAGGACCTCGACCAGCTCGATGAAGAAAATCCGGACGCCTGCCCCGTCGTGCTCTCGCTCAAGACCAACTTTGCCACCAAAGACGGACAGGCGGGCTGGACCACGACCGAGCTCGACGGGCTTCCGGTGGCCATTGGCGACTTTTTCCGCGCCGGCGGGCAACTGCGGGCGTGTCCGTTCAAGATGGTCGACGGCTCGCGCCTCGACTGGGACGAGGTGCTGCCGCTGCTCACCATGTCGAAAAACGGCTTTGTCTACATGAAGGCGCGGTCGGCGCGGTTCAATATTACCGGCGCCATCCACCGGTGGACGGCCGAAAACCCGGCCACCAAGAGCAACTACAACCGGATCCTCACGCTGCTCTTTGGGGCCACGACCGTCTACCTCTACGCCGTCGAACAGCGGAACCGCGAGGAGGAGGAGGACGAGGCGCCCGACGAGGACCTCCTCGCGGCGTTCAACAGCGCCGGGGCCGAGTAGTGCGCTCAGTCTATTTTTTCTACAAAGGACACTGCCTCCTCGGCAGTCTCTTCGGCTATAAATTCTACCGCCTTATCCACCGTCTGCACCGTCCTGACCCCGGCGATCCAGGTTATGCCCAGCACCTCTTCGACCGCAGCAATCACGAGCGACACCACCTTGGACGCCAGCCCGTTCCAGATGGCCCCGAGAATCACCAGCGGCAGCACAAACTCGAGCAGCCAGATGCCGCTGCCGAGGAGAATGCACTCCCATTGGTAGCTACACCCGTAGCTGTCGGGGCAGGTGCAGTTTTGGCCGCGGTACTCTGCCGGCCCCGTGCCGGGCGGATACGGCGGGTAGGTGAGCGCCAGCGCCTCTGCCGGCGGATACAGCAGTTCAAACACCCACTGCACGGGGTACTGCGGGGACAGGGTCAGCCGAGGCGGGGGAAAACAGCTGGAGGAGGAACAGCGACGGCGACCCACAATGTACCGGAAAAAGCCGCACGTGGCCGACGAGGCCACCGGCGTGATGGCGAGCTGGAACAGCCGCTTCGGCGTGTCAACCGAGGCGCACTGCCGCGGGAGATCGACGCACGCCCGCGCAAACGTCGTGCTGTTCAGAAACGGAATCGTCTGCGGCGTGAACGGCTTGATGGCCGACGACCTTCCAAAGAGCGACACGAGCTCGACAACGGCGTCGATAACCACCTGCACGCTGAGCCCAATCACATTAAGGTAGTCGACCGCCAGGTTGATGGCGGCGGTGATGGCCTGCGACTCGTGCGCCAACGTGGTGGCGTTGGCCATGAACCAATTCCGAAAGAGCGTGAGCACCACGCCGAGGCAGGCAACAAAAATAATGCTCCACGACGCGGCAATCAGCTCCGATATCGCGGCGATGGTGCCGGGAAAGAGCGCCACGGCTTCGTCAATCATCCGCTCGAGTCGGTCCTCGAGCCCCATGGCGCGGGACCGGCCGGGACGCTACAGAGTACCAGATTTGCTGTTTATAGTGTAGTAAGACGGGGTCGTGCTTCAGCACATCCGCATGTCGACCGGAATTGGCGTGCGCTGGAACGTGTTCATGCCGCGGATCTTGGACGAGCCTTCGGGACAATCAAGATTTCCGAGGTGGCCGTTCTAAACCGGGAACCCCGCGGGTCAGTCAAGGCCGGCGCGGAAACCAAAGGGGAGGGGAGGAGAAAGATCGACGCACATTCTTGACGTAGGTCCACGAGGAATCGCCGTTTCGTTTGAAGCGGTAGGCGCCCCGGTACGCAATACTGGGGAGATCCCCCTGCGGGAGGTTGCCGGTAATGTCGAGCGCTGCAGGGACGCCGATGAGATTGTTCCTGCCAGTGTTCAAATACTTGTAGGTGCCATTTGCGCCAACAGGGACAGCAATGAGGGGTTCTTGGGACACGACCCCTTCGAAGTGCACGTCTGGCAACACTTGAATGTTTTCTGGCCGGTATACCGCGGCCCCAAGATGGGTGCGGAGCTGCATCTTCATGTACTCAGGGGACGTCTCTACAGTGTGCACCTGGGTCATCGGGTAAGCAACGATCAATTCACCCGTCTCGGACCCAGATTTGCCAATGATTGCGCTGGACATCATCAACTTGAGTAGCCGCACGCCGCCATCTGGGGCATCCTCTGGCATGTCGGTCCACTCGCCCGTCAGGTAGTCCATGATCTGCATCTGGTCCTCAACTTTTGCCGGGTACCACATGGCGATCGTGCGCTCGCGATAGAGCGCGTTCTTCTGCATTCGCGGGCGGAGGGTGCCGCCCTGAACGTAGTTTGGCTTGGCGTGGGTCACAAAGACCGAGAGCCCGGTCGGCGCGTCGTAGAGGCCGCCCTGGAGGTCAAACTTGACGCCCTCCAGCTCCGACTGCGATGTACCGTTCAGCATGAAATGGCGCGCTTCTTGGCGCGTGAAGCTGTAGACTGGAGCGGAATGCGCCGGGTGAGCAGACTGGGCGCCGCGGGAGGGAATGAGGCACCAGCTCGGAACGTACTGTCTGGGAGCCCGGCCGGCACAATGATTGTGTCAAAGGGGTCGGCGTTTGGGAGGGCGCCTCTTTTCGACGCTGCTAGCAGGTTCTGGAGCCTGGAGCGGAATGCGCCGGGTCAGCAGACTGGGCGCCGCGGGAGGGAATGAGGCACCAGCTCGCAACCTACGGTTGCTCGTACTTGGCAAAAGCGCCAAAGAAAACGTTTGCACGGATCGATTCGAGCTCGAGCGCCGCCTGGGACTGGGTCATGCCGGAGCGGGCCGGCATGCTCTCGAGCATGGCGCGGGCGGCGTCGGTTGCGGTCGACATGATGGCCTCGCTGGGAGGGTGGAAAAAATGGAGGTCAGCACGGCGGCACAGCAACAAACCCAGGCCGGGAAGTGAAACGCACTATCCGAGATCGACGAGCTTGCGGTCGAGTTGTCGTTTTTGAAACGAAAGCTTCATTTGGAGATCTGGAAATAAATGCGCCGGGTGAGTCGATGAGGAATACCACCACCGCGGCCCAGTGTCCGCCGCGGAACCGTACCTTCTTGCGCAAGCGCGGGCTCGCCCATCATCAAATTGACGCTCATCTCGATATCTGCGGCGGAATCGTTAGCGGGAGTTCAACGGCGGCGGGCCGCGGCGAAATGGGCACGTACCGGCTCCGTATCGCGCCAAGACGACTTCGCGCTCCTCAGTTTTGACCGAGACAGTGCGGCCGGGCGCGCGCTCGGGCAGCGGCTGCGCGTCCCCGCCCTGGACAAAGCGTCGTTTGATGATCACTCTGGTGTCGCGATGAAGGGCCACGCCGAGAAGCGATTTGATCGGATCCTGGAAACTTGCGAGATGTTCGGCCACGTCGGCGTTGACAATGGTTGCTCTGCCGGATACCGCAACCCCAAGACCAAGGGCGCTGTGGGGCGCGCTCTGGTACGTCTTGTCGAGATCGACGCTCCGGGTCTCGTTGAGCTGAATCGTGTTCCCGAGAAGTTTGTCGATGGTGTTTCGGAGCTGCTGCTGCTGCTGCCGCGGCTGGCCGTTTGGCGTGCCGCCAATGCCGAGGGGCAGGTTGGTGGAACCGACCTGCTCGATGCGGGCCATGTTGCCGAGCCCGGCCGCCTGGAGAAAAGTATTTCCGTCCGTCATCTCTATTGACAAAACCGATGGTACTACCCACAGTGCCGTAGACTTATATGCTGCGCCGCTACGGGACGTAGCGGAGCTGCCACCCGCCCCGACGGCTGTCGAAAACCACCAGCACCGGCCGCGTCCGGGTGCCGGCGGCGGCCTTGAGTTCGGCCTCGATCGCGCGGCGATGGGCTTCTGAAAAAGCCGACCACTGCTCGCAGATGCCCACCGAGAAGGTCAGGCTGCCCATGGTGGTGAGCGCGCTCACTTTTTTCGACGGTCGGATCTTGGTGTGCCCGCCCGATTTCAGCACGCCGCGGACCGCCGCCCCGCCGGCCTTGGCGCCCGGGAGCACCGGAAAGGTCCGGTCTTTCGACAGCTTGGTCCGCGCCGCTGCATTCTTCGACATGACCGACGACAACGAGGCCCCCAGCTGGAAATGCGACGCCGCAATCGGTTTCGAGTGGTAGCACAGCGTGCCGGTCGTCGTCGCCACCACCACCACCGGCCGGATCGGGAGGTCGGCCAGCTCGGGGTAGGTCGCCTTTAGCGCATTCACGCCGAAATTGGCCTGCACGCGGTGCGCCTCGCGCTCGCAGTTGGACAACCCGAGGCAGCCGCCGAGCACCTCGCGCTTCTGGCACACGGCGTCGTAGCTCGCCGTGTGCGCCGCCTGCGTGTGCGAGGTAGTCTTGAACTCGACGCACACGAGTACGGGATCTCCGTCGCCGGTGAGCCCCATCGCCAGCAGATCGACGTTGGTCCGGAGCTGCCCGAGACTGCATGGCAGCTCGCACCGCAGCGGCTCGAGCCGGGCCACCGCGAGCGCGTTGGCAAAGCCGCGGGTCCACCGCGACACGACGTCCTTTCGGTAGTGCGGCGGCAGCTTGCCTGTCTTGCAGAACGTCTCGATGAGCCGGTGCGTCGCGCGGCCCGTCTGGAGCGCCTTTCCCGCTCGGGCCGCCCCGGCCCCCCGCGCGCGCCGCGGCGTGAACTTGACGCCGTTCCGGAGAACGTCCTTGATGTAGGTGGTGATCCCCATCCGGGCGCCCGAGAACGACGCCGGCGGCGGCGGCACCAGCCGTTCGACCAGCTCGCGGAGCGCCGCGGCGCCCTCTACCGTGTGACGCACCCGCTTAACCATTCCGTCCGGACCGCGACCACGACAACGACCGTGATGAGCAGGCAGATCGAGTCGAGCACGGCGATCGGCAGCGGGAGCTCGGGGTCCATCCAACGGTGCAGGTGTGTCGCACACCGTGGCTCGTGGCCGAGTTATATGCCAAAAGTCACGTGCGCAGCTTGCGGCGCCCGCGTCGGCACCCGCGCGGCGCTGCTCCACGCCCGGGGCTGCCTCGCGCCACGCCCGGCGGTCGGGGCGGCCATCGACCGCCGGCGGCTGCCGGGCCGGGCCCGCCGCTGCGCGCGCTGCCTGGCTTTGTTCTGGGGCGACAAGACGCGGGACAACCACGAGCGGCAGTGCACCGCCGCCGACCCGCCCCCGGGCCTACCTGGCTCGGTCGACGACCCGCCGATTGTGTTTATTGATCCGGCTACGTTAAAACCCGACCCCTCTATACGACACACACGCCGAGATCGACGAGTATGCCGGACCCACGCTCGTTTTTACCGCAGTAGGTTCCAAGCGTGACGCGCCGGAGCATCGCATCCGACAGCTGTGACGAGGCCGCCGACTCGAGCCCGAGCACGGCAAACGGCGTGGCGCCAGAGCCGACAGAGTTGCCGGGGTGGTACGCACCCCGGACCGCCATCGGCGGCAGCATGCCGTCGCCCGCCGGCTCGAGCGGCACCGGGGCAAAGACGACCGGGGCGCCCTCGGGGATGCCCCACGGCGCGGGGTCTTTTGGCGACCAACCTGGGTCGGCCACAGTGCCCGGGCCGGCCATCCCGGCGCCCATCACCACCAGCTCCTGGTGCGACTGCTGCGCCACCAGCGGGGTGGCGACGTCGTCGGCCGAGGCGTACTGCGCCGGGGTGGTCGTGTCAAACGGCACGTTCCGGCCGGGGTTGACAAAGACCAGCTCGCCGCGGGTTTTAAACTTGGCGGCGTCTTCCGGCGAGCAGATGACCGAGACGAGCCCCGACACGGCCACGGCGCCCCGCGCAATCTCCGGCCCCGACTGCCGCTCGGCGGCCGACACGAGCCGCGGCGTCGTCTCCGACGCAAACCACACGCCGGCCGGCTTGGTCCGCGAGAAGCTCCCGAGCCACGGACCCTTGGTCTTCAGAGCGCGCACAAATTCTTCATTCACGCGTCGCTCCGCCTTGGAGGAGACGTCCGACTCGGAGGTCGTGTTTGACATGGGGACGACCTCTTCCAGAAAGTTTGCGACACGCGTCTCTCGTATAGTATCAAGCGTTTTCGCGGAATCTTCAAATGCCGAAATTACAGTAGAAACATATCCGGGCTCCCCGTCTTTGCACAATGTAAACAATGTGTAGTCAGTTTCGTTGAGTTCGAATGAAAAATTCAGTAGGCTACAGCATTCTTTCATGTATCGGTATGCAATCTCAAGAAATGCGTTGGTGATTTTATCGTCGCTTTGAATCACGGCGCGATACCGTTCACTGTATTTTTGCGTCTTTTTTTTGAGCTTCTTGACAGCGTCTTCCATTTGGTCAACACACTCGTCTCCCAACCGGCCATACTTTTCTCTCAACCTAGGCCCGATGTCGGTGACTATTTTGTTTGCGAGCGCCGCAGAGTTTGTGCAAAGCTTGTCAATTTCCTCCACTTCTTTTATTATATCAATTTCTCGATCATCGCGGCTATCCGGCTCCATGACGCAGCGGGGGCGGGCGGTCTACGACGGAGGATCACAGGTGTATATACGGGGTATTCGCTACTCGTCGCCTTCGGCGGTCTTTTTGGCCGCCTTCTTCTTCCGCGGCTTTTTGGCCGCCGGCCGGGCCGGCCGCTTTTCGCCGACCACGCCCGCCTCGTCGTCGCTCGCGGCGTCGCCGAGACCGTAGCCCGTGCCCATGAGCGAGGCAGCAGTAGCCTTTTCTGCACCATTGCCGTTTCCGGTCTCGCGTGCCGCATTAGCTGCATTCTCCGCGGCTTTTTTTGTATCGCCTTCGTTGCCATCTAAAAGTCTGCTGGGGGCTTCTGCTTCTTCAAATTTGCTACTTTCTTCCGCGGCCGCAGCGATCGCAGTGTTATTCAGCCTTTTGAGTAGGTCGAACGCAGCGATAAATTTACGGTCGTGCAGGGCTTGTTGGTAGTCTTGAAGAACTTTGGCTTCTGTGTTAAGTTTTTCTAACTGGGTCTCGATTTGTGCTTGCCTGGATTTCAACGCAGGTAAGGGACTATCTGTATCTTCAATAAGAATAGTCTCACCTTCAACACGTTCTTGCCGTGGTTCCAGGTTATCAATTTCAACATTCAACGCATACAATTCGTTTCGAAGTTTATTCTCCTGCTTACTAATTTTGGAGATAAGCTTGCTTATTCGTCTAAATTCCAAATCCATGTGCGCGTTGTCGTTGTCTGTCCGGGCAACCGGAGCCCGCCGGATCAGCGCCCGGACGCCCGTCTCGATGGTGGAAAACGTCGTGACGAGGTTGGCGACCGATTCGAGCTTCCGCGGGAAAAACGGTGTCGGGGCAACCATTTTGTCAACGCCGTCGTACCGCATCATCTGGTTCCCCGGGAAGATGGGGTGCAGGAACGAGGGCCGCATCGGAAACTTTGGCACGAGCGTGTTGACCTGGAGCTCGGCCGGCACCGCCACCGTCACGAGGCCCGAAATGGCGACCGGGATCTGGTTGTACTCGTCGCCCCGGGAGTGGAGCGCCGTGAAGGGCTGAAGCGTGATGCCCACGAAATTGCCGGTTGGATCGAGCGTGACGTGCGGCACGCCGTGTGTCTGCATCGTTCCGTGCCGGTACACGGGCACCCACGCCGGGATCGTGACCTGCGGGGCCGACTTGTCCGTGTGCACAATCACGGCAATCGTCACGAGCTGCTGGTGCTCGCTCGGACTGGCGACGCTGTCAGTCTCTACAATCGGAGAGGTGGCCATGGCTGCTTTGGCGATGCGGTGGATTGGAACGGCCGTTTATACTAGATGCAACAGACCGGTGCGCGCCGCCCGGGGGCTCTCCCGAAGTTCCGGCTAGATGGTACCTTTCTCCGCTTCGAAACTGTTGCCGATGACAGAATATTCGTCAGCTGGAGCGCCCGGGCGCACGTCCCCGCCGATCGTGAGCATCACCCGCATGCCGCCGCAGTAGGCGTCAACCGGCGCCACAAAGGTGCCGAGCAGATGCTTTGGACCCCCGTACTTGGCATAGTCCATGTGGCACTTAAAGCTCGTGTCCTGAAGCCGGTCAACCGTACAGGGTGTTGAGGTCACGTAGACCTTGTCGCCGTAGTTAAACTTCATTGCCGTCTCGGGATGCGCCGCCACCGTCACCAGACCCCCGATCGCCATGGAAAAGCGGCCAATCCCGTCCGACCCAAAGTGGTCGCGCTGCATCTGCGCGTCGTAGAGCCCGTCGATCGAGACGCCCGCCACCCCGTGGTCCCAGGACCCGACCGCAAGCGCAGACACGTCGACCACGTTGTCGTTGACGCCGATTGGGCGGGTTTCGTGCGTCAAGAAAACGGGGCAGTGCGCCGGCACGTACCACGAATCCACTTTCCGCTGCTCGTCGGCCGGCGGGACGTTCCGGGCGTGTACCAGGATGCCGCCCTGAATGGTCGGCGCTCCGACGACCTCGGGAATAATAAAGTCGGCGTCCGATGTGCTTCGTTCAACGTCAAACGATGAAGAAGCTTCAGCTGTAGTTTCTTCTTCAAAACTCACGTCGGGAAAACCGTCACCAATTTGCTCCGCTATCGCGAGTGCCTTTTCTTGTAATTGTTGTCGCTGTGCAAGCAACTTTCTCGCGTCATTGCCACGGACCCCCGTCGACATGATTGCGCTGTGACGCTAAAGTCTACCGGAATTTATATTCAGATTGCTAATTCAGAGCTTCGGATCAGTGGGCCGGCATCGTCTGCGGCTGCGGCCCGAGGAGGAGCACCCGGAGCTCGCCGGCCCCTTTTTGCAGCACCATCGCAAACGCCGCCGGATTGTTCCGGTTGCAGCGCTCGAACCGCGGAACGCGGTACTGCACCGTCTCGCCCGGCGGCCCCACCAACACGGTCCCCGTCGGATCGGCGGGCACGGCCTTGATGTAGTCAAACGGAAACAGTTTCTTGACGTTTTCTGGTGCCGCCAGAATCGTGTGGGTGCCGCTCACCGCGACCGCGACCATCGCGAGCTCCTCCTCGTGCCGCGCCACCAGGTTGGCGTCGTCGATCGGCGACACAACCACCCCCGCCACCGAAAACCGCGTGTCTGAGCTGCTCGAGGATGTCCTGGGAAAGTTGGACACGACCCGGAGCTGCGCCGCGCCGCCGGGCGGTATCGTGCCCGAGTCGGCAGTGGTGGCCATAAACGCCAGGGCACCCTCGGGCACAGCAAACAGCTCGGCGTCAAAGTCTTGGTCGCCGGGCCAAAAAAACCGCGGGTCGAGCCGGGCCGACACGGCGGTCGCGAGCTCGGGCGGCATCGGCGCAACGAGCGGCGGCACGTCCTCCATGCTCGGTCACCACACAACTGGTGTGCGCACGGCCCCGCATATACCGCCGGAGATGGTGTCCCCCGCCACGACGGCGCCCGCCGTGCCCGTCCAGACGCTGCTCGGGAAACGCGGGGGCGAGGTCGACTACTTTGTGCCCGGGCCGATGGAGCGGCTCCTGACCGACGCCCCCCACTTCCGCGTCTCAGAGTGCTGCGCCGTTCTTGGCATCGCGGCCCCCGACCTGGTCCCGATCCTGCGGCTGGCCGTTTCGCGGCACCTGGCGGGGTTCCAGCAGCGCGTCGCCGGGTTCCAGTCGCTGGTCAAGGAAACAAACTTTATGAACAGCGTCGACAGCGGCGCGCTCGAGTCGCTCTGTTTTCCGTCGCTCCAGCGCGAGATGAAGCGCGACCGGGAGGTGGTTCGGCAGTTGAACGCGGCGATCGGGCCGGTGAATCGCGGCGTCGACCTCTGGGTTTCCCGCGACCTGTTCTTCAAAACGATTGTACCGGCGACCCGCGTCGTCTACGGCACGGTGGTCTACGGCAACTGGCTCGCACACGTCGCCGCCCACGCCGCGGGGTTCCCGCCGCCGATCGTGGTGGCGTGAGACGGGCCGGGTACAGGCCACTCGGCCCGCGGAAAAAAAATCCAAGAAATGCCAAATCCTCCCAGTTAGCAATTTTGGAAGGTCCACCGTTGGAATGGACCCTGCGTTATAGCTAACTGGGAGGGAACCCGATTTTGAGAATAACTTTTTTTCCGTTCTTCACAAGGTCCGTCGTACCTCACGGTCAGAAAAAATCTGAGAAATGAGACATCCTCCCACTTAGCAATTTTGGAAGGTCCATCACTGTGGACTTTGTGTTATTGCTAACTGGGAGGGAACCCGATTTGAAAAAAAATTCTTTCAGTCGTCCACAAAGTCCATCATACCTTGTGGACTTTTGTGCAGTCGCAGAAAAAAAAAATGGAATCGCCGTGACCCGACTTCCTCCCGGATAGTTATTTTAAACAATACACCTACACGGACGTTGTAATTTAGCTAACGAGGAGGAAGCCAGGGTTTTCAAAGTTGTCATCTGCGTCGGTGTTGCCGCGCGTTTCCAGCCGACGCGCCGTCCTCGCCCGTCCGTTTCCGGGAATTCTCCGGCGTTTTTATGAATAAATACACGTCACCAAACGTGGCCGCCAAAGCAACCGGGTCGGCGTCTGGGTCAATTCCTTCAAGCTCACCAAAGTTGCCAAGGTCATCAAAGCCGTCAAACAACGATGGGTCGAGCGGCGGCGGCGATGGAATCGATATCGGGGCCGGGGAGCGACTTTGAATCACCGGCATCGAAGGCGGAGGTCGACCTCGAGGTACCGGCGGAGCTGGTGCAGGGGTCACACGCGCGCGTTCGATCGCAGTCCGGATGTCGGAGCTCCGTCCCGGAGTATTCGCAACGACCTGGAGAAAGTACGCGTAGTTGTCCATGCCTTTGATGGCAGTCTCGATGATTTGACGGGTTGTTATCGTTTGGATCTCCGGGTCTCCTTCTGCTGCAAACTTGGACAGTCGGTCGCGATAGATCCCTAGTGTCTGCAGCGCAGTCTGCGCCAGCCGCTGGATTGAGGTTGGTTTCGACTTCAGACGCTTAAAATTTGTCCACGCAAACGCCATTCCGTTGAATGGCACCTGGCCCGGGAGAGCCATTGCGGCAATAGCAAAATCAAATCGGGACCGTTTCCAAAACAACAGTGCCCCAAACTGGAAGAGGGTGACGGCAGCCGAGAAATACATGTCGTTTTTTAGGGTTTGGCGATTTTCAAACAGCAGCAGCTTTGCCTTGGAGGCCGTCGCAGGGTTCTGCCGGGCAAAGCTGTAGATGTTGCTGCCATACCCAAACGTCGAGACGGAATCATTGACGGAATCGAGGTCGAGCAGTCTGAAGGCCGGTCCGGTGCGACACATTTTATAGCCAATGTTAGCAAGTTTCAAATCGAGGTACATTGCGTCCTCGGCCTGCATGCAGATGATCACACGTTCGAGAAACTCGGCAAACGCCCTGTAGGCCGCAACCCGCGCCGACATGTCATCGGGAACAACCCTATAGGCTTTGAGCGGGGTCAGCCGTTCCATGAGCGTGTAGATCACGGGTTTGCCGTCCGCCGTAAAAAACGAAGCGTCAAAGACAAACCAGGCAAGCTCGCAGTCGACCAGCGTGTTCTTGATGAGTTGGAGAGCATTAATCACTTTTTTAAAACTCGCGCGTCCTGTTTCATCCGGTTCAAAAACTTGCCGCTTCAACGCAAAATCGTATCGCTCCCCGGTCGTTCCGTCAACGTAGTGGTATCCCATGACAACCCCATACGAACCGCTGCCGATGACCGAACCCTTGACAAGTGGTCCGACGAGTCCGTGCTCATTCTTTGCTTCGATCCGCACAAGCGATTTTTGCCGGGCGAAATCCCCTACGAACCTGAATTTGAGATTCGGCGCCGTTTTTTCACATGCCCACAAGCCGGCCATGGTTGCCATTGGGTGCAATTGACACCCCCGTTTATATATCGGTGCTATCTGAATTGGGTCGGCGGCGGCCTTCATATTTGCACGGCATTCTTTTTTTCGCAGAGACACAGACCATGGCAAAGCACACAGGGGCCCAACGAGCGGCGATCGCACTTGCCAAAAAGGTCGGATCCAAAAAGCGGGGCAGCCAGCGCGCCGGCAAGGCACCGTCGGCAAGGAAAAAGTCCACGTTTCCGGGGGACGTCAACCGCGACGGCAAAATCAACGCCGCCGATTTTCGGTTGGCGCGAAAGATGGGCCGGCTCGCCTAGAAGAATATGTCACAGTCTATTTTTATAATAAAAATAGCTATCCGGGAGGCGCACCCCGGCGCGCCAAAAATCAAAACAACGATGGCTCACTCTTCCCACGCAGTTCGCATCGCCGCCGCCAGCGTCGAGAGGGCGCCGCGCAGCGCCTTTTTCCGGTCGCGGAGCACCGGCCGCGGCATCGTGTCGGTCCAGTTGTAGGGATTATACGTCGAGCGTCCGTCGAGGAACGCGTAGGCCGCGTCAATGTCCGCAATCCGCCGCGAAAGCTCGACGGTGATCGTGTCCAGCTCGAGCAGCGAGGACGATGCCCCCGCCAGGTACCCGAGGTCGACTCGCGTGTCGAGCTCGGCCGGGGCAACGCCGGCCGAAAAACTGGCGAGCAGCAAGACAGTGCCGAGTGCGGTCATGATCGATACCACGAGGTGTGATGGTCCAACGATATACCTGACGCGAAAGTCGAGCCCTTTTATAAGGAAGGGCCGGCACACCGGGTGACCATGGAGAGCCCGGTCGCCGCGGGCGCCGTCTTTTTTGGCTCGTACTATGCGCCAGGGCTCCTTGTTGGGCTCGCCGAGCTCGAGATTGAGAACGACGGCCGGGGGTTTTGGGCCAAAGATCTAAAGACGTGGCGAACGCCAGTCTGCGGAAACCCCCGCATGACGCTCACGGGGTACCACCTAACTTTTTTTTCGGGCCTGCTTGCCATGACGATCGCCGGGGCCACCGCCGGAACGGTCGTGGTCGCGACCCCGGGGGCCGAGATTGCGGCCCGCGTGCTCATGGCCGTCAGCACGTTCATTATGGCCGCTGTCGTCGAGGACAATACGTGGTGGATCTACCGCACCAACGCCCCGCCGATCGAAGAACAGGTCCGTTTCGGCGAGTTCCGGCCGGTCGACCGCGCCATTCGGTACTTTGTCGGGACGATCATTGCCGCCGTCTGTTTTGGCGGCGCCGGCGAGCTCGCCGGTGTCGACCGCATCTGGCAGCTCGACACGTTCCTCTACGCACTTGCGTTCACCGCCGGCGCGGTGCTGCTCGACGCCGTGGTGTGGAGCAAGCTTCGCGCGGTGGTCCGCGCAGCCCTGATGCGGCAGACGCCGCGCGACGGCGCCGCGCCGCTGCTGTGACCGCGCTCAGAGCAGCCCGGCGGACATGAAGCCGTAGAGCGCGTTGGCGACGCCGGCGGCAATCATGACAACCAGCGGATCGACCACCACGCCGCCGGTCGTTTGGCCGACCACAATCTGGTAGACGGCGCTCACGTCGACCAGCACCAGCAGCAACGTCGCCCGGCTCGTCTTGCTCCGGTCAATCGCAAGGCCCGGGGCGGTTGGGTCGGCCCGGACCCGGGCCGCAATGTCCTCGCGGGCGCTCATCGAGGTGTCGGCCACAAAAATGACCGAGTAAAAGAACAGAATGAGCGACACCGCCGCAAACGCGCTCGAAAGGAGCAGCATGGCGCGGGTGACACCCCGGCCGCGCGGGTCTTATACACGCGCCGACTAGTCGCCCTCGGGAACAAGCTCGTTGACCACGACCACGGTTTCGATCGTGTTGGGCAGAATCAGCAGCAGCATGAGGACGCTCACCATCGAGCCGATCGCCGCCGTCTGCCCCGCCTCGGGGTTGTCGCTCTGGTTCGACGCCACGTGGGCGAGGAGGAGCTCGCCCGAGACGGCCGCAATGATGCCGCCGACGGCGTCGGCAATTCGACCGACGATCCGCCACGTCGAGCCGGGAAAGGAGAACGCGAGCACGCTCAGGTCGGCGAGAATCCCGAGCCCGAGCGCCGTCCAGAGCGCGGGCTGCACCAGCGGCGGGGCAGTCTGGGTCCCCTTTAGGTTAAACCAGTCGTCCAGAATCGTCACGTAGTCGAGCGACGCCGCCGGCATCCCGGCGCCCAGTCCAATCCCGTAGACCGGCAGCGTGAGAAACGTGGTGAGCATTGCGGCAAACCGCACGACAGAAACGGCCTTTTTGGCACGGCGACTATATGGTGCCATGGCGCGTCGATTCGACGGGGATGACGACCCCTCCGCACCCGCCCCTCTCGCCGTCGCCGCTGCCGTTTGAGACCCCGGTGGATACGACGCGGTTTGTGGAGCTCGACGAGACCGAGGCCGAGCTCGTTCGGTCCGACGATGTCAAAGTGAACCTGGCGCTTCGCGGTAAAGTGGGCCCCGACCCCTACCCGTTCACCTTCTCGAGCGGCACCTTTTCGCTTGGCTCGTTCTTTCGCTCGTACAGGCCGTGCAGATATATCGGTATCGGGATCCACCGCGACCACCCGGCCGTCTACGAACACGTGCTGGCGGCATCCCGCCTCGTGGCCGCCGTCAACGACACAATGGCCCTCGCGGCGACGCTCACGCCGCGGACCGCGACCGAGGCGTGCAAGACCAAGCTGCGGACGCTGACGACCAGAACGCTGCAGCACATGCTGGAGCTGCGGCGGCTCACCGACCGAGCCGATCCCGCACTAGCCGCGGCGGTCGGCGAGTTCCCGCTCACCATCAAGTCCAACTACTTCAAGTTTCTGCTGTTTGGGCTGTGGAACGAGCTCTGGGCGACCGCGTTCCAAACGGCCGGGGCCGACGAGGTCGTCTACGGCCACTCGGCCCTGATGACGGCGGCCGCCGCCGTGCACTACTACACCCGCGCCCGCGAGTCAGAGGGCGACCGGCTCGACTGTGCGGCGACCGCCGAGGCGCGGCTCCGCACCGTGGCCATCGGGTGGATCACGCACCGCGCCGCCGAGGCGCAGCGGCTGCGGCAGACGGGGACGCTCGAGATCCCGTGGACCCGGGAGCCGGCCAACGCCGCGCTCACCGGGTTCAAGTACACGGCGCTGTGCCTCGCATCGCTGGCGCCGTTCCTCGGCAAAAAGCCGCCGACGCCGCCGTCGCCGCGGTACGAGCCGGCGTTTCGGGCCGCCACCCTCCACACCACCAACGCCTACGGCATGACAGGAAAGCCTGCGTCGGTCGTGGTCGAGGCGGTCGCAAATCTGAAGGCGATGGCGGCGGCGTGGGAGGAAACGGGGGTTGCCGGCCGGCTCGGCGCCGTCGCACACCCTGGGTGCACCGCGGCCGAGATTTGGGCCGCGCCCGAGGTGCCCGCCCGGATTGCGCACCTCGCCGCGCCGGCATGAACGGCGTGTTGAATCGGGAGGTGGCGGCGGCAGTGGCGGCGGCGCGGGCGGCCCGGGCCCGCGACGGGCACGGCGCGGTCGACCCCGGGCACCGGTGCACCATCGACTGCGCGACAGTGGGGAGCCGCCGCGTCCGGGCCTGCGTCGCGTCGTTGGCGATCCACGTCTGCCCGGGCCCAGAGTGTCAGTTTGCCAGAACAACCTCCGAAGGCACCGTGTGCGGTCTGTCGGGGTTTGAAATCACGGGGCCGGCCGACTCGGTCGTGAGCACCTACTCGCGCGACAACGGCGTCACGACCGTCTCGAGCCGGCACTGGGGCCACGCCGACAGAAGCGCGCGGGCGGCAACACGCCGCGCGCCGCCCCGCGAGACGGACCAGCTCACCCGCGTCGCGGTCGAGACGCACGTCTCGCTCTTTCTCGCGTCCAGGCTCCGGGAAGACATCTACACGGCCGAGCTCGGCAAGGTGCGCGAGGCGTGTGTCAAAGCGGCCAAGACGTCAAAAGAGGCGATGGCGATCGATCAGTGCATGGCGCGGGCCGCCGCCATCTACGCCGAGCGCGCCGAGCTGTGCCGCCGGCCCGCGCCGCCGACAGCGCAGTGGCTTACGACCCTGGCAGGGGCAATATTTCGGTTCTGGAAGGGAATCCGGGGCTCGATCCTCATGCGGCGGAAGAACGCCCCGGCCTTTGTGGCCACCGTGCTGTCGCTGATGGCGGGCGAGGGGCTATCGATTGGAGGCGTGTGCTTTATTCCGGCGAGCGCAGTGGTGCGGCAGCATTGCCCGCGCCCGCGCCAGTTTGGCAGTTTCCACGGAAAAATGACGTGCCGGAGGGTGACGCAGCACACGCGGGCGCTAAAGGGCGCGCTTACCCTCCCGTCGGGCGCGCCGCGGATCGTGCCGGCACTCGAGTTTGCCGACTGACGGCGATCAATAGCTAGTATCAACATCAACGATGTAGACGTCGGCCCCGGCCACCGCCGTCGGCGATCTTGCAGTCAAAGAAGCAGTGTCGCGAGTCAAATTTCTACCAGTCTGCGGCCCCCAGTCGAGCTCGACCACCCCGCCGACGGCTGCAGAGATAAAAACTGTGTTCATCACCTCTCCGTTTTTTTCATAGTCAAAACTGCCCGGGAGCGTCAGCGGATCCGCCAGAATTGCTAATTTCGCAACGGTGTATTCCGGCGTAAAGTGGATCACGTCCTTCACCCCACGATACGCATCGACGCAGTTTGGCGGCTGCACAAACTTTCCAATGTGGTTAGCATCAGTTGGGTCTGTTGTGAGCTTCATTTGCTCTATGGCTCTGCATATGGGTATTGTGTTGTCTAAATTCGACGGAATCCGTCTTTCCATACTAATACCCACGAGGGTGCCGGTCGGGTAGGTGACTGGCGCGGCGGAATCCCGGGAAAAGTGGACCTGGAGCGGCACGACGATCGGTTCCATGGCGGCGGTTTCTCCCGGGTTGGCGGTCGCCTTATATGAGCCGACTGGGCGTGGTACCCGGCCAAAAGCTCACCGATACCCGGTCGCCCACAGCACTGCGAGCACCGCGATCGAAAATCCGATCGAGGTGGTGAACGCAATCGCCGGGGTGATCGGCACGCCGTAGACCTCGGAGGGGTCGTTGAACGAGCAGTAGACCACAAACAGACTGATTGCGTTCAGCAGCGCCGCCTCGATCCCTTCGCGGTCGTCCTTGGTCGGGATCGGCACGACCGAGAGCGCGACGCACACGGGGAGGTAGTGGACCCCAAAGGTGCCGACTGTGTAGAGCAGCAGCCCCTCGGACGCCGCCGCCTGGGTCAGCATGTCGCTCCCGTCGGGGCTCCGGAGGATGCTCATCGTGAACACGCCAATCATCACAAAGACGGCGTTGAAGGCGGCAAACCACGAAAACTGCGGTCGGGCCAGGCCCGCCGCGGTCAGGAGCGTGTTGGCGGTGAAGACCTGAAAGGACCAGTACGTAAAGTAGTGAAAGTTGGCCTGGACACCTGACACGATCACCGCGGCGACCCCGATGAACCACAGCACCGGGTGCGAGACCCGGTTGGACACGGGGCGGGCCATATTTCCCTGGGCCGGTGGTAGGACCACCTAGCCGCGGGCTATAGCACAACCGGCGATGCGACCCGAAAAACGGCAACGGGTGCTCGCGAGTCCGCTCGAGACATTTGTGGGCAGCGCCGACATGGCGCTGACGGCCCGGATCCTTCAGTACTGCCCCGAGGCCCGCGGCGCCTTTGCAGGGTGCTGCCGGCTGTTTCGCGGCGTGGTGGCCGCCACGGCGCCGTCCGACCGCGAGATCAGGACGGCGGCCGGCTCGCTCGGGCTGGCGTTCCGGGTTGTTGCGGCGGCCCCGCGGGCGCCCCCGATCGGCCGGACCGAGCACGGGTCGCCAAACTTGTCCCGGCTGCTCGTGGCCCACGCCCCGCCCGGCGCCGAGGCCGCGGCGTGGAAGCTGTTTGACGTTTCGCGCTGCGCCTTCCGCGAGGCGCCGCAGAGCGAGGCCATCGAGGCCTACGCCGAAACGATGCAGTTTCTGCACTCGCTCCGGCCCGGGCCCGAAAAGGACGCCGCCGTCACCGCGCTGAGCGGCTTGCTCCTCTACTACACCCGCTCGGTGCCGGCATCGGCCGGCGAGGGTGTCGCCTTTGTCCGGCTCCGCGTTTCAGTCCGGGCGTCCCCCGTGTCGATCGATTTCTACGTGCCCCCGTGCTGGGACGGGCACCGGCACTGGAGCTACAACCTGCTAGGGTCGACCATCGGCGTGAACGTCCCGGACGCCACGGGCGCCGTCGCGCTCTATCTCCGGACGGCGCACCGGTGCGCCGTGAGCTCGCGCTACAACGGCCAGACCCGCGCCGTCGAGTTTGGGATCGACTGCACCCGGTACACGCACACGCAGCCCCGGCCCGGCAGCGACCTCCCAGATTTTCCGGAGGTGTTCAACGCGCTGGAGACGGCCGCAACGGGCCCCCGGCGCAGACTCGACGCCCTGTTTGAGCGCGAGGCCGACTGCGATCCGGTCCGCCGCGCCAGGGCCCGTCGGTCGAGCCGGTGGTACGATCTTTTCTACGCGCTTCGCGCCAAGTGCAGACCGCCCGCGCTGATTGTCCGCGCGCGCGCCGAGATCCGCCTCTTTCTCGGCCGCATCAACGCCGTGCTGTGGGAGGCGGGCGACTCTGCCATGGTCGACGCCGTGATTGAGTGTCTTGGGCAGCGGCACTGTCGGGCGGATCGGGTCTCGGCCGACCGATGGTACGGCTACTCAACCAAGCTGATGGTGGTCGGCCGCGCCTCGGACGCCGACGCTTCGGCAACCCCCGACTGGGGACGGCGGCATCGGCACCGGGAGGGTGCCCCGGCCGCGCTCGCCCGGCTCTGCGACACCAACCCGCTGGCGTTTGAGACGGTGGGCCACGCAATCTGCCGCAGCCGGTTGGCGGCCGACGTTGTGGCCAAAGAGACTGGATCTGGCACGTTTGCGCGGGTGAGCAACAGCGTGGCGTACCGGCCGCACACACCGCGACGCGGCGACAAGGACCGGAAGGATGGATGAGGCACACGCGGTCGAGGCGACGGTCGAGGCCGTCAAGAAAGCGGTGGACATCGTGGCGGCCGATCGATATCTCTACGCAATGAGCGAGGCCGACGTCGAGCTGTGCGTGTCGACGCTCCTCAGGGAGGCCGGGTTTTCGGTCATAGAGCAGCTCCCGGTCCTGCCGTCGTGGCGGACCCCAGCGGGCCGGACCGTGCACCTCCACGCGCGCCGCGCCGATCTGAGCGTGCGCGCCGAGGGTTGCTCCACCCCGGTGCTCGTCGAGCTCAAGCTCGGCCGGACCACCGTCGACGATGCGCACCGCTCGCAGGCCAAGGCCTACGCCGTCTCGACCGGGTTTCCGTGCCTCCTCGCGCAGATTGAAAAGGGCGTTGCGTCGCGCACCCACTACCTACTTTTTGATGCCAGTCACTCTGTGGCGACGAGTATTTAAACCAACCCAGTTCTAGTGCAGTGTCCACCATGCCCTGCGCCGCGCCCGGGCACGAGCAGTGGTACTGCCGCGGCTGCCGGGCGTACCGCTGCGCCCGCTGCCGGTCAACCTGCGCGGCCGACCACCCCGAGCTCCTGCTCGACCCGCGGCTCATGGGGCAGCGGCTGCTCCGGCGACAGCTCGCCGAGGCTAGACCGTCTGCAGCCCGAACCGTGCCGCCAGCAACCTAAAGACCCGCGCCGAAAACGCGGCGCGGAGCATGTCGACCGTGCCGTTGATCCGGCGGGCCAGGGCCTCCCGCTCGAGTCGGTCGACCGTCGACGTGATTGGCGTTTCCCGGGCGCCGACGAGGATTGCCGTGTCGCGCGATGTGGCCGCGGCCCGGCCAATGATTTCGGCAACAAACCCGGCCGCGATGCGGCCCGCCGAGTCGGCGGCGTCGCCGGCGCTGTCGATCACCACAACGCCGTCGACCGCGATCCGGACCGGGACCGCGAGGGTGGCCCGCCACTCGGCATCGGGTCGGGTCGTCACGTACGAAAAGCCAAAGGGTCGGCTCAGATCGACCGGCGGCACCACGATCCGGCTCGCCGCGGCGCCGCCAAGCAGCGTCTGGGCTTCGAGGAGGATTGCCGTGGCGGCCCACCGAAACGCCGCGGTGAGCCGGAGCCGCTGGGGGCCGCAGCTCGTCTGGTCGTGCCGCGCGTGCGTGTCGACCGCCACCATGCTCCGGTTGATCAGCCGGACGGCCTCGTACCGCTCGTTCCGGAGTCGCCGTCCCGCGCGGTGCACCCGGCCGAGGAGCGCGCGGGTCTCGGCCACCAGCTCGTCGACGTCCTCAAAGGCCCGGGCCCGGCTTTCCCGGGTCTCAAACTGCACAAGAATGCCCTCGAGCCGCGCAATCAGGTCGTCGACCGACAGCTTGGTCAGGTCGCGGCTCGAGCCCCGTTTCCGGAGAAACGGCCGCAGCGCCGCCGCGTGCGACCACCCAAAGTTGACGCCGCCGCCGCCGAGGTTGGCAATCAGGTGCGGCTCGGGCCCCGGCGGTCGGTCAGTGTCACCATAGCCCTTGGTGCGCGGCTTGATGGGCAGCGTCTGCGCCAGATCGAGCTGCTGGAACACGGGTCGGCCGGGCCACACCAACGGCAGCTGCTCGTCCCACAGGATCCCCGCAACCGAGGCGGCCGCTGCCTCGCGGGCCGCCGCCGCCGCCGGCACGAGCGGGGCATCGAGGCTGTCCCGTAGCTTGAGGGTGCGCACCACCCGGTGTGGAACTGACGCAAACGCCGTCTTCCGGTGTCGTTTCTGAATCTCCCGCACCGTTGCCGGCGCGATTCGGTACTTGGCGGCGACGCGGTCGGGGCTCGACGCGGCGGCCCGTTCGGCCACAAACCGGCGGACATCGTCCTCGGCGGCGTAGTACCCGCGGGCCGGAAACACGGTGCCGACCGCGGCGACGGTGGAGACGACCGTCCGGGAAACGACGGCGCCGGTGGCTTTGTCGACGGCAAAGAGCTCGATGGGCTCGGCCACCACCGCGGCGAGCGCGCTGCCGTGGTCCGTCTCGAGAAGCCGCACCCCGGTGGCCCGATCGGCGGCGCGCGAAAACTGGACAAAGGCGCGCTTGACCAGCGAGCCCAGATCGCGCGGGGCGGTCGTTGCGGCCCGGGGCACGTGGGCTTCGCCCCAGATCTCGGCCTCGGGCCCGGAGAGCGGGTCCGGCAGCGCCGAGCCCGTGCCCACCGTGGCGAGCTGAATCTTGCCCGTCTCGAGCGTCGGGCCGGGGCCGAGGTAGAGGGCGAGCCACAGCTTTGAGCCCGCCGAGACCGATCCAGAGTCTGACGAGACCCGCCGGGCCCGCGACCGGGACCGCGACCGGGAGGGCGGCCGCGCGCCATCGCGCAGCGCCCGCTCAAACTGGGACCGCGACATTGTTTTTTTGGCGAGGTGCAGCTCCCAGTGGGCACGGTTTGAGTGCTCCCTGCCGAGCCACGCATTGTAGCAGATCCAGAGCTCGTCGACCGTCGCCGAGCCGCGGTTGATGCTGCTGAGCTGGCCGCCGTAGTCGAGCCGCGAAAAGTCGACAAAGACGAGGGCGGGGTTTTCCGCGACGGCGGCGTGGTACCGGTCCCGCATCTCGTCCCGGAGCCGCGTAAACTTTGGCGGGATCTGCGACTGCCCGTGCCCCTCTGCCTCCGTGTCGGCGAGCAGCCGGCAAAACTTGTCCTCGTCGGCGGGCTCAACCTTGAGATCGTAGCCGAGCTCGAGCTGCGGTATGTCGGCCTCGCCGGGGTCAAAGGCGGCCTCGAGGTCGAGGTCGCGGAGCCCCGCGGCAACGTCGGCCGACACCCACGGCACTTTGGTCGGCGACGTCCGCCGATTTTCCAGTCCGAGGTCGCGGTCAATCTTCCGGACGACGACGCGGCGGAGGCGGGCCAGCGCCGGCGCCGAGCGGTGCGGCCCGAGCTTTTTGGCGGCGGCCCGGAGCATCGCAAAGCTCGAGTCGACAATGACCTGGTGCCGGCTCCGATCGGCCAGCACAAACGGCATGTCGAATTTCCGGCGCGGCGCGCGGCCCATCCCGCCCGGTTCTGGCGGCTACCACGCCGCCACGAATGTGAGCCGGACCAGCCAGAGGCAGAGCCGTGTCCAAACGATGCCCGCGGCGACGGCGGCGACAAATCTGGCCCCGCGGGTCAGATACATGGCGCGGGCTCGGTATAAGAGCCGTCGGCGGTGTGACGCAGAGCGCGCGCCGAGATGGAGCCGAAGCTGAAAGCTCGGCAGGCCGACTATTTAAATATGTGGAACCAGGTGGGGAGAGAAGTTGCAAACTTCACAGGGCCGCCGAAAGATCAAGACGGGTATTTCAGGGACGTCTTCAATGCGTTTGTTCGGTTGACCAAGCTCGAGGTTTCAAAAGCGTGTGAAGCCGAAAGTGGTCTATCGCCGCAGTTGAAAGCGAACATTCGGTTGATAGAGAAATATAGTTTGATTGGAGAGCACGACTCTGAATTGGACGATTACCTACAACAAATAGGCACGCTAAATTGTGTCCTTGGTAAGACCGTTGACAAGTAGCACCACATCTAGTATAAAGTAACTTGGTACTGTATCGTAGTCGGCCCTGCCATGGTGGTTCAGTTCCGGAAAACGCTTTCGGACGTGCTTGAGGACGATGATACGCACAGGCTCGTCACCGACAAACTCGATCCCCTACGTGGAACGATGCAGACGCATCTCGAAACCGGCGCAAGACAGGTTGCCGCTGCAATAGGGAGACCATCCCAAAGAGCCCGGGTTGCCCCAAGCATCCGTCTTTCTCGCGAGGCCGTCAATATACAAAACAACGAAAGTCTTGTTGATGAAGAAGAGCATTGGTTGAATTCGCAGATAACCAAATTAAACCAAGAGTTGGCGGTCGCAGAATCCAATGTGCAGAAACTGACTGTGCAGTATCAATCGCTGGTGAATGAAAATACAGAGCTTCGAGCGCAAAATAACGATGCCAACGTGAGACTTCAGCAGGAACAGCTACAATTTTCGCCAGAAAAACAAGCTGCGGTAAATGATGAAATTCGCAAGTTAGAAGAATCGTTGGAAATCGCAGTCAACAAAGCAAAAAGCGTACAGGAAGAGGTCAATACTGTCACTGATCAGCTGAAAGCAGCAGAGGCCGAGCATAAACGGCTGTCTGACGAGTATGTCCGAAAAATCGCTGAATTGACTAACAGTTTGAGCCAGGAAAAGTCCATTTTGAGACAGGAAAAGGCCGACAACGGCAGTATTAGAAACTTTACTACACAACTGGAAACCGAATTACAGCAGGTTATCGCCGAGCGAGATTTTCTTGAAGGTCAAGTGAACATTTTTGCAGAGGAAAACAAGGACCTGGAAATCAAAGTGAACCGGTTGCAAGATTTGCTGGAAAGCGGACCAGAACGACCAAAAGCACCGAGGGGAAAACGATCCTTCAGGACCCTTGATAACAAAATAAATCAATTGGAAGGAGAGAGAGCCGCGTTGAAGAGACAACAAACCCAGAACGAAAAGAAAATCAAAGAGCTACAGCAGCGCATTCGGAAGCTTGAAAATCAACTGCGGAAGTCCAACTCGGGCTCGGACTCAAACTCGGACTTAAACTCGGGCTCGGGCTCGGACTCAAACTCGGACTTAAACTCGGGCTCGGGCTCGGACTCAAACTCAGACTCAAACTCGGGCTCGGACGATGTTCAAGAAACAGCCCTTGCATTGGTTAATGCAGAAGAATACCAGCAGCAAGAAAACGTCCGTCTTTTGCTGCAAATGCTCGAGAATTTGACAAACATATCCGTGCCAGACGTTTTGCAACGAACACAAGAAGATCTCCTGGCTAGGACAATGATTTTTATGCGCCAGAATCTTGAGAACATTCAGCAGATAAAGCAAAGGGCAGTCGCAGCAACGGCAAATCAGATTCAAATCGCCAGAAGCAGCATTGGAATGCTGCTCGATCGGGTGGGCACATTTGTGTCCGACAACCGAATTTTATTGGCGACCATTTTTTTCACGACTGTTCTGGTTTTATACGAGTTTTTTAACTTTACAGCCGACTCAACTGCGCTGGATGGAAATGGGAACGACCCTTTTTTGTCAACCACATTGGAGGAAGGACCGCAACCCAGTACAATCAACACTTTGTATGGTCAAACCGAGACTGCGTCCGGGTATCAGCAAGTAGAGAAACTTTTGAATCCTTTAGACGAATTTGTATCCAGCGCCGCCAACGACACTATTGCCAGCGCCGCCAACGACACTCTTGTCGACGCAGGCACCCCACAGCCTGTGGATCGCCCCCCACTACTATTTTCAAGAGGGACGTTTAATTATCTTTCTTGAAACCCCCATCCACATTTCGGCAAAGACCCCACTGGACAAACGATTGGACCAAGTGGCTTCCTGATTTTTTGTCGCCGGCGCTATAAATTTTTAGACTGCCCACCTCTGATCCGCCGCCATGCCGTCGGCGCCGCGCGAAAAGGGCGTGAGCATCACTGATGCGTGCATCACCATCGTGTGGGGCATTGCCGCCCTCGGCCTGCTCTGGCGGTATACGGGCGGCGCCGGAGACGGCACGCCGGGCTTTATCATGGGCACCGGGATCGGTCTCATCGTGATCCACTTTTTCTTCGGGATTCTGCTCTGCATGTTCCGGTTCATCTCCAACCCCCCGTTTGCGTTCATCTGGATGGTGCTCTCGCTCGCCCTCACGAGCCTCGTCGTCTCGATCGCCGTCACCGGGGCCGACCTCGCCCGGATCGCGCTGGGCACCGACATCCCCGTCAACACGGCGGGCTACGACCTCTGCATCGTGACCACCCAGACCATCTTTCTCGCCGGGCTCTTCAGCCGCGCGTTCAACGCTGGATCCCACGAAAAACCGCCGCCGTGGGCCACACACCGCGCGAGGTCGCCCCGGTTCAAGCTCTCGGCGAACCGCGAGTCGGAGGACGAGGTCGTCTACGCGGCGGCCGAGCACGTGATTGGCCCCGATCCGGACGAGGACCCTGCGGTCTGACAACCATGACGAAACGCTCGGCCGACGGCGAAACGACGACCGCGGTCGCGGCCACCCCCGGCCCAACCACCAAACCGACCCACCTCGCGCGGGTGTCGATTGCCGAGACCTTTGGGGCGGCTGCCGGGCACGCCCTCTTTGTGGCGGCCGACGGCACAGCCGTGCTCAATCTCGACGGCGCGATCGTGACAGCGTCGCTCCTGACCGAGACTATGTTTGGCCGGCTCGACAGCACAGCGGTCGTCGGTCTGATCGATCTGGCCGAGATGGGCACCGGCCAGTCCAGGTTTGGCGTCGTGACCCGGTCAGAGAGCGAGGTTGCCGTCTTTTTTGCAGAGTTCCCGTCCAAGCTCGTGCTGCCGGCGATTCCGCTACCAGACTCGGTCGCCGCCGGCGACGCGGTGGTGTTTGGCTCGACCGCCCTCATCGGCACGGCGACCGATCTCTGGTATCTTTGCCCGCGGCATGCAGCGTCGTGGTCGTGGACTCCCCCCGCCGCCGTGGTGCTGGCCGTGCCGGACCGCCGCGGCGGCGACCCGGTGCTGGCGCTCGCCGACAACACGACGTGGATGTTCATGCCCGAGCCGGTCGTGTGCCCCCTCTTTTGCACCGCCGACCTCGCCGGGGTCGTTGCCGTCGACACTCGGACCGGCATCACCGTGGGCGGCACCGACCCCGGAATGGGCGCCGTCACCGTGAGCCGGATCTACCCTTTTCCGGACGTGTCGCTGTGGGGGACGGTACTCGCCGCCGACTTTGACGGCCACGACGTCAACGTGCTGATCGAAAACGAAGGCGGGCCCGAGCTGGTCCGCGTCACCCCGAGCCTCGGCGCCGCGATCGAGACGCTCGCCCCGACCGAGCTGGTGCTCACCGCCGCCGCGGGCGATATGCCGCCGCGGTCCACATCGGTCGCGGGCCGATTCGTGACGTGGAACGGCACAGCATATTTGGTAGCGTAAAGAGTCACACCTGCACACCTGCACACCTGCACACCTGCACACACTTCTCGATATGGTCCGGAAGCAGCTCGCCACTCGCAAACCCACCGCCATCCTCTCCGGACGGCCGGGCACCGCCAGCACCAAAGTAAAACTCGTCAAGGCTAAGGCCGAAACCGGCGCGGGCAAGCGGAAATCGTCGAAACCGACCAAGAAAATGCTGCACCGCCGCGAAATGCTCCAGAAGCGCCAGGCGAAAGAGATCCGGAAGGAGCAGGAGCGCGCGACGAACCGCACCGCCATTTCGCGGGTCGCGATCAAGCGGATCGTGCGCGACATCCTGCAAGACTACCCCGTCATCGAAGAGGACGGCTCGTCGGGCGGCGCGCGGTCGATTGCCTCAAAGGCGGTCAATATGCTGCATCTGCTCGCCGAGGAGAAGTTTGTGACGCTCGCCAACGAGGCCTCGTTCCTGCTCGAGTTTGCCAAGAAGAGCACGCTCACCAAAGAGGCGCTCGAAACCATCCGGAAGATGCAGATGGCGCGCGAGGGCAAGCCCGTGTTCGAGCTGCCGCCGCGCGACGCCCCGGTCGAGACCGATCCGGCCGCCGAAGAGATCCTTGTTGAAGAGAACGCCGTCAGCGAGTCAGACTGATTAATAAATCTCTTTAGCCCAGATTACTAAGGAATCCGGTCCTTGAACACGTTTTTTTTTTCAGAAGAGTGTCTTTGTAACGGCTAGGATGCACACAACGTGTCAGCATGGGTGAGCCGGGCGGCGCGGTGGGCGAGGTTTCCGAGCCGAGTGGGCGGCGGCCCAAGTCGGAGGGCGGGATAGCGTGCAATGCCCGGGTGGTCTGCGTCGAGGGAGGGAGGCTGGTCACTAGCCGCTGCACGGCCAGGTTCTTTCATTACTCGAGCCTTTCGCGGCACCAGGCCGGGCATTGGGGGGACACGTGCATCGCGTGTCTTGCCCTGGTGGACCCCGCCAAGATCGAGGCGCACGCCGACAGGTGCCAGCGGTGGCGGCGGTGCACGTTCTGCGGCGAAAACTTTACCAGCCGCGTTCGGTACAAAGACCATCTCAACAACCGGCACGGCGCCGAGATGGCGGCGCTCATCAAAGGGCGGACGCGGCCCTCGCTCCACCCGGGCCGGGTTGTCGGCGCCAAGAAGCGGGTCCAGTGCCCCGACTGCGGCGAACGGTTTACCAGGAGGGACAACATGCTGAAGCACAAGCTCCACCGGTGCCGCCTTTCGTCGCCGACCACCCCGTGCAGCCGGTGCGGCGCCCTCTTTGCATTCCGGCGCCATCTGGCATACCACCGCCGGAACGCCTGCGCCGACGATCCGGCCCCTGATCCAGGATCCGAACCAGAATAGCTTTGATTTCTATAAATACACACACCGCGGCACAATCCGTCATGGGCCTGAAGATTCCCGCCGACGCGCGCCGTCTCTACGAAGACTGGTTCAACGCCCGCGGTGCCGAGGCCCGGGGCGGTGTCGCCGGGACGCCGTCCGAGTTTGCCGCCGTGTCGGTCGATGCACTCACCTTTTTCCGGATGGTCGCGCCCTCCAAGGCCACCACTACCGTCGACCAGCTGTGCTACCGCCTCTTTTCCGAGATCAAACGGCTGGTCAAGCCCGGCGGCGAGGTCTACGTCTTTTTCGACACGCAGGTCAACATGCCGATGCAACGCGAGGCCGTCGCCTACGCCCGGAACCCACCGGCCACCCCGGCCGAGCTCAAAAAGGCGCGATCCGATCCGACCGACTCCAGGGTGGAGGTCAACGGCCGGCTGTTCAAACGCGGGCTCGAGCCCATGACTGCCGCTGAGCTTGACGAGCTTGACCTGAACCGTCCGTTCCTTTTTCCGCGCGCAATGAATAGCCGGGCGGGGAAGGAACGGGTCTGGGGTCTGCTCGAGGAGCAGATCTTGGTCCACTTTGCGCAGGACCTCACCGAATTTCCGCTCCGGGTGGTGGTGGACGGCAGCCGGACCGGGCCGCGGGCCGTGGCCGAGCTCGTCCGCGACGGCGGCGCGGGGTCGGACGCCGTGGTCAGGGTCACCTGGGGCCCGCGGAAAATCGCGTTTGGCGAGGCTGATCAAAAGGCGGCACACGCCATCGCCTTTCTCCCCCGCGCCATCCCGGGCCCCGCGGTCGTGCTGACAGTGGACACGGACATGCTGGCGCAGATGCTGTGCATCGCGGCCCGGCGGCCGCCCGAGCTCCGCGACGCCTACATCGGATTTTTCCCCCATTCGACGCTAAAGTGCCGCGAGATCCGGTACATCGACACGATCGGGCTGCCGGTAGACGGCTCGGGTTCTTCGATCGCCCTCTTGATGGCGCTTGGGGGCACCGACTACAGCGTGAGTCTGGCAGGGGCCGGCCTGTCGCCCGCCGTCGCGATCGACCGCGGCATTTCGAGGCTGCGGCCGGCGCTCACGGTCAATTCAGACGGGCTCTTTGCCACCGTCGATGCCGAGGGCGTGGTTGCCGCGCTGCGGCAGGCGGCGACGGGGAAGAATCCCCGCGACGTCTTTTCGTTTGACCGCGAGCACGGGTGCTTCATCTCCAAGCCGGCCGCGGTGGCTGAGGCGGCTCGGCTCGGCATCGACGGGCCGGTTCGGAAACGGAAGCGGCTTCTCGACGACTTTCACGCCGATCTCCAGCCCATTCTCTGGTTGCTGAGCTACTGGAGCTTTGTCGGCATCGACAAGACCCCGGCGGCGCCCGACGCAGTGTCGCCCACGGCGCGACTCTTTGATTGCTCCACGCAGGTGACCCAGTTCCTCCGGCCGGGCCCGGTTCACGGCGCCGCCAACCTCCGAATCGCCTAGTTGCACCTTTTCGAGCAAAATATTTATCGATTATCGTATAGATATAAAGAGGTCGATCTCGGCGACTTTTCGGCCGCCAATGGTGTATCCAGCACGGAAGCGGCCGTCTGCTGCGGTCCGGGCAACTGTTGCGCACCGTCAAGACTACAAATGCGCCGCCTGTGGCGACAAACTTCCGGTTGCGTGGCACATTGATCATGCTGTCCCTCTTTCGTCGCCTCGGTGGCGGGACTATATCTGTGACGCCTCTGCCACAGCGGCAGCAAATGCCATCTCAAATTTGCAGGCACTGTGCCCAAATTGCCACGGACACAAGACACTGCTCGAGAGCAGCGAGCCCTCGCTGCTGAATCAGAGTGGGCTCTGCTCTGCCCAATCGACTGAGCACCTCTGGTCGCCTTCGACTTCAAAAATCCCTACCCGAGCCCGCCGCCCACCCCGGCCATCGCCAACCTTGAGTTTAGCTGCAACCAACATCAGAAGACGGTCTATCATCGACACGATCTGGGCAAAGTCAGCCTCGTGCGATCCCCTCACGGACCTTCTTCTTGAGCCGTCGCGGTGGAAGCGACTCGCGGAGGCAACAACAACCAAGGAGCTGCGTACAATTTACAAAGAAATTAGAAAAAAACGGATGATCGATTTTAGCACGTTCAAACGCCGCGTGGAACATCTGCTCGCGTCATGATGCTTTAGATTGTGTCGGTTTGGGATGTAGTGTATGAAAGTAGTATACAGCGCAACTCTATCCTAATCCAGCTCCGCCGTGGCCGGCTCACTCGAGCTGCACCCCGTCCCACCCCGGCTCGATCGGCTCGAACCGACCGCCGCGGTTCACAAGCCACAGGTCCACCGTGGCGTTGAGCTGGTCGACGACGGCAAGCACGCCGTGGCCCGCGCCCTCGACTCCGCAGATGCCGCGGTGCAGCCTTTCCCGCTTGCGGGCGAGCTCGGCGCACCCCTCGCCTGCGCCGTACTCTTTCTTGTGCAGCACCCGGATCGCCACCTTGGCACCGCTGCCGTCCGAGTCGTCGACCACAAAATCGAGTATCTCGGTCCCTATCACGACCGAGTCGGGCACCGGCGACGCATCGGGGTCGCTGTCAATCTCGATGGGGCAGTATCGGAGCTCGGTCCGCACCAACGAGTCCGTTTTGAACTCGCGGGTCGCTGCAAACTGCGCCTCGAGGCACGCGCGATACTTGAGCATCGGGAGCGGCGGGATCGCCGTCTCCATCGCCCGCCGCACGGCTTCGAGCAGGGGGACCAGCACCGCCGCAACAAACTCGCCTTCGGCGTCGGGGGCATACTTGAGAATGTTGTAGTCGGGGTACATGGCTCCGTGGGTCTGCGACAGACCTTTGATGAACCGGCGCGTGGTTCCGATCGTGATTGGCGGCGTAACGGCTATCATGGCCATCATCGAACCGGAACGAATGCTGGCGCTCTGGCCCGCCGTGGTCGACGCCGACCGCCGGCTGATGCAGGCGTGGGGACTCTCGACGCTCGGGCTGGTCCTCGCCGTGGCGGGCGTTTCCCCGTCGGCCGCCACCCAGGCCGTGTGCATCGCCTCGATTGCATGGGATCTCTCGTGGGGCGGGGTGCTCGGCAACGTCGCTGCGGCGTTGAACGTGGCGTGTGCAGTGTCGCTGGACTGAACCGCAGCGGCTCTCTACATGGCGATTAATATCTTTAAAGTGATGCTAGGGCTGCACGCTACGCTTCCTCGATCAACCGCTTCCGGGATGGCGCGGGAGGGCCGGCAAAGAGCCACGTGTTGCCAGATGCGCCGGACGTGACGAGGTGCAGTGCTTCGCCCGTCGGGAGCCGGCCCACTTCCCCCAGCCAGATGTCTTCGAACAGTGGGTTGGTCGTGTCGACGCGCCGCGTCTCGCACTCTGGCAACCGGCCGTCGATAACGCGGTTCAGTGCACTCTGTACAAACGCTTCGGACGCCGCCGTGGTGGTCTGGACACTGACGAGCATCGACGGTCTGGTGTGACAGCTCATCTCGGCTACAATGTGAAAAAACCGGGCCGGCGTCGGCGCATCCCAAAATCGAGCCACGAGCCACGCAATCTTAGAGCGAGAGTCCGACCGTCGGTATGCAGCGTCGAGATTGAGGTCCCGGTCTGCCATGGGTGGCTCGACCGTGCCTTGCTGGTACGGTGCCGCGTTGTAGGCGGGCAGCAGACGGTGCCGCTCCATCGGGATCCGGACCACCGTGTGCACAGGCATTCCCCGTGGGCGGAACCGATTCGACCGCACAGTGCACCGAATGGTTCCGTCCGCCTCAAGAGTGCACTCGCCGCTCCAGAGCACGTTGCCATTCATGTACGGCGCGTCCGACTCGCCCAGGGAGACGTGGAAGATGCCATAGGGGCAGAAGAGAAACAGCGGGATGCGGCCTGCCAGAATACCAATGAGGCCACGTCTGTCCGATTCTCGGCCGGCCATGGTGATGAAGCACGGCTCTGATCCGCGCGACTGGCGCTGTGTCGGAAACGGCCGCGGTAGGCCAACGTCCGTGTCCTGATACGGGCCCGGCACCTCCGGGGTCGGCGGCGCGGCCGTCCTAAACCCCTTGCCGTACAGCCCGCCGGTGCACCCCCCCGCGGACCGCATGAGCACGTCTTGGTGCCTGATGCCCGAGACGAAGCGCTCGACGACCGTGTTGCCTCGCATCAGCCGGATGTCGTTCTCGCCCACCTTGACCACGCGCACGGCTTGGTGAATGACCGACTTGGACTCGGAGGCAGCCCAGTCGTAGTACATAATTGCGCGCTTGGCCTGTATCATCGCCCTGAGATCGTCGCTGAACAGAAGGGATCCCGACAGGTGCGCGTGGATCGACGCCACGTGATCGAGGTCCACAAACGACTCCCGGATGCGGCGGACGACGTCGAGGGTGGTAATCACAATCGGAATGCCTCCGTCTTCTTTGTAAAGCTCGATGTCGTTGACGAGCCAATCGCCGGCCTCCCACTCCTGTTCGGTCTCTTGCGCCGGTTGCAGTCGGCTGGGCCGCGGCTTTGCCCGCGCCGTCATCCGCTGCATTGGCGGAAGCGCAAACGCCACAATGTCAGTCTCGCTCCGGAACATGGTGAGGCACCGTCCGATCTGGGCAAATGGCCGGGCAAAGCAGGCCGGCACTCCAAACACCGCCGGCGACACCTGAACGGCCAGCGCAAACTTTCGGACTTCGCTCTTGGAGAGGTACTTTGCCATGCCCTCGAAGAAGGCAACGACGCCGCCGAGCGACTTGCCCGTCCCGCCGCCGGCGACCGGGTTGATGCCGCACCACCCGTCGGCAAGTGCCACAGCCTTTGAAGCAAGCGCTCGCCGCCGCACCGAGTTTCGGGCCTCGATCCGCGTAAAGTTTTGCTGCTCCGTATCGACCAGCGCCGCGAGCTCGTCGTCCGGCATGTAGGGATCGACCCAATCGTTGGTCGTCCTGAGCTCGTTTCCCAGAATGGTCTCGTTGTGCTGCAGGATAAACTGCGCGTGCGGGGCCAGTCGATCTGGGCTGTTCGTGACATGCCCAAACCGAAACACCAGCTTCCGGTGCATCGCCTCGTAGTGGGCGTGGGCAGTGGCGGCAGCAGTCCGCGCAGCCACCACTTTCCGCAGCTGGGCCGTGCGGTTGATTGACACTGTAAGCGCGTCTTCTGCCCCTTCAAATGTCCAAAACGTTTCACTCTCTGGCATGGTGTTCGTTGATTGTGCCACCGAGTGTGCCGCGCAGCGCTCAAGAGGGCAGACCCGCTGTGTTGATATTGGACACGACGTAGACACATCCGGGTCAGTATGGTCGAACGTCCTATGTGGCATGTTAAAAAGTCCATTAATGGTGGACTTTGTAAAATAGCTAACTCGGAGGATTTGAGATTTTGAAAATGTTTTTTACCGCCAAGCCGAGGTGTCCAAAGTCCACTTGTCCAATCAGAAAGTCCATCTGCCTCGCGGCACAGAAACTACATTTCGCAAAATCTCAAATCCTCCGAGTTAGCTATTTTCAAAAGTCCATCCACAGTGGACTCTCTGAAATAGCTAACTGGGAGGATTTGAGATTTCGGAAATTTTTTTTACCGCCGAGCCGAGGTGTCCAAAGTCCACTCGTCCAACCACAAAGTCCATCTGGCTCGCGGCACAGAAAATAAATTTCTCAAAATCTCAGATCCTCCCAGTTAGCTATCTTAGAGAGTCCACGTTGCACGGTGGACTTTGTGTTGCCCGTGTGACAACGACGGGGGTGGTCGTATAAATTGGCGCGGCCACAACGGTCATCTACGGTTTGCTATGGCGTCAGTGTTTCCGTTCTACAAGCCGAGTACCCCCGAGATATCGCTGGGGGTCGCGCTGCTCGGCGTCGTGTCCGTGCTGGTCATCACCCAGGCCGCCGGCGAGGATCCCCCGGCGCTTGCAACCGCCGTGGTCGTGTTCCACTTTGTAACGGTCGCGTTTGTGGTGATTGATCTGTTCTTCAAAGGAAAGGTGGCGCCGATCGCGATGGGCACCATTGGCTCTGGCATCGTTGCCACGCTGTTTCAGACCGCCGTCGTCGGCGCGGCAAGCGACGTCGGGATGCCCGCGCTCCTGCTGGCGTTTCAGTGCTACGCCAACGCGCTCCAGCTGGCGTTCATCATTGCAGACCTGCGGATTGCCGTTTCGGGCCGAAACGCTGCTGGGACCGGTACGTCTGGGTGGCTCGTCGGCACACCATGACACCGACCGAGCTCACTGCCGCGGCCGGGACGCTGCCGTGGGCGGGCGCGTTCATGACCGCCGCGCTCCTGCAGTCGACCGGCCGAGTCGAGGCCGCCGAGCAGATGGCGCTCAGAGCGTACCAACACCTCGCCGAGGTGCAGTTTGATCTGATCGACGACCTTGTGCCACCGGTGCCCGTGGCCGAGCTGCTGCAGATTGGTGCCCGCGCCATCAAAGTCGCCAAAGACGACGCCGTGCCGGTCGCTTCGATCCCGGCCCGGCCAAAACCGGTGCTCCGAATCGCGACACACCACACGGCAAAGCGTGCGCGGACAAACGCCAATAGCCAGCCAGTCTAGCCCGGGATGTTCACCGTCGTCAAGCGGAAACTGCTCGAGGACGCGCTGCCGCCGGCCAAGCTCCTCTATCTGTCGGACGCGGCAGTGCAGGAAAACACCGCCGCCGACATGGCCAACTGCATTGGGACGCTGCTCGCGACCTTTCCGTCGGCGTTGCCCAACTACATGCGCGAGGTGGGGATGGTGTGGGGTCGGTACCGCACGGCGGCAGTCTCGGCCGGGGCCTCGGTCACGGCGGCCGACGCGTTGGCCGAAGACTACGGCAGTATCCGGATGGCCTACGTCCGGCAGCTCTACCAGGCGCTCCCCTCGGTCGTCTGCCCACCGCCGCCGGTGTCCCACTGCCGAGGGCTCGTCTCGCTGCTGCAGCGAGTGGCGGCTACGACGTCGTTTGGCCGCACGGGCGACGCCATGGTGCACAAAACGATCCTGACACAGGTGCCCCCCGAAAAGGCCGCCACGCTGTCGACGATGGAAATGCCGTTTGCACTCGCCGGCGAGACGTTCGGGGAGGGCGCCAACAAGCGGGTCCGGGGCTACTTTGAGCGAAACGTGGAGACGGATTTTACGACGACGGCGTGGGAAACTACCGGCACCCCCGAAGACTTTATTTTTGCGGCCACAATCTTGTTTGAGACGGGCGGCGACCTCTACAGCGCCATCTCGACGGCGGCCGAGCTCGGGTTTCAGGTGGACAACCCGGCACCGACCCTGTTCGTGTGGGAGGCGGGCCAGTTTGGCGTGATGCACCGCGGGGCGCTCCTCTTTCCGCAGCGCGAGTTCCACTTCCCCGTCATTTCGGCGCTGCTCCACTTCCTTGAGCTCGTTGCCTACGCCGGCACCGACGGCGCGGCCGCGGCCCGGTCAATCCTGTGCGCCGTCAAGACGCCAAAGGAGGTGCGTCGTCGTCGTCCCCGGCCGCGCGCTGCGTGCGCTCTGCGACTGACATCTCCGCCGCCTCGACCAGGTCCCCGTTCGTGATAGTCTCTACAGCCTTGTGAATGGCCGAAAGGGGACGTAGCCGGTAGACGCTGCCATGCTGGGTTAGCAGCTCGGCCGAAAGGAGGTCGCCGATCACAAAGGCGACCAGATCGGGCCGATCGCTCCCCACTGCGGCCGCGAGCATGTGCGCTGTAAACCCAGCCGGGATAGAGGCGGCCGCGCGGAGCACAAAGGCGTGCTGCGGTCCAAATAGCCACTCGGCCACCGCGGCGTGTTCATATTGAGACTTTAAACTAGGCATGATACGGGGGTGTGCGGCGGACCTTAGTCAGAGCCTGCGGATTCCTCGATCTTGACCACGTTCTGCTCGTCCTCAAACACGCGCGCGGCGAGCGAGCTCACGCCCGGCTCCATGTCGGTGCTGGCCGCGAGGGCGGCGGCGACGCCCGCCGAGCTCCCGCGCGGGACTTCCTTGGTCCCGTCGGCGCGATGGAGGGTGAACGATGTCGAAATTGGGCAGCTCGACGCATCGACGACGTCCTTGTCGGTAATGAGCTTGATGGTGGTGGTTCCCTGGCCGACGATCGGCCCCTTGAGCGTGAGGGCGTCCTTGAGCCCGTCGGCGAGCGAGGTGGCCTTGGCGGCGTCAATCACGGTGAAATCAGACGGCGGTTCCCCGGCAGTCTCGCTGTGCGAGATGGTGCGCATTTCGCCAACCCGTTTTTTGAATTGGGCGCTGTCCTTGTTGACCTCGATCAACCTGTGGAGCGCCGAACCGCTCTTGACGGCCGCCTTTTGCTTCATGAGCCCGCCCACGTTGGTGCCAGTGAACAGCGAGAATCCCTCGTGCGCCGATTCGGCGTCTACGCCCTTCCATCGCTCCTCTTTGTTGATTGCGCCCACTGGGTCGGCGTAGGCCGTGTCGACCGGGTGCTTAAACTCGATGCGGCTGTGCGACGGCGTACCGTTCCGGCCCGAGAAGGTGGTGGTGTAAATGTTGGTGTCCCCGGCAGCGTCGACGTGCGAGGTTGTCTTGTCGGTCATGATGGGCGAGAAAACGCCGTCTTTGGTGGTACCGGCCACCATGCCGAGCACGGCACCGGTGGGGAGGCCCTCGGCGCGGTGCGGCTCGATGGCCTCAATGTGCGCACCCTGGATGCCGAGCATGTCGGGGCAGCTGACGCCCATGATTTCGGTGAGATGGTGGTGCGGGATTTCCTTGGTCGCAACCATTTTGTTGGGGTTGACCTGAGAGGGGACGAAATCGCTGCGGTCTACAGTGACGGTAATGTTGGCCGACTTGTTTCCCAGATCATGATGAGTGTCACTCATGATGCTCCGTTTATGCTACTATAGTGTGCCCGGCTTATACAAACGCCGCGCGTCGGATGCGGTGATCAGCTGGGCGTCTCGTTCCTGCTCCGGCACTGGCGCTTGGCGGCGGGCTGGCCCTTTTGTCGAAAGTCGGCATACTGCCGGAGCGTCGAGAGGAGCTGCTTGGTCGATTCAGAGTCGACGTCCCCTTCGTCGTCGACAATCTTGTCGGCCTGCCGCAGAATGATCGACTTGAACAGAAAATGCTGGTAGTTGTTGAAGACCGACTCGTACTCGGGCGAGAGGAGCAGGTGCCGCCGGATGCTGTCGACCGACCACCGCGGGCTCCGTTCGACAGTGCCATCGGCGCGCTCGTGGGCCACCGTGTGCCGGATGTGCTCGTTGTAGATGGCCGACACGGCATTGGCAATGGTGACCACTTCCTGGCCTTGGCCCGCAAGTTCTTGGATGTGCGCCCGGAGATCGACTTCGCAGTCCTCGGTCGAGGTGTAGGCGCAAAGAAAGCAAAACTCGTTCGAGCCGCTGCACGTCAGGTTGCCGGCGCGGCCCTGGGTCCGTTTGGTCAGCGCCGAGTAGATTGGCGTGAGCTCCTTCCGGCTGTCGTCGTCTTCACCGACCATGAGAAAGGGCGGCTCGTCGCCGGCCGACGGATCGACGGGCATTGCGGAAAATACTGGTTGCGTTTCTTCGAAAACTATATACAAAGTAGCCCGATGGCGACACCGCAGACGGCATGCCCGCTCTCGACGACGACACGTCGGGCTACGCCGAGACGGACGACGGTGCAGAGACTGAGGGACACTCCACCGTCGCGCTCTATGTCGCCGGCTTTGTCGTGGTGCTGTTGGTTCTGTGGTTTGTCGACGTCCAGACGCGACGCCGATGCCGCCGGTCAGTGCCCAACCGGCCCAGCACCCCGCCGGGCACGATGCTCAACTCGATGACGCTGGCCGCGTTGCCCAACGACATTGACACTGACGTCGGCGCCATCTCCGACTCCAATAGCCTCGGGCTGCGCCTCATCGACGAGTCAAAGGCCGATTAGATCGTTTCGCCCTTGTTTAAATCGGTGACCTCCTTCTCCATCTCCGTCTTTCGCTTCCGTTTTTCGCCTTTGAGTGCCTCGGGGGCGTTCCCGGGCGCCGTCGGCGAGTCTTTCTTGTCGCCCAGCATCGCGTCCTGCTGCCGCTTGATCCGGTCGACATCCAGGATGTCGGGATCGATCCTGTAGACGGCCGCGGCCATCTCGACGGCCGCCTCGGCCTTGAGGATCGGGTAGACGCGCTCAAACAGGTTGATCGGGGGTCGGTTGATCCACTCGATGCCGAGGAGGTCGACGGGGAGCGTGTCCCGGAGCGTCCGCGCGCGGAGCTCGAACATCCGCATCGCGTTGGTGGTCGACTGCGCGTTCGAGCCAACCCGCTCGGCGCTCACCGATTCGCCGACAAACTGCGGGGCAACACCGAACGACTCCAGCACGTTGAGCCGGAGCCGGATGATGAAGCGGTCGATGTGGTCCTGCGCCTGGAGCGACGGCACCGGCGTCGCCTTTCTGCCCTCGGTGATCGAGAGCTCGCGGTGAAACGCCTCGCGCTCCGGAAACAGCATGTCGCCGCGGAGACCGACCCCGGTTCGGTCGTAGCTCGAGCCGGCGGCCTCCGAGGCGTGGTCGGTCCGGTCGGTCGAGTCGGCGAGCCCCCGGAGCACCGCGGCCCGGGTCGCAAGCAGCTCCTGGTAGTCCATACCCCGGGTCATGCCCTCGGTGCCCGAGGTGGCGTCGACATCGAGCGAGCTCCGGAGAAAGGGCTGGCCGCCGGCCCGGCCGCGCGCGCTCAGCTCCGACTCGTTGACCACCGTGTAGCACGCCGGCCGGCTGTTGAACGCGTCCCGCGTCGCAATGTTCTTGTAGATTTCCTCGATCCGGAGCGCGTCCTGCTGCGACTGCGCCGCAAACGAGCACAGCCGGGTCTCGGTCGGCGGCATCCAGACAATGCACTTCCACCCGTTTGGATCGTCGTCGGGGTCTTCGTCGTCCGACTCGGCCGCCTCGCCGACGGTGAAGAGCGACATGTCCATGGCGTCGGCGGCGGCGTCGTCCGACTGCGCAATGTCCGGCACCCACTTCATCCGGGACTGCGAGAACCGGACGCTCACCTCGGTGCCTGACGGCACCTGGATGGCCAGATCGTCGGATCCAACCTCGGCGTCGACGGACAGGATCCGGTAGGCGGTGAACCCAAAGAGACAGAGGTTCCGGATCATGTCGACCACGGCCGAGAGCAGCATCCCAGAAACAGGCTCTTTCGATCCGGCAAACCGGAGCCCACCTGCGATAATGCTGTTGATGTAGGCGTTGACGGCCACGTTCTGGATGCCCGAAATCTCGTAGAGCGCCTCGATTTCCTTCATGTGGGCGGCAAACTCGCCGCGCCGCTGCCCGACCCGCAGCCCGGCCGTCGTCATCCGGCCATTGCCAGCGGGGCCACCAGGGCGAGCCCGACCAGCGCCAACTGGTCTTCGTTTCCGAACAGGAGGCATAGGACGTGCAAGGGTGTGAAAAGAAAGACCGAGACGCGCGTTCTAGTCTTCTTCGACCCGAACCGCCGTCCGACAACCAGCGTCGCAGCGGCAAACCCGAGCAGCACCTGGGTCTCGACCGGCTGGGCGAGGCAGCCAAACGGGAGCACGAGCAGCCAAACACAGAGCCAGATGGGCATGCGGCGCCACACCGGGTCACTGTATATTCCGCGTGGGCCGGTTCCTTATACCGATGGAGGAGGAAGCTCCGCCCGCCGCCGCGGCGGCCTACCACCCGCACCTGCTTCGGTGCCAGCCGCAGGTGCCGATCCCCGCCGTCGGCACGGCCGTGTTTGCGATGCGGCCGCGGGTCGACGACCACAACCGGCTCGTGTTTTGGCCGATAAACGCGCCGCACTACTTCCGGGACAGCGCCTCACTCCCCGAGCGGCTGAAGATTGACGCCGAGGCGACCGCCGCCGTGGTCGAGGCGGCGAAGGACGTCCGAAAGATCAAGACGACGCTGGCAAAGCTGCCCGATCTCAACGCCGCACAGGTCAGGCAAGTATCCAAGTTTGGCACCGAGGACGCCCGCCGGGACATTGACGGCCTGTTTCTCGAGGGCCCGCTCTTTCTGGGGGTGATGGTACCCGACAACCTGACCCCGTCAGCGCGGGCGTGGTGGGCCCAGACGGGCGTGCTTCAGGCCACGACGTGCATCAAGGGCGCGGTCGAGGTGGCGTTCACCGCCGAGCTCGGGGGGCCGGCGGCGTTTGACGTGTTCCGGCCGCTCTCGACGGCGGCGTGGAACCTTGCGAGCGGGGCGCTCGAGCCGTTTTATCCGGACAAGGACCCTGCGCAGTACCCGATCGGCGTGGTGCTCGGCGCGGGGGTGGACAGGGTGACGCTCTACATTGACGTGACGCGGGACTTTAATGCACCGGACACCAGTCCAGCTGCACCGCCCTAGAGAAGCTAGCCAGGTTCTTTCTGAGCATTGGCAGCCGCTCGGCGCAGCGCGAGCTGCACCAGTACCGTCTGGTAGTCCGCGGGTCGACCGCGGCGTCAAAGTGGGGCCGCAGTTCGAGCCGCGGCCCAAGACAAAAGGCCGGCGGCCCGGCCGTGTGCAGCTTTTGCTCGCCAGTCGAATAAATTTGCGTCCAGTGGGATGCATTCAGCTCCAGGGCGCCCCGACCGCCCCCGTCCACCCGGAATCCAAGCGGCAGCTGCGAGAGCAGGCTCAGCGCAATAAACGCCTCGGCCACCGATATCGCCTTGATGCCCGGCAGCCGGAAGATCTCGGGCCGCATCGCCACCAGCAGCACCGACGTCTCGCCCGTCACGTAGCCAAACATTGCCCGCGCGAAAATGGCCTGCGCCACCCCGGCGTGCACCGCGTCGCCCGACTGCCGCATGTTCCGGAGCAACGACAGCGGGACAGTGCACAGCGTCGCCTCGGCGTCGCGGCCCGCGAGTCTCGGCAAGCCCACAAACTTGCGGATGGCGTCGCGCGCGCGGGCCGGGCAGGCCACCGGGCTGAACGGCATCGACAGGGGCGCCCGCACATAGACGTTGAGCGACATCCGGTACTCTTTCCCCCGGACGCTCGCCACAAAGAAGATTTCGACGCGAAAGCCCGTGTGGTACAGCGCGGTCACGTCCCCGTTGGCGCGGGTGATGATGGCGCGGTCGCTCGCGTTGTAGTCGGCCGGATTAACCGTGACCGAAAATTGGGTCTGCCACGCCAGCAGCTCGGACGCCTTTTTCACCTTCCGCCGCCGTTTTGCCGGGCTTGGGTCCCCCGTCGCCATCGCCACCGCCACGGGCACCGGGACAATCGAGGCGTCTGTCGCCACGACCGTCTCTGCCTTGACCGGGATTGGCCGCCGGTCGCACACGGGCGTCGTGCCGTCGCTCCGGAGCCCCGTCCGCACCAGCACGGCCTTGAGGTCGCCGCTCAGCTGCGGCAGCTTTGCCGTCACGGTCACGGCGACCGACCGCGGCGCAGTGTCCTCTCCGTAGTCGACGCGGAGCGACGAGGCAGCATCCACCGACACCGAGTCGCCCAGGATGAGGTAATGCACGCCCTCGAGGCCCGTCGTGTCGAGATGGCTGCCCATGGTCCCCGGTGTCCGTTTGTGTGCCGTGGGACGGGGCCCACGCCGCTACTCTTCGGCCTCCAAATATGGCCCGGACGTGTCCGGTGTCAAATCGCAGAGACATCGGTAGAACGACAGGGCGCGGTCAAACTCGGCGTCGGTTGTGGTGTCGACCCCGAGCCGGGCGCACGGCGGCATGGTCGTGTCGATGGCGTCGCCAAAGGCCATCTCGACCAGGAGCCGGTCGCGGTGCCACCCCGACGCCGCGGTGCAGCGGTCGCAGCCCTCGGCGCACCGTACGGGGGTCGAGGGCCGGACAAACGCGTCGAGGAACGCGCCGGGCGTTCCTGGCGCCGCAAAGAGAAGCCCCACGTCGGCCGCCGGCGGTGCCGATACGAGATTCCGAGACGCGGCCTCGGTCTGGATCACGCCCCACAGGAACCCGACCGCGGGGTCGAGCTCGGGCGCCGCCGGGAAGGTCGGGAGCCGGATTCCGCGGGCGCCGAGCCGGGGGCCGCAGAAGCGGACATGCATGTACCGCAGCGTGAAAATGATCTCGGCCAGTACGACCGGCGACAGCGCCGCCGGGTTGATCACCGTGAGCACGGCCCGGGACCGCGCCTCGCCCGACGTCACCAGGTGCGCGCGGACCGAGAGCGGCGCCGCGGCGTCGAGCAGCGGGCCCGGGGGATCGGGCGGCGGCCCATGCAGCACGCTAAAGCTAAAGTCGCCGGCGTAGCCGAGCAGATGCGCCATCACCACCGCCGCCGTCGCCGAAAAAATCGCCGCCGCCGCCGGCTGGTCGGCCGAGACGGGCGGCAGGATCGTCGAGCAGACGAGCCCGGCAATCCCGGTGGGCCCGCGGCGGAGCAGCCCCGGAAGCACCGGCATCGCGAGGAAGGGGACGATGCCGCGGTCGCGGAACAGGGCGCTCGTGCGGTCGCCGAGCGGAACGGCCCAGATACCGTGCGCCGCCACCGCCCCGGCCGCCGTGCGCGCCGCCGCGGGCGAGCGCGCCCGGAGCTCCCGGAAACACTGCGCCGTCGTCGCGAGGTTCAGGAACGTCTGGACTTTTTGGACCCTGGGCGGCGCAGTGTAGGCCAGCAGAGCGAGGCGGTCGACGCTCGCCTCGGTCGTTGCGGCGAGCATCGGCATGGCGTCGAGGGCCCAGTTGACAAAGAACCGGCAGACGTCGTCCCGGTTGCCGGCCGGACCGCCCGAAAGCCACTCGGCCATGGCGCTCCACCACGCGGCAAACCCCGTCTCGATGGCGCGAAACTCGGCGGCCACGCCGCTGGGCGAGGCCATGGTGCCACGGTGCGCCGTGGCCGCCGCCGAGAGTTTTTGGCCATTGTGAAACTGGGCATCGAGGTGCTGAGGGCAGAAATTGCCCGCGACCACCGGCACCCCGCATTCCCGGACGGCGCACCGCGTCGCGGTAAAAAAGTGGCGGAGGTTGAGCGAGAGCTCCGAGACCCGCTTCACCGCGCGGGTCGCGGGGGTCGGCGGGCCCGAAACGCGGAGGCGGCGGCCGGGCCGATCGATGCAGCACTGGACGACAAAGCTGACCAGCGCCTCGCTGACCGCCGCCACCTCGCCACCGTCCCGGAGTTCAAGGTGGAGCAGCAGAAACGCGGGGTCGACCGCGTGCCACGTGGCCCCCGGGCCCGGGCGGACCCGGATCGCGGCGCTGCGGTCCCGCGGGCGGCCGGGCGGCTGCTTCGAGGGCCGGCCGGGCTGCGACCGGGTAAAGTCGGCGATCGAGGGCACCGTCTTGGCCATGCCCTGCACCGGAAAGCAGAAGGTTGTCGTCGTCGGCATCTCAGGTTCGGCCCCCGGGCGGCGAGATCAGCTCGGGTTTCAGCAAGAGTGTGAGCGCCACAAAGAGCACCGATTCGACCACGCTGTGGTCGAGGGAGAATTGGACACGGGGGGCCGTATCGAGCCAGGTGTGCGCGATGGCGGCGCCGCACATTGCAGTGAGCACCATCGACGGGTAGATGAGAAAGACGGCCCCCGTGTACTCGATGGACGAGGTGAGGCTCACGGGGAACAGAATCACCGGCGCCAGCAGCAGAATCGCGGCGAGCCGGAACGCGAGGTCGACCACAGTCGAGCGGTGCGGGAACGTGCCGGGCCGCCACCACTCGTCGCCGCCGGGCCGCGGGAACCGGATCAGCGCGATCACGGTGATGCCGAGCCCCAGGAGCAGACCGGAGAACTGCGCGAGCCGCGAAAAGACGCCCATCGGGAGCGCGATCGAGGCCAGCAGGCACGACTCGACCACCACCCGGACCGTGGGAAGCCGGATCCAGGGGGTGTCGCTCTTCTTCCAGAGCCCAAACGCAACAAAGCCGGCGCCCACGAGGGCGTAGATCAGCGTGACCGTCTCCCGGAACGTCTGGATCGCCGACCCCGACACGATCAGGCCGCTGATGGCGGTGGCGGCGGCGTTGGTGGGCCCGTTCATCAGGAACAGCTTCAGGCTGTTTGCGAGCTCCGAGAGCACGGTGCGGTCGAGGTCGAGCTCGTGCATCATCTGCAGCACCACAAAGAGGTAGAAGATGGTCATGAACACCGCGAGGAGGCTGAGGCCCATCGAGGTGCCGCTCTCGGGCACCACAACCCGGACGCTGCCGCGGTCAATCTCGACAATCGCCCGGAGCGCCTTGAGCGACAGCGAC
>Ga0181594_10000018_pt1 | contig 109822 bp, 116 predicted proteins | sample 071ome_18_FD_145603 | JGI IMG/M metagenome (GOLD analysis project Ga0181594, IMG submission 145603) | Coastal salt marsh microbial communities from the Groves Creek Marsh, Skidaway Island, Georgia - 071413BT metaG (spades assembly) | ecosystem: Environmental > Aquatic > Marine > Intertidal...
TCGGCGGTGGCGCTGCTCTTACTCAGACCGTGACTGCCTCATCTGATTCTCAAGGCCGTTCACTTGCGGCTGACAACTGCGGCAACGTCGTTTCAGGTCACAAAGATGGCGCTGACCTGTACTTCCAGTACTCCACGGACTCTGGATCAACGTTCAGCGCTCAGGAACTGGTGGTCACTGCCGGTGATCGGGCGAACGCTTCAATCAACGAAACCAACGGCGACGTCATGTTCTTGTATGAAAAAAGCGGCGACATCTTCCTTTCCACCTATGACGGTCTTCTTACCGGCGGCTCAAATTGCTACGTCGCCTCATTCTCGTTGACCGCGATTGAGTTTGATGCTGCTGGTGAGACGAATGACATTGTGATTGAGAACACCAGTGGTTCTGACATTACGGTGGACAGCATTTCGATCACTGGCACGGATTTCACGATCTCAGAGGATTGTGGTGCGACAATTCCTGCTGGTGCTTCTTGTACGATTTCAGTGACTGGTGAGAATCAAGCGGACGAAACGTTGACGATTTCATTGAATGGTACGGCTCGTCAGGTGCCTGTGTCGATGGGCGCGATCGCTGAGTCAACCCCGGCCCCTTCTCCCGCCCCCCCCCCCCCCCCCTCACCTGCCCCCGCTCCCGCCCCATCTGAGCCAGCGGCTCCTCGAGTGCCAGGGCCTGTACCGCCATGGCCATGGGCGACTGTGATCGGCGATTCCGTATTGCTCGAGTGGGATGTTCCTTGGCAGGACGGTAACGGTCCGATCACCAACTACAGAGTTCGCAGTATCCCAGACGGCGGAACGTGCACAACTACAGAGCTTTCCTGCACAATCACAGGGCTCGCTCCCGGTGTCGAGTACACGTTCGCCGTATCGGCGCAGAACAGTGAAGGCTGGGGTCCCGAAGAGTTTAGTCAGGTTGCTGTCATGGTAGGCGAGACAACAGAAACTCTTCCAGAGACCCCTGTAACAGAGCCGGTACCAGCGCCGGAGACAGAAACACCACAGCCAGACGAGACAGTCTCTGCACCGACGCCTGAGGCCTCTGAGCCGGCAGTGGCGCCCACGCTGCCAGTAACTGGCGGTTCTCCTCTGGGATCAATCGCGCTGTATTCTGCGTTTGTTATCGCTGGCGCTGCAACAGTGATCGCGACTAAGAGAAGATAAGTTTCAACTATTCTCGTCTAAGTCTTACATAGATTTACACAAGCGTGTAATAATACGTCTCATGTCAAGCACAGACCAAGACCGACTAGTAGAAGAGTACGCCAAGCGTATTCAGCCGATTCTCGCTTCTGCGCAGAAAGCGTACGGAAGACGCGATCAGGATACACCTGCTCACGTGAACAGCAGACAGTACACGCAGCTTCTCGTTGAGTTTACTTCTAAGGGTGGAAGTCTTCAGCGTCTTGCTAGGCGTCTTAGTGTTTCGTACTCTGGCATGCGTCGTCGAGTAACTACGTCGGACGTTCCTCCTTTGAAGACCCCTCGAAAGAGCCAGGGACAAATTGAGTACTCAACTGTCTCGAGTGCCGCTGATCGCGTGCGTAACGCAAAGAGACAAGGCACTTCCGGATATCACGCGCAGCTCTACGAGGAGTTCAATAACGGTATCCCAATGAATCTGCTTGCTCGAGAGCTCGGGATTTCAAATGCTGCGCCCTTGTACTACGGAGTGCAGTCTCACTATAAGCGTTCTCTTCATTCTGCTTCATGACCCCTGAGGAGCTCGAGGACGAAGACTGCCCCTATGAGGATTCGTTAGAGTTTTTCGCTGACATCATCGATCAGGGCGCTTTTCACGTCACGCTCACGTCACAATACCTTCGGGATCTGGCAGAGGAGATAAGATCTCTTCGGGAGAATAACTGAAAGAGATCACGAATGCGACACGAACGCTCGCTGTACACAACCGTCTATGGTGCCGTGTATGACAGAATCAGCGACAAGTACCCAGCGGATAAGAAAGTTGTAGCTGCGAAAAAGATCACAGACACCCTGTGGGAGCTTTCATACGACTGCCACAGCACGCTTGAGTCTGTGTCAATTGAAGAAGACTTTTACACTATTGCTAGCGACGTGTTGAATCTTTAGTCTTCTCGAGAAGCTTCTGCTCCTCAATCCCAAAGCGCCGATGAGGCTTGCTTTGTCGAATGTAGATCGCGTTTTGTCGCATGTACCCGGCTAGAAACCGATCGTCTTCGTTTTCTCCACCCCAGACACCGATTTCAGCGTTCTCTCTCGCGTACTCACGACATGGTTCAATGACGGGGCATTGGCTGCATATTTGTTTTGCAATTGTCTCGCGCTTTACTTTAGAGCGAGGTACTTCTTTTTTCGATCCCTGAGAATAGAAGTACTCTGTCATGCCGCGACATGCGGCGTCATTTATCCATTCAAATGACAATGTTTCTCCCCGAAAGTTGTCAGTTGTCAGTTGTCAGTTATTCTTTTTGTCGACCTTTTGGAAGACTTCGTTGATTTCCTCAGTCGTGAGAACGCCGTCGTCCATGTAGGCTCTTGCGAGTCCCTCAACAACAAACGCGACTCCACCAATTCCGGCCATAAGCACGGCCTTGACGAGAGGGACGTCAACAATAGCTCCTGCACCGACGACACTCAATCCTGTTGCTGCAAACGTTGCGACGATTCTGAAGCTGATTTGTTTCATCATTTCCATGGAAGAGTCTCCCTGTTATAGCCCTCTCCCAAGGACATGATTATTCTAAACCATGTTTCAGGCGTTCTCCTTGACAAACTTGATTTCACACGAATCTGTTGTACAGTAGCTTTCACCAATTGCGTCTGCTGCCATTCCTCCGTACACTCCCGTGAAGTCAATCGGGAACAGCGCCTTTGACGCCTCGAGATACTCGTTCTCGTCAATCTGCGTGTATGGCATCTGCGGATACACGAAGTTCCCCTGTGGGAGGAATGAGACGGTCTTGAGTTGTCCGTCATACATGTGAAGCACTGTTCCGATTTGGTCCTTTTCTTCTTCGGCGTCGAATGAAATTGTCACTGACACCGAGTTATCCGACCAGTATCTTTGAGCAGTCGACGCGAGAGACATCTTCTCGAAGATCGTGACGTCCTTCTCTGATCTCGTGGCATCTGATTTGATCGGAAAGAACACAACCGATGTCGTGTCTGGTGATTCTGACGCCGGCTCGACTCTGTAGTTCGCCATGCGAAACAGTGGGAGCATCGGATCGTCGTTTGAGAAGCGAATCGCTCTCAAGAAGAATTTGCCACCCGGCGTCCAGTGAACACCGGGTGACTCGCCGGCGAGAATTGACACAGTCCCAGACGGCTTAACAGTCGTTGTCTTAATCGACTCACGAACACCAAGCCATTCGGAATAGATGTTGTCGTAATTCTTCACCGTGGCGTATCCTTGGTCCATCCAGTCACGTAGAACTGGCAGACCATGCACGTCTGCGAAGTTTGCAACGCCAGACATCGATGTTCCGATCCGTCTGTTTCGTTGCATGATTGCGTTTGTCTCCTCCCAGTGAGTCGGAAGAAGAGTAACGGTCTTAGCGTACAGGTACGCGAACTTGAGAGTGCGTCGGTAGTCCTCGAGTGACTCGTGACGGTTGAGATATGTCTCGACGAGCGTGCACATCTCGTATGACTCAAGTGACTGCTCGGCGCACGGATTGTAACCAGCGACCCTGTGATCCTTATTGTTCGGCGGGTCAATGAGACGCCCATACTTGCGGCTCATATCCAGCCAGATCACGCCAGGCTCGCCGTTCAGTGAGATGCCGTCTACAATACTTGACAGGTCTTCTCCAACGGACGTAGCGACGGAGTTGTTAGACATCCAGCCCCAGCCTGGCGCCTTCGGATCATACGAGTTTCTTTCTGGATACACCTCAGAGTTCTTCAGGTTAAGGAAGTTCTCATCATCAAGTCGACCAAGAAGAAGCTCAGCAGAGCGACGAACGTTTCCAGAGACAACGCAAACTCCAATGAGATTTCCGATGTCGGCGATATCGGTCCGTGTTAGTGACTCTCCATCACGACCGTCGAAGAGCTTACGAATATGATCGTGAAGCTTCTCGAGAGGCTGATGCCCAGCGGCTGTTCCACCGAATGTGCGAATTGGCTCGCCTGCGGGGCGAACGAGCGAGTAGTCAAACGTGATCGTGTTTTGATCAGCCTTGAGGTACGAGTTGAGCAGAAGCGTCATTGACTCGACCCAACCTTCACGAGTGTCTGGCACCTCGTACTCGTAGTAGTTGTCGCTTGGCTTGTAGATCGTGAATTCCTTGTCAGCGCCTAGGTCATCGAATCCGACGCCAACGCCGAGCATCGATGCCTCCATAAGAAACGCAAAAGGCTTCGCTGGATTGTTCTTGCTCATCTCAGCAGTCGAGACAAACGCGCAGTTCTGAAGCGCGGCCGAGTTACGATGCTCGTTGACAAGTGGCGTGCCCATGACCCAAAGCCCACGACCAGGTGGCGTCCACTTTAGATTGAAAAGACGATCGTACGCTTCCTTAGCACTTGCCTGCGCCTTGCTGTCGTTCCACGGCAGACGGTTTGTCTTGCAATGGTCTTTTTGAAGCGAGTACATCCCGTTGATGCAGCGTTCGCAGACGTCAGCCCATGTCTCCTTCGTGCCGTCTTCCTTAAGACGCGAATATGTGCGAAGGAATGTGATTTCTCCGACGGAATTTCCCGCGGCGTCGGTGTACCCAAACGGCGGCTTCTTATCTCTGTACTCAGCTACAAAGTCGTCAGAAAGATGAAAAGAGAGATAAGAAGACACAGCGATCACCCCGCGGATGTAGTTGATTGGTATAGGAATTATAGCTCAAGTAGGCTGCTTCTACTAAGACAGAAAAAGCGTCTTGTAGAGCTCGGCGCATCTCGGGCAGATCGGAAAGTTGTCGGGATCCCTGGACGGTACCCAGATCTTTCCACAGAGCGCTACAATCGGAAGACCATTCACAAGTGCTTCTGTGATTTGATCCTTCTGAGCGTAGTGCGCGAACTTATCGTGGTCGCCCTCTTCGTATTCGTATTCAACAATAGGGACGCTCTCTAATTCGACTTCTAGTTCTACTTCTGACATGTCGAACACCAGTACAGTTTGCGGCCGTCTACGTCGCCGATTTGCACCTCGCTGGAGCAGACCCTGCACGGTAGCCCATGTCTTTTGTAGACGTAAGAGTATTGAGTGTACTTAGAATCTGAAAGCTCTTCGTTGCTCAGATGATTGACGTGCACGGTGCGAATCATCCCGTCTGTCGCTCCGTCTCCCATCAGCACTGATGCTCTTTCCCAGATGTTTTCAATCGTCTTCTCCGGCACATCGCATCCTCGAGTCTCTGGATTCAGATTCTCAAGAAAGAGAAGCTCGGCTCGGTAGACGTTTCCGATGCCAGCGATGATCGACTGATTCATTAATAGTGACGCGATGCTTTTCTTGCTCGAGCGGATCTTATCGACAACCGCCTGAGACATCGGCTCGTCGTGAAGTGGATCGTCTCCAAGCTTTGCAGTTTTCTCCAACATCTGCTCCGTTGTCAGATACTCGCATTTCGTCGGGCCAACGAGCTCTGATACAAAGATTTCGTTTTCTAAGCGAAGTCTCGCAGACGGTCGCGGCTGCCCGCCTCGGTTTCTACGAATGTTGAACCACCCGTAGAGGCCGAGGTGAATGTGAACAATCTCGTCACGTTCTTCGAAGTGGAAGAACAGGTGCTTGCCGTGCGTCGTAGTACCGAGAAGTGTTCTTCCGTTGATGGACGCCGCGCCGTCTGCGAATCTGCCTTGCGGGCTCGTCGCTACCACCGGCAGTCCTTGAAAACAGTTTTCATGGACGTTGGCGAAATAGCGAATCGAGTGTCCCTCCGGCATTGATGCGACTATACACTAAGAACGCGCGAAAGTTACGACCGACCCGTACATCTTTAAGTATTTTTCACTCTCAGTAGCCACTCAGCCGAGTAGCTCTCAGATGTACTTATTTGGTGAATGACACCCAGAAGAATAGACTATAATGATATTTAGAGCTCTACGTCTGAGAGGTGACGCCCACATGGACAACTATAAAGACAAAACCATGTACATCCTTGCAATTGGCGTGATGTTGGCGATTCTTGTCGCCATCGTTGGAGATTACGCAGTTGCCGCGATCGAGACTCAAACAACCGAAGAAGCTGTTGAGGTTTCATCGGACGTTATGACGCTTGTTCAAACCGCCCTAGGTGGCGTCATTGGTATCCTCGGAGGATACTTTGGTGCTAAGGGCTCGTCTAAGAAAGAAGAAGAGTGATGGCCCGCCCATACACAGGATTTGACGTAATTGCCGGTGGAAAGCGCGCTGGCATGGAGACACTTCTTAGTCTCTTAAGCGCGCACTTTGGTCTTTGGAATAACGGCAGTTTTGGTGTTCGTAAGAAGAGAGGCAAGTCCTCGTATTCAGTGCATGCGACTGGCCGCGCGGCCGATCTTTCTTGGAGAGGTGCTCCGTATCGCGGGCCCGGCAACTACGAGGCCGCCTGTAAGATGATGGACTTTGTTGTCGCCCACGCCGATGCTCTTCACATCGAGGCGGTGTTTGACTACTACCCAGCGCCCCACGGCCGCGGATGGAAGTGTGACCGTGCCGCGTGGCAGGTCTATGACAAGCCCGCGTTCAGCGGCGCTCCTGGCGGCGACTGGGTGCACATTGAAATCTCGAATGACAAGGCAGATGACCCGGCCTATTACACTGAGATCATGCGGCAGCTTCTCGGCGAGCCACCTGTTGCTGTAAAGCCCGCCCCGGCGGCTAAGACACGTAAGGCGCCTCCCGGCAAGAAGCCGTGGCTCCAGGTTGGATCAAAGGGCAACGAGGTTAAGGCCATGCAGAAGATCGTTGGCGCTGAGCCAGTCGATGGTAGCTTCGGGGCGAAGACTGAGGCGAAGGTCAAGGAGTGGCAGGCCGAGCACGATCAACACGTTGACGGTATCTGGGGTCCCGGTTCTGACAAGCACGCTAAGAATTGCACCTGCAAGCCCGCTGACGCAAAGGCCGAAGACGCTACTCCCGCGAAGGTCACGACCAAGAAGGCTGCTACTAAGCCCGCTAAGAAGCCCGCGGCTACTGCTACTGCTACTGCCACAAAGGCCTCTCGACCATACCCGGGCGCCCCAATTCGCAAAGGCTCAACTGGTCCGAACGTGAAACTTGTTCAAGGAGTTGTTGGCACAGAGCTCGTCGACGGTCAGTTCGGTAGCAAGACGCTCGCGGCTGTTAAGAAATGGCAGAGCGAAAACGGGCAGTTGGCTGACGGAATCGTTGGTCCCAAGACTTGGGCGGCGATGTTCGGCTGACGCCAGCATCTTCTCTCCACAAAGATAAAGGTGCAGCCATGGAAGCAGTTATTGTAGCCCTAATAACAGTGGTTGGTGGAGTTCTTGTAGCTCTCATTCAAAAGACAAGAAATGAAAATACAAGAGATCACGCCATTGTAGCAAAGTCTTTGGATAGAATAGAAGACAAGATCGACCATCACATAGTTGATCATGCGACAGGTAAGTTCTCCTCAAAAGGAAAAGAAAAGGCAACCTGACATTGGGCAAGCAGAAGAAGGCTAAGGCCGCTACTGGCACACGAACCCGAGTAAATCCGCTCACTGGTCAAGTCGAGCAGGTCACTGGCACTAAGGCCGGGAGAAAACGTCAACGACTCCCGCTAGATCATCCCCTGCGTACACACGTTGTCGCCGAAAAGAAAGGCAAGAAACGGTCTAAGCCGTTGTTCGACGACGACGAGTAAGGTCTAGTGACGTACGACACACTGTAACCCGCGTTAGAGAAGGAGGTTTCTTATCAAGCGACGAGGTAAGCAGAGTGAGCGTAGCGTCACCTAACAAGGCCTAACGCTACCTTAGGGGGATGGTCCCGCCGTTTCGGAGGTGAGCGGCGGGCATCTCCCTCTTTAGAGGCAGATTACTTTGAAAAGCCCCACGGCGACCAGCCAGAGTTGTTGCGGATCGCCAATGCGGCGCGAAGATTTGTCTCGGCGTCATACAACTCGTCGCAATGATCAAGAACCCCTTGCGCTTGTAGCCAGCCGCCAGGCCAGTAGCGGGTTGGCTTGCACCAGAACTGGTTGATCTGCGTCAGCCCATTGCTACCGCCCATAGGGTCATCGGGGTTGTGCTGCTCGGGGCGGCAACGTGACTCGCGGTATATAGTATAAGACAGCTTGGGAAGCTGATCTTCTGACCACCCGACCTCTCGGGCCAGATCCATCCACTCGTCGCATCTCCAGTCTGGAGAATTTGATCTGTACGGCGGTAGAGGATCTGGCTCCCACGCTGGCATTTGCTGGCGACGTTCATCCCCATATGACATAGGTGGTCGAATCTCAACCGAGCGCACAGGTGTAGGCGCTTCCTCTTCCTCCGCCGCCTCATCATTCATAGGGACGCTCGGAAAATCGTGTCTCAGCAGCTTACGGTAGTCCTCGCTGTCGGCGAACTCTGCCGCCTCTCGTGCCTCGACGATTTCCTCGAGCGTAGAGATTCCGACCAGCGCGGCCGCCACTAAGCTTAGTAGAGGTAGTAGTGAACCGTTCTGTTTCATTTGGTGCTCCTCTCATCCCGGGAGAGTGTAGGGAGAAGTATGAGCTACTATACCACAAAGATTTCACTTAGATTACATCAACGACCACTTAGACGCAAAGTCCCTGGTCAGATGGCCTAAATCTTTTTGCGTTTGTCACGCCACATGCGGTACGTGTTCGCTCTGCGGTCTCCGTTCCATGGTTTCCATGGCCCACAGTAGTGAACGATTACCGGTTTGATCTCAGCCGGGTCCCAGTCATAAGATTTCGTGTTCTTCACGTACGGATTGTCTGGCATGAGGTAGAAGTTGTAAATCAGAGGCAGCTCGTCCCAGTCGTAGTGAAGAGCGAGAAACAGCGCGTCCTGCGCGCCGTTAAGAAGCTCATCCGACCTCTCTTTGACGATCTTCTTCAATTTTGCTGTCACGCCGGTTTTTCTCCAGCGCTCGAGGTTCACAATCATCACGCCAGTGCTGAAGTATCTGCCTGGTGTTCCGAGAAGCCTCTCTGCCTCGTTTGGCTGATTCTGATCTACCACGGCGATCGTCTGCTCTGGCTCGATACTCAAAAAGTCGGGAAACCGCCTCATGATCAAAATGTCAATATCTAGGTAGTACGCGTATTTGATGTGTTTTGGCAGAGCCTCGTTCAGAAGACACTTTGCGTACTGAAATGCAGAAATGTCAGGCTCGTCCGGGTCCTGCCAAAACCTCTTTAACTCATCTACGTGCTTCATAGGCAGAACTGACGTTCTCATGTCAATTCCGTATTTTTCTGCAACATCGCCGATCTTGTCGATGTTCTTTACCTTCGTCCCGCCCTCAAAGATGACGTAGATTGGCACCTTGCCATCACAGGCCTCCCACGCATCAACAAGAGCGACAGGTAGGTAGTCAATGTACATATCGTCGGTGATAAAGACGATTGCTTTGTCATTTTTCATAGTTTCGTCCTCTTCTTCCTTTTCTATCATAAGGACGGCTGAAAATCGGCACTTTTGACCATTTTAGGCCATATCATTGGTATAAGTCCGTATGACCCTTGCTTTTCATGGCTTTGTGTTACACAGGCTCAGAAATCAAGGGTATGATAGGGTTAGAACATACACCTTTAACCAAAAAGGTTTACATCTCACATTGTACAAAGTGCCGTGACTTCCATGAAAGATAAGGACCTCGCTTTACTATACGCTCGGGTCTCAACCAGCATCCAGGCGTCAGACGGTATCTCATTGGACGCGCAAGAGCGTGATCTTGTTCGAGCAGCGGAACTTGCCGGGTTCACACGATATGAGATCCTCCGCGAAGAGGGTCGCTCAGGCAAGTCGATCTCCGGCCGGCCGGTTTTGAAAGAAGCTCTAGAGCGACTTGACGCTGGCACCGCCGGCGCACTCTTTGTCACTAGAATTGACAGACTTGCTCGATCAACAAAGGACTTTCTCAGCATAATCGACAGAGCCAGTAAATTTGACTGGAGAGTAGTTCTTCTCGACCTCAACCTTGACACGTCTACGTACCAGGGACGTTTTGTCGTCACGATAATGAGCGCGCTAGCAGAAATGGAACGCGCGATCATCGCCGAGCGCCAGAAGGACGTTCATCGTGATCGACGAGAGAAAGGTATCGTCTGGGGTGTTGACAAAGGTCCAAAGCGAATTATCTCAGATAGCACGCTTGAAACAATCGACCAACTTCGATCTACTGGCATGTCGTATCATAAGATTGCACAGAAGCTCAACACAGACGGTGTAGAAACTCCGTTTGAAAAGACCTGGCACGCATCATCTGTACGCCGAGCTTATCTTCTTGAAGAAAAAATATCGGGGCCGGGAGAGCTGCCCGTCAGCCAAGAGCAGCTCAATCCCGACCCCGAATGACGTCGCTCTCTCCCAAAGCGTCGTCGATCTGTGTACAATTACATTGTACCATAATCCTATTGGTAAATGTTATCTCGCGAATCTTGTAGCAACGGACCAATCAACCTCAGTCGAGGCGACCGTTCGTGGCATTAGCATCATTCCAAGAATCTCGGCTCTAGAACCGAAGCCGTTGATCTCGATCCCACGCTCTGACAACTTACGTTGAAACGCGATCTGAGTCATCGGCTTCTCGCCTCGTTCCTCACTCCAGACTCGGTAAATTGCGTACAGCGACTTAATTGGCACTGAACCGCCTTCGGTCTCCTTAGTCTCTTCAAGGAGAAAGAATCCGATACGATCTTCGTTCTTGCGGTAGATGTCAGCAGCTTCTGTGACAGCCTTACACCAACCAAGAGAGTCTCTTGCGCTCGACCCAAGAAGTTTGATCGCGCCTTCAACAGCCCACGACAGCACAGCCGGCAGCGCGCCTTCTGGGTCGAAGATGTAGTGCTTCAAATCAGGGTCCGGGTTCTCAGGGACTTTTGTCAGAGGCACTGGTCTGATGCGTCTCCACATCGCGTCATCGGTGATGACTGGTCTGTGGTTTGTAGTGACCCAAAGCTTTGCACGCGACTGGAACGTGAATGGCTTTTCTCCAGGAGAGCGAGCCGAGATCTCAGAAGAACCGGTGAGCTTCTTGACTGAGTTTTCTTTCATTCTCTCAGTTTCAGGGAGCTCGTCAACCCAAACAAGACGACGACCGCGAAGCTCTGCCCAGTGATACAGATCTGATCCGTGCGCCTGTCCGTCACCCTGCGCAAGAATGCTCGAGTCAAGTGGCCACGCGTATTGTGACGTTCCCATCGCTTTCACAAGCGCTTCGACAAGAGTGTTCTTACCAGAGCCTGGAGGTCCGTACACTAAGAACATGATGTCGTGAGTACGAAGACCTGTCAACGAGTATCCGGCAGCTTTTTGCAACCACTCTTGAAGTTCCTTGTCGCCGCCTGTAGCAAAGTCAAGGAATTGCTCCCAGCGAATATTCCGAATCCCCGGGTTGTACGCAACTGGCGCACGTCTCGTGATGTAGAGATCTGGTCGACCGCGAAGAAGCTCGCCCGTTCTCAGGTCGATGACACCGTTCGCTACTCCAAGAAGAGTTTCGTCACTGTCCCATGACTCGACTGGGATGAGAATTCTTGGGTCGGAGTTGGCGCTTTCAATCGCGCCGCTGATACGAGCGTTTGACTTTGCCTGTTGCGCCCAGCGAATTACCTCAGACTGTTTGTCAGCATCGTCGAGGTAGTGCGTCACCTCGCTAGCGATGATCGGCGCAAGCTTCTTAGACAGCTCGCGCATCTCAAGATTTTCTGCGTCTGGCTTCCAGTATCCGCCGTCCCAGTGGAACCAGCCTAGTCCCGGAGTGTACCGAATAGCAGCACCAAACGAATCCACGAGACGTCGTCCATTGCCAGTATCTGAGAGGGTACGCTTTCCAGGCTCCCCGCCTTCCCCTGCCCCAAGCGCGTCAGGGTCTTGTGGTACGTCGATATTTGAGATGCTAGACGCGTCGGCAATCGAATCGCCGTCTTTAATGGCACTGTATACACTGCCAGAGATAGTGCCAGGTAGATGTACGTCATCAGCAGAGGGAGCACTCGAGCTTTTCTGCGTTGCCGATTCTTTCTTATCTCCAACGCTCGCACGACTCTCCTCCTGCGATTTATTTGCCCATTCCTGTAGACCCGGCCAAAGCTTTTCAGTCTTAGGGTTGTTGACAACAAAATCAATAGCGCGACGCACGTGCATAAGAAGTCCGCCGGAGCCCTCGAGCTCAAGTGGTGGCCGCACCTTCTCTGCGTTGAAACGAATCATCATTGTTTCAACAGCCAAACGACCGGCTTCAGTATTTACTGGAAACTTGTTCGCAAGAGCGCACGCCATAGCGTAGATATCTACAGCGCGCGATCCTTCGTCGATACCTTCGTCAAGAAGGCGATCAACATCTACTCTCTCACCGGCAAACTCTAGCCCGTCAAGAAAACCCCACTCGCCCTCAGCAAGTGCTGTCTCCAATCTCTTCGACCTCTTGCGAAGAGATGCAAGTAGTTCTTCAGGCGCCTCTGCTATTTCAATTTCCCATGGAGCCTTGCCCGGCGCCCAGTCGTAGCACACTCCAGAGAAGTGACGAGACGGTGCGATAAGCACATAGCCATTGTGCTTGATATCAATTCCACCAAGCCCAGACTTTTTTAGATTGCCAACAAGTCCTTCGGACTGATCGCACTTGTAGAAGAGATGTCGGCCACGAACTGAGCGCCCGTTCATAGAGTACTCGCCAGTGATCGCCTCTACCGTCGGAGGAAGCGCTCCATCGACCAGAGCTTCAAACTTCTCAAACGAGTCAGGTCCACCAGAGCGAGGGTCGATGTCGATAACAAAGAAACCGCTTGGCTTGCAAAAGACGCTGACGTTATTCTGCGGTGACTTTGTCCACCACTCGTCTACTATGGAGACGTCGCTCGTCGCATGAAGATTCCACTCCGGAATGCTCGGATGCTTTCCGACGTCTTTTGGCTCAGGGTGTGTGCCGCCGCACGTGCATCGGCCGTTGTCAATGCCATAGCATGGCATGACGTGCCAACCCTGCGCGGCGTACCACGAGGCTGCCGGCCCAAGACGGCCCTCTGCGTCTGCCCACGTGCTCACTGCGGGCGTACGATTCTGTTTAGTGAGAGATCAAATGACTTACACATTCCCTGCGACGACAAGATGTTGTTAGAAGACTGACGGTCTTCGGTGGCTGACTGCTTGGACACTATACACATTTCTTCGACTCAAGACCTGACGAACTCAAAAAAGTGGGAATACTTCTAACTATATCACAGTGTGTGCAGAGAGATTGTGATATTGTTCTGTACATCATTTAGTACATAGTGCTAAATAGTCAGCACCTTCAGCGAGGTAGTACATGGGAAAGCTTTTTGATGAGATACAGGAGTCTAACGTCGTGAAAGGAAGCAAGTCACGAATAGTAGAAATCCTAGATCATCTCGATAAGACAGACAGAAAAGATCTTATTGAGGCGCTAAATGATCATAGCATACCGGCATCAAACATTTCAAGAGCAATGGCAAAACGCGGGCACAAACTTGCTGTGCACGTCATTACCCGCTATCGACGCGGAGAATTGGTGACAAAGATCGATGAGTCTCTCTGACGATATCAACGCCGAAGACGAAATTATCGAGCTTCGAAAAGCTCTGAAAAGAGCGCAGCAAGCCGAGTACAAGGCAAAGCGAAAGAGCGAAGAGATCGTCGAGGCCGTGTACAGAGCCGCGAAGGACTCTGCAACTGCTGTAGGCCGCGGGTCTAAGTACGCTGTAAGCGCGCCACCAAAGGATAGTAGAAAGTCTCGAGCAGAGGTTGCACTTGTGCACGCGACAGACTGGCAAAACGGTAAGAAGACAGTGAGCTACGGAATGGCGACGTGCGCTCAAAGAATGGAGCAGTTCGCAGAAAAGGTCCTCGAGCTCACGACTCTACAAAGAACTCATCACCCAGTGAAGGAATGTGTTCTTATGTTTGGCGGCGACATGGTCGAAGGCATCACGATCTTCCCGGGCCAGGCCTGGGAGGTTGAAGCGCATCTTTTTGAGCAACTCTTCGAAACAGTTGCAATTGAAGAATCATTAGTAAGAACTTTAGCGGGTTTCTTTGAGAAGGTTCACGTTGTCTGCGAATACGGAAACCACGGGCGTCTAGGCCGCCGCGGCGAGCTGCCGGCCGGCGACAATATTGACGCTATGACGTATCGGATCGCCCAAGACAGAACTAAGGATCTGAAAAATGTGACATGGCAGATGTCTGGTGACTGGTTTCAGATCGTCGAGATTGGTAACTATCGCGCGCTTCTAGTGCATGGCGACGAGATCAAATCATTCGGTGGCAATACACCAGCCTTCGGTATTCTGAGAAAGGCCAACGCGTGGGCAACTGGCGTCATCGACGAATTCCAAGATGTCTACATGGGCCACTGGCATACTCCAATGTCGTTGACAATGTCAAATGGTGGACGGGTATTCGTGTCAGGTTCACCAGAATCTCACAACGAGTACGCCAGAGAATTTGTCGCAGCAGTTGGAAAGCCGTCTCAGCGGCTTCATTTTGTTGACCCAGACAAGGCTAGGGTTACCGCAGAATACGTTGTGTGGCTTGATTGATAAGCAGTTTTTCTTTCTCGCAGCTTGACGCCTTTGATAGGATATCTAAGGACACCTAGACCTGGAGAAACGATGTGGCCTGGCCAGCAGACGTACTTACTAGAACTGTCACAGGCACGTATCTAACTGGTGTCGGGTCTGCGGCACGCGGGCGCGTGACATTCACGCCGACGACACGAGTTGTCGATATTGAAGATTCTATAGTTATAGAAGACTCTCTAACTGCCGTACTAAACTCAAATGGCTCCTTTAGCATAGATCTTCCGACCACAGACAATGATGCATTAGTACCTAGCAACTGGACTTACGAAGTTCAGGTTCGTCTTTTTGGTGTAAAGCCAAGAAAATTCTATGCGTATCTGCCATATGGCGACGGATCTTCTGTTGATCTAAACACAGATATAAGTGGCGACGAAGGTTACACTCCAGGTGGATCAAGTTCTACTTCAGGTCTTAGAGGCCCGGTGGGGCCAAGAGGCCCAGGGATAGTCACGGGCTCTGGCGCTCCATCAAATCTTGTAGGTTTCGACGACGATATCTACATTGACACAACTACGGGAGATCTGTACGGCCCTAAGGCGGACGGATCTTGGCCCCCTACGCCGCTGTACAGTCCCGGGGATACGAGAAGGCACATTCATTCGCAGATATCTCCATCTTCTACTTGGACAATTACACACGATCTTAGCGGCTACCCTGCTGTAAGTGTAGTGGACACTGCCGGCACACTCGTTTATGGCGAAATAAGTTATAGTAGTACTACAGAAGTGGTCGTTTCTTTTAGCGCACCATTTGCCGGTTACGCGTACCTCACATAGCCAATAGGAGCCTGGAATGGCTAATCAATTCCTTACAAGTATTGACCTCAATCAGAATCAGATTATTGATGGTCGTTTTGAGGTTCTTGCTTCTGCGCCAGGCGCTGGTGTATCCTACGAGGGTAGAATCTACTACGATTCCACGCTAGACGCCCTTCGAGTCTACGCAGACGGCGCCTGGGTGTCGTTGATTCATAACGTATCTTCCACTACAACGCAGCTCAATGCTTCGACAAGTGGAAATACAATAGATCTCAGCCTAGACGCTTCTTCTTCAAATATTGCCGACTACTTAGTACTTCGCGACGGGTCAGGTAACTTTGCCGCCGGAACAATCACCGCGACGTTCAGCGGCAACCTCACTGGAAATGTCACCGGTCAAGTATCGGATATCAGCAATCACGATACCGGCGATCTTACTGAAGGATCCAATCTTTACTTTACAGACGCTAGAGTAATTGCCGCAATTGCAGCAAACACTGGCGATCTTGACGTCAACAATCAGAAAATAACAAATCTTGCAACACCGACAAACGCGTCGGATGCTGCAACAAAAGGATACGTTGACGGTGTAAGCCAGGGGCTAGACGTTAAGCAGTCTGTACGTGTAGCTACAACCGGCGCTCTTAGCATCACAACAGATCTCGAGGCTGGAGATTCTGTCGACAACATTACTCTTGTCGCTGGCGACAGAGTTCTTGTTAAGAACCAGGCATCAGGCGCAGAAAACGGTATCTACGTTGTTCAGGCCTCAGGCGCTGCCGTCCGCGCAGATGACGCGAACTCAAACGATGACGTAACCGCTGGGATGTTCACCTTCGTTGAAGAAGGCGATACGTACGCTGACACCGGCTGGGTTCTTACAACTAACGAGACAATCACTCTTGGGACTACCGCTCTTGCGTTTGCTCAATTCTCAGGAGCTGGCACATACACTGCTGGTCCTGGTCTTGATCTTACGGGCGGCGACTTCAGTGTCAACGTTGATGACTCGACTATCGAGATTGTCACTGACACGCTTCAAGTCAAGGCAGCCGGCATTGACGAGAGTCATCTCAACGCTTCAGTCGCCGGCGACGGTCTAACTGGCGGCGGCGGCTCGGCTCTTGCTGTTGGTGGAACGGCGAACAGAATCACTGTCACAGCTGATGCCGTAGACATTGCATCTACGTATGTTGGACAGTCGAGCATTACGACACTCGGAACTATTGCGACCGGTACCTGGGAGGCCACAGACGTTGCCGTTGCTCACGGCGGTACCGGAGCAAGTACTGCCGCAGATGCTCGCGACAATTTAGCTGACACCTCGACGAGCGGGCTAACAACAAGTACTCCAACTCTTGCCAGAATTTCTGCGCAGACAATTGGAGACGGTTCAAACGTTTCGTACACAGTCCAGCACAACTTCGGAACAAAAGACGTCGTAGTGCAAGTGTACGAGATTGCAAATGACCAAACAGTCTTTGCCGACGTTGATAGAAACTCAATCAACGACGTTGTTATTACATTTGCTTCAGCACCGGCTACTAACACGTACCGCGTAGTTGTAACTGGCTAACATATAAGGGTCGAGGCCCTTACGGAGGAACTGAGTCGTGGCTCAGAAATTTACCACCCCTATCACGATACGTGATTTATCTTCAGCGTCCTCCGACTCAATAGCGGTATCTCTTAGTGGCGACACAAACGATCGTTTTAAGATCGAAGCCGGTGGTAGAATTGTCTGGGGCACTGGATCTTCTGCCGGAGATGTAAACCTCTACAGAGACGCATCAAACGCTCTAAAGACTGACGACACGTTCGAAGCTGCGGCTGGCGTAATTACTCTTACTACAGCCGGAACTCCAACAGCGACAATTGCAGATGGCGCACTTGCTGTTGACACGACAAACGACATCCTGTACTTTAGATCTGGCAGCTCGTGGGTTCAGGTGTCAGGAACTGGCACAGACCACGGAACATTAGCAGGTCTTGGCGACGACGATCACACAATTTATTTGCTGGCTGACGGCACAAGGACAGCCACAGAATTAACAATTTCTGGCGATCTTACAGTAGACACTGACACTCTCTACGTAGACAGCGCGAACAACCGTGTCGGTATTGGAACAACAACACCAACAGTCGCATTAGACGTAACTGGCAATGCGTTTATCTCACAAGACGCAGAAGTTGACGGTATACTAACTGCGAATCACATCCATGGCAATATCGCCGGCTCAGTCTATATACACGTCAAGAATACGTCGGGTTCGACTATAGCTGCTGGAACACCTGTCTATGCTACAGGTTCTGTTGGTGCATCCGGAGCAACTGAGGTTTCACCTTCGGATGCTTCAACGTCTTCAACAATGCCAGCACTTGGCATCACACAAGTAGCCCTTGCAAACAACGCTGAAGGACATGCTACTGTTCTGGGTGTAGTTGGAGGCCTGAACACCAGCGCATACGCGGTGAATACCACACTGTACGTAGCGCCAGGCGGCGGACTAACATCCACACGTCCAACGTCTTCTTCCGATCTGGTTCAGGCGATTGCAAGAGTAGTCAGAACAGATTCTTCAACGGGTGAGCTACTTGTTCTTGGTGCAGGTAGAACAAACGACATCCCGAACGATATCACTTTGGGTACGGACACAATCGGCGACTATGTTGAGTCTCTTGTAGCCGGCACTGGAATAACTCTCAGCAACAACAGCGGCGAAGGCGCAACTCCAACCATAGAAATAGGTCAAGCCGTCGGCACGACTGATAGTGTCACATTTAGCGACGTCACTGTTAGCGGCAACCTTACTGTCAGCGGCAGCACCACGACAGTAGACACCGCTACTCTTTCTGTAGAAGATCCACTGATTATCTTAGCGAGCGGAAACAACACCGCTGACGTTGTAGACATCGGTTTTTATGGTCTCTACGACACAAGCGGATCACAAGATCTCTACGCCGGTCTTTTCCGAGACGCAACCGACGGAAAGTTCAAACTATTTAAAGATTCACAGAGCGCGCCGACGAGTACAGTCGACACTGGAGCTTCCGGCTACTCCGTGGCAGATCTTGTAGCGAATGTTGAAGGAAATCTTACAGGAACCGCAGACTCTGCGAACACTCTTTCCACATCAAGAACTATCAGTCTATCTGGCGATGTCGTCGGGTCGGTGTCATTTGACGGTTCGGCAAACGTTTCAATATCAACAACTATTCAGGCAGACTCCGTAGCCTTAGGTACTGACACCACAGGCGATTACGTGGAGTCGCTGGTTGCCGGGACCGGAGTGTCGCTACTCAACAACACTGGAGAGGGCGCGACACCAACGATCTACATCGGTCAGGATGTTGGGACGGGTGCGAGTGTCACCTTCGGACATGTTTCCGCAGATCTAACTGGAAGCATCACTGGTGATGTTTACGCAAGCAACGGAACATCCAAAGTTTTAGACAACGGAACCAACGGCACTGACGCAACGTTTATCGGTGCAGTAACCGGAACTGTATCGGACATTTCTAACCACGACCTCGGCGATCTCGGCGACGTTAACTTCACAATCGTCACCCCAGCACAAGGCGATGTCGTTTATTACGACGGCGCAGAATGGGTCAACTTCCCGTTGTCCATCGGGGATGTTGGTGGCGTCAACTTCACAACCAGTCCGACAACCGGCGACTTCCTAAAGTTCAATGGAACAGATTGGGTCCCGGACGCGATCGATCTCGGTACCGACACCACCGGTGACTACGTAGAAAGCCTTGTCGCGGGCACGGGTGTCACTCTTTCAAATAACACTGGCGAAGGTGCGACGCCAACTGTGGCAATTGGGCAGGCTGTTGCAGCTTCGGACGACGTCACGTTCAACACAGTCACTGGCACAAATGGGGTAGTCACTCTCACTACAGCAGGCACTCCAACCGCGACAATTGCTGACGGCGCGATCGCAGTTGACACTACAAACGATCTTCTATACTTTAGATCTGGGTCGACCTGGCAGCAAGTTACCGGCGGCGGTGGCGCTTCTGTAACTGTCTCAGACGGAGCGCCATCGTCACCGTCTTCAGGCGATCTGTGGTACGAGTCCGACACCGGCTCCATGTTCGTCTACTACGACGACGGTGACACTCAGCAGTGGGTTGAGGTCGGTGGCTCAAGTGTTGTAGCGATGACAGTTTCAGACACTCCACCGTCTACGCCAAGCAATGGCGACATGTGGTTTGAGTCTGACACCGGAAAAACGTATGTTTACTACACTGACGGAACGTCAAGTCAATGGGTCGAGGTTGGCGCCGCCGCGAGCGCGGCAGCGTACGTAGAAGTCTCAGACACAGCACCCTCTGCTCCTGATAACGGCACGCTGTGGTACGACTCCACTACTAGCGCTCTTCTCGTCTACTACAACGACGGAAGTTCAGCGCAATGGATCGAGGTCATTGGCGACAGCGTTGTTGCGATGACAACATCTGATACGGCGCCTAGCAGCCCCACGAACGGCGATCTTTGGTTTGAATCAGACACCGGCAGAACGTATCTCTACTACGACGACGGAACGTCGGGTCAGTGGGTCGAGGTTGGCGCCGCGGGTGGAGTTGCGTCGACCGTAGCAACATCGCAGCCAGCGACCGCGAATACTGGCGACATTTGGTACGACTCAGACGATGCCGAATTGTTTATCTACAACGGATCAACGTGGGTGTCTGCTGGAGGCGGCGCGTCGGTTACCGTTAGCGACACTGACCCGGCTGGACCGTCCGAAGGCGACATGTGGTTTGAGTCTGACACGGGTCGTCTTCTAGTGTATTATGATAGCTCTTGGGTCGAGGTTGGCGGCACTGGAAGCGTCAATCCAACGATTACCAGTAGCAGCACAGATGCTGCGATTCTTTTGATGGAGATTGGACCGTAATGGCAGTAGGAGATCGCACCGAAGGTAGACTTATTGGTCCGTCAGCAGTAGGAACTTCTGACACCACTCTTGGTACTGTCCCAGCAAGTCGCCTTTGGGTAGTTAAGCAAATCATGATCACGAACACAAATGGTGTTGACGCGTGGGTGACGATCGCTATTGGCTCCACTGGTACAGCGAGTAACGCGATTTTCTATCAACTACCTGTTGCTGCTAACGATACTGTTATTTTCGACACTGCTTTAGTAATCACTGCCGCGGAAACTTTACGAGCTGTTGCTGATCGCACTGGTGTGAATATCACTGGTGTTGGCTGGGTGAAGGAAGTCTGATGGCTATTGACGCTGCTTTGGGGCGTCTTGGGATTAGGCCCGGGGTATGCACTAGTTCAACGCGCCCCGCGAACCCCTTTGAGGGTCAGGTTATTTACGAGACTGATACGAATAACATTCGTTTCTGGTCTGGTTCTGCGTGGGAAAGCAATAAGGGCGGGATCGTTTCTTCTTCTGCTCCTACTGGGGCGGCTGCTGGGGATATTTGGTATGACTCTGATGACGGTCGTGCCTATATTTATTATGATGATGGTTCTTCTCAACAGTGGGTTGAGTTTGGTGCTCCTCCGTCTGGTTCTTCTATCACTCTGGCCTCTTACGCTGATTCAGCGGCCAGAGATGCCGCAATAACTTCTCCGACAGAAGCAGATTTGGTCTACCTACAAGACACAAACGCTATTCAGTTCTACGATGGATCGTCTTGGAAAGGTATCAGCAAGATGACAAAAGTTGCAGCATTTACGAGTTCTGGTACTTGGACGGTGCCTGCTGGTGTGACGTATGCGGTCGCCCATATCCGTGGCGGAGGCGGCGGTACTACAAGCGGGACTACGGCGACGCAAGGTGACGGCGGCGACTCGTCGGTGGCGTTCGCCGGTGGCACCGTCACCGCCGAAGGCGGTGGTGGAATCCTCATCGTGGGCCAGAATACCTACTACGGACACGCTGCCGGACCGCCTAATAGTGGGCAAGGCGCAACAGGCACAGCCGGAGCCAACGCCTACTCATCCGGCGGCAAGGGCGCAGACGGTGCCTACATCGTGGCCGGTGACACCGTGACACCTGCCGCCAGCATCGCCGTGACTGTGGGTGCTGGTGGCACCGCAGGGACCGTCGGAGCCGCTGGTGGTTCTGGCTACGTGTGGATCGAATATCAGGAGTCGTGATGAGTGAACGTGTCGTAGCCGTGCTAGACGGCAGCGTCGTCGCGAACGTGGTCGTTGTTGGTGCCGACTGGGTGGCCCCTGCCGATGGGTCGATGGTCGAGTACACGACCGGCTACCCGGCTGCTATCGGCTGGGAGTACGACGGCACAGGGTTCATCCCACCTCAGCCGTACCCGTCGTGGGTGCTCACCGACTATGTGTGGGAAGCACCTGTCGCTTTGCCTGATGACGGCCAGTCGTATGTTTGGGATGAGACGACGGTTAGTTGGCAGGTGGTGAGTAACTAATGCCTTTATCTTTCCCTGACGCCCCCTCAGTAAACGATACCTATACCGTAGGTGATCTGACTTATACGTGGAACGGAACTGTCTGGCGTGTAAGTGCAAAGCAAATCTCTATTGACTATCTTGTTGTTGCTGGTGGGGGCGCTGGAGGTAAGGGTGCAGGCGCTCAGTCCACTGCTATTGGTGGTTCCGGTGGTGGCGGTGCAGGCGGTATGAAGACTGGGACAACGCCCTGTATTGTCGGCAGCAATTATCTTGTAACGGTTGGTGCTGGTGGAAGTATTGGTGCAGCATCTAGGGACAGCGGTAATAACGGGACTTCTAGTGTATTTAGTGTTGCTTACGTTTATGGCGGCGGTGGTGGTGGCGGAGGTCATATTCTGGCTGGCATTGACGGTGGTTCTGGAGGTGGCTCGGCCTGTGATAACGCTGGTGCAGGTAGTCCAGTATCTGGTCAAGGAAATAGCGGTGGCAATGGCGGCGGCACCAACGGCGGCGGAGCAGGTGGTGGCGGAGCGGGTGCTGTAGGAGGTAACGGGGCATCTAGCGCTACTGGGACAGGTGGAGATGGCGGTAACGGTGTAGCGTCGTCCATAACAGGCTCTTCTGTTTACTATGCTGGCGGTGGTGGTGGCGGAGGTGGCCTGAACGGTTCTGTCGGAGGTTCTGGTGGACTTGGCGGCGGCGGTGATGCTCACGGTGGTGGGGGCGGATCTGCTACAGCCGGTACTGCCAATACTGGTGGTGGCGGAGGCGCAGGTTCTGACGGCGCTGGCGGTGCTGTTGCCGGAGCAGGTGGTTCTGGTGTTGTGATTATCAGGTTCCCTACCGCGTCTGGCTCTCCAACCGTATCTGCTGGGCTAACTTCTTCTTCTACAACTGATGGTACTGATACCGTGGTGACGTTTACGGCGGGAACTGGGACGGTGACTTGGTAATGGCTGTTTCTTCTACTTCTTCAGGTTCTCTTAAAACAGGGGTATGTCTTTCAACAGACCGCCCAGATAACCCGTTCACCGGACAAGTCATCTTTGAAACCGATACCGGCAAAGTGTTTGTGTGGGCCGGATCAACATGGGTAAACATTGGTGATACGTCTGGTGAAGGTGTGCAGTTGCCTTCTGGTACTACTGCCGAGCGCCCCTCGTCTCCTACTGCCGGTCAGATGAGATTCAATGAGACGACCGGTGAACCCGAGTATTATCACTCCACTGCTGGATGGTTGAAGTTCAGGAACTCTCCAGAATTTACTGTCGATTATCTGGTGATTGCTGGCGGTGGCGGTGGTGAAGAAAGGGCTTCCGGCACCAATACAAGATCTGGTGGTGGCGGTGGTGCCGGTGGTTACCGTTCCACGTGGAGTACAGAGCCTTCAGGAGGGGGTGCTTCAGCAGAGTCAACGCTCACTTTGGGGTATTCCAACAATTACACTGTGACTGTCGGCGCGGGGGGAGCGGGAGGAATCCGCTTAACAAGTCGTGCATTTGAAGGTTCTGATTCCGAATTTTCCACAATAACGTCAGTAGGTGGAGGGTACGGCGGTCTGTACTCGGTGTCAGTGGGTGGCAGAGAGGGCGGAGACGGTGGTTCTGGTGGTGGTGGTGGCCGCAACTCTGGAATAGAAGGAAGCGGCACATTAAATCAAGGTTATGATGGCGGAGCAGGTGGTGCTGAAACCGGTGGTGGTGGTGGCGGTGCTGGCGGCACTGGAGGCGCTGGAGGTGGTAGTTCGGCGGGCGCTAACGGCGGATCTGGGGTAGCAAGCACCATCACTGGGAGTTCAGTGAGCAGAGCGGGCGGTGGCGCTAACGCATATGGTTCTGCGTCATCCGGCGGGGGAACAGGAGCGGGAACAGATCAGAATGGAACTGACGGTACCGTCAACACCGGTGGCGGTGGTGCAGGTGCGTCAAGTGTGTCAACTGAAGGTGTCGGGAGGGGCGGCAACGGCGGGTCTGGGATTGTTATCATCCGTTACTCCAGCAATCTTACTGTAGATGTTTCTGCTGGCCTCACCTCAACAACCACGACAGTCGGCAACGATAAAGTTACCGTCTTTACTGCTGGAACAGGAACAGTATCATGGGTTTAAGTAACTCTGTACCGAACAGTATTCTCCAGCCGGGAGTCTGCACCTCAACAACCCGTCCTGCTTTGCCATACGAGGGGCAGGTCATCTTTGAAACCGACACCAACTACACGTACGTCTATGATGGTAGTGCGTGGCGGATCTACATTGGTTCTGCGGGCACCCCGATCTTCCTGAACGGTCAAACGATCTCCACGGATTACACGATCCCGTCAGGATACAATGGTGTTTCTGCTGGCCCCATTACTATTGCTGATGGAGTAACAGTAACCGTGTCTTCTGGTAGTGAGTGGAGTATCGTATGAGCAGGTTAACGGTCGGGTCTATTGAGGGTTTAACAGAGAACAGTAATGTTATTTCTGTCCCTACCGGTCATAGTTTGAATGTTGCTGATGCTGGTGCGTTAATCGCTCCCGGCCACATTATTCAGGTCGTGTCCACCACCAAGACAGACACATTTTCCGCTTCCATAACTGGCGGCAGTACGGCATCCGTAACTGGTCTTTCTGCAACCATAACTCCATCATCTACAAGTTCAAAGATTCTTATTATGGTAAGTCTAAACGGAGCAAGAAATGATGGTGGGACCGGAGAAGCAGATATTGCATTTCAAATCAGCAGAGATGGAACTTCTGTCGGGTCTGGGGATGCTGCTGGTAGTCGCCCCGGCGTTGTTTCGATGTTTGATTTAGATCCTGCGTCTAATGCTTCAAGAGGGCAAATCTATGGGCAGTACTTAGACAGTCCTGCTTCAACTTCTGCTCTTACTTATCAAGTTGAATACTACGCAAGAGCGACTGACACCTATTATGTGAATCGGTCCCCAGTAGACTCTGACAACATAGTTCATGCTCGCTCTCAGTCAACCATCACTCTGATGGAGGTGGCAGGATGACCGACTATTCTGCTGTTCTGACTGTCAACTATCCCGATGCTGAGTGGACTCTTGACGGTGACACCTACGATGGTTTGACATGGCTTAGCGATACGCCGAAGCCCACGCAGGCTGAGTTGGATGCCGCGTGGCCCGCTGTTCAGCAGGCACGTATTGACGCTCAGGTCGCCAAGCAAGCCACAAAGCAGTCGGCTATAGATAAACTTGCTGCCCTTGGTTTAACTGTTGATGAGATTCGTGAAGCCTTTGGTTTGGAGGCCCCCCAGTGAGTACCTTAAGGTTTAATACTTGGCAGAATACAGGGGGCACGGAAGCCGCTACCGCCAGCGAGGTTTCAGCATACTCGTTTACTGAGCCGGGTTCCGTCCTTGTCGCAACTACTTCTTTCTCAGGTGCTATCAATGTTCAAATTGATAACTGCTTCACCAGCACATATTCGGTCTATAAAGTTTACGTTTACTTTGATCATGCCTCAGATGGGTTGTGGTTTATACGAATGACGACGGGCGGCACCCCAGAGACCAGTGTTTACGAGAGCGCCTATTGCAACACTAGGGCTGGAAACGCTGTGTCGGGACAAGGCGGTAGCGGACAATCATATATGTACGGTGGAACGGGTAATTATGATCTGACTACTGAGATAACAATTCTTAACCCGTACCAAAGCCTGAATACGGCGTGCCACTGGCTATCGCACTCTAAGGCTGGTGCGTCGAATTACAACTATCAAACGTGGGGCGGGGCTAGTGTAAATAACACAAACTCTCACGATGGTATTCATCTCGCATCTGGTATTTCTCAGAACATATCTGGGAATATTTGGGTATACGGAGTTAAACAGTCATGAAAACTCATCGCTTTGACGCTGCAACTGGGGAAGTTGTATTTAGAGATATGACCGCTGACGAGGTTGCCGTGGCTGAACTTGATCTTCAAGAGGAGACCGCCCGTCAGGATGCTGTTGTTGCCGAGGCTGCTGCTAAACAATCCGCTATCGACAAACTTGCGGCCCTCGGTCTTTCGGTAGATGAAATCCGGGCCGCGTTTGGTTTGGAGGGTAACTGATGGCTTCTATTCTTCGTTTTGATAATTGGCAGAACTCTGATGGTACGTCTATTGCTACTACTGATGCTTCTGGGAATATCAGTTTTGCTGGTGCGGGGGCAGGCAAGATTTTGCAAGTTGTGTCAACTACCAAGACCGACACGTTTTCGGCCTCGCTGGCCGGATTTGCGAGCACCGCCGTAACTGGTCTCACGGCGACCATCACTCCGTCATCGACCGCTTCCAAGATCCTTGTTATCTCAACCGTTGTTGCCGCCGAGTCTTGGGGCCCTACCGGATCGTCCGCCTACAGTTTGACCCGCGACGGGACCCCGATTGCTCAGCCCGCGAGTCCGGGTTCACGGTTACCGCTCACGACCTTAAACTACTCTGTTACTGGCGCAACTGTGATCCAGGGCGGAACCGCCGTCTATCTCGATAGCCCAGCATCAACATCCAGCCTCATCTACGGCGTGTCCCTCTTTAACACCCTCTCAAGCACCGAGACGGTGTATGTCAACCGCGCCGACAGCGACACCGACGCCGCCACGCGCCGCCGAACCGTGTCTACCATCACCGTCATGGAGGTGTCAGCGTGACCGATTACGCTGCCGTACTGACCGCCAACTATCGGGATGCCGAGTGGACGTTAGAGGGCGACGACTACGCCGGTTTGACATGGCTGTCCGACACGCCGAAGCCGTCACAGGCTGAGTTGGATGCCGCATGGCCCCAAGTCCAATACCAACAACAACGGGCCGAAATAGAAACCCAACGTAGAAACGCCTACACCCAAGAAGCCGACCCCCTCTTCTTCTCATATCAGAGAGGCGAAGCCACAGAACAAGACTGGCTAAGCGTGGTACAATCAATAAAAGAACGATATCCGTACCCTGAGGCACCGTAATGGCGATTGATTTTCCGAACTCTCCTAGCGTCAATGACATCTACTCAGTAGGCGATCGTTCATGGCTATGGAATGGCACGTATTGGGAGGTTCGCGCTACTCCAACTCAGACGTTTAGCGTGTCTGACACGGCTCCAGGTTCTCCACAGTCGGGTGACATGTGGTATCGCTCTGATACCTCGCAAACGCTCATCTACTACGATTCGACATGGGTGGAGATCGGTCACTCAGCTAACATTGCGAGCTTTGTGCAAGATGCTGATACCGATACAAAGATTCAAGTCGAAGAATCTGCCGACGAGGACACAATAAGATTTGACATCGCCGGGACTGAAAAGATGACGCTGGACTCAGCTGGGTTAGCGGTGACTGGCACAATCACTACGAACGGCGCATCGGTCGCCACGACAGGCAAGGCCATTGCAATGGCTATGGTTTTTGGAGGCTGACATGGCTGCACCTAATATTGTAAACGTCGCAACAATCACCGCCAAAACCGCTCTAGTACGCCTCGCAGACACAAGTGAGAACACGCTCGTTTCTAACTCCGCGTCGTCTGGCAAGGTGTTCAAGATCAACAATATTATTGTTTCCAACGTTGATGGCACAGACGACGCCACAATTACTGTCGTTGTCTGGGACACCGCCACTGTCGGTTCTACAAACGGCACAAAGATTGCTCACACTATCAATGTTCCCGCCGATTCGACGCTTGTTCTTATTGATAAGTCATCGGCCATCTATCTCGAGGAGGATAGGTCTATCGGGGTCACCGCCTCGGCTGCTGACGATCTACACGTCATCTGCTCGTATGAAGAGATCTCGTAATGCCTACCCGTAAGTTCATAGGCATTGATAAAAACCCGGTTGCTTCTGATGCTTCTGGTGTTTGGGTTTTATCTGAACATTATGCTGCTGTTCTTGGTAACAGATGGCCAGGAGATGCCGTGTATGCGCTGTTCGCAGGCGGCGAAAGCGCCTCAGGGGAGGAGAACACCATTGACTATGTGGAAGTTGTCTCCGCTGGTAATGCCACGGACTTCGGTGACCTAACTCGAACGGCGTACTACCTTGCGGGCCTCAGTTCCACGACTCGTGGAGTGTTCGGAGGCGGTTACGTTGGCGGAGGCTATTCCAATGTCATCGACTATGTGACCATCGCAACGACTGGGGACGCTTCCGACTTCGGGGATTTGACAGTCGCTAGGTGGGAACTCGGTGGTGCGTCGAACGAAACCCGTGGCCTGTGGGCCGGTGGTCTAGCGGCTGGCTCTAGGAATAACACAATCGACTACATCACGATCGCTACAACTGGGAACGCCACCGACTTCGGTGATCTGACAGAAGCCGCCCAAGCGCTGGCAGGCCTCGCATCTCCGGTCCACGCCATCTTCGTCGGCGGACGTACAGCCGCATTCAACTATGACACCCGAATCGACCATGTGGCGATCGCCTCCACGGGTGACGCTATCGCATGGGGCGAACTGACTGTCGGACGGTGGAGACTGGCGGCGGCATCGAACAGCACTCGTGGACTAGCGGCAGGTGGAGTCGGCGCCTCCGGTAACCTAGATGTCATTGACTACATCACGCTGGCCTCCGCAGGTAACGCCACGGACTTTGGTGACCTGAGTTTTGCCCGTCGGTGGCTTGCTGGTGCGGCATCCTCCACTCGTGCCATCTTCGGTGGAGGTACCGACGGTAGCGTAACGAATGTCATTGACTCCGTAGAGATCGACACGCTCGGGAACGCCGTTGACTTCGGTGACTTGACTGTCGCCCGTCAGTCTGTCGCCGCCTGCTCTAACGGTCACGGTGGACTTACTCCGGAATCGCAAGTTGCGTCAGGACGAGGCATCCTCGCAGGCGGTTACACGCCAAGCGTTGTCAGCACCATCGATTACTTCACGATCTCAACGGGTGGTAACGCCCTTGTGTTCGGTGGCCTCACGACAGCCAGAAGGGGTGTCGGGTCGTGTTCTTCTACGACCAGAGGTCTGTTCGGTGGAGGCTACACGGGAGCGAACTCCAACGTGATCGACTACATCACGATGGCTACCGCAGGCAACGCCACCGACTTCGGTGACCTGACTATCACCCGGGAGTCGACATTCGGTTGCTCTGATCCGACGAGAGGCATCTTCGCAGGCGGTTACACAACGTCGGAAGTGAACGTCATCGACTATGTGACCATCGCCACGACCGGCAACGCAACCGACTTCGCTGACCTGACGGTCGCTCGGCAAACATCAGGATCGCTCGCATCCCCGACGAGGGGCATCTTCGGAGGTGGCTGGACTGGGGCTAACTCCAACGTCATTGACTACATCACGATTCAGACCATCGGAAACGCCACCGACTTCGGCGATCTCACCGTGTCACGCCATTGGCTTAGCGGGGTGTCATCAGCGACTCGTGGCGTGTTTAGTGGCGGCAATAGTGGAACCTCAACTATCGACTATGTGACCATCGCCACGACTGGGAACGCAACATCGTTTGGCAACATGGCTACCGCAAGAGAGGGAAGTGGCGGCGTGTCTAACAGCACGACCGGAGTGTTCTGTGGTGGCCTTAGTACCGCAACCTGTGATGCGATCACTATTGCGACCACCGGGAACGCCACGACCTACGGGTCTCTCACACAAGCCCGTTCACGGCTTGATGGTGTATCAGACAGTCACGGAGGACTCCAATGACCGAACTAGCACTCACCGCATCGCAGAAATTTATCATTGACATTGGAGACTGAGCCGTGGCTATTGATTTTCCTAACTCCCCTTCAGTAAACGACACCTACACCACCAACGGTAAAACCTACCTATGGGACGGAACCGCGTGGACTGTGTATGGAACATTCACTGTACGCTCCACTACCTCGGACACGGAGCCGACGGGCGTTTTAGATGGTCACATCTGGTATAGAAGTGATCAATCTCAGACTTTGATAAGATATGACGGTACGTGGATAGAAATCGGTGCGTCCACAGCGGCAAGCGGTGGTGACACGGGTTTCGCTAACAGTTTTATGACGATGGGAGCGTAAAGACATGGCGCAGGCTTACAAGGTGCTCGGACAGATCGCACCGTCCGCAACGACAGCGACGACTATCTACACGGTGCCGTCTGCTACCGAGGCGGTCGTGTCCAGCATCGTCGTCTGTAACCGGTCGTCATCTAGTGTTACATTCCGAATCTCCGTTAGGCCGAACGGTGCTTCGCTGGCGAATCAGCACTATCTGGTGTATGACGCACCTCTCGTTGGAAGCGACACGCTGATCTTCACCGTCGGCTTGACGTTAGATGCGACCGATGTTCTTGAAGCCTACGCCTCGTCCGGGGACTTGACGTTTCAGGCTTACGGGTCGGAGATTTCGTAAGTCATGGCGATCTACTCTGTCAAACAAGGAGGACCGAGTTTCCGCCTTCTTGATGCAACTGTTGGCAACTTTCTGTTGGACTATTTGGTTGTTGCTGGCGGCGGCGCAGGCGGCTACTCATACGCCGGTGGTGGAGGTGCGGGTGGCTTGTTGACTAACACATCCGTGGAGCGTTCACTTAGCACTTCGTATCTCGTCACGGTAGGTGCTGGCGGAGCGGCATCATCAACGGTGCCGAAACCTCTGACGATGAATGGTTCTAACTCCGTGTTCGATTCCTTCACGTCTGTTGGTGGCGGTGCTGGCGGGCGAGGCGCTCAAAGCGCACCAGATCGAGATGGCTATGACGGCGGTTCCGGTGGTGGCGGTGGCGGTTGGACCGCTGGCTCTGGCGGGTTAGGAACAGCAGGTCAAGGCAACGACGGCGGCGACGGCGACCTCAACCCCGATAAGAAAGGTGGTGGAGGTGGTGGTGCTGGTGCCGCCGGTTCCAACGGAACAGCATCCTCTGGCGGCAACGGCGGTATCGGGTCGATCTCAACTATCGTCACGACGACTATTGCTTCCAGCGCATCCGTTGGAGAAGTCAGCGGAAGCGATGTCTACTTTGCTGGCGGCGGTGGCGGCGGTGTCCAAGACATCAGCAACTTCGGTGACGGTGGTCTAGGTGGTGGGGGAGATGGCGGCTCCAACTTGACTGGACCGGGGACAGGAAGCGCAGGTCAAGTTGGAACTGGTGGCGGTGGCGGCGGCGGTGACCAAACTCATCTCGGCGGCAACGGTGGCTCCGGTGCCGTGATCTTCCGATACCCGTCAACGCTGGCGATAACTGTTGGCGCTGGGCTGACCTCAACGACGAGCGTTGTCGGATCGGACAAGGTGACGGTGATTACGGCAGGTTCAGACAACGTCAGTTGGGAGGTTGCCTGATGGCTCACTACGCCTTCCTTGACGACGACGGGATCGTGACTGGCGTGATTGTCGGTCGTGACGAGAACCTGCTGAACTGGACCCCTGCTACTCTCGGAGACTGACCTATGGCGATCGACTTTCCCGATTCCCCCTCTGTTGGCGACCAGTTCGTCGCGTCCGGCAAAACGTATCAATGGGACGGCACCGTCTGGACCATTTACGGGCCACAAACCAACCCTGACATCTTCAAAGTAGACACCACTAACAACAGGGTTGGTATCAACAGTGCGTCTCCCTCTGTCACTCTAGATGTAACAGGAGACGCAGCAGTTTCTGGAGATCTAGATGTTACAGGAGAATTTACTTCTAGAGGTTACCGTTATGTCCAGACGCTGTATTTCACTTCGTCGGGGTCGTTCACGAAAGCGACGTATCCGTGGCTGAGGGCGATCCGTGTGAAGTGTCAGGGTGCTGGTGCGGGCGGCGCTAACCGGAACGTCGCCTACACTTCGTCGCCCGGTGGTGGTGGCGGTGCTATGGCGGAATCGTTCATTACCGATATCGCTAGCCTTGGAGCATCAGAAACCATTACGGTCGGTGCTGGTAGTGCTGGCGTTGCTTCCGGTGTTCAGGGTGATTCGTCCTCTGGTGGAAATTCGTCGTTTGGAGCGCTGGTTATCGGTGTCGGCGGTAGTGGCACTTCAGGGCTTGCTACTTATGGCGGGGTAGGCGGGTTGTCGTCGGCGTGTACCGGTGATTTTGCGGTAAGTGGAAACGACGGCGGCACTGGAAGCCTTGAGGACGACGGCCACGGCGGTAACGGCGGCGGCTCGCATTTCGGTGGCGGCGGCTATGGAGGCCGACGTAACACAACTCCTGGCGCAAACGGAAGGGATTATGGCGGCGGCGGTGGTGGCGGAACCGAAACCGCCGCCGCTGGTGCTGGTGCTAACGGGATTGTGATCGTGGAGTTGTACGCATGAAATACGCACTAATCAACGCTGACGGTTTGGTTGTGAACGCTATCGTGTGGGACGGTCAAACCGACTACACCGCACCCGATGGGCTGGCCGTTGTTGCTATTCCTGATGGTGTTGGCGCTGGTCCCGGCTGGACCTATGACGGCGCCAACTGGATCGCACCGCCGCCTGAAGAGCTCGAAGAATAGCCAATTATTCTTCAACAGCTCGTAAAATCGCGGCTGCTCGTGTAGTGTATAATTTGGTGAGATCTTGTGCGTTGGAGGCCGTCTAAATGGCAATTGATTTTCCAAACTCCCCAACCACCGGTGACACGTACACTGCTGGCGGTAGGACGTGGCAGTGGGACGGTACCGTCTGGGCCGCATACGGCAACTATCCCGACCCCACCGTCCTGAAGATTGATACCGGTACCAACCGTGTCGGTATCAACAACACGTCCCCCACGACCGCGTTAGACGTAACCGGTGACCTGACGGTCTCTGGCAAGGTCAATGCCACCGCCCCCACCTCTACCAAGACAGCAAGTTACACACTCGCTGCCGGTGATGAGAACACTCGCATCGTAATGAATAACGCTGGGGCGACGACCATTACTGTTGATGATGGTGTGTTTGCGGCTGGTGACACGGTGTGGATTCACAACATTGGTGCTGGTACGACGACGGTTACGGCTGGTACTGCGACGGTTGATACTGCTGGTTCGTTGGACGTTGGACAGTGGGAGGGCGGAAGTCTTTACTTCACATCTGCGTCCTCTGCAATCTTTTTTCGTGGTGGCGGAGCAGGCGTAGCATACGGTGCCGCTACTGGCGGCACATCCTCCACGATCACGGTTGATGGCGATTCGTACACTTTGTTGGAGTTCACTTCGTCCAGCACGTTGACCGTGACTAAGGCTGGCGTGTTTGACGTTCTTGTTGTTGGCGGTGGCGGTGGCGGCGGTACTGCTGGCTCCCTCATCTGTGGTGCTGGTGCTGCTGGTGGCTACCGCCAGTTCGACAAGGTATATTTCGACACGAACCAGACGGTCGTTGTCGGTGCTGGCGATTCGGTGAACGGCTACCGAGGCACCGGTTCACGATGCGGTCAACCGTTCGTCGGTGGAGGCGGTAGCACTAACCAATACCTGCAAGGTCGAAACGGTGCCTCCGGTGGTGGCGGTGGATACTCCACGGCTGTCGGCGGCAAGGGCGACGACGCAAGCGGCAATAACGGCGGCGGCGGTGCGTCTAGTGCTGGTGGCGGCGGCGGCGGTGCTGGGGCAGTTGGTGCTAACGCTACGTCGGGCGCAGGCGGCAACGGTGGCGACGGACTGGACGCATCGACGTTTCGCGGTGAGTCCGCAGGAACTACCTATTACGCAGGTGGAGGCGGCGGTGAAGGCGGCACGACCCGTGGCCTCGGCGGTCTTGGCGGTGGTGGAAACGGCAAAGACCCGGGCAACGCATCTACAGCAGGAGCCACCAACACAGGTGGTGGCGGTGGTGGCGACGGCTCCTCTGGTGGATCCGGCATTGTCCTAGTGAGGTTCAAGAACTAATGGCACATTTCGCACGCATTGACAACAACACGGTCATTGAGGTCATTGTCATTTCCGACGACAACTGCCCTGATCCTGCCCCCAACAACGAATCAGCAGGACAGACGTTCATCGCTGACGTTCTCGGACTCGCAGGCGAATGGAAGCAAACCTCATACAACGGGAACTTCCGTGGCACCTACGCCGGAATCGGCTACACCTACGATCCTGCTATTGATGAGTTTGTGCCGCCCCCTGTAACTGAAGAACCGACCCCCGAGTAAGAGGTATAATCACACCTATGGCACATTACGCATTTCTTGACAACAACAACGTCGTCACTGAGGTCATCGTCGGACGTGATGAAGATGAAGTCGTTGACGGCGTTACGGACTGGGAGGCTTACTACGGTGAGTTCCGGGGCCAGACCTGTAAGCGCACCTCGTACAACACGCAGGGCGGACAGCACACTGGTGACGGCACCCCGTACCGTAAGAACTACGCCGGTATCGGATACACGTACGATGCCGACCGTGACGCCTTCATTCCGCCCCAGCCGTACGCTTCGTGGGTCCTGAACGAGGACACCTGCCTGTGGGACGCCCCCACCCCGATGCCTGATGACGGACAGGAGTACACGTGGAACGAAGACACGACCTCATGGGAAGTAGTTGAGGCTGAGTAATGGCGATCAATTTCCCCGACTCTCCTTCTAACGGCGACACCGTCACCGTCGGTGACAAGACGTGGACGTGGAACGGATCGACGTGGGATGTTGTCGTATCGACCCCGATCTCTAATCAGATCGTTGATGCGGATGGCGATACCCGCGTCCACGTAGAAGAGTCCCCCGACGAAGATTACTTACGTTTCGATACTGCTGGTACCGAGCGTATGACGATCAACCCTTCAGGCAATGTCGCTATGACCGGCGATCTTACGGTTACGGGTACTATTGCTGGTGGGTCTACTACCTTTCCCACTACGTTGGATTCTGGAACGATGCCCGCAATCGAGGCGCTTCAGGCGAAGGTTGGTGTCAATAGTTCTGCTGTTGCGACTTCGCATGATTACATTCTGAATCAGCCGACCGCTTTCACGTTGAAGGCTCCGTTGGAGTTGTGGACCATTTCGGCTACAGCGGCCACAGGAACCGTGAACGTCGATCTGAAGTCGTCAGGCGCACATTATTTCACGGCGGATGCTACGGCGAACTGGACATACAATTTCCGTGGCGATGCGTCTACCAGTCTTGATTCTGTGTTGGCTGTCGGTGAATCGGTCACCGCTGTTCACGCAGTGACCAACGGCGCGACAGCTTACTATCCGACGGCGTTTCAGGTTGACGGTTCGGCGGTGACACCCAAGTGGTCGGGTGGTTCTGCACCCACTTCGGGTAATGCTAGTTCGGTTGATGCTTACCTGTTTACTGTTGTCAAGACTGCTAGCGCTACGTTTACGGTGTTGGCTCAGCAGGTTCAGTTTGCCTGATGCCTATTTTAGGTGCGGTTTCTCAGCCTGCTGGGGCGATCAGGTATGGCCGTCCGCCGCTAGAGGTTGAATATCTGGTTGTCGCTGGCGGCGGGGGTGGCGGAGGAGGCGACGATGCCGACGGCGGAGGCGGTGGTGGAGGCGCAGGTGGCTTCCTGACCAGTACCGTGACTTTGACGGCTGGTTCTAATTACACTGTAACAGTTGGCGGTGCTGGCGGTGGATCGCCATCGCTCAGCGTTGGCTCTAGTGGCGGAAACTCAGTATTCGATTCGGCCACAGCAATTGGCGGTGGTCGTGCCGCTAGCCGTGGCGGTGGCGGTCAAAGCGGCGGTTCCGGCGGTGGATGTTTCCGAAACGCCAATCGGGGATTGGGAACGGCTGGTCAAGGAAACGCTGGCGCAAGTAGCACGACTTCGTGGGCTGGCGGTGGCGGTGGTGGTGCCGGTGCAGGTGGTAGCAACATGAACGGTGGTGCTGGTCTTGCGTTTTATGGCACCTATTACGCTGGCGGTGGTGGTGGCGGCAGAAACGGTGCTACCGCTACTGGTTCCGGTGGTGCTGGTGGTGGCGGGAACGGTGCTGCAAACGGTTCTGCTGGTACGCACGGTCTTGGCGGTGGTGGCGGCGGTGGTCAAGGAGGATGGAATACCAACTCCTTGGGTGCCCGTGGTGGTTCTGGTGTTGTTATTCTGCGCTATCCAGACGTATATACCTTGACAGTTGCGGCAGGTCATACTGCTTCTACCACCACAAGCGGATCAACCAAGATCACTACTATTACTGCCGGTTCTGGCTCTGTTTCTTGGAGTTGACGATGTGGCATTATGCTTTACTTGACGAAAACAATGTTGTGACCGATATCATCACTGGTCAAAACCCCAATGTTGTCGTGGACGGTGTTGATAACTGGGAATCGTATTACGGTGAGTTTCACGGCTGTAGGGCTGTGGGGTCTGATTGCGACATGTTTGGTGGTCAACACTTGGATGGAGGTGTTCCATTCCGCAAAAACCATGCGTCTATCGGCGGCACCTATGATGAAAGCCGCGATGCTTTTATTCCGTCACAGCCATACCCGTCATGGGTGCTAGACGAAGATACCTGCTTGTGGAACGCTCCGGCCCCTAAACCAAATGACGGCAATGCGTATGGCTGGGACGAGGACACTGTTAGTTGGGTTCAGATCGACGAAGGTGATTGATAATGTGTTACTATAGTTCTGACACTGGAGGGTGTAATGGCAATTGATTTTCCGTCGTCCCCATCAGTAAATGACTCGTTTACCTCAGGGGGCAAAACTTGGGTATGGAACGGTACGTACTGGAAGTTGTACGGCTCTGTTCTGCGCGGCCTGAGTCTTGAGATCTCCGACACGCCCCCTGCTTCTCCTGTATCAGGAGATATGTGGTATGAGTCAGATACGGGGCGCACGTTCACGTATTATGACGGCGCATGGGTGGAGTTAGGTAACACCGCCGCTGTTACAGCGTTCTTGACCGACGCAGATGGAGATACCATCGTCCACGTCGAAGAGGGCACAGACGACGACACTATCCGCTTTGATACGGCAGGTAGTGAGCGTATGACCATTGACGCGAGTGGTGACGTCACCATTGGCGGCAACCTGGCAGTTGGCTCTAACACTGACGTCGAAGCCAGCATTGATGCAGTTGAAGCCGATGTTTCTAACATCAATGAACTTCAGCAGAACGAGCAGACTGGAACCACCTACACGCTGGTTCTTGCTGACGGTGGTAAGTTGGTGGAGATGAACAATGCTTCGGCAAATACGTTGACTGTTCCCCCGAACTCCTCAGTTGCTTTCCCTGTGGGTTCTCAGATTCTGGTTCTTCAGACTGGTGCTGGTCAGACGACGTTGGCCCCCGACACTGGCGTTACCATCAACTCTAAGGACGGTAATTTGAAGTTGTCGGATCAGTGGTGTGGCGTGACGTTGATCAAGCGTGCCACTGATGTGTGGGTGGCTATTGGCGATCTGAGCGCCTGAGGCTGACAACATGAAGTTGTCTACCTTCTCCGGGTTTATTAGCGCAGTAATCGCCGGTACCCGTGCGTTGTTTTTTGGCGGTTATACGGGGTCTGCTCGTAGCGATGTAATCGACTATGTCAACATTGAGACTCTGGGTAATGCCACCGATTTTGGTGATCTAACCGTTGCTCGTAACGGTGGTGCGGCTGGGGCTTCTTCAACTCGCGCTTTATTTGCTGGCGGTTACTCCACCTCCAGAGAAAACACTATTGACTATGTAACTATCGCCACGCTGGGTAATGCAACAGACTTCGGTAATCTGACACAGAACGCCTCCGGTCAGGCGGGTGCGTCTAACGAAACACGTTTCGTAATAGGCGGCGCAAACATTACGAGTGCGTACTACGCCTTTAGCAATCGCATCGAGTATGTGACTATTGCTTCCACGGGTAATGCTATAAACGTAGGAGGCTTGACAGTAACTAGGGCTGAGGCTGGTGGAGTTGAGTCACCTGTTCACGGTTTGTTTATGGGCGGTCAGTTCGTGAACTCAGCAGCGACCGTATTCAGCACATATAACACTATTGACTACGTTACATTTAGTTCTTTAGGTAACGCTCTGGATTTTGGTGATCTAACACAAGCACGTTTCGTTGGCGGTCCCGCATCTAACTCTGTCAGAGGTCTGTACGCTGGCGGTGTAAGCCGAGTTGGTACGACTAGTGCTACCGTCCTAAGAGACACCATTGACTACTTGACCCTTGCGGCTAGAGGCAACTCCGCAGATTTCGGTAATCTTAGTGTCGCTTCTAGCAGTAACGCTGGGGCGGCTTCTTCATCGAGGGCACTATTCACCCTCGGTTATCCCAATTCTTACGGCAGTAACACCATTGAATATGTTGAGATTGCCACTACCGGCAACACTGTTGATTTTGGTGATCTCACCATTGCTCGTAATGCTGACGGCACCTCTGGCGGTCACGGTGGGCTGATCTTAGTTCTGCCTACTGCTGACGGTACTCGTGCGCTGTTCGGTGGCGGTCTCGTTGATGGCGGTTCTGTCAGAACGCAGATCGACACGGTACTGATCGCTTCGACTGGGAACGCCACCGACTTCGGTGACCTGACGCAGGCTCGAACTTATCTCAACGGGTTGTCTTCCTCTACAAGAGGCGTGTTTACCGGCGGCAATATCGGAAGCAGCACCCGTGTCAACACGATGGATTATGTGACCATCGCTGAGGGTGGGACCGCCCTTGACTTCGGTGACCTGACGTTGGTTCACGACGATCATGGAACAGCATCTAATGAAACCCGAGGTCTGAACTTCGGTGGTCAAACTCCAACTGTTCTGACTAACGTGATTGACTACATCACGATTGCTACGACTGGTAATGCTACGGACTTCGGTGACCTAAGTTGGGGTGCGAGCCGTAACCCGATGGCGGTCCAGTCTCCCATCCACGGCATCGTTCACGGCGGTTCCATCGACCAAGACGGCATCTACTACGTTGCGTTTGCGTCGACCGGCAACACGGTGCAGTGGGGAACCCTGTATCAGACAAACTATTCGGTGAGCAACGGTGTGTCTAATGCCACCCGAGGCGTGTTCGCTGGTGGCGGCACCGTAGCGAATGTGATCCAAGCCATTACGCTGGCATCTGCCGGAAACTCGATAGACTTTGGTGACCTGACGGTGGCAAGAGCAAAGGCGGCTGGTGCCGCTTCTCCGACCCGTGGCCTGTTTGCTTCGGGTGAGGGCTACTACAACGTGATCGACTACATCGACATCGCCACATTCGGTAATGTTGCCGACTTCGGTGATCTCACGGAGACGATCTTGAAGCCGGGTGCCTGCTCTGACGGTCACGGTGGGCTTGGAGCGTCACCGTTGGAGTCAATCTCCAACATCGGCGTGTTCGACAACGGGGACTACATCGAATACCTGAACATCGCTTCGACCGGTAACTCGCTGAACTTCGGCAAGTTGAGTACCGCAAGGTCACGGATGGATGCTGTCGGTTCCACTACTCGGGCCGTGTTCGGTCCCGGCTTGGGGGACGATGTTACCATTGACTATCTGACGTTCACGACCGGTGGCGACGCTACTGACTTCGGTGATACAACGTCCGCTCGTTCAGCAATGGGCGGTTGTGGGAACTCTACCCGAGGACTGTTCGGCGGTGGCATCCCTAACTCGGACGTCATCGACTATGTGACCATCGCCACGACCGGCAACGCAACCGACTTCGGTGATCTGACGGTGAGCCGTGGTGATACGTCAGCAACATCCAACTCCACCCGAGGCTTGTTCTGCGGAGGTGCCACGACTCCCGGCCCGACAGTCCGAAACCAGATCGACTATGTGACCATCGCAACCACCGGAAACGCTACCGACTTTGGTGATCTCACGGTGGCTCGTCGTGATCTCGGTGCTTCTGCGTCCACTACTAGGGCTGTCATCGTCGGCGGTCGTGACGCTACGGCTTCCGGTTGGTACAACACGATGGATTACGTCACCATCGCTACGACAGGAAACGCTACGGACTTCGGTGACCTGACGGTTGCCCGAGGGAAATGTAAGTCTATGTCGAACACGACGAGAGGTATCTGTACCCCCGGCGAGGGTTACAACGTCATCGACTACTGGACGATCGCCACCACCGGGAACGCCACCGACTTTGGTGACGCATCGACCGCCTCCTATCACGGTGGCGCAACATCAAACTGTCATGGAGGACTGTCGTGACCGAACTAGCACTCACCGCATCGCAACTACCGGAACGGTACGAGCAGATGATCGACAAGGTGACCGAACTGCTCCCAAGGATCGACGCATCGAACGAGTCGTTCTACAAGTCGGACTCACAACTCAAGACCGTCTCGCTGAACGTCACCGACCTGACCGATGTTGGTGCGGCGAAGCATATCCTCGCCCGTATCGAACGGAAGCGGGAAGCGTTGAAGGAGTCCGAGTTGGGGTTGCGCCGTAAGCGGATCGAACTCGCTCAGAAACAAGACGAACTGGAATCAGCATCCGGGTACGCCGCCGAACTGTTAGAGATCGACATTCTGGAACTGTCGTCACAGATCGAATCGACGCAGAACTACCAGCGGGGTGCCGTCCGTGAGGTGACGTTCCTCGTTCACCAGTACGAAGCAATCTGCGACAAGTTAGGTGTCGAAGTCATCACCGAAGAAATGTACGAGGCGAACGAGTCGAAGGCTCAAGTGATGCGGGCGTTCTCGCAGGCGCTCGCCGCCGCCCGCTCACGGCAGGGCTTGATCGACGAAGGCAACTTCATCTTCTTCCAAGACCTCGGCATCAACGGTGCCGCCGCCCAACGGGAACTCATCACCTACCTCGAAATGGAACAGCAGATGCTCAACGAGGGCAAGGTGCCGACGTTCGAGGTTCAGTACGGCTGGCTGGATGCGGTCAGCGACAAGTTCGCCCCACAAGTCGCCTTGTACGCCGAGCATCGTGGACTCATCCCGCAAGTCGAAGCCGCCCTCGCACAACCGAAGGAATTAACAGTATGAAAGTAACAACGTATACCTTGAACGCCGACGGCACGATCCCCGGGTTCGTGACTAACGGCGGCTACTTCCCCGATGCCCGTGTCGGCGACTCTCCGCAAGACTGGACACTGGTCGGCGTCTGTGCTGATGACGCTCCCGGCGACGCGATGACCGAAGCCGAACTCGTCACCTACGTCGAAGCGTTCTCACCCGTGTTCACCAACGAGATTGACGGCACGGAGACTCCGGCGGCGGATGTTGTCGCCACATGGTGGGCAGTAAACGCCCAGTAATTGCTCCCGCGCTATCGCAATAAGAACAACCATCAGGGCGCGAACTCGCTCTAATTGGGCTCTCTCACTGTGATAGAATGTTGCTGTGTCGGGTGACCGACGAAGGACGAGACATGGCGGCATAAGATGACACTGTACACAGAAGACGGCGCGATTCTCTATTACGGAGAAGGTCTATACGGAGAAGGCTCGTACAACGATCCTGAAGGCCAAGACTTCGAAACCTCTGTAGTCAATAAGGCGCTAACACCGCTACCGCCGCCAGTCTTCTCAGGTCTCTTTCTACAGGAAGACGTTATTCTCGACACTTTAGTGTTGAACTCAATTGACTCAAATAATGTCATTTGGATCTGCACAGACATTGAAGGCTGGTGGGGTCTTCCAGACCCGGAGGTTCCAGACATTCCTCGCGGATGGGGAGACGGCTCTTATGAGGCAAACGGCCGCTGGGCCGCGCGACAGATAAATCTTACTGGAGTATTTTTTCCGCCAGGGCCGGAATACGTGTCTACGGCAAGAGACACCCTAATTCGTGCAGCGTCTCTCGCTCGGCAAGGCGCGTGGCTGAAGACAAATGAATCGCCGACAAGAGCGTCATTCGTGAGACTCAGCGGCAGACCTGAGATACAAACAGTGAACTCTCGAGGGAAGACGGAGTTCTCGATCGGTCTACGCGCGTCCGACCCGATCAAATACTCTTGGGATGACTCAGACGCACTTGGTTACAGCTCAGTCACTATTCCGTGTAAAAATACGTCAACGGCAGAGACTGGCGCCGCGACAATCACCAACCTCGGAAACACTAACGTTACGATGTTTCTTGAAATTGACGGCCCTGTAGTTGGAAACGCTACAATTAAAAACACTACAACAGACCAAACGCTTACAATCGTCGAGTCTGTTGCTTCCGGTGAGCTTCTCGAGATTGACACGTACAAGCACGAGGTCGCGCTTGACGGCGACGTTCTTGGCGCCCGCGTGTATCTCGACACTCTTACGGATTGGCTGGAGCTCACGCCAGGCAACAACTCGATAGTCTTTGAAGATCTTGGTGACGCAACATCGGACGCGGTACTCACTGTGTACTATCGCTCCGGTTGGATAGGCTAAACTACAATGACAACATTTGATCCAGCGCAGCCAGTGTACCGCTACTTTGTCGCGGACCTAATGACAAACTCGGTTCTTGCCGAGATACCTTTTACAGGCGTCACGTACGACAGAGCTCTTAAAGGCGCCGGAACATTTTCAGGGCAGGTCGCTGTTCTTGACGACACAGTAGCAGCAAACCTGTACGACTACACAGTCCCGGGAAAAACCTCGCTATACATTGTAAGAAACAATGTCTGCGTATGGGGAGGAATCATTTGGGGAAGATCGTACAGCATCACTGAAAAAGTTCTAAACGTCAGTGGGTCAGAGTTTACGAGCTACCTCTACCATCGCAACATTTGGAAGACGTACAGCCATGACTTTGCCGGAACCACTGTCGTTGATGTTCTTGGTAACGCAACAACTACGTTGACATTTGGTTCATTTAACTTTGTCCCTGGCTCAACAATCGCAGTCGAGTTCTACGAGGTTGGAAACTTTCAATACAGCGGCTACTACACAGTCCTTTCACTCGGGCTGTCGTCAACAACCGTGGCGGTTAGCATTCCAGGAATGCCTGCCGGGACGTATGACAACACGACGGTAAGAGTTCGCGTAGATACATATGACTACGTTCGGCAGCTACTCGATCAGATGAACATTGACTTCTCTGGCATACAATTTCCAAACGGAGAAATTGAGCCGACGCTTACTCTCGACTACGACATCACGACAAAGTCACTGACTTCTAATGTAGCGACATTGACGACGTCAACTGCACACAACATGATACCCGGTCAGTCAGTTCTGGTAAAGAACGTTGACTCGACGTTCGACGGCACGCACACGGTTGTATCAAAGACTGACACGACATTTTCGTACGCTAAGACAGCATCAAACGTTGGCAGCACCGCGGTTTCAGTTGTGTCAAGAACAGTGTCTCAAAAAGAGATGTCTGAAAACGTTGCCACTCTTACTACAAGTGTTGCTCACGGTTTTTCAGTCGGACAAACCGTTGACATTGAAAACGTCGATTCGCTTACCTCAGACTACGTAATATTCAACGGCACTCACACGATCACGAGTGTTCCATCCTCGACTACATTTACGTACTCGGTCTTTTCATTCGAACCGAACGTCGACGCGACCGCCGTGTCTGGAACCGCGACGTTGACGCCAAGAGCTCTTTCGAGCACATACGGACCGTATCCCGCGAATGCGGACATCGGAATCGAGTACTCGACCGCGGCGTACAGCGGCGTCAATGTTCCAAACGTCACCTACCGCGGCTACGAACTTCGCTCGATTGGTGAAGAACTCGACGAGTACTCAGACACTGTTGACGGCTTTGAGTATCGGATTGACTGCGAATACGATTCATTGACTGGCACGTTTACTCGAACGTTCGTGCTTCTTCCGATCAACTTCCCCAACCCGCCGCCTGCTGGAGAAGCCGCTCCTCTAAGTAGATACGGCGCTGATCAGTTCGTATTCGAGTATCCTGGAAACGTAAATGAAGTTTCTATCAGCGAATCTGCTGAAAACTCAGCGACTCGATTCTTTGTTGTTGGCAACATCGGCGATCTTGGCTCAGATGCGAGTCAACCATACGCCGTTGCCGCTGATACCGGGCTACTCGACGCTGGATGGCCACTGCTCGATATGGAGGAGACGCGTGGAGAAGCGTACGACGAAAACATTCTCTACAGCTACGCCTCGCGCTATTTGGCAGAGTTTCGTCCACCGCTCACCGACATGTCGATCACAGTCAACGGCTCACTCGACCCAACTGTTGGAACGTACTCTCCAGGAGACTGGTGCGCGCTCATTGTAGACGATCCGTTCATTCAACTTCGACTTTTGAGCAACCTTGAGCCGAGAGACGACATTATTGTTCGTAAGATCGAAGGTTTCTCAGTAACAGTGCCGGACGGCAACACGTTCCCTGAGACGGTGCAGCTACAACTTGTAGCCGAGTCGGAGGTAGATAAGATTGGCGAGTAATCTTAGAAGAAGCAAAAGAACGTTCGGTCAAAGATATCTAAGAACTGAGCAAAGAGCGTCTGCGTCCTCGCGCAACCCAGCGCCGCGAAGAATCGGTGCAAGAGTTATTACGACAAACAATATTGCACCGAGATCTGTGACTACGGTCGTGCTAGCAAACGACGTTGTTCAAGACATCGAGTACGCTCAGGCCGCTGCAAACGGTAAAAATACGATCTACTACAGCGCAACGGAGCCGTCTGGCGGCACGTACACTGAAGGCGATTTGTGGTTCGAGACAGACAACGACAACGCGCTAGCACGCTGGGACGGCGCAGCGTGGCAGTCGTTTGGTCTGGGCAACGCGGCGTTCTCAAACATTGACGCCGGTAAGATTACATCTGGCACGATCAGCACTGCTATTCTCTTCGCGGGAGAGCTCACCGCTGCTCGAGGAACGTTTGGTGGATTTATTTCCGCTGGAAACGTTCAAATTGGCGACGGCATCTACAGCAATGCAAATTATCGCGGAGTGACACTCGATTCTGGGAACTCGAACAACGCCTGGTACGTAGACACGTCGACTGGAAATGTGTACTTCAAGGTCGGTAGTGCAACTCAATATATGACGTGGAACGGCACTGCGCTGAACATCGTCGGTACCATCACTGGCTCAACAATTAGCGGTACTACTATCACCACGTCGACGTTTTCCGCAGGCAATCCAACTGGCGATGGCGTATCAATCACTGGCACTCAGGTGCTTATTAACACGACTGGCACTACCTCGAGCGCGTCTCTTAAGTTTAATACAAACGCAGGCTCTGGCACAAACTATATTACGGGGGATAAAGCATTAGAAATTACAACAGGCGGAAGCAGTAAAACTTTCATCAACATGGGTAACACAAGCGGCTCCGGCGTGGGCAGAGTATACGCTGGCGCATTGTACTTTGAGACGTACAATGCAGAGGTAACTAGGCTAACGGCTAGCGTTATAGGTCAAAATAGGCTTGGCAGTACTGTTCGAGTTAGCGATTACTACGGTGTAGATATTTCTCTTAGTGATGAACTTTATGCGGGAAGGGTTACGGTTACAGGTGCTTTGAATGTGTATGGCACGAAAAACTTTTCCATTCAGCACCCACTGGACGAAGATCGCTATCTAGTACACGCTGCTGTTGAGGGCCCTACTGCTGATCTTATATATCGAGGTACCTCTAGCCTTGAAAACGGTTTAGTTGAGGTAGAACTTCCAAGATATTTTGAGGCAGCGTCAAAATTAGAAGGTAGAACGGTGTTTATTACGCCAAAAATTGCAGATGACGGCTCTCAGTGCAACATGGCAGCTTCGTCTGTAGAAAATGGTAAGTTCACAGTTTCCACTCAAGGGTGCATTGATAGCTGTTCTCATCAGTTTGATTGGCTGGTACTTGCAATTCGTGGAGATGTTGAAACAGTCGTTGAGCCACTAAAGTCGGAGTACAATGTTAGAAAAGAAAAAGAAGTTCTGCCAGAGATAGATCCAAATCTCACAGCGGGCTAGTTGACTAAGTCGATTTTGACGTCAATTTGTACACGAGATAAAAAAGAACGGGATAGAATTTCACTACACGTAGTGAAAGAGAATTCAATGATACACATCAAAGACGGCGATAGAACTCTTCAGTTTAACGGAGAGCTACTGGGAAAATCATCATCGTGGCGAAGAGGATCTCTTCGCTGGATAGAATTCGAGCTTTACAAGACAGAAAATGGCTCGTATGTTCTATCAAGAGTCGGCGTGTCAGTAGTCTACCACGGCGCGGCCTGTCATCTTGTGAAGAGATACAATCTTCAAGATGCCCCAGTAGCGAATCTCCAAAGTAGAGAGAACATGGTCCCATGTGACTCATGCTCTCCATCATTCGCGGCAGAAATCGTGTTTCCGGAGAAGAATCGCCACTGGGCACAGGTAAGTGAGAATCCAGACGCCGTGCTCGAGGCGCTCTACAAATACGACGACAGCGGCGCACGCTACCTAACGCATGTAGCACAGCGGCTTCTCGAGGAGGCGTCAAACGCCGATCGAGGCATCTCAGACGTCTACAGAGTAGAGATCATTCCATAATCTTTCGCTCTGTCACGAGATTTTTCTCGTTTCCGTGTAGTATCGAAAAGACGGAGGGATGGAATGTTTATCGTCATCGAAGGCACTGACGCCTCGGGAAAGTCTACTCTTGTAGACGCTGTTGTCTCTGAACTCACCGGGCAGCGGTCAACTGCCGGCGCGATTCAGTACCACAAGGGCGCGCCGAAAGAGTTCACTCGCAAAGGCGTACTTTCAGAGTACGTAGAAGACATTCAAGACTTCAACTGGTTCTCAGCGACAGCAGTCGCTGATCGATGGCATTGGGGTGAGGTAACGTATGCTCCGATCAAGCGTCGTCATACTAACATTGACGGCTTTGGTCTACTTGGCGTTGCTGGCTGGCGATGGACCGAGATGTTTCTTCGCGCTCGCGGCATTACTCAGTTTTGGCTGTATCAGCCGCTTGAGATTATTCAGCAAAGAATTAGAGAACGCGGAGACGACTTTGTAGAAGAGCATGAGCTCGAGCATATTTTAAGTCTCTACTCTTATGCGTTCGACAACACCATGTCGTGCATTAAGTTGCAGCCGTCAAACGGCGGATTAGATCAAGTAGCAAACCTGGCGCGTGACGTCATCAGCTACGCTAAGACATTGCAATCTGAAGTTCAGCATCTAGAAAGATTTACTTGGTACATCGGACCTCCAAAGCCAAAGGCGCTTCTCGTCGGTGACGAAAGAAACGACGAGACTGACACGATGTTGCCTTTCAAGCCTTCCGGTGCAAATTCAGCAGACTATTTGTTGAACGCCCTACCGTGCGAAACCTGGCGCGACTACGGAATCATAAATTCTGCCGATGTCTATGGAGAAGACATCATACGACTATATGAAGCTCTTAATCGGCCAAAAGTTATAGCCCTTGGTCGCATGGCAGAAAAGCGTCTTCGTCAATGCTCACTCTACGAAAGTCTATACACAGTTCTTCCGCATCCTCAACATGTTAGACGATTTCACTACTCTGATCAAACAGAGTATGGTCGCGCAATTGATAGCTTCGCAAACGGAAACACACAGGAGTATGCGTCATGGGTTCTTCGCTGACAGCAATTCACATCGAAGACGGAGTAAACGGCTACGTTGATCTTGTTCATCACGTGCTTGAGCACGGCCGCGAGGTGTCCCCACGCGGTGTGAAGACAAGAGAAATTGAAGACGCAACTGTATTCATAGACAACGTGTACGACGCAATGCCGATGGGCGTTGGTCGAGGTGTCGTCCCGGGCATTGGCGCCGTTGAGGCGTGCCAACTCGTCGCCGGTAGGAGCACGCCACGGACAGTGATTGCTATAGGTCCGCAGTTTACGAATTACGCTGAGAACAACGGAGAATTTCACGGAGCGTACGGTCTACGTACAAATGGCCAGTACGCTCACGTTGTAGACAAAATCAAGAGTGACCCAGACACGCGGCAAGCAGTCGTGACGATCTGGAACCCTGAGTTTGACAACATGCCACAGAAGCGTGACTACCCATGCACAGTTCTTCATCAGTTTAGAGTTCGTGACGGCAAACTAAATATGAGTGTCTACATGCGCTCAAACGACGTGTGGCTTGGTGCAGCGTACGACTTTTTCCAGTTCACGCGGGTGCAGTTAGCGATCTGCTCGATACTTGGAATAGAGCCAGGCACGTATGCGCATCACGTTGGGTCGCTTCACATCTACGAGTCAAATATAGATGCGGTGACTAAGTTGCGTAAGACGAGCGCCCCTGTCGACCCAATTCCGTATTTTGCTGGCAACTCGTGGGCAGACGTCGCACTATCTGCGCAGAACTGTCTTCTCGCCGTTGACCCCGAAGCTTTGCACGTACCGGAGCTAAACGATACAGAGCTCTGGTACGTTAACGCAATGCGCTCCGCTATCGAGAGCAACGAGGCCAAACTCGGAAATGCCTAGTGATGAAAACGAAGAAGCTTTTGAGTATGCGTCTCCGATGCATGCCGCAGCGATTGGCATGCACGAGATGTACATCACGCTGAAGTCTGCCGGGTTTTCAAGAACTGAAGCTCTCGAGTTGATAGCAAGAATGCTTTCATACGGAGTCACAGAGACTCTAATAATTGAGAGCGAGCTTGGTGACGATGACGACGACGACGACTAACGCGCGGCCATCGTGGCAGTCGACATGGCTCACCGTTGCGACTGTTATTTCGCTGCGCTCACGGTGCTCAAGAGCGCAGATGGGCGCAGTTGTAGTGTCAAAAGACCAGCGTGTCTGCGCCACCGGCTATAACGGGCCGTCGGCGTCGTGGCCTGAAAGCGGCGACTGTATCGACTGGTGCCCAAGAGCGCGCGGCGAGTCACCACTAGACAACATCTATGACCAGTGCCCGTCAATTCACGCTGAAGCAAACGCGCTGCTGTACGTAGACAGATCAAGCGTTGAAGGCGGAACAATATACATCACAAGTCCGCCGTGTATGCAGTGCGCAAAGCTAATTACAAATTCCGGGTTGTTGCACGTCGTATGTTATATTGGCGAGCACGACATGCACCGCAATCCGTTGGATGTCGTCGAGTACATTAAAAAGTGTGGAATAAGCGTTACGCTTGTCGCGCACTCGGAGTGACGTATAGTGGCTGATCTTTCTCAAGTACAACTTCACCTTGTCAACAGCGTAGAGTCTGCGAATGACTTTCTTTCGTGGCTTAGCGAACGACGGCCACACAACGCCATCGCGATCGACACGGAGACGGGCGAGATACCTGGAAACCCGAGGCAGCATGCGCTGTCACCGTGGCACGGACGTCTTCGGCTAGTTCAGGTCGGTGATGGCATGCAGGGCTGGTCAATACCGTGGGACGAATGGTCGGGAGTGTTCTACCAGGCGATGGAGCGCTTTGACGGTCCGATCGTCTGCCACAACATCGCGTTCGAGGCACGCTGGTTTGAGACTCAGTCACGCTGGAAAATGCCATGGCATCGCGCGCATGACACGATGATTATGGCTCACATTGTCGACCCGCTTGGTTCAGGCGCACTGAAGCGTCTTGCCGCGCTGCACGTCGACGCGCGTGCAGTTGCATTACAAGACACTCTTGATCAAGAGCTATCAGCCAACGGTTGGACCTGGGGAACTGTTCCCACAAACTTTGAGCCGTACTGGTCGTATGGCGCGCTCGACTGCGTTCTTACAATGCGTCTCTGGGAAATGTTCTACGAAAAGTGCGGACCTAACGGCGCGTACCACAAACCGTATGAGCTCGAGATGGCGACTCGTAAGATCGTCACGAGAATGGAGATCAACGGCGCTCGAGTTGATCTTGACTACTCGCAGAGAAAGTACAACGAGCTTAGCTCATACACCGAGTCTGTAAAGAACTGGGCTAAGAATACGTACAACGGAACTTCTATAACGAGCAACATACAACTTGTTCGGCTGTTTGAGAGTCTTGGCGCTGAGATCACTGAGTTTACTCCGACCGGTCAGAAGTCTTGCACAAAGGATCAATTGAGGCTGCTAGCACAGAGCCCGATAGCGGAGGTCGCTAATCTCGCGGACACTGTTCTCAAGCAGCGTAAGGCCGACAAACTTGCTGGAACGTACTTTCTAAACTTTCTCACTGAGTCAATTGACGGCATTGTTCACCCGTCTGTGAAGACTCTTGGCGCTCGAACGAGCAGAATGTCGATCACAAATCCGGCGCTACAGACATTGCCGAAAGGCGATGACGTTGTTCGCCGAGCGTTCATCCCAAAAGACGATGACCACGTGATTATCACTTCTGACCTCGACCAGGTTGAGTTCAGAATGTTCGCGTCTCTATCTAAAGATCCAAATCTAATTACGCTGTTCAACAGGGCGGACGCAACTGGCTCTGACCCGTTCACGGAGATTGGCAGAGAGATCTACAACGATCCGACGATGCAGAAGTCCGATAAGCGCCGCGCGCTGATTAAAGGCACGGTGTACGGAAGACTCTATGGCGCCGGTGTCGCGAAGCAAGCCGTAACTGCCGGCGTTCCTGAGCCACAGATGCGACAAGTTTCTGATGCATTTGATCGCAGATTTCCGGGCATGTCGTACTTTCAAAAGCAGATCGAGGACGCCGGCATGCGAAGGTTGCAGAGCGAGGGCCAAGGCTACGTATATACGTGGACAGGAAGAAGACTGCCGTGCGACGAAGACAGAGTTTACACGCTTGTGAACTACCTCATTCAGGGTGGAGCGGCAGAGGTCTTCAAAGCAAATCTTGTCAAACTCGATCAAGCCGATTTGACTGAACTTCTCATCGTCCCGGTTCACGACGAAATAGTTCTACAGGCGCCACGAAAAGACGCAGACGAGATCAAGCAGATAGTGAAGCAATGCATGACCACGTCTGACGGCTGGGATGTGCCACTGACCGCTGACGTAGACGGCCCGCTAGAGACGTGGGGCGACAAGTACTAGTGAATAGGTACATGGAAAAAGCGATAGAGCTCGCTCACAGCAGCAAGTGCAGGCACAAGCACGGGTGCGTTGTAGTCAAAAACGGAAAGATCATTTCAAAAGCCACAAACAAAAAAGTCGGAGACCCGTCCGTGGAGTTTCGTCTCGCGCTTCACGCGGAGTTTGCGGCTGTTGTAGCGGCAGGAACGCACGCCGCGGGTTCAACAGTCTATGTAGCCAGAGTCCAAGCAGACGGCTCGACTGCGCTGTCTAAGCCTTGTAAGAAGTGTGAAAATATGATGAAAAGATCTGGAGTATCTAAGGTAGTGTGGACATGACAATTTATTTGTGCGTCGATCCAGGAAAAATGAGCGGTATAGCCGCCATAAGCTACGACCATCAAGAAGCGCCAGAGCTAGTCGCGTCAGGCGAGTACGACGCCAGAAACTATCATAAGCCGATCATAGAAACTATTGTAGCGTCTTATTACACTAAGACACCGATCAAGGTGATTTGTGAAAGGTTTACGATCAACGCGCAGACTGTTAAGAACTCTCAAGCGCCGTACAGTCTAGAGCAGATCGGAGTTCTCAAGCACTTGATGCTTGTAAATGGGCTTGAACCCGACGACATAGTGTTTCAGTCACCGTCAGACGCAAAGAGAATGTTTGACAACAGCGCACTGAAAAAGTTAGACTTTTGGCACAAAGGTGGAGACGGCCATGCGCTTGACGCGATACGTCACGGTTTGTTGGCAGTCACAAAGGATGGCTGGGTGCCTCGTGCTTTGTTACAATAGATACTGAAGAAAAAACTTCAACATGTGCATACTTTGCACTGTAATATGTGATACAGTGATGATTACTCAACGACGACAAGAGGTTTTTAGTGGCAGTTCAGGTAGAACTAAGTCAAGACGGCTCCTCAATTCACATTCATGCTGAGTGGCGATACAAAGAGCTATGTAAGAGCATCCCCGGCGCGTCGTGGGCTGCAAAAGATGGTGTTTGGAAGGTTCCTACAAGTTGGGCCTCGTGCTTGGCACTGCGATCTGTCTTTCGCGAAGAACTTGAGATCGGTAGCAGACTAACAGACTGGGCAGTCAATGAGCGCACGTCACGAGTAGACCCGTGTAATTCACTCCGTGAGCTCGAGGCACTTCCAGACGGCGACGGCTACAATGAAGATCTGTTCCCGCACCAGCGCGCTGGAGTCGAGTTTCTCGCTGCTGCACGTCGCGCGCTTCTCGCCGATGAGCCGGGGCTAGGAAAAACAGCACAGGCTATTCGAGGATTAAAGAAAATCCAAGATCTCGGTGATGAGGTATTCCCGGCTCTCATCGTTTGCCCGAACACCGTCAAGAAAACTTGGAAACGCGAGTTTTCTCTTTGGTGGCCAGAGGTAAACGTTCAGGTTATCGCCGGGTCTGCGGCTCAGAGACGCAAGCAGTTTGAAGAAGAAGCAGACGTCTACGTGATCAACTGGGAATCTCTTCGAGCGCACTCAAGGCTTGCGCCATACGGGTCTGTTGCGCTTGCTCGATGCGTTGAGTGCGGGGGTCACGACGACAAAGTCAGTGAGACTCGTTGCGAGGTCCACCAACGTGAGCTAAATCAGATTGATTTCAAGGCGGTTGTAGCCGACGAGATCCACAGATCGAAGGACCCAAAGAGCAAGCAGACGCGTGCGCTATGGTCTGCGACTGGCGAGGCCGACATTAGATTCGCGATGACTGGCACTCCAATCGCTAATGACGTTCTTGATTTTTGGCCGATTCTGCATTGGATTTCCCCCGAGGAGTGGCCGAGCAAGACTAGGTGGATCGACAGAATGGTCGACATCATGCTCAACGCATTTGGTGGCATGATGGTTCTTGGCGTAAAGCCGCACATGCGCGATGAGTTCTACGCCGCAATCAACCCGAGGATGCGTAGGATGCTTAAAGAGCGCGTGCTCCCATGGCTCCCGCCCGTAATCATGGACAGACGCGATGTCGAGATGTCGGCTAAGCAACGAAAAGCGTACACTCAGATGCAGGAAGTAATGATCGCCGAACTGGAGCACGGCGATGCTATTACTGCGCCAAGTCCGTTGACACAGACACTTCGTCTACTTCAATTTGCAAGCTCTTTTGCGGAGATAGACGTAGACGAAATGACTGGAGAAATCCAAGTAAAGCTCGCTGAGCCATCGTGCAAGGTCGACGCGTTGATGGACGATATACAGAACGGAGACTTTGGAGATGACTCAGTTGCCGTCTGCGCTGTTTCTAGGCAGCTAATTGAACTGCTGAGCGCGCGCCTAGAAAAAGCCAAAATTCCTCACGGGCTAATCACAGGCGCACAGGACGAAGACGAGCGTCAGCAGGCAATTGATGATTTCCAAGAAGGAAGAATCAAGTGGATTCTCTTCACCGCGCAGGCGGGTGGCGTTGGAGTGACGTTGACTGCTGCTCGGCGGCTTATCATGCTTCAGCGCCCGTGGTCACTTGTCGACTACAAACAGGCACTAGACAGAGTTCATCGCATCGGGTCAGAGATTCACGACTCTATTTTGATCACGGACTACGTTACCGAGGGCACTATTGAGGAGAGAGTCATTGACGTGCTGGACGTAAAATCTGAGAACTTTGAAGAAGTCGTTCAAGATAAAGCAAAGCTTCTCAAGATGCTAAAGGGAGAGTGACATGACAGTTCTAGAGACTCCGGTAGAAATCAAGCCAATACGCATATCCAACTCCGAGATTCAAACGTTTAAAGACTGTAGAAGAAAGTGGTGGCTAAGCTACTATAGAAGACTTCAGCCACGTGCACAAAAATACACTGGCCCACTGGCGCTCGGCACCAGGGTCCATGCGGCTCTAGACGAGTACTACTCGCAAGGAGTACCGCTTCTTGAGTCGTACGCAAAGTACGTCGAGATCGACAAGCAAGCGCTCATTGACTCGTTTAGGGACACAGTTGAACTTGACACTGAAGCCGAACTCGGCAGAATCATGCTTGAGGGCTACCTCGAGTGGGTAGAGGAAAACGGAATTGACGCAGAACTAGAGATGATCTCGACTGAGGAGATCATCAGCATGCCACTCTTCGATGGCAGAGTCGAGTTGCAGGGAAAACTTGACATGCGAGTCCGCAGAAAGGCGGACGGTGTTCGACTGTTTAGAGACTTCAAGACAGTCGGTGGCTCGTTTGCAGAGTTCGCCAGTCTTGCTCACATGAATGAGCAGATTCTTACGTACATGCTTCTTGAAGCGTATCAGAACAAAGATGGCGAGCGCTGCGACGGTGGCATCTTTACGATGCTCAAGAAGGTGAAAAGAACTGCTAATGCAAAGCCTCCGTTCTACGATCAGATAGAGGTTCGGCATAATCAGTTTACGCTAAGAACTTTTTGGAATCGCATACACGGAGTAATTCAAGACATGCTTCGAGTACGTGACGCTCTTGACGAAGGCTCTGACCCGCACTACGTTGCGTACCCGAGCCCCAGCCGAGATTGCAAGTGGAAATGTCAGTTTTTCGCTGTGTGCCCGCTGTTTGACGACGGTAGCGCAGCAGAGCAAGCACTTGAGGAGCTTTTCATTACAGATGACCCGTACAGCTATTATCAGACAAATGAGCCGAAAGGTAACTAACACATGAGTGGTATTCAACGGTCGTTGACCATTATGGTCTACGGCGAGTCAAAGGTCGGAAAGTCGACATTCGCAGTGACAGCACCGTACCCGCGTCTCATGCTCGACGTGGAGGGCGGACACAGATTCCTCCCGATCAACGTAAAGTACTGGGACCCGATGCGCGAGGAGCCTCCTGTAGCAGATGGAAGCTGGGACACGTGCGTTGTCAACGTGACCGAGTACGACACTGTTCTCAAGGCGTACCAGTGGCTGCAGCTCGGTAAGCATCAGTTCAAGTCGCTGATCATCGACTCGATCTCAGAGCTCCAGGTAAAGTGCGTCGACAGCATTGCTGGAAAGAATCAAATGCAGATGCAACAGTGGGGCGAGCTTCTTCGTCACATGGGCGGTCTGCTTCGAGATCTCCGCGATCTTACGATGCACCCAGTCGCGCCTCTGGAGGCGATCGTACTTACCGCGATGGCAAGAATGGGTCAAGACGGTCGCTATCGTCCGTACCTCCAGGGGCAGCTTGCCATTCAGGCACCGTACTTCTACGACATTCTCGGCGCGGTTACCGTCGAGACATTCCCAAATCCTGACCCAACGCAGCCGCCAATCAAGGCGCGTCAAATGTACGTCGAGCGTACTAGCGACTACGAGGCAGGCGAGCGTGTTCAGGGACGACTTGGTAAAGTCGTCGATCAACAGAATCTCAGCGTCGAGTCGATGCTGGACATTGTCTTCGGCCCTCGGCCGAGTGAAAGCTAACAACAACAACAACACCAAAGGATAGGTGATAGACATGACTAGCCTCAACTGGGGTGACCTCATCAGCGAAGCAGGGGATGTTGGCTACGAGCCACTTCCCGACGGCGACTACGATCTCAAGATCGTGGAGGCAAACGCCAAGGTGACTCAGACTGGAAAGACGATGTTCGCAGTCAAGGCGCAGGTTACGACTGGCGCCCACGCGAAGCGTCTCGTCTGGGACAATCTCGTCGTTTCGACCGACAACCCGAACGCTCTCGCGATCTTCTTCAGGAAGATGGGAGCTCTCGGTCTCGGTCGTGACTTCTTCTCAACCAACCCGAGCAACGCTCAGATCGAGCAGGCGCTTGTAGATCGCCCGTTCCGCGGGCAGGTTGGCAGCCGCACTTGGCAGGGCCAGAAGAAGAACGAGATCAAGGCGTACTACTCGGCCAATCCGGCGAACGCCGTTGCCGCGTCTGCCCCTCCCGCCGCAGCTGCGGCCCCTCCCGCTGCTGCGCCAGCGCCGCCCACGGCGCCGGCTCCGGCTCCGGCCGCGCCGGTCGCTGCGCCAGAGGCCGCGCCTGTTGCGGAAGCAGCGCCCGCTGCTGCTGAGGCAGCCCCCTCAGCGCCGCCTGCTGCGCCGTTCTGATAGCTGTAGGTGAGTCGCCCGCTCCGTCTTCAGGGGCGGGCGGCTAGCCTGCAATTTCTTTTCTAAGGACACAAATGCGTATTCTAATGACAGGTTTTACCGCTCTGCAAATAAACACAGAGCGTAGAACGATCAAGAAGATCGACGTGCCAGCGTCTATTGCCGAAGCACTCGAGTCTCGAGGGCACTCTGTCGACTGGAGAAGAGTGACTCCCGGGGAAGATCTCTCATCATACGACGTCGCCTGGGTAAACCTTGCGCCGCTAAACTCGCTGAACGGTCGCCAGGGCGCGATGGGTGCGCTGTACACGCTCTCCTCTGGTCTGCCCGCCGTTGGATTCTTCGATGACTGGCAATTCGCCGCAGTGTTTAACGCGTCACGAGCGTTGAAGCGACATCCAGAGCTTCTGTATAAGTATCTATTGTCTGGGCCGAGAGGCGATGAGCCGGCGACGTACTACTCGTATGATGACGCGAAGGCAGCACTTGATCGCGTCGCGGCGAAGAACCCTGAGGACGCAGCGAAATGCGGTCTTGGGCGGTACTTCTTCAATGACACTGACGAGAACATCAAGCTTTACGAAAACCAACTTGTCGCTGCTGGAGAGTCTATGCTCGCTGAGCGCTGGGCAGCAGGCCTTGTTCCGGCGTGCCCAATGTACGCGTTTGGTGATAGGCAGCTCGTAAGAAAGCGAATGCCTAAGGAAATGAATGGCATAGAAGCGCTCGACCCGAGCTCGACTATCTATAACATCCTAGCGAGCAGCGAGCCGCTGCCACCGGAGAGCAAGCAGAGATCGTGGGTTCTCGGCGCGCTGATGCCGCACGATACGTGGCTAGAAAAGAAGAAGCCCGAGTGGCCGGTAGAAATCATCGGAAGCAGAAAGCTTATTAAGAAGTTCGGCGGGCAGCGTCTTGACACGGAAGAAGACGTTCTAGCGTTCTACAACAATCACTGGGGGATTCTGTCTCCGCCGTATCCACACGCTGGCAGCGGTTGGTGGAGAAGCAGATTTATGTACGCCGCTCGAGTTAGGTCTATTCTTGTAGTAGATAAAGGCGAAGGCGACCCTATCGGTGACGCGTACAAAATCACAATCAAACAAGTCGAGAGTATGAGCGACGCTGAGCTCGAGGAAACTGCCAGAGCGCAGGCCGAGTCTCTTCGCCCGTACATGCCAAGCTACGATTCTTTTGTAGATCACTGCGAAAGAATTGTTCTTAGGGCGATCAACGAAGACAAAGGTTTGAAGATACACCCAGACGGAAGTAGATGATGAAAAACATCGCGGTGACTGGGATGACAGCATCTCAGTACTCAAGATCGCGCAATTCATCGTCACTAAGCTTTGTCGCCTGTCTAAGCGACGCTGCTACCATGTATGGAGACGACGTCCGTGTTTCGTGGATAAAGCCGTCTGTCTCTCACGCGCAAAGCGACTTTGAAGAATACGATGCGATACTTGTCGGTCTTTCTCCTCTTCTAAGTCTTGCTTCTCACTGCGCGTACGGCGTTCTTAATGTCGTCGGCATGCTAAAGGGCGATCAACGACTGCACTTCTATATTGACGCTCCTGACCCGGCAAAGATACGTCAAAGTCTGAGCGCGATTGTAAAGACGCCAGAGTCGTTGAAAAAGCCGATCTATAAGAATAGAAACGAGTACTCTAAAGTTTCTGGCTCAAGTGAGATTGTAGACAGGCTCGCTGAGTCTGCTGAGTATCTGTATTCAGACAAAAACTACAGAGTGCTGTACCCAGCGTTCTCGTTCACAGACGACGTTCACGTATCAAGAAAGTTGTTCGGGGAGGACTCGCTGAGAATGGTTCCGTTCAACTTCGATGCTCTATACACGAGGCAGGAAGTTGACGCAGTAATTTCAGCGGAGAAAAGCAAGCTATGGCTTGTAGAAAATCACAAGACGCGCTGGTTTGAGAGAATGAAAAATCTTCTTTCATATGACTGGGAACCGGTCAAAATTAAAAGAATGCAGCCGGACACCGTGTCACTAGACAGAATTTGCAGATCCACGGGAACAATCATATGCCCGCAAAACGACTCAATTACGTGGTGGACGTACAGATTAGTGCAATCTTTAGCAGCTCTAGTCCCGGTTTGTACAGAATGGCGAGATACAATCTCTATCGGGCAGTCATGGTCTGCCATACCGCAGGCCGTCGAGTCGATGAGCATAGCGGAGAGATACTCTCTAGCATTAGAACAACTGGAGCAATACTCTCTATCTATTAGAGACGCAGAGACAGAGACATCTAGACTATTTAAGGAGCTTTCACTCTAATGAACATTCTATTTAATCAGTGGCTTGAAAAGACAAAGAAGCTTCAATCAGAAGTCTACGGTGTAGATTACTCCGTGTTTCATAGCGACAGCCCAGAAGATCTTCGAGCGCTTATCGAGTACATCCGCTGGAACATGCTTGCTATTGATGACGAGCTCTCGGAGGTTCGCAAGGCGATTTCTTGGAAGCCTTGGCAGCACGACGAGCCGTACGCTGATCGCCGCGAGATTCTCAAGGAATGCGTAGACGTTCTTCATTTTGTCGCTAACATTCTCTGCGCCGCTGGTGCACTTGATGAAGATCTTGATTCTGAGTACATCGCAAAGATGCAAATCAACGCGAATAGACAGAAGGCCGGGTACAGAGTTCTTGATGACGGCATGAAGTGCAAACTGTGCGCGCGTGCCTTAGACGACTACGACACCTCCTCGTGTAAGGAAGACGGGTGCCCGCAGCGTCATGGAGTCGTCTGAGTTCGCGTGGGTTGATGTTTCAGCCCAGACAATCAAGCAAGGTGACGTACTGCGAGTAAAGCTCGATGCGTACACGACTTCTGCTGGAAAAATGCACAACGGGCGGCTAGTTCGAGTAAGAGAAGTAAAAGACGGAGACGTAAGAGTACACACTATTGACTTAAAGACACCACATATCAACGACGCGAGGCACGCGCCTCATCGTCTTGAACGGAAGGTAAGCGTTTTATGAGAGCAATAGTAAGATTTACAGCCGTCGGTAGTGACATCGAAGAGCTGCTATCAAAACTTAGAGAAGAATGGGCGTCGCTGTCAAATGGAAAAGACTTCCCAAGAGACAGCTCGATTGACATAGACAAGTTAGAAGAAACTGACGAAAAATACAGGGCCGTGTGCACCGCTCGAGTTAATATAGAAACCTGAGGAAAATGACAAAAAAGATTGAAACCACGAGCGAGTCTCCAAGAGAGAAGATGCTTTCGGAGGCAGCAAAAATTATCTCTGGAGAGCGTGATCTTCAGTACGGCGGACCGGAAGACAATTTCCAAAGAATCGCGTCGCTATGGTCAGTCATTTTTGACAGAGACTTCAGCAAAGAAGATGTCGCAATGGCAATGATCGCAGTAAAACTCGCGCGATTTTCTTCCAACTACGGATTTCAACCAGACACCTGGACGGACATCGCGGGGTACGCGGCGTGCGGTTACGAGGTCGGGTTGATCGACTCAGGAGAGTGACATGAGCACGAAAAAGTTTATCGACTGCAACGGCCTCGCTGGCTTCATGAGCCTTGGCTTTGTAAACTCCGGAATGGAGATGCTGGCAAGGACTGGGACGTTGAACTTCGGTAATCCAGTTGCAGAAGTGAATAGACATCATCTCGGCAACTCGTGGAACTCGTCATTCTCCGATGATCCGAGCGACTGGCCTGATATGGAAGCAGACATTGTTCTCGGCTGCCCGCCGTGCTCTGGATGGTCTCTATGGTCTGGCCCGGCAAACCGCGGGCCTGATGCTAAGGCTCACGAGCATACTCGCGCGTTCATGAGATACGCAGCTCGCATCAAGCCGAAGATGATTGTCTTTGAATGTGTGCAGCAAGCGTACACTCAAGGACGACCAATGATGAATCAGTATCGTCAAATGGTAGAGGATCTCTCAGGCAAGCAGTACGATCTCTATCACGTCAAGCACAACAATCTCCAGGTCGGCGGATTCTCATATCGCATGCGGTACTTCTGGGTTGCTGTTGAAAAAGGCATGCCGTTTGGCGCTCACGCTGAGACGCCTAGCGAGATGCCTAGAATGATAGACGTAATTGGTGACCTCGAGCACTGCGAGATCACGTGGGACCGACAGGCGTACTCCAACGACGGGTCGAAGTACGTTGCCGATCTCAGAAACCAAGACGGTACTGTTGACGGTCACATGAACAAGACAAATCTCGAGTCGCAGAGAATTCAAGAAATCTTTGACATCATCGGCAACGATGGTTGGAAGCCGATGAAGCAGATGAACGAGGCTCTTAAGCTCGCCGTCGAGATGAACGGAGGGTACTTTCCACAGAGCTGGAGCAACAAAGAAGACAAGATTCGCGCCAATGACTTCTACATGGGGTTCTCACTCCCAGCAAGATGGGACGCTGAATCTTTCTGCCACGTGCTCACCGGTAGCGCGCTCGATCACGTCGTGCACCCAACGCAGCCGAGAAGAATCACTCACAGGGAGGCGGCAAGAATTCAAGGCCTTCCCGATGATTGGGAAATCGTCGCCGCGAAGGACTACACCCCGCAGAGCGCGACTTGGGGCAAGGCAGTGGCGGTGCAGGCGGCTAACTGGATCGGAGAGGCCTGCTCAGCGGCCTTAGACGGCCAGCCAAACGGTCCACAGGGTGAATTGATTGGTGATCGCGAATACCTTCTCGACACTGACAAGGGCTTTAGTAGAAACTTCGTCAAGAAGAACTTCTACCAGCGAGAAGACTAAGTCGTTCTAAAGAAAGCGCCATTTGATATAGTGGCGGCAGACAGTAGCTGTCAACTAATACGGAGCGACGCATGCAATCATTTCTAGTCTCGACTGACTCGTTTGAGACAACAGCAAAAGTACTAGACAACAAGCGCCTGCATAAGCAGACTCTTGAGGCATGGCAGTGCTTGCTAACAATCTCTGGCCTAGACCCAGAGGGCAACGACCGAAACCCTAAGGGCTGGGTGAATCACCCAGTTGTAAAAATGTGGCGCGGCTACGAGACAGTGTTTGTCTCATACATCTCGGCTACGTACTTCGAGTGGCGATCGCGCGGGTACAAATCAACTCTTCTTGAGAAAACGTACAGAACGTACGATCTAGCAGTCTCACTAGGCCGTGTCTCTTCCGAGTATCGACTCCCACCATGGATGCAAGACTCTACGTACTTTAGCAGCCTATGTTCTACTCATCGGACCGCACTCCTGTGCAAGAACTACGAGTGGTACCATCAGTTCGGCTGGCCAGAGGACTCGGGGACTGCACCAGAGACGTACGAGTACTTGTGGCCTCATCAAGACGGCTACGTCATCGCCGGCTAATCGGCTGAGATGGCCCTAGAGTTCCGCACAATAAACTCTACGATATTGCTCCGATAAGCAATGGTCATAGTATAGAATTATTCGGTATGAATGATTCACGCCCGGGCGAGACTCTATGGTCTGAGTGGTTAGGTGAAGACTACTCTTTATTCTCGAGCGGCGGAATTGTCTACTACACTATCGAGCACGTGGACATCGAGAATGAAGTTGTAAAGCGCGCTTTGGCATCGTCTCTTCAAAGAGATGGAGTAGCTCTCTCCTTAGGTGAAGGCTACAAATTTGTCGAGTCAGGTGTGCCGACACATGGATACGTCGGATACACAGACGGAGACGACGAGCCAACAGTTTGCGATTCCGACGGAGAGACATACTACGGTGACGAAATCGACGAGGTGCTAGAAGCTACCTGGGTCGAAATCGATGCCTAGCGGTCTAAGTAGATTCGACTGGCAAGACAACGCAGAGTGTAAGAAGCCAGAGAATAAGCATCTTGCCCCCAACTTCTTTTCTGCCGAGCTCAGGGACAGATACGACGCTAAGAATCTTTGCTACTCGTGTCCCGTAAGAAAAGACTGCCTCAAGTACGCTCTTGAAGAAAAAGAACTTTGGGGCGTGTGGGGTGGCAAGGACGAGTCTGAAATACGAAGAGCGTTGTCAGTTTCTCACGAGGGCAAGGAAATACGACGAACAAGATTCCCGAATTGCCCATATTGCGGAGCCCGTCCGGTCAAGCTTCAAGTTCTTGTGCGCCCATCACCTGAAGGCGGACGTTGGCCGACAATGCGATTAGTAAATTGCACAGAGTGCGACTTCACCTGGAGAAGTAGAACAAGCGCAAACGCTGTAAGCGCATATCATTCAGCGCGAGAGAAGTCTAAAAAGAAGGCCGAGTCTTCAAAAAAGAGAAAGCCTAAGAAGACGTAAGTCAGTCGTGGCTGTGATCTCTTGCCGCAGCAAGAGACTGAGAAAGCGACGACACAGTCGCTTCTAGCATCGCAATCTTCTGCGCCTGCTGCGCGATCTGCGCGGTGAGACTGTTAATCACCTGCTGGACATCAAGTTGCATGTCTGGGTTTTCCATTACGTGTACCTCTGTCTTTTTACGAAGTCAATCAGCTCTTGATCGACCGCTACGTGATTCGGGGATAATTTTATACCGAGATCGCTAGGAAAGTTTAGACCAACGTTAGTTTGAGCCGGAACCGCTAAGATTCTTCCCGCGGTCTCGCAAATAAAGCACGACTCGTCATCTACCCAACTTACACCGCAGTCTGAGCAACAGTAAAGTGTAGAGTTCTTGTCTAGTGCTGAGAAGACAATGTCAGACGCGAAGTCTTCTACCTTCATGCGCGATATTCTAACTACCGAGCTTCCTTAGCACTGAACGAAGCGGCAGTATTGGCAAAGAACTGATTCATAGTGTTCGCGCTTCCGCCAAGAACAGTGGCAGTGTTGTTGATGAATCGGTACATCACAGAAGTGCCAGATGACGCGCCGTGAGTGTCGACAACTCTAACAAAAATTGGCGCGTACTGTTGCTGAAGAGTTCCGCCAGAGTTTTCTTCAGTAGCGCCAACTTGAACGCTCTGAACGTCTGTCCATGAGCTTCCGCCGTTAGTGCTTCTTTGTAGAAGCAAATACGGCTCTTCGTCTGTCGCAGTCACAGACTGAAAGACTCCACCCAGTTCTACAACGTTCTTCGTAAATCCACTAGTTACGGTCACTGTCACAGACGCAGCGGATCCGTTAGCATCCTGTATTGGCGAACCGTCCGTGATAGAAGCGTTTGCGTTAGACCCAGCGGCAGTGAGGTTGACGTCTGCCGTGTCTCCTTCGTATGTTGATAACGGGCTCGGTGAAAAGTTTGATCCGTCATAAACTAAGAAGTCTCCGGCTGCCGGTGGGGAAAATCCCATTGACACATCTGAAAGAGTGTCAAGATCGATTGGCCTGTTGATCCAATCTGCTCCGTCAAAGTACAGATGATCTCCAGATGTAGGAGTGACTACTGTAAAGTCAGTGTCGCTAAGATCACCTAACGCGTGATTGGCGATGCTACTGACAGTCCCAGTGAATGTCGCATCGGTGCCGTCAGTGCCATTGTCGAGAATCTTAGACGTTCCGTTTCCAGCATAGATGTCGCCAGTGACACTGCCTGTAACGTCACCAGTGACATTTCCAGAGAGACTGGCAGTAACACTATTGAACGTGACGTTGTCCGTGGTCCCGACGGCTTGGCCAATAGCGATTGACGGTATCGACCCTTCTCCAATTGTCCCGCTTAGAATTACACCGGTGCCAGCAGTCAATGACTCGACATAGTCGCCTGTGGTGTCAGTGCCGAGCGCAACTGCGCCGCTTTGCACAGTTGTTGAAACAGTTATCGTTCCATTAGCAAGATCAGTAAGCGTCGCGCTTGCTGAACCTGCCACGTCTCCAGTGAGGGTTACGGTGATCTCAGGGTCCGGCTTGTTGAGAACATTTGACCAGTCGACCTGCGCGTCGATCTCTCCGATTGTACCTGAGAACACCTCAGAGCTATTCGTCGCGTCTGGGACGAACGTGAATTTGCCGGTGGAATCGTCAAAGCCAAAGAAGCCGACTTTTGCTGCTGCACCATTATGCCAGCGGAACTCGACACCGCGATCTTTGTTGTCGTCAGACGCTGGAGCAGTGTCTCCACCAAGAGTGAAGATCGGATCATCAACAGTAACAGTCGTCGAGTTTGTTGTCGTTGTTGTGCCGTTGACGGTTAAGTTCCCTGTCACCGTAAGGTTACCGCCAATTGATCCGGCGCCGCTCACAGTCAACGAAGTGAGCGTCCCGACGGACGTAAGACTTGAGCCAAGAACGGTTGAGGCAAGAGAATACGACGGCGAAGAGTACGTAAATCTCTCGTCAATTGCTTGAATAGCAGTATTTAACGTAGAACCCCAGCCGGTGTCTCCGTTTTCTGGGAGCGGCGTCGCTCCATCAATTAAATATGTAGCCATGTCGTCTCCGTTCTCAGACCTTATTCATAATATCTTAGACAAACGCGCCTTTGCGTAGTTGAAATGCTAGTTGACGTGAAACCATCGCCGCGAGTTCTGCTTCATCCATGCCAGCAGACGGGTATACGTTCAGCGTAATTCCGCCGCCAGAGAGCTGCTGAATGATTGCGCGATCTCGAGTCGACAAACCCTGCTCGTCGAGCGGCTCAACGCGCTCTCTACGACCACCTTCACCGATCACAGCGAGCATTCCGCCGGACACCGCTGGGACAATTCCACCCTCAGCAAGGCCGCCGGCAAACGCTCGCATGTTCGCAGCAAGAGCCGCGCGATCTCGTCCCGCCGATATCTGCACGGCTTGGAACAACGATGTGTTGTCGCCGACCGTTGTTGCGTTCTCGAACGTCGGGATTTTGGGGACCGAGATGCTTCTTCCGCCAATAACGGGAATCCAGTCCGGGGCAGTCCAACTTAGCTTACCAGCAGTATTATTCCAAATGTTTGCAACGAAGTTAAATGCCGTTTTGAACGCTCCAGTAATTGCCCCAGCAACTCCAGAAATAAAGCTACCAACCTTTTGGAAGCCGAGACCGATTCCGTTAAGAACGCCTTCTACGACGTCAGAAACCACACTAAACGCGGTGCTAAAGATATTTCCGATCCCAGAGATAACGCCTGTGATAAAGCCCCACGCCTTTGAGAACGCTGTCTTGATCCCTTCCCAAACTCCTCCGATAAAGTCTCCGATACCAGAGAAGATCGCGCGAATGTCGACACCGAAGATGTCTTCTACCCAGTCGAGAATCTTACCGAAGATCTCCTTAAGAAAGTCCCACGCGAACTGAATCGCAGTCGAGATCGCGCCCTTGATCTTTTCCCACGCTTTTCCGAAGTGTTCGCTGACGCCGTCCATGTCGCCTTTGAACAGCGCAAAGATTCCTTGCACGAACTCCCAGACGCCCTGGAACACTTGAATGATTGACGAAACTATCCCGATGAAGTAAGAGATCGCTATAGCGGCAACGTCAATTGCCTCAACAAGAAGAAATTGAATCAACGGGATAATGTACGTCCCCATGAAGTCGCCAACCTGGCCCATCCAATAGTTGAGCGACTCCCAGGCTCCGTTCATACCGCCAAACGGCTCGAGCGCTGCATCGATAGCTTCTTTAATGGTGTAAAAGGCGTTAGTTAGTGCTACGAACACTCCGGAGACAAGATCCATTACGGCAGTTCTAAACGTCTCGCTGTTCTGCCACATCAAAACCAACGCGCCGATGACAGCGCCGATAGCTGCTACCGCTCCGCCGCCAGAGAGAAGAACTCTAAATAGCGAGGTCCCTTTGGCTGCTAACAGCTCGCTAAGCGCATGGATGCCGCCACGAAACTTCTTCACTACATCGAACGCTTTAATGAAGTATCCAGCGAACACCTTGCCAAAGAACCCACTGACCTTTAGCATGAGTTGTACGCCTTTTGCAGCACCCAAGAACGCGGCTGTCATGAGGAATATCTCACGCACTGTTTCATTTGCAAGAGCCTTGTTTAGATACTCAAGGCCTGTTGTAAGAACACCAAAGAAGTTCTCAATTGACTCGGACTCGGTGAAGTACGCTAGTGTTTCACCAAGCGTTAACATGAACTCTGCAACGGCAGGTCCGGTGCTTGTTAGCGTATCAAATGCCCCCTCGAGCATCTGCAACCCGCCGCCCTGATTGAGGGTGTCAAAGAATCCCTTGATTCCCGGGTTGTTGCCGAGACGAATAAATACTCCTGTAAGTCCAGCAAGAAATCGCGATATTGACGCAAAGTTTTCTGCGATTTCAATGAAGAACGTCTCCAGTCGGCCGTCCTCGAGTGCCTCTTCAGTGAACGTTGCCCAGCGCTCTGTTGCCTCCTGGAACAGATCTAAAAGATTCTGACCGCCGCTACCCGGACCGGCTGCAGCCGCTCCGAGATTCATAAGAGCATCACCGATGTTACTAAAGATCTCACCGAGCTGCGCAGCTACGTCGCCGGCTCTGTTGAAGTACTCCGTGAGCTCACTTACTTCGCCCTCAGCGGCCGAGTTCATGTCCTCGAGAGATGTCTTCCATCTCTCGGTAACTGTGACGATCCAGTCAACGAACCGCTGAATCAGTGGCCCAGCAGCGTCAAGAAGCGAGAGAAGCACATCGTAGAGATTACCAAACGCCTCACCAAGACCTTCGATGACGTAGACGTTCGTGTCGCCAATTCTCTCCAGCTCTTCGAGATTGCGCGCCTCAGTAACTACATCAGCGATGTGAACGGCGACTCGGCCAAGAGCACCGCCTGTCTTCTCAAGTATTCTCTCAAGAACTGGGAAAAGATCGTCAACCAGTTTCTGAATCGCTTGCTCGAGAGGTCCAAACAGTTCTCGGCCCGCGGCGTGCTTGAGCTTTAGCATGTCGCCCTCGAGCCCGACAATGAACTCCGCGAATCTTCTAGCCTCGTCGCTAAGCTTGTCGAGAGCAGACGTTGTCGAGGCCGCCGCGTCTTCAGTCCCTTTACGCGCTTTCTCGAGCTCCTTCTCCGCCTCGAGCTGCGCGCGGATCGCGTCACGCTCTGCTCTTGCCTTGTCGTCAATGGCTTCCTGAACTCTCTCAGTAGCGGCGACAACCTCGTCAGAACCTTCAACACCCTTGCGGTTTGCCTCTTCTGTCTCAGCAGCAAGATCGGAGTTGCGATCTTTCGCGCGGCGAAGATTTAGATCTGCTTCAGCGTACGCAAGTTCAGCCTCGCGACGAGCTCTTGAGTTTGGTGGCAGATCCTGCACCCTAGCGAGTGTCTCACGCGCTTTCTCAAGCTCGATTGCAGCACGGCGCTCTGAGATTGCAGCGTCTTCTGCGTCAAAGTTTAGTTGCTGAAGACTTTCGGCAGCTTCTTTTCTCGCCTCGGTGAGATCTCGCTCGGCTCTCTCTAGATTCTTGTCAGCGCGAGCAAGAGACTCTCTGTTTGACTCAAGAACACGAAGAAGCCTGTTCTCGGCTTGCTCGATTCTTTCGGCATTGTCTTTTGCAGCCTTACTTGGCTTCTTGAGCTCTTTGATCGCGTCGCCCATGCCGCTAAACGCCAGTTTAGCTGCCAGTGCACCCTGGCCTATTGCAGCGAATATTCCAGGAAGAACGATAAGAGCCGGAGCGGCCGCAAGAGCCGCGGAGGTGACTGCGAATAGTCCAGTGACAAGCGCTGAAATGCTGCTGATGACACCAGCGATAGCGGGCCCTAGAGCATACCCGGTGGTGACCATCTTAAAGAACGCGTCATTTGCTTGTAGAGCAGCTTGTCTGAACTTTGCAAACGCTCCACTCGTTCTGTTAAGATTTTTTCTTACTCCAGCCGAGAACTGGTTACCGGCACGATTTCCAATTCTACCAAAGTCCTTCGCGGAATCGTTAAGAGCGTCTTTGATCTGATTTTGGAAGCCAATTGTGATCGCATTTACGGTAATAAACGCAGAACCGACTACAGCCACGTGTCATCACCTCCTTCCATACGTGTCATGCAACATAACTATTCTAGCCCACTTGAGACTACCCTAGAGGCTCGTCTAGTGCCGCGCCGAATGGCAGTCTCGAGTTCTCATTGACACGGGTTGGCGGAATGTACGGCTTAGTCTCTCTCGAGCGCTGGAACGGATCTATTGGCGTGGGAATATCCTCTACCTCGAGATCCTCATCTAACGGCCCGCCGATTCCAGGAGATGCGGCAGTGCGCTTTGTAGTAGGCGCAGCGTATCTGTACTCTCTGTGGTATAACTGACTGTAGAGCATAGACCTAGACTTGTCTCGCGCTTCTGCCTGCTCTCCAGTCGTGATGTGAATGAAATCTTCCTCGAAGAAGAAGTGCAACACATCGAGCATATCGCTCATTGGGAGCTGCTTAAGATCTACGCCTAGAGTTATTGCTTTGCCGTTGACGTACGGCCAGAGATCTAACGCCCAGTGGGTTAAGCTTCTGGCCGCGACGTAGGGCGCTCAGAGTACGTCTCCATCAGCCATGTGACAATCTCCATAATCTGATCAATCTGAATCAGCTTATCTGGGTCCTTGCACATTTCATCAAAACGCTTGTACTCTTCTTCACCAGAAAGAACTGCCTTAAAAAAGTCGTCAATAACAGCAGCGTTTGCCGCAGGGTTGCTGTCGTCGCCGGTTCTAGAAGCAAGATCAATCATAACCTTGCCAGGAATACCGCGACGGCAGTTGAATGTTTCTCCATAGAGAGAAAACTGAACTTCTTCAGCATCTTCTTCAATAGTAGGTGAACCAAAGTCTTTAAACTTCGCCATTGTCATCTCCGTGTATGTGTCAGCACTTCATTCCTGTGCATGTCATTAATATTTTATCTTGTAGAGACGTTGAAGGTGCTCTACGTGATAGCTAGATACAGATTGTTTGATAGATACCTGTTTGCACGAGTACCTGGGTGATCTACGCGCTCAGTATGCACAATTGCGCCACCGCGACCGCGGAATCGCAATGTCTTACCGGGACTAGGAAGAATAACGTGCGGTCGTGTGCCCTCGTGATGCATATACGCGTAATTGAGATCAGATCCTACGAGCATCTGTTGCCCATACGCAGTTCTGTTGTGCTCTAGGTGAATTGACGCCTTAAGTGCTCCGGTCTTTACCCCCACCTGCGCTTGCGCGGCCACCTTAACCTTAAGAGCGCGACGCTCCAGATCTCGCCCTACAGCACCGCCGCGCGACTTTAAAAGCACGTCAAGTGCAGGGTAGTTCCAAACTATTGTAGTAGTCATTACGGGATAGCCAGAGTTAGCTGCATTGTAGTAAGTTGAAAGCCGCCCTGAGGTGGTGGAGTATCTACAGTTCCAATTACTCCAAGGCCGAAACCAGTTTCGTCCCACTGATCAAACAAGTCAATTGCCTGTAGTAGAACCCAGGCGTCAACTGCTGTGATCTTAGAGGCGTCTTGAATGTTTGCTGCTGTCGGCGGACGACCGTTCACTGAAACTATCGGTATTTCTCGTGCAACCGTGACAAGAACAACAGCAGTTCTAGGGACGTTGCACCTCTGCGGTGTAGACGCTTGATCCCCAGGCGGCCCAAGATACGCTTGAAGAAGTGTAACTGTCAACTGCTCGCAATCAATTGCTGTCTGGCCAACAGTGTAGTACCTTCTAGACGGTATCGGGACATTGTACGACTCAAACGTAGACACAGTTCTAGTAAGAACTCCATCAAGAAGAGTGACAATGTTTAGAGCGTCGCTAGACACACCAGAAATATCAACTATCGACATATCACGAGCCAATCGTGTACGTAGAAACGACGTTAGACGCAAGAGCGATTCTTAGATTTCCAGAAGTAACGTACACTGTTTCTTCTGCACCGCCACTTGTTCTTGTTGCGTATAGGTCCCACGAGCCGCTGTCAATCATTCCCAGCACTGATAGAGCGTCCTCGTACGTAACAGTTACAGTAAGCCTGTCGTCAGTTACCGACTCAGCAGTTCCAGCTACAGCAGTTTCCGCGACGTCTGATGCGACCCTGTCGTACGTAAATGTTGTAGACGTCGGGACGGTCTCAATGGTGTACGTGCCATCGAACGTTGAATCGATGCCTGAAACTACAACCTCAGTACCGACATAGAATCCGTGGTTCGACGATGTAGTTAGCGTAACAAGATTAGAAGAAAGCTCGGCAGTTGACACAGACACTGTTGTCGGCGTTGGGTCAGTAATAGTGGCTGCCCCTTCGAGCTCTAGCGACTCGGTCTCGGCGTAGCTTCTGATGTACACTTTAGTCGACCACCCGCCTGCGGCTAAGAACAGAGCGTTTAGCGAAGAAAGAGAGACGTCTGTGCTGCCTGAGCCGCTGCTTGCTGAGACGTCAATATCTGCAATGCCGCTCGGGTACTTCAATGGCTTGGGCGCATTGCGCCTAGCTCTTGGAACATCTGGCGTAAACACTCTTGCGCGGGCCCTGGCTCGATCCGGGTTAGACGCTCTTAAGAACAGGTCAACGGCGTATATGCCAGTTTTAAGTTCGTCGATAAAGTCTTGATTGTCAAGAATAGTGTAGGAAACACCCTGTCTTGATATAGAAGTTACACGCTCTGGAAGATCGCACGGGTCGCCAGCCCACAGTTTTGCGAACTCCATCGCAAGTGTTCTTGCGGCCATCTTACCAATGGTTGGCGGTTCTACTCCGTAGGAGTAAGTGACTTCAATGTTGCAAGGTGTCCACGCAACACCGTCTCGTGCTTGAAGTGTTGAGTGATCGACTAGATAGTATTTGTCTGGGCTGATTATAGTGCCCACTCTGTTTCTTACTGTGTGAATCTTAGTCACAGGCCGACCGCGAAGACGAATACGTGAAGACGGTGTAGTACCGTCTGAGGTCATGTCTTCATAAAAGTCAATGTCGTCTGAGTAGTAATTGTACATGTCGCCTTCGATAAGAGCAGCCTCAATGTTTCTGTAGCTTGGCCCAAATCTAAACGACCGACCCGCGCAAATGTAGCGCTCAGTTACCGTAGTCGTCCCGCTATACTTTCTTCCAGACAACGCCCAGAGAAGATTAGAAGCCGATTTCGCCGCTTCGTATGAAAACTCAGTCTCAGCGTAGTCGCCAAGTTCTTCTGGCGTAACCCATAAATTTGGCATCGTTCTCTACCTCTTTTGCAGCAAATGCAGACGGCGCGTCCTATGTATTCTATACACAGAACGCGCCGCCTACCAGGTAGTTTAGACTCAGGCTACTGGGTCCTCTGTTGAAGCAATGATGAAGTCGATGTCCTCATCGGCGTTGTAGTCCGTGGCTCCAGGTACGTTGTACTCAGTGGTTGAACCCTGAGAAGTAAAGTCACTGACCGCGCGGCTGTTCTTCGCGACGTCGGCTGTGCCACTGTCAGCAGTAGACGCGATATCGGACGCAGTCTTAGCGTACGTAAACGTTGTTGTCGATGGGACATCGACGATTGTAAACGTGCCGTTAAGATCTGTGTTCGTGAGACCAGCAACAACAACTGTGTCGCCAGCGGCAAAGTTATGAGCCGCCGCTGTAGTGATTGTCGCGACGTTCGACGTGAGCTCGACATTATTGACTGTCGCGCTGAGATCGCCGTGCCATGTGTAGAAGCCCTTGCGGCCAGTCGGCGCCCAGTCTGAACGAGCGTAGGCGTACGGACGCTCTGTCGCAGTTGCGAACTCCCAGCGGTCGTCGAGGCCGTCGCCGAACGCTGAGTTACCGAGACCATAGCCCTCAAACGTTGTCGCGATCATGCCGTTTTCGATGACGCGATCGCCAGAGAGGCGAAGTCGACAGTATGGGAACACCCAATGGAAGTACGGGTTGGTCGCAGCGCGCTTGCCGTCGGCAACCGCGAATGACCAACACTCGATCGCAACACCGAGACCGGAGGGATCGTCACCAACACCAGGAGACGCCCAGCCGATGCTCTTACGGTCGGGGCTAACAAACGTGCCGTAGTTCTTGCGAAGAAGAAGGCCGCTTGACATGAGCTGAGTCAGCTCTGGGTCTGGCTCACAGATCGCTAGCTCCATGGTGACTCTCTTCAGAGTGTCTGGGGCCTGATATGAAACGCAGATGGTGCCGTCAGCGGACTTTTCAGTGATCTCATCGCCAGCCTCGTACTCAGGCGTAAACGACAAGCGCATAAACGCTGACGTGGTGTAGCTATCACCATCGTTGTTTAGAAGGTTACCGGCGGCATCAAGACGCGTCACGCGAATTGACACACCCTGGATGCTCGCGGCGTAGTCTTGGGTCGCCATTTCTGTTTATCTCCTTCAGTGAGGCGGTGTTCTAGTTCCTATTTTAGACGGTCAAATCGACCTTGACTGTGTAGTGTATCGCTGGATCGAAGTAGACCGCTGCTGGGCGCAGGGCCTTGATTAGCATGTCATTTTGGTTTCCAGACACGTTATATCCCTGAGCTAATGTCTCATTGACAACTTCTGGCTTACCAAGATGAACGTCTACACAGCCAGTGGCGAAAATCCACTTCGTAGTTGTTGATCCGACCATTTGTGCAAGCCCTGATGCAGACGTAGAGGTTACGTTCGCCGCTGTCTTAGCGTAAGTGAACGTGGTAGACGTGGGGGTACCGGTCACGGTGAACGTCCCATTGAATGTTGAATCAACACCAGAAACACTTACAGTGTCGCCGGTAGTCAAATTGTGGGTAGCAGATGTTGTCAATGTGGCAACGTTGCTAGTAAGAGCTTTGTTAGTGACTGCCACAAATGGACCGTCACCAGTGTAGCCAGAGCCAACAATCACTGGAGTTCCGTTAACTGTCTCCAAGTGCTCTCGACCGTCGGAGTTCTTAACTCTAATAAGCGGCCCGTCGGACACTGCCTGAATTGCAACATCTCTAGATACGTGAATCACTCCCTGCTCCCCAGCAGGCGATCCTGCCATGGCGCCCTCAAGAATAGCAATCGCGCGCCAGGCTGAGACTGGTGTCGAAGCCGATGACCCAGCAGCAAGAGTGTACTCGCCGGCTTCTGTCAGATATTGACTAGTAGTCGAATCACTTCTTACTACGTAGCCATTCCATAGCTCTCGCTCAACAGCTTTCTGTGTAGCTGCCTCGAGCTGCTTGACAACTAACGCCATTCGATCTTCACCAGTAAGACCAAATGTAGATCTTGAGTCTTCTACTTCGATGAAGAATGGCTTGACTTCAACATACTGCGCCAGCCCAGTGCCGTTGAAAATCTCGTGCGCTGACGTGCCGGTGTCCTCGAGAAGGCGAACGGTCGGCTCAGAATCGTATTCGAAAGAGAATCCACGAATCCAGCGCTCGTCGTACGCCCTTGCGGTGTGAGACATCACACGGGCGACGCTGAGAATACCAAAGACAGATGGCTTTAACTCCGATGCAGGGTATACACCGCGAAATGCCATTTTATTCTCCTTTGGTCCTCAACGCCGCCCGTGGATGTACTACTTATTTCTTGTGACTATTACTGGGATCAGTACTCGATCGCAGCAGCCGCGGCGCCGCCAGTCGTGTCACGGAGGGCCGCAGCCACACCGTTGACCGAGATGGTGGATGTCACGACGAGCGACTCAATACCAACCTTAGCAACACCCTCGAAGGTCTCAACGAACATCTTGTAGTCGTTGGTGCCAACCAGTGTAGAGTCACGGATGATTCCGAGGTCCAGCGTGCCGCCGTCGAGGAACAGGAACGTTCCCTCGGCGAACAAGTACCAGGTGAAGGTGTCGCCGAACTCGTTCAGCGCGCCTGCGCTCTGGGCGCCAGCAACGTTGAGGTCATGTGAGTACGTGACGTTGACGTTGCGAGCCGCGAGGTAGCCGTCGATCTCACCGGCAGCCGCCATGGTGTCGTCACCAGGCATCGCAAGTGTGAGGTCGGCAACCATAGCGTCCTTGATCCAGTGAGGAGCAACGACGCGGAGCTGCGCGCTTGAGTCGAGACGGTGACGGCTGCGGTATAGAGCCGCGGCGCGACCGACCTGAACTAGGAAGTCACGAGCCACGCCGATGAGGCTGGTGGACGTGACCGCTGTTGAACCGCTGGTGAGCTTACCGAGCAGGTACTGCTCAGCCTCACGGGCGTGCTGAATCAGAGCGAGCTCGTTGTGACGAGCGACGAGCTCTGGGTACGCACGTGTCATGAGATTGCCGAACTGGAGCTGCAGGGTCACAGCGTCGGTAGCGACGGTGGTCTCTGTAGCCGCAGTGACGGTGAGGCTGTCCTTAGTGGAGGAAGCCGCGATGTCATCAGCGTTTGTCCAGACACCGACAGCGTTCGCGTGATCAGCGAGCACCGGCGGGACGATGTAGCGAATGCCGCCACGATCGGCCTGGAAACGAGGCAGCGAGTCACGGACCGGACGATCGCCAACACCGAATCCGAAGATGTCGTACTTGACCTCGAACGGGGTGCTGTGACCACCAGAAGCGACGAGAGCCTCTGGGCCGGACACTTCCTTGATCTTCGTGATGTTGCTGTCAACGTCCTGACCGAGCACGCGGGACTCCGGGTACTTGGTTGTGAATGAAGCAACGATGTGCTGCTCGCCGTCGCCACCCTTAACACGGCGAAGACCGTGCAGACGGGAGACGAACGCCTCAGCGACCTCGTTGACGTTGCTAAGTGTCGCGCCGGCCGTGTAGCCAGGGATGTCAGCGCCAGCGGTGATCACCACTGGAGCCGCAGCCTCGGTCTGTACGGGACGACGGTCTTCTGGAGCCTGGACTTCTACATCCATGCCCTCATCTGCGGCGGCAGTCATTGGTGCCTCCTGACCTTCCTGCTCTTCCTGAGCGATTTCAATGTTTTCTGATTGGAGTTCAGCAGCTGTCTCGGTCTCCTCAACAGCAACTTCTTCAGTCTGGAGTTCAGCAGCTGTCTCGGTCTCCTCAACAGCAACTTCTTCAGTCTGGAGTTCAGCCTCGGGCGCCTCTTCAGCAACCTCTTCCTCAACGGCAAGCTCGGCCTCTGGCTCAACCTCAGCGGCAGCTTCGTCAGGGGCCGCAGCCTCTTCCTCAGCGTCTTCCTCTGGGTCGCCAGCGGCAACTACCGCCTCGTCAGAAGCAGCCTCTTCGGCAGCCTCGGCAACTTGTTCATCTTGTGTGGTCGAAAGCTCAGCCTCTACCTCAGTGTCAGTTGAAGCGACAGACATTGACTTCTCCTCTTCTTTCTCTTCCTCGGGCATGTCTGGAGTTTCCTCCATGTCCGATTCTGGAGCTTCAGCGGTGTCATCCATGTCACCCTCTCCATCCTTCATGCCCTTGACACGGTATGCGGCCTCGGCGGCGCGTGCAGCGAGCTCTTCAGCAAGTGCAGTGCGACGCTTCGACTCATCGCGAACGGTGTCAAGCATGTCGGCGAGAGTTGTCATCTTCTCTACTGACTCTGGAGTAGGATCTTCACCCTCGACCGCTTCAAACTCGCCTACAATTGCATCCTGAAGCTCGATTACTTGATCATCGGTCAGTTCAGCAATCGTGTCGAGCATTTGCTTGATACGGTCCACTGTCCCTCCTCCGGGCCAGTCACGGCAACATCACTATAATGTTGCCTCGGGTTTCTGTCCAAGGGAGGGACTCAAGCCATGGAAGGCAGAGGCACTCTCCTAGAAAACATTGTAACATATAACTAGGTTAGTAGGCGCAGAAGAGTGCTCATTTCAGAAGAAACTTCCCCCTGAGAAAAGACGTCACTTCCAGACATATATCCTTTAAGTTTCTTTGTTGGCTCTTCTGCATCTTCGGCGCCGATCTTCTCTTCTACTCTGCTGATCATGTCTTTGACAAGATCTCGCAGTACTGGCGGAAGATCACTGAACTTAACTTTCTCGACTTCCTCGCCGAACGGCAGCGGAAGATTCGCCATGACTTCTCCTAGAAGTCTAGCCGATTCCCTAACGTTTTCAAGGGATGTGGCGTTTAATGCGCCTTCATCAAGTCTCGTTAGTAGCGTTTGCAGTTTCGCGGCGCTTGCCGCGGCAGCAGCGTAGTTTCCAGCACTATCGAGGTTCTCAAGCTCCTCAACACGTTCTACAGCGCGTTGAAGACCTGACGTACCGAGGTTCTCTTTGATCCTAGCGAGAACAACACGAAACTTACCCTTTGCGTCTCGTGGTTGATCGACTCCCGAGGTATAGATAGTGTTTTCGCGGTCATATTTTGCCGCAGCAGAAACTGCTTTTACACCCGTCATTCTGAGGTCTTACCTTTCACTACACCGTCGGGAATTAGGGCAAATCTGCAATATCCCATGGGTTCGACTTCCGCTGAGATGATTTTGCACTCAGTGCCTCCCGCGTAGAGAATACAGTTTTGGCAGGTGACGCCAATTTCAGCATTCTCATTTTCAGCCGCAGTTTCGTATCCAGCCCAGACACCGGTATCATCTTCGTTGAACTTGCCGTACTTCTGAGTTATCGCAATTAGCGCGTCAGCAAGCTCTTGCTCTTCTGCAATGATTTTGCCAACGGCAATCACTGCATCGGCGGCGCTTTTGGGTCAGCATCACCACTCTCAACGGCAGCACGAATCGTAAGGCTCTGCACTCTTGCCTTGATGCCATCAACAACGTCGTCGTCTACGAGACCTGCGTTCTTCCACTTCTCTGGGATAAGGTCAGCTCGCTTGAGAGAACGCGCGCGCTTCATAATGTGACGGCGCACCGCGGCTCGCTTGCTCGGCTTTGAGCGTCCGTACGCTTGAATCGCGTCCTTGAGCTCCTCGATATTTCTGATCGGGTACGAACCGTCCGGAAGAGCCTTACCCTCTTTAGCAAGCTTTTCGCGCGTCTTGGTCGAGATGTATCCGAGCTCATCGTACGCGAACGTGCTACGCACCCTGTTAGAAAGCTCTTCGGCCTTAGACTTAGTATCTTCACTAACTACCGAGAGTTTTTCAAGAGCGTCAAGTCTCTTCTTCATGTCCTGAAGAGGGTCGCTCTTCATTCTCGCCAGTGTAGACGCACCGGCAGCAACAAGAGCGTATACCTGGCCACTCGCTACTCGAGCTCTAGCGATTGGGAAGCCGGGGACGTTGACCTGACACACGGCGACGAGCTCTAGCGAACCACCAATAGGCCGCCAGTCACCGGACGGCGCAGAAGCGCGAAGAGCTCTGATCTGCTCAGGCGTGGCTGTAGTGCGAAGAGAGCCAGCTACCCAGATGCCATATGAATCTTCCCCAGCGTGCACGTCGGCGATGGCAGAGCCAGTGTCGTCGTAGTGACGTGCTGCGTCTGAAGCGCTAGCCTCGAGAGGCGCGTGACCGCCGGCGAGAGTTAACTGCCCGACTGGGTAGTCGTTGCCGTCATCTGCTCGGAGAACTCCTGTATGGAAGTACGAGTACTTGCTCTTGCTTCTCGGTGGCTTTGTCCCGTACGCCATTCCGATGTGATCAACGTGCCATGCAGCGATATGGCCGTACACTTGACCCTCGTCTGTCACTGTAAGCGGCGTCGCCTTAGTGAGCTTGGGGTTCTGGAACCATTCGGCGGGCGGAACAATAGGTATCGAGCCAGCAACCATGCCACAGGCGACTAGCGCCTGTGCGTCAAGATCGTTGAGGTCCTCGACGTAGATTCCGTCAGGGGTGACTTCCATTTCTTCCTCCTGAGACTGAAGATCTTCGCTATCTTCGTCTTCTATGTAGATCCTGCATTCCTGGAACGCTGGCTTAGGTACTATTGTAACTGCCATTACTCGGGCCTTATCGACCTCGATTTTCCCTCCGCCGATCTTCTTGACCTTTTTCTTGACCTCTTCAAGAAGCTCTTCCGCTTTTTCATCAGAGTCGTCGCCAAGAATTTCGTCGTCGTCATCATCACTTTCGCTGGCCTCGAACATGTCCAGGTCCGCCGATACTCCTCGGATGAATCCGTTTTTCACAAGACGCTCTGCCTCGGCGCCGTACGCGCCCGTGTCGAAGACGCCATACGCGTTTCCGATCCCGTCATCAGTTCGCTCCATGTGATCAATTCGACCAACAACAACAGATCCGTTGTGCCCATCGCCTGTCTTGATCTGCCACAGAAGCGGCAGCGGGAGCTCACGGAGAGTGATCGCGCCTTTCTTAAAGACTCTTCCGTCTCCGGTTTCTGCACCTTCTGGGATTACGAGAGGGATCTTGAACTTACACCCGCCGTAAGAATTCTTATAGCCTCCGGCGACAAGAACTCTGCTCTTCGCGTCAGCGACTTTTGCTCGTAGAATGCTTGTCTCGATGATCTGCTCTTCAGAAAGAACATCGTACAGATCTTCAGCGCTTCCGCGAACGCTCTTCTTCTTCTTTCCAACGTTGTACTTACTGCCAGGCCAGACTCCAGTCATCTCCTTGTGACGAAGTGAGCAGTAGCCTTTCGCGCGAGGGCCCATGTACTTACGTAGATGGCGGTAGCAACGTGTCCAATCGCCTGGAGTGTTCCAGCGAATCTTAAGAGCGCCGCGGCCAATTGTCCAATATCTTCTGAGCTTCTCAGCTTTGCCGCGATTTCTATCAAGGCCGCCGGCAGCCATCAGGGTGTTCAACGGCTCAACACCGTACATCTCAAGGAGACGTCTCTCATTTTCATCAAACACGTAGACGTAGTTCCCAGACGCCGTCATCGTTTGATCGACCTGGGCCAAAACGTCATCGTAGACCTCGCCTGTAAGAGCGACTACAGGCGGAGGTGTTGCTGATGTTAGGTCAGCAAGAATCTGCTCGTCCTTAACCCATTCACCGTCTTCGCGAATAAACGTTGTCGGTGATGTCGATGTAGACGACGCTGGAACTACGCTTACAAGATCCATGACCGCTTGCGGATCATCAGGTGAGACTATAGCGACGTACATTGGCTCGACGTCGCTTGTCTCTGGTGTAAGCTCTTCACCAGGCTTAGACGGTTCAACGGTGTTTTCGTTGATGTCGTACGCGGTAGACGTTATTGGACTGTACCAAATCTTACTTTCTTTTGGCTTCTTTTTAAAGTAGTCCTGAAGAAGCGGATGATGCTCTGCTCTTTTAGTGAACAGCTCTTCTCCGCTCTCTCTTTCCATGTTGCGAATGTAGTCGGACTTTTGATACTCCGGCGCGCGATCGCCAGCAGGTTGAATTTTCTGCCCACGGACACGCTTATCTTGTAGATCGGCCCCGCCGCTGCGCTGCTCCATTACCCACGCTGGATAATTATTGACAATTTTTTGTAGGTCCTCAGAGCGTAGTGCTGGTAGACCGCCAGGAATTGCTGCCTTTGGTCTGTCAATCGGCGCGCGTGGCTCGCCAAGAATTCCTCGAGTATCGAGCGGCATCCCAGGTGTATCGGTGAGAGGGCCAGTCTGCATCGCCGGCTGTGTACCCTCCGCCTGGACCCTGTTCGCACGAACTGTCTGACTTGAGCCATCGTCCATCTTCAGAGTGACGCTCTGAGTGTCTGGGTCAATCCCGCTAATCGAGCCGGACTTCGACGCATCGCCGTCAACTACAACTCGCCCACCCATCTTAGCGAAGCGGCCGCTTTTGTCGCGAACTTGCTTTCGTGCCTTTGCTGATCGCTCCTCGGGAGTATATTCGCCGTCAGCGTCACTCTCTTCTCCGGCGGCGGTGAGCACTGAGTCGATCTCGCCCCAGTCAATTTGATCAGCGGCCGCAGCAGCAAGCTCGGCTTCTTCCTCATTGAGTGAGTAGACAGACACGCTTGTGAACGGGCGCTCCTGAAGGTGCGCGGAAATAATCAACGCGGTTTGCGGATCAATAAGAATGTGGCGCTTTTCTACGACATCATACGGATCGTCAAGAGACCGATCGTACGTGTAGATATCGCTGTCGACGTGACCGAGATCGTCCCAGTCACCATCGTCCCAAACGTAGATAACCTCATCGAGACCGAGCATGTAGAGACGATCAATTCCGCTGCCGTCAAGACGAACACGAGCGATGAACTCTGGGCAATCGCCGTCACTAATGTTTTGTGCAAGATCAAAGACATCAATGGCAGGCTTAGCGTATCTACTAATTGACATTGACTCTTGGTCGCTGTACTCTTCGTACGGGTCTACGACCGTCTCGCCGCTGGCAGTCTTCGCCTTCTTATTTTCACGCTCAACGATGTTTTTGGCCCAGCGCCACGCCGAATCTCCACCCCATAGCGCCCAGGCAATTCTTCCATTCGACGGGTAGCCATCTTCTCCAGGGTCGTAGCCTTTTGCCTTCTTATCAATCTCGTGACGAGGAAAGTACTTAGCGATATGGCGAACCTTTTTAATTCCAATTTGCCCGCCGGCGGCTAAAGTTCTTGCCGTGCTGATGCCGACCGGCGTCCCGCCTCTTTTGTACTCTTTTCTCCACTCAAGAGCCTTCTTTGCTTCAGCCTGTACACCCTTTGGGATAGTGTACATTCTGGCAGAAGCAGTCAACGCAACGACACGAAGGTCGGAGAGAGCGGCAGATGCAAGCTCGTGCATTACGTCGGAGGGCTCACTATCGCACGGCCCCCAAGGCATTAGATACGACATCTCCGAAAGCATTCCGGAGTCTTCTACCATATTAGTTTCGGAGTTTACAACTACGCCCCTAGAGCCGTCTGTAAAGAGAACCAGATTCTCTGACTCGCCATGAACGGTGATCATTTCTCTACACCTTTTTGTTGTAGCTTATCGTCAGTAATCGGCCCGCCGGTCGCCCAGGCAGCACACGTTCTAGCAGAGGCGCATTTGAAGTCAAAGGCTTCACAATACCCAAGCTCGCCGGCGTCGATAGAGTCCCACGGGTCGGTTGCGCCGTCTGTGCCGCCAAGACCTTCAGCAATACAGTTCTTAACACTGGTTGTTACGTAGAAAAACACGCAATTGCCGCACAGGCTCTTTTTAGCATCTTCTGGAGAGACACTCCAGCGATCCGCCATATCTTTCCAGTACATATCGTTTGGCTGCTCTGGGTTGAGTGGCCCGTATTCAGCAACCTCGATCGCGCGCTGGCGATTCTTGATATTCAAGGCAATATCAGACGTTGCCGGAGGGCACTTACCGTCCTCTACAGCCGCTGTGACCGTGGTCGGATCGCCGTCCTTATCGGAAAAATCCTCGACCTTGAGAACTGGAACTCGTTCGCCTTTAACCTGTCTGGTGTCAAAGTATTTGATGAAATCGACGTTCACATACTCGGTGTAGTACTTCGGGTCGTCAATTTCATCAAAGAAGTTTTCATCGATTTGAACCCACGAGCCGTTGTCTCTGATGAACGTTCTGCCTTTTTGCTCGCTAGCAAAAACAAGGTATACTCCGTCATCGACGTCAGAATCGACAACAACGTAGAGGTCGTCTCTGGGGCCGATCGATGTTGGCCACACTGGGACGCTAGCGGTCTTACTTGCCATAGCAGTCAGTCTCTCATCTCATCAGACGGGTTTACCGAATCATCGGAAGCGCGTTCAACTGTCATTCTATACTGTACTCCACGACTCGAGAATGATATTTCGCCATTTTCAAAGTCACTAAGAGGTTCTGACAGCGGTAGAACCTTATATTTGTCAAAGCTACTTAGCTGAATTGCCGGATTTTCATCATTGAAGACAAGTGCAGAATTCCAATATTGGACCCTGTTCGTGTATTCTCCAGTCAACTCTTTTATCGTGATTCCAGTGTATTCAATCATAGTTTAATAAATCCGCTCGAACAATACAAAGAAGTCTTCAACAGGCACTCCGTTTATTTCAGATATACCACGAGCTTCTAGACTCACGAGTATATTTTCACGCACTTGCGTTCCTACGTGCACTTTCTTAATAGCAGAAGGCGATATCGCGCCTTTAACAAGAATCTCGTACGCGTCGAATGAAGTCATTTCATTGTACGGATCTCTCTCCGACCGAGCGCCAAATCTGTCAGTCTCGTTTGCCCATATGTCTAACCGACTGAGAATGACGTCTGGATCAAGTTCAAACGCGTAGTTTGTAGTCGAGTACGTCGATGTCGGGTCCATTTGAATAGATCTCGGGGTAGCTCTAGAAATGTACGCGTATTCAGCAGAGCCAGTTCCGTAGTCGGCGTACGACGACTGGCCTTCGATGCCTATGCCGGAATCAAATCTCTTTCTAGAACTGACAATGCCAGGTACTCCCGCGCCTATATCATCTGGCTCACTAAGCCCGAGCACTCGAAGAACTACCTTTGCGGCGGCCTCGCTCTCAGTTATCCAAGAGTCATCAAAAGTCTCTGAATAGGACGCTGGAAGATTGCCAGCGTGCCAGAACGACTCGCCGCCTCCAAGCGCGATTCTTTTCCTTAGAGCGTCGACAAGCTCTTGAGAGTGTCGAATCTCGACCTTGCCGGTTGCAGGATCTGTTGCTACAGTGTAGTCAAAAAGACTCGGATACAACTGCCGCAGCTCTTGAACTATTCTATCTCTATTTGCCCCCGAGGTCGTGAACGCCGGGTTGTTGTAGTTGCCTTCTGAACTAAGAACGCTAATCGCTCTATTTTCTACAAGGAGCTCGATGTCCTGCTCTGTTGCCGGTCTTGGGTCGCGAACGCCGGCTACTTTCATTGCTAGTTCAACGACTTCACTTGAGGGATTGTCGTCGTCAAAAAGAATACGAACTCTGTTTACGTCTGCAATAAGATTGTCAGATCCGCCCTGGACAGCTCCACCTTCTTCATTGTACAGCCCCGTGTATGGACTACTGTATGAGCTGCCAGAAGAGGTTGTTGCAATTCTTATTGAAAAACCATCTCCTTGATACACGAGCTCTTGCATAGATCTATCAAGGTAGAGTCTTCCGTTACCGTCTTCTTTTCTAATGTCATTTGACTCGCCTACATACTTTACGCCGTTGTCGTCGACTTGAATAAAAGTGTTGTATAGCGCGTAACCGATCACGGTGTTTCTCATACGATCAGTGCCAGTTGAAGTGCTAACTGACCACCCGGAGTCATCGTCTCTAGCCCGCTGTTTAGCGACAGCAGTAAGTCTTTCAGCAGCCCAGGCGGTAAGTTTGAATGACATTTGTGTCTTAACTTTGTCGCTAAAGTTGCGCTTGACTCGAGATATCTCCACCTCACCGTCTTCTATGTCTGAACCATCAAACAATGTAGAAGTTGCTATCGACTTCTTGTCAGCAGAGTTGGCTATACTAATAGCTTCAGTCATAGACGGTACGTCGTCAAACGCCGAGCTCGTTAACGGAAGAACGTCTACGTCTTCTCTAAGCTCTCTCCCTGGCCCGAGGAATCGTGACGCGGCCACCCGCGCCGCTAGTGCCGGGTCTGACATAAACAGTTTTGAGACCTTTCTAGCCGCTTCTGGGTTGTCAGCCATTATTCGTTTAATGGATTCGATGCTCTCGCGAAGAGTAGTGGCGACAGCAACCCACGAATCTTTCCCGCCGACTGCGTTCTTTCCAATTGATGACTGATTCTTCTTACTAATTGTCCAGTCGTCTTTTACCTCGATGTCTTTAAATCTGCCGTTAATAAGAGCGTTCTTAAACTCTCCTAGTACAGCACGAACTTCAGGATCTGTCGCTTCTCCTATTGCAGCATGAAGATATATTGAAGCCCCAACTACGTCGCCTTGACTAATCATCGCGAGGGTCTGAGTTTCAATAGCCCCGTTGTACGGCTTAGCGTCTCCATCAGGAGTATCAGGTCTTCTATTATAGTTGATATCGACCGCCGCCACTCGCGCAAAATTAAGAATATCGCGGATGCGAGCGAGCTCGCCTAAGTACCCTCTCTCGCTCTTGTCAATTTCTGAAGAGTACGCGTGCCTAACAGCAGCCACTACAGCCATAGTGTTGCCCATAACTGTCTCAGGAATGCCTTGCTCATCAAAAATCTGTCTATATTCTTTTGCAAGGACCTCAGAAATTTCATCTACCTCAAAAGGATCTTCGTTGCTGTAGTCCGTGAAATTCTTAGACATCTTTGCAGTCTCGGCGCGCGCGCGGAGTGCTTCTGAGTGTCTTTCCAAAAGCTCTGGCATGAATTCGTCGAGAGACGGGTGTAGCTCGCCGGTTCCGACCATGCGTAGGAGCTCATCAGCGGTGAAGAATTTAATTTCTGACGTCTCGTTATCGCTGATTTTCGCGCTCTTCGCGTCTTCAGCAGAAACTGTGAAGCCAACTGTAGAGTACCGCCAGTCCTGCGTGACATCGTTCTCATGTATGAAGTCGGGGACTGTCAACGCGTTGATAGAAATTCCAATTTCCTCTGCGGTCTCTTCAATCGCGGTTGTTCTAGGGTCTTCTGCATTTCTTCTGTTTCTATGCGCTCCACCAGGCAGACCCCACTTCCCCCCTCCTCCTGGGATCCACGTTGCTCTTTTGCCAAGAACGTACTTAACTTCTCCATCATCGTCAACAAACGAGATTAGCGCGCCGCCGGCGCCGTATCTTCCCCAAAATCTTTGCTTCTCCGCCGAGAAGAAATAACCTTCGCCAGCGCTATCTGCTCCACCGTCACCCATCGGTATAAACATTGGTAGTAGAACATCGGGATCGTCAACGTTGACGTCGTATCTATCTATAAACGACTCCGCCACCCAGACATCGTCGTCTATCTGACTAAATTCTACTCCCTTGTACGTAGCTTTTTGGAGAGGGTAGATACTCTTCTGATTTGATATTTCTCCAGAAGAATTAATGTTCTGCTCAACCCACTCGGGATCAGCATCCTCGATGTACTTTCTCCATTTACCACTTTCTACTTTGGCTTTGAGATCACCTTCAATGAAGTAAAAGACCTTGTTGGTCTGAGGAGTAGTCAACCTTCCTTCATAGTCTGGCAATATTCCAGCGTTGTCGTACGTCTCTTCAAGTTGCGAATTAAGCACTCGACTCCACGCGATGTGATGCGGGCTGCCGACACGAAATGGATTGAGACTCTCTAGCGCTTTGACAACTATTTCCCGAGTCGGTCTAGGGTGACGAGCATCTACGAGATTTGCGTCAAGCCACTCGTCTGATGCGATTGAGTAATAGTCGCGGGCAAGTTCTTTGCTCGGGCTTTCTGAGTACGTATCGTGTTTTTCCGAGACTGCCTTTGCGATATTCTCGATAAAGAGCTGTACTTTTTGCTCGGTGAAATCAGACTGGGACTTTCCCTGCTCTTCTCTCTGACTATCTATTATTCTCAACGCTGAAATTCGGTACGAAGCATCTTCTACTGACCCTGGCTCAAACCCTGCACCTTCAATAATGGCACGTTCAGAATCTGAGAACTCGCCGGCATCAGAGTCATCACCATCGACCGGGCTATCTACATCGGAAGTTTCTGTATCTTGAGTGTTTTCTTCGAGAGATTTAACTTTTTCTTCTAAAGATTCAGATTTCTGCGACTTCACGAGCTTAACGTAGTACGAGCCGTCTCCGCGATCTTCGACTGAGTCTACTTTGAACGAGCCGTACGCGATAACCTCTCCCTCATCCCATGTCGATAGTTCGCTTACATCTACTCCAATTGCATCTTCTCCATCGACTTCTAGAATGATGTCTCCGAATTCTTCTGATGTTTCTACGTCCTTTGAAAAAGATCGAGGCGGGATAGTAACTGTAGATCCTTCTGTTATGAAGTCCTCAGTGCTCTCATTGTTGACAATCCCTCTGTACATTTTTCCACTGTAGGGAGAAGACTCTGAAAGTCGCGTAAGTAGACGAAAGAAAGCGCCAGCAACTGATGGCTCTTCTCCGCCTATCTGTTCTTCTCCTTGTACTAGTTTTAATTGTGATCTAAGAAGATCTCCATACGACACTGGAAGTTTGTTTTCTTGAGCAAACTTAACAACGTCTTTCATCGAGCTAGGCTTGTCAATCTTGCTAAGCGCTCCCCCTAGATAGCGCTCCGTCGTGCCGTACCCGTCTAAAATTCCGCCGTCAAAGAATGTTAGAAACGCGACTAAGGCTCTTAGAGCTTCTTTCTTCTTTACGTCGTCAGATTCTGCAAACTCTATGCGTTCCGATACTACGTCCTTAAGACCAATATTGTCGTCGTCTTGTAGAGCATTGGATAAGACGTCGACTAGATCGTCTAAGTACTCATTCTCTTCTTTTGAATTATTTTCTAGATACTCTTCTAACAGCGAGATAGTTCTGTCTGCAACATCTCTAGACTGTAAGAATCCGGCCAACTCAAATTCGGATGTAAGCTCATCGTCATCGCTGTACAGAACATCATCTGGCTCGAAATTCTTAATTTTTTCAGATACTTCAGATTCAGCATCGACTGTTGGAGAATCTACAAGGTCGCTGATGTCGTAGTCTTCGTCTAGGACTATCACCTCGTGGTATTTGCCATTGCGCGTCACATGGACTGCTGCAATTCTCTCAACGGGGACTAACTCCTCGACAACGTTGTCACCAAACTGCTCTACAAACTCTCTTGTAGTCGCCCAGTTTGTTGTCGACTTCTTTTTCTGAGCACCGACAGCGCGAAACAACGGAACGGTGTCACCATACTGCGAACGAAGAGCTTCTCTAGTCGCCTTAAAGGCGTCGTAAAAATCTTGTGGCGATGTTTCTGGATCATCGCCGTCCATAATTTTGTCTACGTCTGTATCAGCATTGAAAAATACTCCGGAGGCAGCACTCTTTATTGCCGTGTACACTCCTTTATTTTTGAACAGATCTTTGTATGCGGCCAAGTTAGTTTCTGGAGAAAGAGTGCTCAGCCTTTCAGCAGCATCAGCGACGTCTTCTACTGATGCTTTTGCGTCTTTTCTTCTATCGAAACGTAGCTCATTTATTCTTTTTGATAACGCGACGTACTCTTCGGCTTCTTCCCTTGTTAGTCCACCTTTGGCCTCAAAGACTTTGATTCTTTCTTTAAGCTGCTTTTCCTCAGCGAGAGCGTCGTTGTTTGGCGCCCCCTCAGGGGCGTCAACTTTTGGGGAATCACCAACAACTGCAATAGCGTCGGATCGACGTATTGTTGTTTCAAAGCCACTCGGTGGACTAATCGTAATGAACGTATCGTCTGGCGACGTCTGACCAATTTCTTCTCGAAGAAGATCTTTGATCGTCTCATCGTCTGCCGTATACTCCGGATTCTCAGAATCTCGTAAAGCTTCTGTGATGTTTTTTGAAGCTTGCGCCACGTCGGTACCAGGAGACTCAGGACGATCAGACTCCTCGCCTGTCCAGGCGTCATCTCTTCTATTGTCCTCGACGTTTTCACGAAGAGCCTCTGTAGTTCCGGCTGGCGCTTCGCCCGAGTCCCCGCTGTCGTCTGGCTTTGGAGACGGCGGCTCGACACCCATCGGACCTTCACCGTCATCGTCGCCCATCTTACGAAGTTCTTCGAGCTGCGAGTCAAGGTTCTTCGGCTTCTTGCCTTCAGGAACCTTACCGCTGTCAATCCACGGCGAGTTGTCGTCGCCGTCCTTGATTACTGTAAGCGCAGTTGTGCCTTTACTGTCGATGTACTTCTTAGGACCATAGCTCTTCTTCGCTTTTTCACCAAGCTTGTCTGGGTCGCGATGATCAATGTCCTTAAGAATGTAGACATTGACGTATCCGCCACTTTCGTTGTACCGAACAACTGTGCCGGCATAGCCCCACTTATCTCGAACTCGCATCCCAGGCTTGATGAACACGCCGTCCTTACTAAACCCAAGACCGCTACCCTCTGGCGGAAGACCCTTGCCAATCTCAGCAGGTCCATACACCGAGCCGTCAAGAATTCTTCTTGCGTCACGCACTGATCCGTGCGCAAAGTCGTAGTCGAGCTTTGTCTTGCCAGTCGAGGTAGAGAACTCGTCAAGCCCGTCCTCCTCGTTGCGCAAACGAGATACTGCCTCGCTGAGAGAAATCTTCCCGTCGGTGTAGTCTGAAATCGCGTCAATCGCTCTTTGAAGAGCGTCCTTGAACTTCTTACCAGTTGAGCCCTTGCTATAGATATCGTCCTTAACCATCTCAAGGTCGTCTGTGGCTTCTGACAAGTCGTCGCCGAATGTCTTCTGGGTCTTAGGATCAAACGCGACTTCTTCAATGATTGCGCCAGATGTGTCAACCGGAGCCTCGTCTGGAGAAGGAGGCGGCAGCGGCATGTCACCTTCGAGAGCCTCAGGAGACTCCGGAGTCCCGCCTGGCGCGACTTCGTCACGTGTCTCAGCAACTTCTTCGCTCGCTGAGAGTCTTGAGTCAACGACCTCGCCAACGCGTTCGTTGTACATCTCGACGATTTCTTCTTGAGTCGGGGCAGTCCCGATTGACTGACCGTCAACCCACGCTTCCCAGGTGTCTGAGAACATCTGTCGAATGTAGCTATTTTCGCTTCCGACAGCGTCAAGCTCGCCTTCACCGAGATCTTCAAGATTGTACTTCGCTACTTCAGCGGCGCGACGCTCTGGGTCGATCTCCACGGGTACTGGCGGAGCTTCTGGAGCTTCTGGAGCTTCTGGGACATCAGCCTCAGGAGCGCTAGGCAGATTGGGCGACTCGTCTGCTTCAGTTGTATATCCGTAGATGTACTCAAGAGAGCCTGGATCAAGTTGTTTCTGCGCGCGTGTAACAGCAACGTACGCAAGACGCAGCTCTTCATCCGCTGGCATAATTGTTGCGCCAGTTTCGCCGTCGACTCTTGGTCCTCTGAAGTCATCGCCAATACGAACACGATCCCACTCGAGACCTTTAGCTCTGTGCGCCGTGCTAACTACGACGTCAGGTCTGTCCGCTGATCCGTCGCCAGCAAGCTTCGAGCGAAGCTCATTCAATGTCCGCGCGCGGTTGTCGTCGCCCTTGATTGAGCGCACCCAGCTCTTGTCAGCGGCGTTCCACTTAAATCCGAGAGCCTTGATCGACTCTTTAGTGTCAAATGTTTTTCCGGAGAGTTTTACTCTGTCTCCAGAAACCTCGAACATAACGCCATTAGCAACTTCGCCAGACGAACCGCTCGCAACTTCTGATGGCATAAGCGGCGGCGCGCTCGGAAGCTCGTCAGATGACACGTCAGCGTTAGTAGTGTACGGGATTAGACGACCTAGCATGTCGTACAGTCCGTCGACGCCTTCGCTGTCTACAAGATCGACAAGAAATTCCAGCTTCTTATTGTCTTCGTCTTCGAGAGACTTGACAACTTCATCCCACGACGAGAACGGCGCAAGATCTTCGTGCATCTGCGGTCGATCGTCTAGTCTTGCCCCAGACTTCAACCAATCAGCGTGGCGAACAAATCTCTCTAGGTCTTCTTTAAACGACTTAGTTACACCGACTTTTCTTCCAGCCTCGAGCTCTCTGTAGATTTCTCGAACTGCGCCGGCGTTTGAGCGAACAAGAACCGCGTCAGCATCGGGCATGCCCCCTCTCGGGAGGATCTTGCCGTCTGGGCCGCCGCCTTCGATTCTGTAGTCCGAACCAAGAGCTGCTAAGAACCTGTTACCGATTCCGGCTATCTGCGGGCCGAATCTCCAAGACTTTGTTAATGGCAGATCATTCGGAGCACTGATTTTTTGTAGCTCGTCTTCAGCACCGCGGAAACCGTAGATCGCTTGATTACCGTCTCCAACGTACACAACCTGCGCGGTCTGATCTGCAATGACCTTTCCGATTACAGGGTTGATGTCCTGTGCTTCGTCAAAGAAGATGACATCGGCTTTGTAGTCAAGTCCGGAGCCGTCGGCAGATAGATCAGGGCGAGACAACGCCCAGATCTTCGTCGCGTGGTTGTTGTTGAACGGAAGAACGCCACTCGGGCTCTTAAGATCGTCCCAAATTTCTCCGGCCTTAGCAATCCATTCGTCTGGGACGTTGTCAAACTCGAAGTGCTGAGGGCCAATCTCATCATCGGCGCTAATCGTATAGTTTGTGACCGCCTTATTGATCGCGCGATACACCTGAGTAGCCGTCATGTCCTTGTCTGGCTCGTCTGGGCTTGGCTGCCCAGTTATTCCGAGGTCATTGGCAAGTTTACTTGGCTTGTTGTTGAAGCGGTTTTTCTTACGCTTGTCTGTGAGACTCGAGCCAATTGCTCTCCACGCGATTGAGTCGCCAGTACGTGACTCAACGTTGCCTGGCATTGTCGCATCAGCCTCGAGCTGAATTGACTTGTTGAACGCGACGTACGCTATTCTCTTCTTAGGCTGCTCTTTCTTCAAGCGCCTTGCAATAAGCTTAAGAGTGCTCGTCTTACCAGTCCCGGCAAGAGCACGAACAACAACATTTTCACCAGTAAGCACGGCGTCAACAACATCGCGCTGTTGAGCCGTCGGTGGGAACTTCTCGTCAGCGTAGGGATCCTTGACGTTTACGCCATCTTTCTCAGGACGCTCAACAACTCCGTCATCAAGAGCATCTGCCATTGAGACGTTGCTGTCTGTTGCGCCGCCAGGTACGCCTTCGGGGTCTACAATCGACTCGTCTGGAGTCGCATTGTTGATCATGTCGTCTGGGTCTGGCACGTCGCACGGGCCTTCTCCATCACCGACTGCCGCTGTGATGCCGGCGCCGCCGCAGTTCCACGCGGCCGCTACGGCCTTAGCGGCTTCGTAGTCAGCGAGCTCGTCCTTGTACACCGACATTGCAGCGTCGTACTCTGCGCGGTCTTGGGCGATCTTTTCAGCCTCACGGCCATCGAACGACTCTGTAGAAACGTCAGCATCAGGCGCCGATGCGCGGGTTAGCATCGCGTCAGTAATGTCCCAGGCGGCTTCGGCATCAGCGTCAGCGCGGTGCCAGTTGCCGAGCTCTACACCGAGGTACTCAGCGACAGGGCCGAGGCTGTTCGACGAACGCCTCTTGCCGTCGCGGCCTACCTGCGAAGGACCGTCTGGAGAGCCAGACGACCACGTTGGCAGAGTCCCTCTTGCCATTGGCAGAGAATCAATAGTTCCACCAATCTCGAGTTCGAGGCCCTGCTCGCCTAGAGTACGCTGTAGTACTTCAGTATCAAACGGAACGTTCTGTCCGCCAAGAATCGGACGATCTCCAACAAACTCGATGAATCGCTCGTGCGCCTCGCGCATTGATGGCTGAGTCTCTAGCCACTCGTCGGTGACAAGCTCCCCGTCCTCGCGCTTTAGATTCTCTTTTGACCAATCCGAGAGTCTAAACTCTGGATTCATGTACATGTTGAATCTATCGACGACCTCGCCGTTGACAATTCGAACAGCACCGATCTGCACAGGACGGTTGAGTTCGCCGTCTCCAATGCCAGTTGTCTCATAGTCAAAGTAGACGATCTCAGTTCCGCGAATGATCTCCGCGACTTCTTCCCAGCTCTCTGCGCCCTCAAGAAGATCTCGCATGTCGCCACTGAACGTCTCTTGACTTCTAGGCGAGTACGGTCTCTTTGGTCGATGAAGCGCGGGCTTATCGCCCTTTGGAGGTGTCGTACCGCCGCGGCTAACTTCAATCTCAGTGTCTTCGTTCCACTCCTTGCGCTGAGACTCGTGGCCAGGGTAGTATCCTTGAATACTTACCTTGCCTTTTGGAGTTTCGGAATCGCGGAAAACTTTTTCGACGACAAATGAATCAGTCGCGGTAATGTCGCCTGGCACTAGGTCCTGCGCCTGGTAGCCCATCGCGTCAGTGAGCGGCTCTGGATCTGGGAAAAGATCGGGATCGTCTTGGCCTTCTTGAATCCCGAAGCGATCAAGAATCGACTGGCGACGAGCCTTCAAGCGCTCCTTAAGAAGAGCGGCATCATCTGGATCCGAGACAATTGAATCTACTGTTTCGTCAATCTGCGACGGAGTGATGTCACGAAGTCTCTTCGCGGCAGCCTGCAATGTTGCATCATCGATATCGCCAAAGACTGACGCCGCCTGCGGATTTAGATCTGGGTCGCGAAGAGTGTCGAGCTCTGTTACGTTGTTGCCAAACGCCGAGCCTTTCTCAGCGCCACGAGCACGATACATCAACGAGCCGCCTGGGTCGAGACGCACCGGGTCTCCATTGCCGTCTGTGACGATGTTGTCATAGACCAGCCCAACGCTGTCCCAGTTTGCTAGCCAGGCGTCAGCAACAAATCCTTGACGGACCTTGTCGAGATACTCAGTGTCTCCACCGTCGACCCTAAACTCAAAGTCACCGGTGTCGGCGTCTTCAATTAATGTAGAGACGATTCTTGTGTCGCCATCTTCACGACCGAGGCGAACACGTGCTGCCGGCACTCCGAGCATCTCGTAGAATGCGGATGCAAGAACTTCGTTCTCCGCGTGAGACTGCGATCTCGGCGACTTGACGTAGTATCTTCTGCCATCGGGAGTCTCATAGAACCCACCCGGGTTCGATCCCGCCTGGCCGCCAGTGCGAGACCATGTTTCAATGTCGTCGGCGTCTGGATCGTACGCTGTAGCAGCAGACGGCGCTTCAGGCGCCGCCGCATCGGCTCTACGAACTTGAACAATAGTCTCAACACCAAACTCATTACTCTGCTCGCGGACAGACACTACCTGTAGCTCTCCGAAGCCGATCCATTCCTGCTCGTCTGGGACAAACGACATGTCTGACACGTTAAGGCTGTCAATCTCGCCTGGTGGCACCTCAAGAACAATTCTACGCTCATTCACGCCGGTGGGGAAGAACAGACGACTCATTAGAGAGCCATCGGCAATCTCCTGCGCAGTGAATGGGCGAGCATCCATAGAAAACGTCGAACCCTCAGTCAGAAGAGTCTCGATCTCCGGATTATCTTTGTGAATGTTAAGGACTCTATAGAGTGGCCGATTATTCGGTGACGCGGCGGAAGAAACAATTCTGTAGAACGCGGCAGCGGTAGTGTCCGCCGACAGATCGTCAGAGCCAGACGAAATTGCTTTCTTACCATTGATGTAGTCGGCGTACTGGCCGTACTCTTCGATCATCTCGTAGTACGCGTCTTCTGCTATTGATGCAATGTCACCGTCTACTCCGTCTCTCTCAAGAATATTGCTGATAGCACCGAGCATTCGCATTCTTGAGTCTTCGGGGGAGATTACGTCTGGTTCAGCGAGATCTCCGCCGTCTCCACCGTCAATAGACATGACGATACCCCAGAACGCTCTGAACGCTTCGCGATCTGCTGGGTCGTCGGACTTCGATAGTGGGTAGAATCTTTCAAACGCTTCATCAAACGACAAAACCGGATCGTCGCTGCGGCCGAAGATAATTTGATCCGCGATTTCTTTGATCTTTGGATTTGTTTCTTCGTGAGAGCGCATAAGCTCAACAGCGCGTTGCGCTCGCTCGTTGTCTAAGCTCTGCCCAGTTCGCTGAGCTTTCTGCGCCGTGACTCTGTCGGCCTCGCCTTGCGTCTGAGGTATTTCGGAGCGTGCCGGGCTGTACTCAGGCGAATCAAACATGTCGCCTTTAAACTCTTGTAGTCTTTCGACGTTGCTGACACGGTTAGGGTCATCAAACGCCGAGTCGTAGATGCCCGCAAGAATTATGTCGGCATCGACACCTGACATTTGAAGCGCTTCATAGAGCGCCTCAGCAGGCACAGTTTCATCTCCGTCTGAGAACTCAAGATTGCCGAGACCTTCAGCACGGTCCCCACTCTCGCTAGGCATGACAGCTTCGCGCAGAGCCTTGGCAAGCTCTTCCTGCGAAAATCTTGTCGAAAGCTCAGAAGGATCGTCTGTGTAGTCTTCGCTTGTCTCATCGGTGCGACCACGGGGCTCGTACATCGAGTAGATGTCAACCTTGTGCGCGCCATCTGGGACCTCGAACATCGAGTCAAACTCGCTCTCGAATTCTGGAGAAATCCCAGACGGAGTCTTAGACTCGCTTGGCATCGGCGAGATTTTGTCAATAGAGAACGTTCTCTCTTCCATCTCGCCATCGACGTCTAAGAACCCGACGACGTTAGTTAGCCCGTTCTTCGGGTTACTGTAAATGCGACTTGGAGTAAACGTTCTCTCCTTGCCGCTGTACATGAACCGAACTGTTCCGCCGGCCTCCATCGCGTCTTCTATTGCAGATCTAATGCCGAAGAAGCTCGTATCTGTAATATCAGCGGGCCCGCCAGTGTATAGCTCTGGGTCTATGTCTGGAGTAACCCCGTCAAAGATGTCTGGGTCGCCGTCACCTTCGGTTAGTTTCTGGAAAAGCTCGGCGTTCTCCTCGTCATCGTTGCTGAAACGTGCGTTAAGTGCACCGTCAGTCTCAGCGTCGCCAAGGAAGCTGCGAGCCTCCTCTGGAGTCAGCCTAGGCTTATCAAACGTAACAACAACCTTGCGTTCATCGCCCATTCCAAGAGGAGACCCGTCAAGACTGTCGTACAGACTGTCATTCTCTTCGATGTACCCGCCGGCGTCATTAACACGCTTAACGAGATCTTCGGTGAAGTCCTCTTCAACCATTGGGAACGCAATTTGAACGCCATCGCCCTTAGGCTTAGTGTTCATTGGGCTAAGCGGATCGCTGCCGTCACCTTCGGTCGGAGGCGTGATGTCGTCATCGGTTGGCTTGAAGAAGTCAAGAACCTCTTGGCCGAAGTTATCTCTGATCTCAGCGTCAAAGTCAGTAACTGACGGATCGCTTGAGTCTGCTCTGAACGCGACCTCGACGTCTTCTTCAGCGTCCTCTGGCGCGCGAACAATGGCAGTGACAATGTAGTTGCCAGGGCTTGGCTCCTCAAGAAATACCTCAGCGAGCTCGCCTTCGTACTCTGCGCTTATTGAGCCCTCTCGGTACTCACTCGAGGATACGGGAACCTGGCCTTCTGGGGTCTTGCCTTCTACAATGTCCTCAAGTTCGCCGTAGAAATCTTCTGTATCGTCGTCACCGTAGTAGAACGAGATTTTGTCGAAGTCGGCAACGTCTTCCCAGGACACTCTTTGAGTATCTGGAGAAGAAAGTCTTACTCCGTTCTCGTCGTGAGTGTACGTTACGTCAAAGCCGTCTTCGTCAGACTCAGTTACTACGCCGTAACCGTTCGGGCCCTGGACAATTGTCGCAATTCCTCTCTCGAGTTCGTCTTTTTCGGAAGGTTGGCGATCTACTTTCTTGAGAGTGGTGCCAGGTCTGCCTGTTTCGTCGCCTTTTGACTTGTCGTAGTCGATGACGCGGTCCATGACGTCTGTGATTTGAGAGTCCCTGCTTGGAGTTTCAGCAGCAGGTTTGCCGGAGTCAAGCTCGGGGAAGAACATGCCAGCCTGACCAGGCCTGTAGACCGTGTAGCCCTCATCGCCAGCAGCGTAGTCCCCATAGTACTTGGGCTTTCTTGGCCCACTCTTAGCAACTTCGTAGCCGCGGGACTGTAACTCCGCGATAATGGAACTAGCAGAGTACTCAGACTTATCCGCAAACAGTGAATAGCCTCTGTCAAACGGTCTCTCCGCTCTCTTGCCATGTTTTGCGAGCTCCGCCATGAGCTCTTCGTCTGTCATCTGCTCGAGCTCTTTAGCCTTCTTGTCGTCGCGCTTTGGCCGAGGCTTCACTGGCTTCACTGGGGGGAAGAGATCACGTCTCTCCTCCTCAAGGAACTTTTCTATAGCTTTTCGAGCATCTCTCTCTGCGCGCTCTGCTTCTTTCTTTTCGCGCTCTTCTTCTTTTCTTCTCTCTTCGACAATTCTTGAGGTGTCCATCGGGCTAATCGGGTAGCCATCTGGAAACACGTCTTTTGGAAATACACCTGGCTCATCAGCACGACTGTTTATCCACTTACGCCATTCCTCGTAAGTCATGTCTCGTGGGCCTGCGCCAATTTGATTCTTCCACGCCTCGTACGCCTCGCGGGAGTCGTCAAACATTTTTTCTCCGCTAGGGAAACGCGCCTCAGCAGCGTCTACCTCGCGGGCACCCTCTACAATCCTCTCGAGTTCACCATAGAAATCTTCTTGCTCCTCGGGTCTGAATGAAACTTCTTGGAAGTCCTCAGTGACGTCTCCCCAGGCAACTGTCCGAGTTTCTGGAGAATCAAGTTTGTTCCCGTCCCTGTCGTGCGTGTACAGGATGTCGATGCCGTCGTCATCTATATCGGTGATTAGGCCAGAGCCGTTTGGCTCACTGACAATTGTCGCAATATCATTCTCGATTTCCTCTCGTTCGAGGACATCCTCTCTTATGTAGTCAGATTTGAGAGCTCGATCTATAACGTCTGCAATTTGAGAGTCTCGGGTCGGGAATTCAGTGGCACCCTCTGCGTCAGCAGCCTCCTGTAGAACCTTCTCATATGCCGGCGAGTCATCTTTCGCGGCGCGCTGCACGTCAGCCCACGACTTGCCGTCAGCGACCTTTTCGCCAATGGAGTTGTCTGTGAGATCAGCACGATGGAGACTGTAGTCTCCGGTCTCAAGATTCTTTCGAACGAAGTAGCCGTCATCAGATACGAACTGCTCAAAGCCGGCGTCACCGCTATCTGCTCTCGACCACCCCGTGGGAGCGTCGAGACGACTGATTTCTCCTTCTCGAACGAGCGACTCGCGGCCGCCGGTAACTCTGTCGAGCTCTACCTCCGGGATCTCCTTAAGCGCTTCTCTCGAGATAATCGCCTTCGAAGACACGCCCTTTGACGAAGGGAGCGCGTAGATGCCGCCTGGAAGACTTGGGCTGTCAGTGATCTCGATCTCGATGTCATCGTCGCCAGACGCTCCAACAACACGTCCGGAGACTGAGAAAATGCTGCCATCAAGATCTAAGTTGAAGCTAAAGCCGCCGCCCATGAAGGCGAATCGACCGTAACGATCGCGTCGCTGCATTCTCGCGCGAAGCGAGCGAGCAGCTCTTGAGTTGCCACCGATGCCGAAGCCACCAACAGCAACAATGCTAAGAGGCTCCGGAGCAATAGCGTCGTCGAGGCGCAGGTAAGTTGGCACAGCACCTGACGGCGCGACAGACAGACGGGTGAACGCGTGAACTCTCTCTGACGAGCCGGGGAACGCCGAGTACGCGGCTGAAACAAGCGCGCGATAGCTGTCATCAATGAACGGGTCAGCCGCAAGCCAACGAGCATTCGCGTGACGAAGCGACGCGCTGTTCATCTTATGACTCTTTGTCGACGCCGGATGCGACACTGGAAGCAAATCGCAGTGACGCATCGACTGAGAAGTTTGTGTATTAGAAGTGCAGAGTGAGATAAACTGTGACACCTCGCGAAGAGCGTTGAACACTCTTACTCGAGGGTCGTGCGTCACTGTTCGCGCCAGTGAACGGTTCGCTACAGCAATCGCAGCAGCAACAGCAACTCTGCGCTCCGGAAGAACGCGGCTGTTCGCATCAGCAACAAGCGCAAGAACGTCGGTACGGATCTTTATTCCGTACTGATGAATGAACTTACTCTTTGCAACACTTCTGTTTCTTGTTTTCACGACGTTGCCTCGCCTGTGTAACGTGGTAATAGATCTCGATCTCTGCTGTATCCTAGAAGTGTCACTAAATCCTTAGCACGGTCAAACGGGTTTTCGTCATTAGCGAGCGCGCGCTTCCACGCGGCTCGAACGGATGGAATGAACTCGTAGCCGAAGCCCGAGTACTCGGCCATCGCAACAATTGCTTCCTCTGGAGATGCATACTCGCTCTCATCGAGAATTTCAACAAACAACTCTTCATACACCGGGCGTGTACCTGCGGTAATCGCCGAAGCGTCTTTCTTTGACGACCTCGGATGCGTCGCCGGAAGAAGATCGTTATCTTGGGTGTAGTTTGGGTTTGACGGCTTACCGGAGCGAAGAAGCTTTAGATACGCGTTCACTCTTGCCATCGCCCATTGATCTCGTGTCTTGCCTGGGCGATGAGATGTTGAAAACGCGCCTGCACCGCGGCGGTACACCGCCTTGAGCTGCCCCATCGTCGCCTTACGGCCAGCAGACGCCTTCTTATTGTGCTCCTGCATCTTGTTGCGAAGAGCTTTTTCAGTCTTGTCTGAAAACTTTATTTTCTTAGCGTTCTTTGCCTTTGCTGAACCAGGCTTATTTTTCTTTGAGCCCTTGATTCTCTCACTCGGCTTCGCCGGAACACTGCTACTCTTTGCCATCACTGCGCCTCCGGTGGCTGTGGTGATTCTGGTTCTACGCCCTGCTGAGGCTCCGATGCCTGAGGCGGCGCTCCTTGAAGAAGTTGCTCGAGGCCGGGCGGCATCGGCGCGACACTCTGCGCCTGTTGTGCTGCTTTAGCCGCCTCGAGAGCTTCAGGCGCGAACGCTCCAATCATCGCTTCAGTGAGCTCTGGAGTGATCATGCCTTTCTCGAAGACGAGACGCATCGCGACCTCCTGAGGAGTCGGCGCATCTGAATCACTGAAACCGTGAGTCTTACGCCAGGTGTCAAACGACACCGCCATGCGATCAAAGCCGCTATCAGCGTCTGCCGCGCGGTCATTACGAGTCGCAACGGCGCTTGGGTCAAACCAAACAACGATGCGCTCGACCTCTGTCTTATCGAAGCCGTTTGCAATCAGATAAGGACGAAGATATACAACGGTGAGCGCGTCGGCGATCAAAAGCATCAACGGCTCGATATGCGCCTTGTACAGTGACTCGTCGATCTGAAGAGCGTTCGAGTACTTCACGTTCGCAAGACCGGTGATGATGTCCTTTGGCACATCGAGGCCCTGAAGAATTCTCTCGAGCACACGGTCAGCACGCTGCGCAAGTGCTGGGTCAAATGAACGCTCGAACTTAAACTGCTTAATGCGATCGCCAAGTTCAGCAGGCCCACGAATAATCAGCGGAACAACGGCACTGGCGCTATCCTCGTCTCGGATCGGTGTCGTCATCGCATCGATGAGTTGATCCTCGAATTCGTCACCCATCTCCTCGGGTGTCGCCTCCGGGTACATGTCGGTCGGATCGTCAAACGGGTAGTCGGGGTCCGGAGACGCCGCGACACTAAGCCCGTCCGGAAGATACAACGCACCAGCGTTCAGACGAGAACGAGCGGTCGCACGGAATGTTCTGTTCAGAAGCAGAAGCTCGGCGCAAAGATCAAGAAGACCGCGCAAGCTCGAATCAGCCTCGTCAGAGAATCTGGGGTGCGCGCGCCAAATGCGACCAATAAACGCATTTCCCGGAAGAAGAACAAGACCTTGCTTTTGGTTCATGCTGCCGTTTCCACCAAGAATGTCCCGGCGAGGCGCAATTCCGTAGTTGTTCTTTTGGTCGATCTGTACCTCGTCAACTGAGCGAATGTCCCACGATTCTGGAGTGCCGGAGCCTGGCTTCGCTGGCATCTGAACGAGATAGCACTCGCCGGAGACGCTCAGGTTTAGTGCCGCATCTCGAATCAAACCAGCCTGACCACCGTACGCCGAGTCAAGACGGCTTAGCGCGCGCTCAGCGGCGCGTGCAAGCCTCTCGTCAACACGTGAGCTTGTACGCACCGAGATCGGAGTCTCCGCTGGATTATCAACTGTCGCCGCGTAGATACGAATTCTTGACGCAACGGACGCAACAAGATTGAATGCGTACTTCACCTCGCCGATTGCGTCGTAGTACTCCCACGCCTCGCTCTGCCATGCGCTTGAATGAGCCTGGCGAGTAGCCTTGAACTTCTCGGCCTCGCTTCGATCGTTCAGACGAAGCTGAGTCGCGGCCGCGGTTAGTGTTCTCGGAGTCGAGTACGCCGCGGGTCGAGCAGGTGTGTACCCGGGAGGAAGAGCCGTCACAGGTGACGGAAGAGACGGTGGTGTGTATCGTCGTGACCTAGCAACTTCTCGGCGGTATACGCCCACAACCTTCTCCTCGTCTCGTGACGGAGTCAACTAAGATTCATATGTCCGGCGAACCGGGAAACTAGTTGACGCGGTCTAATATCGCGCCGGCGATGAGTGAATATGCGAGAACGCATGAGACAAACAACGTCGGCTCTTCTGCTATTTTATACATAGATACAACAAGCGTTGCTGTGTAGACACTTGCGCACCAATTGCACGTAATCAAATATCCGAGATTGATCCGTGTTGGCGGATATCTTTTCCAAATTCTCGTGCGAAGCCCGTCAAACATCGTGTCGGTCGTCACAAAACGGGTTAGCCGTGTGGCGGCTAGTCCAAGTGCAATAAACTCAAGGGCTGTCACGATCACTCAGGGTCTCCTGTTGCATACATTGTTCGGTACGGGTTCCATGAACGCAAACGAGAGCCGCAGCCGCAGTTCGCATCCTTCTCAAGAACAATCACCTTTCCTGTCAACGTACGAAGACGTGCTGTTTTCTTCGCATCACGTGACAAAATAAGTGATTCTGGGTCATACTTTTCGCGGAAAATCAGCATTGGCCCTTGATCAGAGTCAGACGCAATCATTATCGTGTCGCTCGTGATCACGGCGCGAACGGCGGTGACCATTCGTGAGCGAGGTATTCTCTCGTAGACCTGAAACGTCTCGTATTGATCACTTTCTACGGTGCCTGCCGGGCAGACCCGTGAGCGTAGTGGAAAGTTGTCATACAGAATCTTCATGTTCTACTCAGTCTTCTTCTCATTGCCGAGTACGTAACATCGGCCGCGTCGGCGAGCTCACGAACTGAGACGCCGCGTTCAGCCTCGGATCTACAGATCATTGTCAGTTCGGCGTTTGCTCGAGCGTGCGGTCCGTCGGGATTTGTGCCGGCGCGGTAGCGACGTGCGATCGGTGAGATCTCGGCGATTCTCTCTCGAGCGGCTGATGACAACTCAGGAGCGTTCGGATCAAATCGAGTAGCGATCTTTCTGGCGTTTCTGGCGTTTCTGGCGTTTCTGTCTGGCGCCGCGGAGGAAGCGGCAGCGGAGGAGGTGGATGAGGAGGGAGAGGAAAAGCTCTCTTTTTCCGCCGTCCTTAAGATTGTAGAAGAAGAAGAAGAAGAAGAAGAAGAAGAGAGGGGAGGCAATGGAAAGATGTGTGTTTGAGGTGAGTGTGTTGTGGGGCGAGTGACCCAGGCGCGCACCGTTGACCGCGTTCTCGGCGGGTCCAGGGCCTCACCAATTGCCGCGAGCGGCCAACCCGCCTTGTGGAGGGCGGTGGCTCTCGCATGGAGCGCCGGGCCCTTTAATGCACGCAAGAGACCAATCTCGGAATTCGGTAGCCTCTTCTTCGACACTCTCTTATAGTAACATAACGACGGCGGAAAAAAGTGTACATTTTGCGGTTGCTTTGTACATTCAGCGTTTTCTCTCTCAAATGCTCACCCGCTCTGCGGCGGATCGCTCTTCAGGGGCCTCCTCTTTTTCTGCCGCTCTTTCATTCATCGACGACGCGGAAGAAGTGTACAAATCCGACGACTTTGTACAAAGGGGCAAAGTGGTTTGGACGTGAGAGAGTGAGGCGCGTTATTCGGAGGCGCTTTTGAAACGTTTCGAGCACTTTTTCTGAGCGAGAGAGCGAGAGCGAGAGCGAGAGAGCTTAGCGAGAGAAAAGTCTCTCTTAGCGTGAGAAGTGTCACTTTTGGCAACTGTCAACTTTTTCCTGCTTGAGAGCAAGAGAGAAGTTGTGAGCGCTCTTTCTCTTGCTACTTGTCTGAGCTCTCAGAGGAGACGTTGACATGACGACGAGGTAGTCACTACTTGAGGCCTACAACTGCCTAGGAGAATGTCGTCGACGCTTGAGCAGGCAGCTTACCTGCCTCTCCACCTCTTGAGGTCGAGACACCAGCCAGGTAGTGGTCGCCTGCTGCCTTGTGGCGTCTGAGTGGCCTCTGAGTGGTCAAGTAGGCCTTGTAGTGTGCGCCTGCCTGCCTGCCAGGCCTGCCAGGGCCATGGCCATGGCCAACATGCTTTTCTGTGGTCAAAGTCTGCCAGCGAACAGGAAAGTGCAAAGTTTTTTTCGTTGAGTGACAACGACTTCCAAGCTTTCTGCAAAAAAGTTTGGTAAAGGGGGTGTACTTTTGATCTAAAGATGATACTATGGTCTATAACAAGCCAGCCGCACCCGCAAAGGTGCAACGACGAAAGGAAAACCAAATGAATATGAAGAAGCTTCCCGCACTCATCGCCACCGCGATCGTCGCCCTCTTCGGGTTTGGAATGATTGCCGCATTCATTGCTGACGTCAACAAGACGTACGACATGAGCGGCATGACCGCATGGGAAACCGTCATCGCGGTCTCAGTCTTCCTCTTCTTCATCGGCGTCATGACTACCGCATGCGTCGGCATCTACGAGACGCTGACTGACAACTACGACGAGATCTGACCGCAAAGGAGCAAGCCGCACGGAAAAGGCCGGGGTGAATGCCCCGGCCTCTTCCGCGTGTGGTGAAATGCGGCGATCAGTTGACGACGGTCACGTTGCAGTCATCCGCAAACAGAGACTCAAGTGTCTCCATCGTGATGACCCCTTCGCCGTCAAGACCCTCGTCGGATTGGTACTGAGCGACAGCCGCAAGGGTGAGGTCTCCATACCAACCGTCCTTGTCAGTGTACGCGTCGGGGTAGCCGAGCTCGGTCAGGCGACGCTGGACGTGGTGAATTGACAGCGACTTCTTCGCGGCCTTGTTCTTGAAGACGCAAGCCGCAAGTGACACGTTGTCAGTTTCGTTGCCACTGACTGCTGCGCCACCCGGCGATGGGTCGCGTCGTTTCTTTGAAGCCGGCTTTGACTTTGGCTTCGGCTCTGGCTTCGGCTCTGGCTCTTCCGCGGCAGCGACAACAGCAGTCTCTCCTACCGGGCGCTCGAACTTGGTGCCGTCCTGCACCTTGCCATCGCCATCGCCATCTGTGGCGTCTGGGTTGTAGCCATCGCCGATTGGGCGCTCGAACTCTGTCCCTTCCTGGACTACTCCGTCGCCGTCGCCGTCTTTGGCGTCTGGGTTGAACTCTGTGCTCATGTTACACTTCCTTGTTCGGTTTGGTATCAATTACCGTACTGTAAATACTCTACCACCTCTGCCCGTTGACGACTGCCCTCCACGGAACGCTGGCAGTCTTCTTGACGCGACAGACTTGGCAGTGATCGTGCCTCCGACAAAACCTTTCGGCGGTTTGATGAGCAGCGCGGTGAGCGCGTGTACGAGCGCGTCGATTCTGTCTGGCGACTTCCCCTCGCCGGGAATCCACGCGATCATCTGCGACTCGAGCTCCGGAAGGTAGTTGATGTGGTGGACTCGGTTCTGTTCGTACGCGAGCGTAACTGGTTCGGCGCGAAGCGCCTTGCCATGTTTCGAGTGTACCTCGAGAACCTTGATCGACGGGTCGATTGCGAGGATGGCGTTCGTGACAAGGGCGCCGCCCTGGTTGACTTCTGCCACGACAGGGCACGAGTACTTTCGCGCCATCTCGACGACCTTGTTCGCCCATTGCTCAGGTGAGCCGTGGATACTTGCGTCCTCGAGAACCCACGCGTTGCGTTTGTACAGATCTCGCTCGCCTGTCGACGCGCAGACGACAATCCCGCACTCGTCTCTTGGGTTCTCGGCGACTGACGGGTCGACACCAACTACTCTGAGTGGCGCCGAGTGCGGGAACCCGGTTTCTCTCGATCGTTCGATGAGTTCATCTGTCCAGAGCGCGCCTTCGACGTCGGAGAGCATCTCGCCGTAGAGCTCCTGCGCAGCAAGCCGCGTTCCAGCGTAGACACCGGTGATCGCGTCGAGATACGTCGACGAAAGGTTGCCGGCGTTGTCAAGCGTCGATCCTCTCGAGATGCGAACGTTGTAACCCTTCTCGGATTCCGCAAGCAGCGAGTACAGAACCGGCACGCGTTTCGGCGTGGTCGTGCAGATGATCTGTGGCGCCTTCCCAAGACGAGTGGCGACGCGAAGGTTGTCCCACGATGTCATTCCAGCCGCGTCCGGCGACTGCCGCCATGCCGCGATCTCGTCTGCCCAGGCGTAGTGGAACTGCGGACCACGAAGGCCGTCTGGTTCGTCCGCGGTGAAGCACGTCGCGGTGTTTCCGTTCGGCCACGTCAGTCGTCGCTTCGACGGCTCGTACAGTGGGCGCTCGCTCGGCGGCGAGACGCTGATGATCCCAGACTCGCCCTCGACGATGACGTCACGCACGTCAGCCGCAGTACGTGCGACGAGCGCGAAACGTATTTGACCCTGCGAAGTGTCCTTCGCCTTCTCACGGACCCACTCGGCGGCTGATCGCGTCTTGCCGGCGCCTCTGCCCGCGAGGTACATCCAAATTGACCAATCGGTTCCGTCAGGCGGTAGCTGTTCGGGCCTCGCCCAGGCTCGCCAGTCCCAAACGAGCGCGTCCATGTCTACTCCGTCGAGCAGCGCGGCGCGTTCTTCGTCTGGGAGCAGGGCGAGCCGCTCCATCATGCTCTTGCCCATGGCAAGATTGTATCACTTCTTGGTCTTCGGCTTCTTCGAACCTCGCCAAGCCCAGTGACCTGCGCCACCGACAAACTTGGTCGAAGACCCTGGAATCGGTCGGCGGATTGCTTCGTTACCCTGGTTACCTGTCATGTAGACCATAGTAACATCTTTAGTTTTGAGTTTCTTAGCCCTTTGCCGCTGCTTGAAGGTGCTCGATCTCGGCTCGCAGCTCTGCGATCACCGAACGAAGCTTTTCGGACTCGGCGACAGCTCTGAGCATGTTGTCGCGATACTCTGTCGTCAAGGACTTGATGTGCTCTCGAAGATGCCGTATCTCGTCCGCTGCGTTGTGCGCCGCGTTGACTATTGCGGTTTCGGGTGGATCTGACTCGACCTCAAAGAATGTCACGATGCGTCTCCTCCCCGGGCATCATCCCAAGCGTCTAGAGCGCTGTCCCAGCGGCCAGTTCTGATGCTGGCAGCAAGATGATCACCGGCATTGCGGAGTCGTTCAATGACGAGGCGAGCATCGTCGAGTTCGTCTTCGGCGTTGGAGATGTCTTGGCTGATGCCTGCCGTTTTTGCCTGCCATTGATCACGCTCTGTGGCGAGACGCTCGATCTCGTCGGCAGCGTCGTCGAACAGTGAACCGGACAGCATCGTCACAGTCGCTTCGCCCTGAGACTCATCAACGACCCGAGCCATGGTTCTCAAGTCTTCTACGATGTTTCTGTCACTCATCAGCCGGCAAGAGCTTCGATCTGTCCGAAGTGCTCTGGGCAGACGTAGCGAACTACATGCCGCATCCAAAGTCCGATGCTTTCGTTGAGCGTCGGGTCTACTTCGGACACCATCAGCATGACCTCGACGAGAAGCCTGTCGATCGCGAACCCCTGATCAAGCGAATCACAAATGCCGGCGGCGAGGTTGATGAGAACGTCATCCGTATAGCTGTAGTACCACAGAGGCGTGTCTTCTCTGACCATGTCAAGGTAGACGTCTGGTTGGTACCCGTTCATCGGCGGCTCTTCGTACGGAGCCAGAGTCGGGCGCGTTTCAGAGGTTGGCACCTCGGCAGTAGTTGTCGGAGGCACAGTCGTGTCCGCTGGCTCTTCTGCCGCGGGTGGCGTCGTAGTTGTTGCTTCGACGTACACGATCCTCTCTCCGCCGCAGGCGGCCAAAAAGATAATCGGTAGAAGAATTGTCTTTTTCATTGTCGTTTCCCTTCGCTGCAGCGTCGTACAGCCATCATACACGTGTGACCGGCAGAACCCTAGACACACTTGTGCTTTCTGTGCCACTTCTCGACGTGCGCCCACGTCGACCAGCGAAATGACTTTCTTCCGCAGATCGTGCACTGCCCTCTGCGATTCGGTGAGCCTGGCTCGATTTCGACGAGCGTTCGAGCGTCACTTGCTTCTTCCGTGTGATCTGTTCGCATTTCTCAAGTTCTTCTGTCGTGTGATGTCTTTTATTCCACGCCAGGGCTCGTCTAACGGTGTAGACAACCCTGCCGCACGAGCGTGAAGGCACTCGATCATGAGGATGCCACGCGGTGTGATTTCGTACGCAGATGTCTCGTCATTCCGCGTGGCTAGACCTTCGTCTACAAACTTCTTCAAGACGATTGTCACTCGGCGATTCTCGAGGTCTCTCGGATTGAACGCGGTGATCTCGTCTACGGTCATCGACTTTCTCGCTGACTTCAAGACCGTGAGAATGAAGTACGGCTTGCCATGCAGAGTAAGCGGGAACGGCTCGACGAGGCGTGCTGACTTTGCCATCGAAGTCTCCTAGGTTCTTTTGTGTTGGTCGTCGATTGCAAGGCTGAATCCGCAGTGAGGGCACACTCGGCGCTCACCGTCGTCGACAGTTTCCATGTCCATGAGGCACTTGCCGCAGATCAGAACTCGACCCTTCCAACGCTCTTTCTTGGGAACGTAGCGCGTGGCGTGTTCAAGTGTCAGATGCGCAGCGTGCTCCGTCGCTCGCTCGAAGCCTTTGCCACAGCGCCGGCAAACATGCTTGAGCTTCGACTTCGCCATCTCAGTACAGCGACGCGACCTTGTGCGTGTCTGAGACATCGAGCATGGTGCTCCAGACGCCTCCGCATGCTGCCGCCCACTGCTTTCCTCGAGAAACCTTGACGCGGTCCTTGAAGTTCGAGTAGTTGAGCGTGTCGACCTGCCCTGCAAGCCACTCCGCGTACGTCCCGGGCGACACGAACACTCGGTGCTCGTAGTCACGATGAGGCGTCGAGATGATCTCAGTTTCCTCGAGATTCGCGATGGACTCCAATGAACGCACGTCTCGAGCGCGAACCGTAAGCTTCCCATCGTCGCGATTGTGATTGACGACGCTTACAAAACCTTCTTGGGTGAACACCCACATACCTATCCTCCGTCATTTTGTCATTTGGTTTGTTAGTTGTAGTGGGCTGGTGCCACTATACAGTCTTTAGTTATTCAGCCGGCGTCTCGTCATCGAGCGCGACATTCGACTTCTTCACTTGCTCGAGGATGTCACTCGGCAGATCAGAAAACGCCATCGGCGTCACCTCAACGTTGCCGTATTCCTCCATCATGCTCCTCGAGAACATTCGGTGCATGCCGGGCATCGCGTACGACTCGAGACGCCTTCCGTCGGAGTCGAACGCGACAATTTTGTAGATTTCGGCCATTTCTGTCTCCTTACGCCGTAGCTAGGTTCATTGTATCATTGCTTTGGCGCAAGAATCGCGAGAATGATACCGTAGAGCCCAAGCGACACGACGAGCTCAGTGCTTGCACCCGCCGCTGCGGCCGCGACAGACATCGCGCCTGCCGCAGTCGCAACGACGGCAGTCCAGACTACGTCTCGCAGTCTTGAGACCCAGTCGGGACGTCGCATGTCAGGAAGCGCTCTTCCGAGTGCGCCCCTTGAGCCGAGCGGAGGGGTCGCGCAGTTCGACACCAGCCTCGCGAACAAGCCGGCGAGCCTTGGCGTACGAAACACCGAGGTTCTTGCCAACGGCGTCGATGCTGAGGCCGGAGGTGTAGAGTCGTCCGGCGGTAGCCGCGTCGGTAACAGCCGGCGTGCTGTCTGAAATGAGGTTCTTCTCGTCTCGAAGCGTGCTCATCGGGTCGACGGCGATAGTTTCAGCCGCAGTCGTAGTTGTAGTGTCTGTGTTGTTCATTTTCTGCCTCTTTTTGTCTTGTTGTATGTTCTGAAGCTCGGTTCTTGATCTTTCGATCAATGATCGTGCTTCGTTTAGTAGTGACTTTTCGCTCATAGCAGATCGTCGAGTTGATTCAAACGCCTGTAGACGCGATCCATCTCGGATTGCAAGCGATTGCTTCGAGAAAGCTCCTCGTCGTACCGTAGCTGTAGCTGAGCGACCTGCCACTCGAGTTGAAGTATTCTCTCTTCATCGCTTACGTCTTTCATATTGTCTTTTTCATTATACAGATCTTGGTTGTCGATTAGAACATCAGGGCTGTGACCTACGGAAAGACTCGACGACGTTCTGAGACGGCGAAACAACTCCAAGAAGCGTGGCTGGCTGTTCTTTCTCATGCTTATCAATTCTTATCGACATTCTCCAAGCGACAACCGCGATGATTGTCGACAGTGCCGTCAGCGCGAAGCACGCCAGTGTCACGACGCCGGCGCGTTTCACCTCTGGACCTCTGACATTTCCCGCAAATGATGCTTGCGTTCGTTGTCGCACGTCGGGATCGCAGTAAGCGCGAGGTACGTAGTGATGCGATTCCCGCATGCCGGGCACTTCCAAACGTGCTCACCTCGTTTCACGACGGGCTCCCTTCTCTTCGACTTGGTTGCTTGTTGCTTCGCCATAGCGAAAGACAATATTACATAGACTCTTGCTTCTGAGTTGACTTTCTGTCATTTCTCAGGGTTTTTCTGATCTGCCGCTTGATTTTTTCGCGCTGGTTCGTTGTAAGTCCGGCCCAGACGCCAAGGTCCGTGTGTTTCATCGCGTGCTCGTAGCACTTTTCTCTTGCACTACACGACTGGCAGATCTTTCTGGCTCTTTCTACTGTCTTTTTCGACGTTTCGTTGAAAAATAGCTCTGATTTTCCCGAGCAGGGTGCGTTTTTCATCCATGACGGCGTCACTGTGTCTCCTAGGGTGCTATGGTCTGAGAGATTACCTGTGATGGTAGCCTTGAACCTGTGTCAAGTTTTGTTGCTATTTCAATAGCTCTCTGAACATACTCTACCGCGAGCACGTCTGAGAGAAAGTTCGGATTGTAGTCGCATAGAGCGTTCATCGCGCCGATCGCATAGTCTCCGCCGCTGCCGGCGCTATAGAACCCATATCTGTCTCGAGTCCAAGCGTAGTCTTCGTCTACCGCGTAGATCACGCCGCGAACTGAGATGATGAGCGACGACCCGTGAGCTGCTTGCTCTTTGTCGCTCTTTGTCGCGTATCCGTGGGACTCAAAGCACTCGCGGAGGGCAGGTATGAACTTCGACGTGAAAAACGAATCCAAGTCTGCGCCAAAGACTTTCGGCGGCTTTGGCGGATCAAAAGCGTGACAAACGATGTTGATCGCACGAAGATCGCCGGCAGTCGCCATGACATAGCCTGACTTTTCGGTCATCTTCGAGACACCAGGCGCGAGGCTGTATGCTCTGCCGTTGTCGTCGGACACGAGCGAATCGCAGCCAACAACTGACCAGGTGTCGCCTTGAACCGCGAGAATTGTCGTCACATCGGTACTATACCTTGTCAATGATCGACAGCGGCACCTTCACCTCGACGCCATGCGAGATTCCGTTCTCATCGACTGACGAAAACCTTCCGACCGGCCTGTCAAATCGCATGAGAAGCTTTGTTCGCGCTTTGCCGACAATTGTCCCGAGCTCGCCGTGAATATACGCCGGCGACGCCTTAGTGTTCACGCGTACGCGGTCTCCGATCAGATAGTCGTCGACTTTCGCGGTCACGCGAATCTTTTCTCGTCTCTCGGCGACCGCGTTGTCAATGTTGAAAAGATCTCCGTCAAGCCGGCCGCTCTCAATTGCTTTCAATACTTCTTCTGCGTCCATACGTCGCTCCAGTGTTGTGTTGTGTTGTGTTGTTGCTTACGCGACAAGAACTATCTCGTCGCGGAGGCGCTTTGTTGCTCTGTGAAGAGCTACTCGAACGGCTGCGTCACTCATTTGCAGCTTTGCTGAGATCTCCTTTGACGAAAGCTCCCAAGCGTACCGCAACGAGACGATTTCACGCGATCTGTCGTCAAGCACTTCGAAAGCTTTCCTGAGAGCTTCTACGTTTGCTCGGTAGTCGTCATTCTCGAATGCGTAGACGTCTTCGCAAGACAGTTTGCCGTTGAACGCGAAGGAAAAGTTTTCTGGGTCGCAGGGCTCAGTCTTTCTCGCGGAATTTCTGCGATGCTCGTCCATGACTGCCGCGTGCGCGATCACGAGAGCAAGCGATCGAAGACCGCTGGTCCCGCCGTAGACTGAGTCTCGAGCAAGCAGCTTAGAGAAAGTCATCGAGACGATCTCGTCTGGGTCGCTCGACCCCTTCTTTGTCGCGTACGACGCGATCATCTTCTTGAACGATCGGTACTCTTTTTCGAGAGTTGAAGCTACGTTTGTCGTTGTCATTCGCGTCAGTGAAGAATGAAGATGCTCGTCAGTAGAGTGGCCACCCCCGCTGCCAAGCAACTAAGCGCAAACCACCAGCCAACATCATCGGCGTTTTTGTTCATGAAGATATTATAATGTCTTTAGAAAGACATCAGGCCCAAGACGGCAGAGGAAGCGTCACGATCTTTCCGTAAATTTTGTCGCGCGCTTCGTTGATGATCGCCCTGTCCAGCGCCTCGAAGTACTCGATCGCGGGCTCAAACGATCCCAGCCCGCGGTGCTTTGCCCAGTCTTTGAACTCCTCGAGTGCTTCGTCAAATGAGCTACACGGCTGACGGAAGTTGATTCGGACTTTTCGCAGCACGCGCGGCGAGTTGTTGCCTGTCATTTGTATTTCGAGCCACCACTTGTTGTCGCTCGAGCACTCGGCATTGACGAGAGGCGACATAATCGTCACGTCAATCTCGATGGTCGGGGTCGCTGTCGTTGTCATGAGGTCATCTTACTTTCTTTAGATCAAGCACGTTCTTCTGCGCTGAGCCGCTTGACCTGCTCTTTTTCCGCGGAGGTGACGTACGACGACTTCATCGCGGATTTCATCGCCCGGAGATGGCTTTCGTGATGATACAGCCGCGCCACGGCGTATTCGCTTGCGAACGACCGCGGCCATCCGGTTCTCTCAACGATGTTGTCAATAACTTCGCTGTACTTGCCCATGCCTACATTGTATCTTCTTTAGTTAGTAGATTTCAAACCCGCCGGAATGAACTAAGAAGTCTGCGAACTCCGCGATGTCGACAGTGCTTAGCCGGTGGC
>Ga0181594_10000023_pt1 | contig 107344 bp, 101 predicted proteins | sample 071ome_18_FD_145603 | JGI IMG/M metagenome (GOLD analysis project Ga0181594, IMG submission 145603) | Coastal salt marsh microbial communities from the Groves Creek Marsh, Skidaway Island, Georgia - 071413BT metaG (spades assembly) | ecosystem: Environmental > Aquatic > Marine > Intertidal...
TTGGGTCAAGCCCCACGCCGCGTGTGTCGTAAATATAGCCCAGACTGATGGAGCTGCTGTCATAGCTGCCCGCCTCGCGCCGCAGAATATCCGATGATGTGGTCGGAACATTGGTCAATTCTGACTGCGCAATCCGCAAAGAGGGGCGCAAACGTCCGTATTCACTTACAGGGAATTCCAACGCACCGATGACACCCACTTCATTGGTGTTATAGGTCGCATTTTGTTGGTCGGTCGAACTGCTGAAAACCGACAGAGCCAATTCCAAATCACGGCGCAAATAGGCGGGTTCGATGAAATTCGCCTGCAAGGAACGCGAGCCAGAGGTGGTATCAAAGGACAGACCCACGGTCTGACCCCGCCCGCGCCAATTGCGTTCGTTAAACTGAACGGCAAGCCCGGTGCCAACATCGGTCGAATAATTGACCGAGAAGCCAAGCGTGCCTGTTGGCGTTTCTTCGACATTCACATCCACGATCACCTGATCGCTGCCTGTGCCTTCGCGCGCATTCACATCAACATTTGAAAAGAAATTCAGCGCACGGATCCGTTCCGCCGCTTGGCGAATTTCGCGTGGATCAAACGGATCCCCTTCGACCATATCGAATTGACGCCGCACAACGCGGTCAAGCGTGGTTGCGTTGCCCTCAATATCAATCCGCTCTACGAAAACACGCGGGCCGCGGACAATGGCAAATTCCACATCCAAGGTGAGATCTTCGTCATTTCGGGTGATCCGCGGCTCAACACGGATGAAGCGCAACCCCTGCTCGGTCGCCAGATTTTCAAGCCGCGAAATGATGCGATCCACCAGACGCGGCGAATAGGTTACACCCTCGTCCAGGTCGATTGCGGTTTGGAATTCTTCGACATTCACTTCGGGCAAGTCACTGCTTGCGGTTAATGCACCGAAGGAAAAGCTTTGCCCTTCAACGATGTTAAAGGTCACAAAGAACCCGTCCCGCGCACGGGCAAGTTCCGATGTGACAGATTGCACTTCAAAATCAACATAGCCGCGATCACGGTAGAAATCGGTCAAAAGCTGTTGATCAAAGGCCAGTCGATCCGCCACGAATGTATCGCGGCTGATAATCGCGCGGAAAAACCCCGCTTGGGTGGATTGCAGAACGCGGCGCAAACGGCGGTCTGAAAAGGCGCGGTTGCCGACAAAGGTGATGCTTTCGGTTTCCACCACACGGCCTTCGGTAATCTCAAAGGCCAGATCAACGCGGTTGTCGCTGCGGCGGATGATCTGCGGGGTCACGGTTGCACTCAGGCGGCCTGTCTGGCGATAGGCATCCACGATGGCCTGTGCATCGGCCTCGGCGATGGCGGGACTATAGACGCGGCGCGGTTGTGATGTCAGCAAAGCTGAAAGCGCATCATCATCAAGAAGATCATTTCCCTCGATGCTGATCTCGTTGATCGTAGGGTATTCTTGCAACTCGATAAACACCGTGTTGCCCTCTAGGCGCAGATCAACTGTTTCAAACAGACCTGTATCCTGCAGGCGGCGCAAGGCATCATTGGCTTGGCCCGCTGTGATTGTGCCGCCGGGCGCGATGCCTGCATATGAGAGGATCGTTGCCTCCTCGATGCGGATATTTCCGTCAATGACAATCGCGTCCAGCGCAATATCCTGCGCAACCGCAAGCCCTGAAAGGGCCATCCCCATCGCCAAAACCGAGGCTGTCATCAGCCCGCTGCGATATTTGCGATTGTTTGATTTACGCGACATTCTGCGCCCGCCTTTTTTTGCTTTAGCAAATCCTAAAGCATCCCTAGCGATTGCAGGGGGCAATGTCAAAAAAATGCGCGCAAAAACAGGCGAAACTTACGCCCTTTTCAGCGTCTTGGTGTTAGCTTTGCACAATCGGTGCAAGCATCACCGCAAAACCCAAAGCCAAAACAACGATACTGGGGCCAAGGATACGATCCCCAAGAATCGCCGACAGATAGCTGAGACGCGGCAATTGGCGCTGTAAAAATTTCATCGGTCTTTGATCCCCGAATATGTGAAACACATATCAGCGGATACCAAAACACTTGGGCAGAATTGGGGCGAATTCAGGGGAATTCAGCGGCCCGCCTTAGGGGCAGAGCAGAACATCATTGAATACCGCGAACACCATCAACCCCATGATCAGGGTCAACCCAACAGTCATAAAAACACGCATGAACATTTCAGGCGGTTTGCGTCCTGCAACGGCCTCAAAAGCGTAAAGCATCAGATGCCCACCATCCAGAATTGGGATCGGGAAAAGGTTCATCAAACCAACCGCGGTAGAGAGAACTGCAATCAGCCAGATAAAGCTTGCAATCCCTTGCGCGGCGGCAGCACCTGAGGTTTCCGCAATTCCCACTGGGCCTTGCAGATTACAGGTCGAAATTGCCCCTGTGATCATATGCCAAAGCCCCGATAGCGATGAGGTGATGATGAACCCTGTTTGCGACACCCCATAGGAGAGCGCGGCCAATGGCCCCACCGCCTCGGTTTGCGGCACAAAGAGCATGCCCCCCGTGACGCCGATCAGGTAACGCGTTTCAAACCCACCCGATGCGACAGGCAAATCGGTGCGCCGCGGCGACAGGGTCACAGCGATTTCCTGCCCCTCTTGGGTGCCATTTGCCCGCCAAAGCGTCAAATCAATCGGCGCACCCTCGGCCTGATCAACCGCCGCGCGGAGTTGGGAAAAGCTCCAGATATCCGCGCCATTCACGGCCAAAATCACATCGCCCTCGCGCAAGCCCGCCTCCATGGCCGCCGATTGCGGCTGAACGCCATCAACGACAGGCGGCAGCGGCGCTGAGGCCTCGACCAAAATGGCGCGATCATCGCGCAGCACTTCATAGCTCGCACGCGGACTAGGCGGCAGGTCAGAGGCTATTTGCAAAAGCGCCGCAAAACTTTCGATTTCCTGCCCCTCAAGCGCAAGGATCAGATCCCCCGCCTCAAGCGATTGATAGACGGGCGGCAGGGCGCGCGGCGCCCCAACACGGGGCTCCACCGTTGCTTGACCCGAGACCAAGACCACGCCTGCGAAAATCGCAATGGAAAGGATAAAATTGAACAACGGCCCTGCCACAACCGTGGCCGCGCGGGCCCAAAGGGGCGCGCCATGCATCGTATTACGCGCAGGCGTAACCGCCGCATCCGCCCCAACAGAGGCGGCATTCGCATCGCCTGCAAATTTGACGTAACCGCCAAACGGCAAAGCCGCGATTTGCCATTGCGTGCCCCGCCGATCTTTGCGCGAGAGCAGCACAGGCCCAAACCCGATAGAAAACACATCCGCACGGATGCCAGACCACCGCCCGACAATGTAGTGACCATATTCATGGATCGCTACGATGATTGAAATCGCCGCAATAAAGGCCAACATGGTAAAGGCAAAACTGCCGAATTGGGGGAGGAAATCCATCACTTGCCCTGTATTTTATGTCTTTTTGATCCGCACAGAAATCACTGACCGCGCCCGCACCCTTGCGAGATGGTTCATCGCGAGAACATCTGCAAGGGTTTCAAGCGGATTTGACAGGGTTAATTCCTTGGAAAGCGCGGCAAGCGTCTCTTCGACCACTGCGGCCATGTCCATAAATCCAATCTCGCGCGCCAAAAACGCGTCAAGCGCCACTTCCTTGGCGGCGTTGAACGCGGCCCCAGCCCCCCCGCGCATCTCCATCACATCGCGGGCAAGGCGCAAGGCAGGAAAACGCGCCAAATCTGGCGCCTCGAATTGCAGTTGCGCAATCTGCGCCAGATCAAGCCGCGCGACAGGAAGATCCTGACGCTTTGGCCAATATAAGGCATAGCCAATCGCATGGCGCATATCTGGCGGGCCAAGATGGGCCATCAACGCACCATCGCGAAACCCCACCAAAGCATGGATTAAAGATTGCGGATGAATGATAGTCTCTATCTGCGCGGGCGAAATCCCAAAATATTCTCGCGTTTCAATGAGTTCCAGCGCCTTATTAAACATTGATGCGCTGTCGATTGTAATCCTTTGCCCCATATCCCAATTCGGATGCGCCCCCGCATCTTCGGGGGTCGCATGGGCCAATTTCTCAATCGGCCAATGCCGTAACCCGCCGCCAGACGCGGTGATGATCACGCGCTCAACCTCGGCAATATCTTCACCGACAAGGGCTTGAAATACGGCGGAATGTTCGCTGTCTACGGGCAAGATCCGCGCGCCATGGGATGCGGCCGTTGCCAAAAGCAGTTGCCCCGCCGCAACCAAGCTTTCCTTATTTGCCAAGGCCAGCGTTGCGCCTTGTTCCAGCGCCGCAAATCCAGGCGCGATGCCCGCAGCGCCTACAATGGCCGACATGACCCAATCGGCAGGGCGCGAAGCGGCCTCGATCAACGCGGCCTCGCCCGCGGCGGCCTCAACCCCCGTTCCTGCAAGTGCAGATTTCAGATCAGGCAGTCGATCTTCATAGGCGGTTACCGCGACTTCGGCACGATGTGCGATGGCATCCCGCGCCAATTGGTCAATATTGCCCCCGCCCGAAAGTGCCACAACCCGATAGGCATCAGGGGCGCGCGCGATTAAATCGAGGGTGTTCTGCCCGATAGAGCCAGTGGCCCCAAAAATACTGACACGGCGCATCTGAGCAATTTTCCCTTATTGCGGTGGGAAGCTTGTTAAGCTTTCAACCAAGAGTAGCAAAGCCGCAGCGCCAATCATACCATCAAAACGATCGAAAACCCCGCCATGTCCGGGCAATAATCGCGAGCTGTCTTTGACCCCCACATGACGCTTAATGGCGCTTTCCGCCAAATCGCCCATCTGGCTGGCAAAGGCCAAGGCAACTGAAATTGCAATAATCCCTGCGCCTGCTTCTGTTTGGGTCATATAGGCAACCCCAACGCAGCCCGCACCAATCCAACCTGCAATCGTTCCAGACCATGTTTTCTTTGGGCTAACACGCGGCCAAAACTTTGGCCCACCCACAACGCGGCCAACGAGATAGCCCGCAATATCGGTCACAACCACAACCAAAACGAGCCATGTCATCCAGACAAAGCCAAAGGTCTCGCGATGTGCCAAAAGGCCGTAAGCGGCAAAGCTGATCAATAGCGCGAAGGGCATATATTTCTCGCGCCGCTCTTGCAGCAAAACAAGGCCAAGAAAGGCAGGCAAAAACAAAATAGGCAGCGCATAGGCAGGTGGCAGAATATGGGCGGCATAAAGGCAGGCAATCATCCCTGCCCCAAGCCCCGCCGAGCGCATCAACGAGGCGCCCAACATCACGGCCAATTCCCAGATCAAAATCCCTGCGATCAGGAAAATCATGCCAACATAAACGGGGCCACCCAACCAAACCGCATAAAGACCCGTCACAGCCATCAAAAGCCCTGTGATCATACGCTGCCAGAAATCAGAAAACAGGCTTTGAGGTTGATCGCTCACGCGGTGACCCCACCAAAACGGCGCTCGCGCAGACCATAGCGGTCAAGAATTTCTGCAAATTCTTGGGCGGTGAAATCAGGCCAAAGCGTATTGACGAATTCATATTCAGAATAGGCCGATTGCCACAAAAGGAAATTCGAAATGCGCGCCTCGCCCGATGTGCGGATCACCAGATCAGGATCAGGCAACACATAGGTGTCGAGATATTTGGGGAAGGTTTCGTCATCAATATCAGCGGGTTTGATTTTCCCCGCGGCCACATCATGGGCCAAACGCTTGGCGGCGCGGCTCACCTCATCGCGGCCGCCATAATTCAAGGCAACCGTCAAATGCAGCTTGTCATTTTCAGCGGTCATCAATTCAAGATTGTCCATCATCTCGACCAAGGACGGCTCAAGGCGCACGCGATCCCCAATGAAACGCACCCGCACCCCTGCCTTGATCAAGGCCTTGGTTTCACTGGTCAGATACCGCCGAAACAGCCGCATGAGGCCCGCAACTTCTGTTTGGGTGCGTTTCCAGTTTTCGGTCGAAAAGGCGAAAATCGTCAGGTATTTCACACCTAGATCAGGGCAGGCCCGCGCAATTTCCTTGACCCGCGCAGCGCCCGCATGATGGCCAACAAGACGCGGGCGGCCGCGCATCTTTGCCCAACGACCATTGCCATCCATGATAATGGCGACATGGGCAGGATTGCTTCGGCTCATCCGCGTATCCCCTTTTTGCTTTGCCTAGACCTGCATAATCTCGGCTTGCTTGCCCTCAAGCGCCGCGTCAACTTTGGCGATAAAACTATCGGTCAACTGTTGCACTTCGGCCTCCCAGAATTTCTGGTCATCCTCACTCAGGCCCGTTGATTTGGCTTTTTTGATCTGATCCATCCCGTCACGGCGCAAATTGCGCACGGCCACACGGGCGTGTTCGGCATATTGCGCAGCGACTTTGGTCAATTCGCGGCGGCGTTCTTCATTCAATTCGGGGATCGGCAGCATGATGATCGTGCCGTTCAGTTGCGGGTTAATACCCAAGCCCGATTCACGAATGGCTTTTTCCACCTTACCGACCATTGCCTTGTCCCACACATTGATGGTGACCATGCGCGGCTCTGGCACGTTTACGGTGCCCACCTGATTGATGGGGGTCATCTGACCATATGCCTCGACCATCACAGGTTCGAGCATGGTCGCGGAGGCGCGGCCTGTGCGCAGAGAGGCGAATTCCGTTTTCAGGGCGGAAATTGCGCCCTCCATCCGGCGGGTCAGATCATCTAGATCAAGTTCGAATTCATCTGCTGACATTGCCTCACTCCTCGCTTGTCAGGTCGCTTTGGCCCCATATAACCTGCGGGGCTGCCTGTTTCTATGGCTTTAGCGCACTTTTGTATAGGTTCCCTGCCCCGACAAAATCCCCCGAAATCCACCTGGCTCATCAAGGCTAAAGACAATGATCGGGGTGTCGTTTTCGCGCGCAAGCGCGATGGCCGAGGCATCCATGACGCCAAGATGCTGCGCGAGAACCTCATCATAGCTGATCTCGTCAAAGCGTTTCGCATCGGCGTGTTTTTTGGGATCTTTATCATAGACCCCGTCCACCTTGGTGCCCTTAAAGATTGCATCACAATGCATCTCATTGGCGCGCAATGTGGCGGCTGTATCTGTTGTGAAATAGGGGTTTCCTGTGCCCGCTGCAAAAATACAGACGCGCTTTTTCTCCAAATGGCGCACCGCACGGCGGCGGATATAAGGCTCGCAGACCTGATCCATCGGAATGGCCGAGATCACGCGGGTAAAGACCCCAAGCCCCTCAAGCGCGCTTTGCATCGCAAGCGCGTTCATCACCGTGGCCAGCATCCCCATATAATCGGCTGTGGTGCGCTCCATCCCCTGCGCGCTGCCTTGCAAGCCGCGAAAGATATTGCCGCCACCAATGACCATGCAAATTTCCACCCCCAGATCATGCACCGATTTTACCTCGCGCGCGATCCGTTCGACTGTAGGCGGATTGAGGCCAAAGCCCTTATCGCCCATCAAGGCCTCGCCCGAAATTTTCAGCATGACGCGTTTATAGGTTGTTTTGGGGGTGGCATCGCTTGCGGCCATGATATCCTCGTTCAAACGGGTGGCAGGCCGCAGATCGGGCCAAAGCCACCAATGGGTGATTGAGCTTGGCGCATCATCGTCTAAAATGCGGATTACTTCAACGGTCGCGCCTGCCCTAGCGACTAAATATGCCAAAGCACGCCCAAGCGAAACCAGATATTGCTAGGCGCGCCGCAAAAGATCAGGAAAAAGGCACGGCATTGGACGCATTTAATTTGGAATTCGCAAAAGACATTGCGCCTGATCGTCCGATCCTGATTGCGGGGGCCACGGCCAGCGGGAAATCTGCGCTTGCCCTTGCCTTGGCTGACAGCTGGGGTGGGCAAATCATCAATGCAGACGCGCTGCAAGTCTATGACGGATGGCGCCTCTTGACCGCCCGCCCCAGTGCCGCGGACGAGGACAGATGCCCGCATCATCTCTATGGGCATGTGCCGTTTTTGGGCGATTATTCCGTGGGGGCATGGCTGCGCGATTTGGCGCCGCTGCTGCGAACAGGGCCGCGTCCCATTATCGTGGGGGGCACAGGGCTTTATTTTCGTGCGCTAACCGAAGGTTTGGCCGAAATCCCGCCCGTGCCAAAGGCCGTGCGCATCGTGGCAGATGGACAAAGCCATGCCGCCCTTTTGGCCGATTTAGAGCAATCCGACCCCGTGATTTATTCAAAGATTGACCGACAAAACCGCGCCCGCGTTCAGCGCGCTTGGGAGGTGTGGCGCGCCACAGGAAAACCCCTCTCGCAATGGCAGGCCGAAACGCCTGCCCCCCTTCTGCCTCTGGATCAGGTGGCGGCGTTCAAACTCATGGCGGATCGAGATTGGCTCAATGACCGCATCGCACGCCGTTTTCATACAATGATAAAAGAGGGCGCATTGGATGAGGCGCGGGCCGCCTTGCCCCATTGGGATCAGCTGCAAGGCGCGGCCAAAGCCATCGGCGCACCTGAATTGATCGCCCACCTTCGCGGTGACATTTCGCTTGAGACAGCCATAGAGGCCGCCATTATCGCCTCGCGCCAATATGCAAAAAGGCAACGGACGTGGCTGCGCGCGCAGTCCACAGGATGGACAGATCTATATATTCCTGTCTAAATTTTAGGTGCCTATACATTTGGGGACATAGGCACGAATCGGATAGGGGATAATGTCGGATCAGCAAGAGATGGGCCCTACCAACGCGCCCGCCTATGCCGCACGAACGATTGGTCAAATTCGACTTCATGGCGCTTGGCGGCATGAATTAGCGCATCACTGCCCCAAATCGCGCTTGTTTTGGCTGACGCGCGGCACAACCCGCATCACGGCGGATTTGCACCCGATCATGGCCACAGGCCCCAAGATTTTATTTATTCCAGCCTCAATGCTGTTATCCCTTGAATTGCCCACGCAATTACAAGGCCATGTGGCCTATTTCCCAAATCTTGCCGATTTGGAATTGCCGCAAACATCCCTTTGCCTCACCCCCAGTTCCGCCGAAGCGCAGGTAGAGTTGACGGGCCTCATTGAGCGGATGGCGCGGCTAGAAGATCAAGACACCCCTTCAGCGAGACGCATGAAACGGGGATTTGGTCTGCTGCTCTCAGCGATGCTTGAGCGTGAAACACTCATTTCAAACCAACGTGACCGCGATGCCACCCACAGATTGCGCACCCAAATCAAAAAGCCCAGCAAATCGGCGCAGCTCCTCTCGCGTTTTGCGGCGCTCTTGGCGCAAGGGTTCAACGCGCAATTGGGCGTGTCCGACTATGCCGCACGCCTTGATGTGACGCCCACCCATCTCACGCGCATCTGCCGCGAAATCACAGGGCGCACGGCCCTTGCCCTGATCAATGAGGTGCTGATGGCCGAGGCCCGCCGCCGTTTGGTCGATACCCATGACAGCGCCGCAAAAATCGCGCGCGATTTAGGCTATTCGTCACCCGCCTATTTCACGCGCGCCTTTGGCCAAGAAACAGGCACAACCCCCACCGGACATCGCGATCAAAAACAGGGGCAATGGCACAGCATGCGCCACCGATAGCCCCTGTTTCCCTTAGCCATGCAGCGCCTCAATGACAGCGCGGGTGGTGATTTTTCCCTTGGGCTGACCGCGTTCTTCCACAATTACGGTGTTGCCCTTTGATTGCGCGACCACCATCAGCGCATCTTGCAAAATGGTGTCAGCATCCAAGCGCGGTGCAGAGTCAGGCAATTTCCCGCGACCCAGAGGTTGCATGATGGAACCCAATTTGATCACGCGGGCGCGATTGATGTCCTTGATGAAATCCTCAATGTAATCATCGGCAGGACGCAACACGATATCTTGCGCGCTGCCTTGCTGCACCAAATGACCATCGCGCAAAATCGCGATATTGTCGCCAAGGCGCAGCGCCTCGTCCAAATCATGGGTGATGAACACAATTGTTTTGTGCAGTTCCTTTTGCAAATCAATCAAGATGGATTGCATATCATAACGGATCAACGGGTCGAGCGCAGAAAACGCCTCGTCCATCAGCAAGATATCCGCATCCGTTGCCAAGCCGCGCGCCAGACCCACGCGCTGACGCATGCCGCCCGATAATTGCCCAGGGTAATTGTTTTCATACCCCTCAAGCCCCACGCGGGAAATCCATTGCTTGGCCCGCTTTTCGGCCTCGTTCTCATCCACGCCTTGCACGATCAAGCCATAGGTGACGTTTTCAATCACACGGCGATGCGGGAAAAGACCAAAATGTTGAAACACCATCGACATCTTGAAACGCCGCAGATCCCGCAAAGCATCCTTATCCATGGTCAGAACATTTTCGCCATCCACCAAAATTTCACCTGCGGTCGGCTCAATCAGGCGGTTGATATGGCGGATTAGGGTGGATTTACCCGACCCAGAAAGACCCATCACCACCTGAATATTTTGCGGCGCAATATCAAGCGAGACATTGTCCACGCCTAGAACATGCCCCGTTTCTTCGCGCAAAGCATCCTTGCCCATGCCAGACTGGACGGATTTCAACGCCTTTTGGGGCGATTTGCCAAAAATCTTATAAAGGTTTTTGATCTGAATTTTGGGATCGCTCATTTCTCGCCACCCTCACGATGCGCCTGTAGGCGTTTGCCATAGGATTGGCTGACGCGGTCGAAAATAATGGCCAGCGCGACAATCGCCAAACCATTCATCAAACCAAGAGCCAAATATTGGTTGGAAATCGCGCGCAACACGGGCACGCCAAGACCTCGCACCCCGATCATTGACGCAATAACAACCATGGCCAGGGCCATCATGATCGTCTGGTTCACGCCCGCGAAGATATTGGGTAGAGCCAAGGGAATTTGCACATCAAATAGCTTCTGCCGCGGGCTTGCGCCAAAGGCCTCGGCCGCTTCTAGAACCTCGCGATCCACCAATCTGATGCCTAGATTTGTTAGGCGCACGATGGGGGGAATTGCATAAATGCAAACCGCAATCAGACCGGGAACCTTGCCAATGCCAAGCAGCATCACAACCGGGATCAGATAAACAAACGACGGGATTGTCTGCATTATATCCAAAATAGGTGTTATCACACTTTGAATCCGATCGGATTTCGACATTAAAATTCCTAGTGGAATGCCAATTACTATGCATACAACAGTGGCCACCGAAATAATCGCAAGCGTGGCCATGGTTTCTTCCCACATATCGAAGTAGCCAATTAATATGAAAGCAAGAAATGTTCCAACTGTAATTTTCATTGAGCGGGAACCCACCCAAGCTAAACCGCATAAGACGATTAATATTAACGGCCAGGGCGTTGCCAAAAGAAGCTTTTCGAACCACACAAGAAAATGCAGGAGAGGGCTAAAAAAAATTTCTAAAGCTTCGCCGTAGCTTCGAGAAAAAGACCTAAAGCCCTCATCTATGCCTTGCCTTAAAGCACTTAAGTCGCGCCTGCCAATAGAAGGAAACTCAAGGAAAAAATCCCACATGCGTTGTACCCTAAGTTATATTTATTTGAAAAAGCGGAGAGGCAGCCGCCTCTCCGCTTTAGTTAACGTGTGTTATAATTATTGTCAGAGTGCATCGCGGATCGTGCTCGCCGCGTCTTCACTCACCCATTGTGACCATATATCCTCATGGGTCAGCAGAAATTCGTACGCCGCGTCTTCGCCAGTAGCCTGATTATCAGTCATGTAAACCAGCATAGCGTTCATCACAGAACCTGGAAAAACCCGATTTGCGAGATAATCCACAGCAATGCCACCCTCTTGCTGCAAACGATCCGTTATCACTGTGTGAACCTCCGACTCTGTATAGCGGGAAGGTTGAGGATCAGCACATTCCTGCTCTGGCTTAACAATACAACCATCCCAGTTTTCTGAACCACCCCAGGGCGTTTCCCATTCTAGCAAAGTTAAGTTATACTTTCCAATTACGGCTGTCGGCGCCCAATAATAACCGAACCAGTATTCTCCCCGATCAACCGCCCGCGCAATAGATCCGTCGAGACCCGCAGCAGATCCTGGGTCAACAAGGTGCCAGCCGAGGTCTTCCATTCCGAATGCCCGGAATAAATTCGCATTCGACAACTGACATCCCCAACCCGCGGGGCAACCCATAAAGGCGCCAAGACTTTCATCCTCCGCCCACGGAAACAGCTCAGGGTGCTGTAGCACTTTTTCTACAGTGTCGAGTTCGGGATAATCAGCTACGAACTGTGGATCCACCCACCAGCCTTCACCTAGTTGGGTGATTGGACCCTCAACAACCGAATGCAAACTACCTTCAGCGACAGCTGCAGCCAAAGGATCTCGAACCGCATTGATCCAAAGCTCCGGCGCAACATCTGGCTCAGCTTTCTCGTTCATAGAGGCAAAAGTTGTCATGGTCGCTCCTGGGATTAGCTCGACCTCACACCCATACCCTTCTTCCAGGATAATCTTGTCAACATTTGCCATTAATTCGGCTGAGGCCCAATCCATTTCAGCAATGGTCAATGAACCACAATCTTGCGCAGATGCAGCCCCACCAAACCCAAGCGCGGCAGCGCCAACAATGCCAGCGGCGAGCGGTTTTACGAATTTCATATGATCTCTCCTGTCGGTCGTTTTATTTTGGGCCGCGCAAAGCGACCCAGACGAATTATGTCGCTATCGTTCTACATCGACTTAAAATTCTCAAGCTCTTATTTCTAAAATCACCCTAAGACACTGAAATAATGTGATTAAAAATATTTCACAACCCACGGATGAATATCGCAAAAGCGACATTTCTTTGCTTTGCGATACCATTTTACAATTCAGTTACAAACCAAACGCCACAAAAAATGGGGGCGCCGATGGCACCCCCAGTTTCGCTGATCAAGCTCACTCTATTTACCGCCCGTTGTTTTTGCCTGCGGCTTGATCCGCGTCAGGGGCGAGCGCACCCGCCCCGTGTTCCCCTCCCGCTGCGCGTGATCGTGGGCAAACGACCATCAGCGCGGCGGGATGGAAAATCTGTGCTTAACTGCAGCCCGATGTGCCGCCGCAGGTGTTGCACTTCATGCATGTGCCGTTGCGCACGAGGGTGTAGTTGCCACATTCCCCACAAGCCTCGCCCTCATAGCCTTGCATCTTGGCCTTTGTGCGCGCGTCAATCTCAACGGCGGCTGTGGTGACAGCAGCAGCTTGCACCGCCTCGGCCACGACCGCACCAGATTGGCCGACCGCCGTAGCGGCAAGGCTAGAAACACCACCCTGCAACACGACCAAATCCTGTGGGACACGCTTGCGCAAATAGCCTGTTGAGCTGATCTGCTTGAGCACTTCCAAGGATTTTGACGCCGCGCTGTCGGACAGTTCCTTGACGTTTGAGACACCCTCTTCGACACCGCGGCCCATATCGTCAAAGCTTGCGCCTTCTGGCTTTACATGGGCCAGATCGGTGCGGTCGAGATAGGACACCGCCAATTCGCGGAAGATATAGTCAAGGATCGAAGTTGCATTCTTGATCGAGTCATTGCCCTGCACCATGCCCGAAGGCTCGAACTTGGTGAAGGTGAAGGCATCCACGAATTCCTCAAGCGGCACACCATATTGCAGGCCAACCGAGACTGCGATGGCGAAGTTGTTCATCATAGCACGGAAGCCTGCGCCCTCTTTGTGCATATCGATGAAAATCTCACCAAGCGCGCCATCGGCATATTCGCCTGTGCGCAGATAGACCTTGTGACCACCCACAATCGCCTTCTGAGTGTAGCCTTTGCGGCGCTCAGGCAGTTTCTCGCGCTTGGCGCGGGCCACTTCCTTGATCACAATCTTTTCGATCACCTTTTCCGCCAAAACAGCCGCTTTTTCCTGCGGGCTGCCGCTTTCAAGGATTTCTGCCGCCTCGTCATCATCTTCGACCAAGGCCGCTGCCAAAGGCTGGCTCAATTTCGAGCCATCACGATACAGCGCATTTGCCTTGATCCCCAAAGACCAGCTCAATTCATAGGCCTCTTGGCAATCTTCGATTGTCGCCGAATTTGGCATGTTGATCGTCTTGGAAATCGCGCCCGAGATAAAGCTCTGCGCTGCAGCCATCATATAGATATGGCTGTTGACCGAGAGGTAACGCTTGCCCTTCTTGCCGCATGGGTTGGCGCAATCGAACACGTTGTAATGCTCTTCCTTGAGGAAAGGTGCGCCCTCCAAGGTCATCGTGCCGCAGACATGATCATTAGCGGCCTCGATGTCCTTCTTCGAGAAGCCCAAATGTTGCAGAAGATTGAAGCTCGGATCATTCAGCTTGGCCTGCGGAATGCCCAAGGTTTTGGTGCAGAATTCCTCACCCAAGGTCCACTGGTTGAACACAAAGCGGATATCAAAGGCCTGTGGCAAAGCCGCTTCGATCTTGTCCAATTCCGCCTGACCAAACCCATGCCCCACCAAGGCGGTATGGTTGATACCAGGCGCATTGCCAAGCGTGCCGTGGCCAACCGCATAGGCAATGATTTCTTCAATCTCGGAGGAAGAATAGCCCAGTTTTTCCAAGGCGGCAGGCACAGAGCGGTTGATGATTTTGAAGTAACCACCACCGGCCAGTTTCTTAAACTTAACCAAGGCGAAATCGGGCTCGATGCCTGTTGTGTCGCAATCCATGACCAGACCGATTGTGCCCGTTGGCGCAATCACAGTGGACTGTGCGTTGCGATAGCCATGCTTTTGGCCCAACTCCAACGCCTCATCCCATGCTTGTTTGGCGAGATCGACCAGACGCGCATCAGGGCAGTTGGCGTGATCCAATGGCACAGGGGTGACGTTGACGTCTTCATAACCATCCGTCTCGCCATAGGCCGCACGGCGGTGGTTGCGCATCACGCGCAGCATATTATCCGCGTTCCGCTTATACCCTGAGAATGGCCCCAGTTCAGACGCGATTTCTGCTGATGTTGCATAGGACACGCCCGTCATAAGCGCCGTCAATGCACCGCATAATGCGCGACCCTCATCACTGTCATAGCCCAAGCCCATATTCATCAACAGGCCGCCAATATTGGCATAACCCAGACCCAATGTGCGGAAATCATAAGAAAGCTGCGCGATTTCCTTTGAGGGGAACTGCGCCATCATGACCGAGATTTCCAAGGTCAATGTCCAAAGCCGGGTCGCGTGCATGTAGCCATCTGCATCAAACTTGCCATCCTTGTAGAAGGTCAACAGGTTCATCGAGGCAAGGTTACAGGCCGTATCGTCCAAGAACATATATTCCGAACACGGGTTCGACCCACGGATCGGCCCGTCTGCAGGGCATGTGTGCCATGCGTTCACGGTGTCATGGAACTGGATGCCAGGATCGGCGCAGGCCCATGCCGCATGACCAACCTTTTCCCACAGATCACGGGCTTGCAGGGTTTTGGTCGGCTTGCCGTTCACGCGTGATTTCAGATGCCATTCCGCATCATCCTTGACCGCCTGAAGGAAATCATCGGTCACGCGTATCGAGTTGTTGGAATTCTGACCCGAGACGCTGGCATAGGCCTCGCTGTCCCAATCTGTGTCATAGGTCGGGAATTCAATCGAGGTGTAACCCTGACGCGCATAATCCAAGACGCGCTTGATATAGGTTTCGGGGATCGAGACCTTTTTCGCCGCGCGGATTGCATCCTTCAGCGCGCCGTTCTTCGCAGGGTCGGTCGCATCCGCGAGATCCCCGTCCCATGTCTTGACCGCCGCAAAAAGGCCGTTGAGCATTTTCTCATGCATCTTCGAGCCTGCAACAAGCGAAGCAACCTTCTGTTCCTCGATCACCTTCCAATCAATGAAGGCTTCGATATCGGGGTGGTCTGCATCCACGATTACCATCTTTGCTGCGCGGCGTGTGGTGCCGCCCGACTTGATGGCGCCCGCCGCACGGTCACCGATTTTCAAAAAGCCCATCAGACCGCTGGATTTGCCGCCGCCGGACAGTTTTTCACCTTCGCCCCGCAGCATCGAAAAGTTCGTGCCTGTGCCAGAGCCATATTTGAACAGGCGCGCTTCGCGCACCCAGAGATCCATGATCCCGCCCTCATTCACCAGATCGTCCGCAACGGATTGGATGAAACAAGCATGCGGTTGGGGATGCTCATAGGCCGATGCTGATTTGGTCAGCTTACCCGTTTTATAATCAACATAATGGTGGCCTTGGCTTGGGCCATCAATGCCATACGCCCAGTGAAGGCCTGTGTTGAACCACTGAGGGCTGTTTGGCGCAGCCATCTGGCGCGCGAGCATCAATTGCATTTCTTCGAAATAGGCGCGCGCATCGGCCTCGGCCGACAAATAGCCGCCCTTCCATCCCCAATAGGCCCATGCCCCTGCCAAACGGCGGAACACTTGCTTGGCCGATGTTTCGCCCACAATGCGCTGATCTTCGGGCAGTTCGGCCAAGGCCTCGTCATCCGCCACGTGGCGCCAAAGAAAATCAGGCACGCCCTTTTCCTTCACGGGCTTCAGCCGTGCAGGAACGCCTGCTTTGCGGAAATATTTCTGTGCGATCACATCCGAGGCAACTTGGCTCCACGATTTGGGAACTTCTACTTCGTCTAGTTTAAAGACGATGGTGCCGTCTGGATTGCGAATTTCTGAAGAAGTGAGAGTGAATTCGAGATCTGCGTATACATCTGCGCCGTCGCGGGTGAACCTACGTTCAATTTTCATGGCTGCCTCTTTTGTTAATAGCCCTGTTCCAACTAACGCGGCCTGCCAGCGTCTTACGCGCTCTGACCGTCTTTTTTTGCGGAACCAGCCCTACACACCCAAACGAATTTGCCCGCACCGCCGAAAGAGGTTCGCTATGACAAAGGTTGAGGAACTGCCCCGCACCGAGACCACTAGATATTGTAGTGCCGCTCTCAGCCCCCACAACCTGACGTAGGGACACATATTTGGTCAATCGGTTTTTTTGTAAATTTTCAAAATTTTCAGTCTTGAAATCTGCCCAAACTGCAAAACCACAAGAGTCGCTGTGATTCATAAATCCCCTACAACGGGCTCAATTTGTGAAAGAATTGTTACAGCACGACAGGTTAGACCATGAAACGAAAGCCATGGATCAGGCCGCGCGCATCGTGGCGTGGTCTGTAAATAAAAACCTTGGCCCCAAGATCTGCCTACAAAATATAGTATGTCTTTTAGAGGTAAATTCACACCAAACGCGGATCACACCCCATCTCAGGCTCAAATGACGATCTGCTTTTGTGGAAGTGGTCGGGGCGATAGGATTCGAACCTACGACCTACGGTACCCAAAACCGCCGCGCTACCAGGCTGCGCCACGCCCCGACTGCGTGCCTCTTAGCGCCTCTTTTCACGGATGAAAAGAGCACTCATGCACTTCTATTGAACTTCACAGGGCCACAAAGCACCCTGTTGTGGCATTTGCGGGTGGCGGATCACCGCACCGACCTGCAAATTCAGCATTTCTGACATGCCACCATTGATTTCAAGCACTGCGAGAATCTCATCACCGCCACGGATTGGCGTGCGATCAAGGGGAATCGCGTTTTCATGGATGTGAACCACCTGCCCGCGCGAATCGATGAACAGCATATCGAGCGGGATCAGAGTGTTTTCCATCCAAAAGCTGGCGGGCTGCGGACGCTCGTAGATGAACAACATCCCCGCCATACGCGGCATTGCGGGGCGATTCATCAAACCGACTGCGCGCTCTTGCGGCTCGTCTGCGATTTCCACTGTAAAGCGTGCCGTCCCGAAATCACCTTTGATCTCGACCCGTTCGGGGCGGCAGGCTGCCTGCGCAGATATCGCACTGAAAGCCAACCCAAGGGCCGCCGCCGTGTTAATCCAAATTCTCGTGCTGCACATAATCCCACGCGCGCACCTCTGCGGCCATCTTACCACGCGGGCCATCGACAATGCGAACGGCAAGCGCCTCGCCCGGCTGCAAATCGGCAAAGCCAAAGCGGCGCAAAATCTCGACATGGATAAATATGTCATCGGCAATGCCAAATTCATTCGCAAAGCCAAACCCCTTTGCCTTGTCAAACCATTTCACCCGCGCCGCAACGAAAGGTGCATCTGTCTGCGGTATATCAATACGCGGGTGAAAATCCACCTCTTGCTCGCTTGGCGGTGTCAGTGACAACACCTCCTGCGCTTGCGCACCGCGGTCTGTGTAATTCACGACCACCTCGACATATGCATTTTAAGCAATCGAGCTTTGGCCAAAATTTCTCAATACATTCGCGTGCAATAAAATGTCTGGGCCACCGTCATCGGCAGGGATAAATCCATACCCTTTGGTGGCATCACACCATTTCACTTTGCCACGAACCGCCACCCCCATGTAGCGATCGACTTCCGTCATTGTGGTGCATCCTATGTCTTCGGGCCTAAGCCCATCCGTCCCTGCCTAAGGGTTTGGCCCCAAGCGAATATATCTGCAAAAAGAAATTAAAATTTATGTCGAAAAAAGATAATTATTGGTGATTTATGCAAAATCACCACCTAAATGTGATCAACTTGAGTATTTCTTGATTCAGCAATCGATGCGTTTCTCAGCAAGAAACGTCACAGCCTCGCGCAATTTAAGGGTTTAACCGCTGCACTGTCCAATTCGATGCATCTGCCCCGAGATCACGCGTCCACCGAAACCGATCATGCAGACGAAATGCACCATCGGCCCAAAATTCAATCTCAACAGGTCTGATGCGAAATCCGCCCCAAAATGGGGGGCGCGGTGGGTTTGGGCCTTTTTCAACGGTGATTTTAGCAACATCCGCCATCAATGAGGCGCGACTGTCCAAGGGCTGTGATTGACGCGAGGCCCATGCCCCAAGCCTGCTTTTCAGAGAGCGTGAGGCGAAATAATCATCCGCCTGCGCCCCATCCTCACGGGTCACCATGCCCCGCACCCGAATCTGACGGCGCAAGGATTTCCAATGCAGCACAAAGGCCGCCTTGCCACTCGCGCTGATCTCTTGGCCCTTTTTGCTGTCGTAATTGGTGAAAAAGACGAAAGCGTCATCTTCAATTTGACGCAGCAAAACCATGCGCACATTGGGCAGGCCTTGCGCGTCTACAGTGGCCAAGGCAATCGCATCAGGATCGTTGAGTTCGCTTTTCTCAGCCTCCTTCATCCATGCGCGCGCAATGGCGAATGGATCATCCCCTGCAAAAATTCCTGTACGATCGGTCATGCTATGCCTCATTTATTATTGCGGCATTTCTGCCGCGTCTCAACCTAGAGCGCACCCGCCCCCCCTTCAAGGCTGACGGGACATCTTGAAGCTGTGACCCCAAAGGTCTAAACCCTTCCTAACCCAACAATAGCGACAAGGATTGAGGGCGGCATGGGGATTATGACTGGCAAGCGCGGGCTGATTATGGGCCTTGCAAATGACAAATCCATCGCGTGGGGGATTGCAAAAGCCCTTGCAGAGCATGGCGCCGAATTGGCGTTTTCATATCAAGGCGAACAACTGCTCAAGCGGGTGCAACCTTTGGCGGCGGAACTGGGTTCCGATGTGGTGCTGCCGTGCGATGTGACCGATAATGACAGCCTAGACGCGGTTTTTGAGTCTCTCAAAGACAAATGGGGCAGTCTCGATTTCATCGTTCACGCCATTGGATTTTCCGACAAAAACGAATTGCGTGGCCGCTATGTGGATACAAGCGCCGCGAATTTCGAAATGACGATGAATATTTCGGTCTATTCTTTCACCGCCGTGATGCAGCGCGCCGAAAAGCTGATGACCAATGGTGGCTCGGCGCTGACGCTGACCTATTATGGCGCGGAACAGGTGATGCCGCATTACAACGTCATGGGGGTCGCGAAAGCCGCGCTTGAAGCGTCCGTGATGTATCTGGCCGAAGATCTGGGCAAACAGAATATCCGCGTGAATGCTATTTCCGCGGGGCCGATCAAAACCTTGGCCGCCTCGGGCATTGGCGATTTCCGCTATATTTTAAAGTGGAACGAGCTGAATTCGCCGCTGCGCCGCAATGTCTCCATCGAGGATGTGGGCAAATCCGCGCTTTATCTGCTGTCTGATCTCGCCTCTGGTGTGACGGGCGAGAATTTGCACGTTGATGCAGGATATCACGTGGTGGGCATGAAAGCGGTGGATGCACCTGATATTGATGTCGTGACGGGACGCAAGGACTAGGGTCGCCATGACGGTTGCGGCCTTTTTCGCGATTTATTTGGTGCATCTGGCCGCCGCTATGAGCCCCGGCCCCACAACACTTTTGGCGGCCCGCAGCGCGGCTCGCGATGGGTTTGATCGCGCAATTTTCCTCGCCATTGGTTTTGGCATTGGGGCCTGCTTGTGGGCCGTAGCCGCGGTTTTAGGCCTTGCGATTCTGTTCGAACACGCCCCTGCCGTGCTTTTGGGGTTAAAACTGGTTGGGGCGGGATATCTCTTTTACTTGGCTCTCAAGGTATGGCGCAGCGCCGCCCTGCCCTTTGAGGTCACGCCGATCCCCGCGGATGAGGCCCCAAAATCGGCGGCGAAATTGATCTGGCTTGGCATTGCCACACAGCTTGCCAATCCCAAGCCCGCCGTGTTTTTCGGCACGATCTTCCTCACCTTCCTGCCCGCCAATCCAGATCACTGGGTCTATGCGGTGGTGTTGGGCATGATCTTTGTAAATGACGCAGGCTGGAACCTGATTGTGGCGCGTATTTTTTCGCTATCGGGGCCACGGCGTGCCTATTTGGATTTCAAACCCGTGATTGAGCGTATATTTGGCGGGCTTCTGGCACTTATGGGTGCCAAGCTTGCCCTTGGTTGATCAAAGGAGAAACAGTGCCATGGATCGTTTGCCACATGAGAAAGGCTTTCATGTCTCGTGGGATCAATTGCACCGCGATGCGCGCGCGCTTGCGTGGCGCTTGGACAAACGCGGGCCTGGGCCTGATGGGTCATGGCGGGCGGTGGTCGCCATCACGCGCGGCGGCATGGCCCCTGCAATGATTGTGGCGCGCGAATTGGATATTCGCACAGTGGATACGATCAGCGTCAAATCCTACCATTCAGGCGGCGGCAAGGCCGATCAGCGCCGCGAGGCAGAGGTGCTCAAAAGCCCAGATGTCGACATGATGGGGGATGGTGAGGGCGTCCTGATCGTGGATGATTTGGTCGATACAGGAAAAACCCTTGAACTGGTGCGCAAGCTTTACCCCAAGGCGCATTTCGCCACGACCTATGCCAAACCCAAGGGCGAGCCTATGGTCGACACATTCATCACAGGTGTCAGCCAAGATACATGGATTTTCTTTCCATGGGATATGGCGCTGCAATATGTCGAGCCTTATCGCGGCAAGGATTAACTGCGCGCGCCAAGCGCCTCATTTAAAAGCGTTTTAACGGCATCGGGCGGCACATCCGAAGTCACAAAGGATGTGCCAATGCCGCGCATCAAGATAAAGCGCAGTTGCCCTTCAAGCACCTTTTTATCTTGCGCCATCAGCGCAAGCAGCGCGTCTGCATCGGGCAAATCGCCCTCAATATCCGCCAAATCGCGCTTCATGCCCATCTCGGCCAGATGCGCGCGGATGCGGGATGGCTCCTCCTGCGGGCACAACCCCAAGCGCGCCGATAATTCTGCCGCAAGGGCGCACCCAATCGCCACCCCCTCGCCATGCAACAGGCGATCAGAATATCCCGTGGCTGCCTCAAGCGCATGGCAGAAGGTATGGCCCAAATTGAGAAGTGCGCGATCCCCCTGCTCAGTCTCATCGCGGGCCACGATATCGGCCTTCATCTGAACTGACCAACGCACCGCCTCTTCGCGCAAGGCCAAATCCCCTGCGGCCATGGCGGGGGCGTTTTCCTCAAGCCAGTCGAAAAACGCGGCATCGCCAAGCAAGCCATATTTCACCACCTCGCCATAACCCGCCAAAAAGTCACGCGGGGCCAAAGTGGACAAAAGATCAATATCTGCCAAAACAAGGCTCGGTTGATGAAAGGCACCAACGAGGTTTTTGCCGTGCCGCGTGTTGATGCCCGTTTTGCCGCCAACAGAACTGTCGACCTGCGCCAGAAGCGAGCTTGGCATCTGCACGAAGCGCACTCCACGCCGCAGGATTGCAGCGGCAAAACCAACGAGATCCCCGATCACACCGCCGCCAAGCGCGATCACGATATCGCCCCGTTCAACCTTTTCATCGAGCAGCCATTCAACGGTCTGCGTCAGATATTGCCATGATTTTGTGCCCTCACCCGCAGGCAAGATCAGCGCGCGTGCGGCAATCCCGCCTGCGGTCAAGGCCGCCTCAAGATGGGCCAAATGCAAGGGCGCCACCCGATCCTCGGTTACGATCCAAACTTTTGGACGCCGCAACAAAGGCGCAAGATGGGTTGCCGCCTGCGCAATCAGACCAGAGCCGATCACCACATCATAGCTGCGACTGTCCAGATTTACCCGCACCGTGGATGTCATGTTGCGACCTCCGACAAGACATTATGAGCGTGAAGCAAACGCAACACATGATCGGTCGTATCCTCAATCGACCAATCATGCGCGATTTCAAGGCGCAATTCAGACTGCTCATAGGCAGGGCGGCGCGCCACCATCAAGGCCTCAAGCTTGCCACGCGGATCAGGCCCATGGAGCAGCGGCCGCGTGGTTTTGTGGCGCACCCGCGACCACAAAAGCTCAATATCGGCATCCAACCACAAGACCGCCGCTTGCGCCGAAATCAAATCGCGGTTTTCAGGCGACAGCCACGCCCCCCCGCCAGTAGACAGAACTGCAGGCGCACCCGTTAGAAGCCGTGCGATGACTTTGCTTTCGCGGTCACGGAAAAACGGCTCGCCAAAGCGTTCGAAAATCTCGGCGATGCTCATTTGTGCGCTTTCGACAATTTCGGTATCAGAATCGCGCAACTCGACCCCAAGCCGTGCGGACAAGGCCCGCCCGACAGCGGTTTTGCCCGAGCCTGGCATCCCGACCAAAACCACGGTTTTGTGCAAATTATAGGCGGTTTCAGCCCGTGTTTGCCCGTTCACCCTGTGCATCCTTTATGCATTTGCGAAGATTTCGCAAAATTCCCCCAAGAAATTCTGCGCGAACTCCCCTATATTGGCGCAAGATCGTCTATTGTTCCACGCAATACGCGTTGGGGGGCAGACACGCAAGCAAGCAACCGCGCGAGAATAAGCGCAGAAGGCAGAGGCACGAGAAATATGGTTAAGCTGTTCATGGGATTGGTGATTTTAGTCCTGCTCACTGCTGTTGGCCTGTTGGGATATGGTTATTCGGGCCTGATGCAGCCCGAGACAGTAGAATTGCGCGACACAATCTCGATCCCGCTTGAGTAACAGATCATGCGCAGGCTGAGGGGCGGAACATTTTGGGGGCTTGTGGCAGGTCTGATTTGGCTTTTGCCTGCGCTGCCACTGGCGGCACAAACGCCGCAAATGTCGCCACAGGATATCGCGCCCAGTTGGCTTTCCGACACGATTGCGCCGCGCAGCCCCGATGTTGCCGCAGAAATTGTTACCGAAGATATCCGCGTGATGCCGATAGGGCCGATCACGCGCAATGCCGTGGGGCTTTTGGCTGCGCGGGTTACGGGCTTTCCCAGTGGGCTTTGGGGCCAATCTGACAGTGCCGAGCTTGCAGGCCTGTTTCGCCGCTTGCCGATGACAGGGCCGCCCGCCATTTTGGATTTAACCGAGCGCTTGGCCCTGTCCGAGCTTGATCCCCCTCTTGGGGGCACTGATGCGGCGGCAGATGATCTGTTTTTGGCGCGGATTGATATGCTCTTGGCGCGCGGCGCGCTTGAGCCTGCCCGCGCATTGATCGAACGCGCGGGCGTAGAAGACGGCGAGGTATTTCGGCGCTGGTTCGATGTCTCACTTCTTTTGGGGCAGGCAGATCGGGCCTGTGCCGCGATGCGCGCAAGCCCTGATATCGCACCAACATATCCCGCACGGATTTTTTGCTTGGCCCGTTCAGGCGATTGGTCAGCGGCGGCGCTCTCAATGGGCACAGGCGTTGCCTTGGGGTTCATCACCGAAGATGAGGCGGATTTGATCGCGCGCTTCCTTGATCCCGAGCTATTTGAGGGGGAGCCGCCCTTACCCCTAGACCCCGATATAACACCGCTGCGCTATGTGATGCGCGCGGCCATTGCAGAACGCCCCTCCTCGCTTGGGCTGCCTTTGGCCTTTGCCCATGCCGACCTCGCCGCGCAGGCGGGGTGGCGCGCACAGCTTGATGCCGCAGAACGCCTGTTGCGCGCAGGCGCGATTGAGCCAAGCCAATGGTTGGCCATTGCCACCTCGCGCCGCCCCTCCGCCTCGGGCGGGATATGGGAGCGCGTTGCAGCCGTTCAGGAATTTGATGCAAGCCTCCTTGCGGGTGATGTGGCGGCCATTGCCCGCAGCCTTGCGCGCGTGGTGGATGCCCTTGGCCCTACGGGTCTTTTGCCCGCTTTCGCACAGCTTTACGCCGACCCGCTTGGCCGCCAACCTTTGGTGGGTGAGGCGGCGATCCTCGCCCGCAAAATCGAACTTCTTTCCCGCAATTACGAAAGCCTTGCCCTGCGCGCCGTGCCACAATCCGCAGATGAGGCGGTGGCCTTTGCCTTGGCGCGCGGGAAGATGCCCAATTTGCCCGCAACGGCAAGCCCACGGGTTATGGCCCTTGCAGCGGGGTTTGACGAAATTGCGCTGCCTGACCGCTATGCGCCCCTGATTACAGGCAATCGCGCGGGAGAGGCGCTGTTGCTCGCGGCCCTCACCCTATCAGGGGACGGTGCAGATTTGGACGATCTCTCAGATGCCTTGCTGGTCTTGCGCTATTTGGGACTAGAAGACAGCGCGCGGCGCGCGGCCCTTCAGCTATATCTCCTGCCTGACAGAAACGGATAAGAGCGCCCGATCATGACAGATCAAAAATTGATCACCCAATTCCTTGAGGCGCAAGCAGCCGAGTTGAACGCAGCGCAAAACACGCTCTTGGCTTATGCCCGCGATTTGGACGATGCGCGGGCATTTTTCACCGATCGCGGCGCAGATTTCCTCAGCGTCACGCGAGATGGGATCGAAACCTATCTTGCCGATCTAGAGGTTCGGGGGCTGTCACGCGCCACGCGCGCGCGGCGCTTGTCTGCGCTGAAACAAATGTGTCGATTTCTGTTTGAGGAAGGCCTGCGCAACGATAACCCAAGCCTCAAAATCAAGGGGCCCGCGCGCGAGAAATCTTTGCCCAAAACCCTCAGCCACGAGGCCGTGGATCGGCTTTTGGCACAGGCTGAAATCCATGGGCGCAGTGCCTATGATCGGTTGCGCAACCATTGCATGATGCAAATTTTATACGCGACAGGGATGCGCGTAAGCGAGCTTGTCACCCTGCCCGTGGCCGCCGTGCGTGGTGACCCCAAGCTGATCTTGATCAAGGGCAAAGGCGGCAAGGAACGGATGCTGCCACTGACGCAATCCGCACGTTTGGCGCTGCAATCTTGGCTTGCCCGCCGCGATGCATTGGAAGACCTCGCAACACGCGAGGGGGGGGCAAAACCCTCGCGCTACCTGTTTCCCAGCCGCAGCAAAGAAGGCCATATGACGCGGGTGCGGTTTTACACGCTGATCAAGGAAATCGCCCGTGATGCAGGCGTGCCACCGCAATCGGTCACCCCGCATCGCATGCGCCATGCCTTTGCCACCCATCTCTTGGCCGGTGGCGCAGATTTACGCAGCATTCAGGCCCTTTTGGGTCACGCGGATATCGCAACGACCGAAATCTATACCCATATCTTAGATGAGCGGTTAAAAGCCCTCGTGCTCGAACATCACCCTTTGGCGGATCAGACATCTGCCCCGACTGAAAATTGATAGGCCCCATGACTGAAACGATTTCGTTTGATTCTGCCCTTTGGATAAGCGCCGCCTCGATTATGGGGCTTTTGGTGCTGTCTGCGTTTTTCTCAGGTTCTGAAACGGCATTGACCGCAGCCTCACGCGGGAAATTGCGCGCACAGGCGGATCGGGGCTCAAAGGGGGCTGAGCGCGCCTTGCGCATGACCGAAGACAGCGAGCGGCTGATCGGATCGGTTCTATTGGGCAATAATGTGGTCAATATCTTGGCTGCCTCTTTGGCGACCGCCCTGTTCACGCGCCTGTTTGGAGAATCGGGCGTGGCGCTTGCCACGCTTGTCATGACCCTTTTGGTTTTGATCTTTGCCGAAGTGCTGCCCAAAACCTATGCCATCACCAATGCCGAAAAGACCGCCGCCCGCGTCTCCCCCGTGATTGCGGTGGTGATTTTCCTGTTTTCGCCGATTGTGGGCGCGGTGCGCATTTTGGTGCGCGGGGTCTTGCGCCTCTTTGGCGTGCAAACCGACCCTGACAGTAAAATCCTGTCCGCGCGCGAGGAAATCGCAGGGGCGATCACGCTGGGCCATTCCGAAGGGGCGGTGGAAAAAGAACATCGCGACCGCTTGCTTGGCGCGCTGGATTTGCACGAGCGGATGGTTGAGGAAATCATGTTGCATCGCTCAAAGATCGAAATGATCAATGCTGATGCCACACCTGAGGAAATCTTAAGCCAAGCCTTGCAATCCCCACATACCCGCCTGCCCGTCTATCGCGGCGAGACGGAAAATATCATTGGCGTGATCCATGCAAAGGATTTGCTGCGCGCCATGGATGGGCTGACGCGCGGTGAAAACGCGAAGGGGATCGAAAATTTCCGTATCACCGATGTCGCCATGAAACCCTACTTCGTGCCTGACACCACCACATTGGACGAACAGATGCGCCAATTCCTGCGCCGCAAAACGCATTTCGCGTTGGTGGTGGACGAATACGGCGCTTTGCGCGGCTTGATCACGCTTGAAGATATCCTTGAGGAGATTGTGGGTGAAATCACCGATGAATTTGATGTGGATGAAGCGCCGCAATTGAAACCTGGCCCCGATGGGCATTTCTTGATCGATGGGGCGATGACCATTCGTGATTTCAACCGTGCCACGGATTGGAGCCTTCCCGATGAAGAGGCCAACACTGTCGCAGGGTTGGTGATCCACGAGGCGCAAACAATTCCCGTCATCGGTCAGGCATTTTCCTTTCATGGCTTCCGCTTTGAGGTGGTGGCCCGTGAGAACAACCGTCTCACCCAGATCAAAATTCGTAAACTTGGCTGATCCGATCCCGCATAAAGCGCCCGCAATCGTGGTTCTCGCGGCAGGCAGGTCAAGCCGCATGCGGGGCCGCGACAAGTTGTTGGAAGATGTCGATGGCCAGCCCTTGCTGCGCCTCATGGTGGCGCGCGCGCGCAAGGCGGGGGCATCTGCGGTGCGTGTGGTTCTGGCCGAGGGCCAAACAGACCGCGCCGCAGAACTGAGGGATTTCACGGATATCGAAATCATCCACCTGCCCGCAGGGCGCGACATGAGTGACAGTTTGAAAGCAGGGATTGCAGGGCTTGACTGCGCGGTCATGATCCTGTTGGCAGATCTGCCCGACCTGACCGCACATGACCTATATCTGATGCTCACCTTCGCACAGATGCATCCAGATGCCATTTTGCGCGCGGCTGACAATAAAGGCCGTGCAGGACATCCAATTGTCTTTCCCCGCGATCTTCTGCCCGAACTTGTGAAAGTGACAGGGGATCAGGGCGCGCGCGCGGTGCTAGAGCAACATGGGGCGCGCATTGTGCATATCCCCCTGCCCGAAACCCGCGCGACAACAGACCTTGATACGCCCGATGATTGGGCGGCATGGCGCAAATCGCGGGCTTAGATAATATTGCGCATCATCCGATCCGTCCGAATATCGGACGCATAATCAACAATCGGGCGGGCGGCGCTTGCCTGCGCGCTTTGGCCTTCTTCTGTCTCTAACTCTGGGAAGAGAGACAAGATCTCACGCCGTTGCGCCGCATCCATGCCCCGCAATGTTTTGGTTTCTGCGTGAAAGCTTTCTGTCCAAATGCTGTCAGACATCACGATTTGATGATGCTCGAACATGATATGGATGTAATTCACCCGCACCGTATCGACCGCCATCACCTCGCGGTGGTCAATCAGATCGCGCGCGGCAATCAGGCTTTCGCCCGCCAATGCGGCGGGATGTTCAGGCATCAACAAAACGCGGTGACTGGGCGAAACCAACATATCACGCACAGGTAGTCCATGTCCCAAACAGCCCGCACGCAAAAGGACGGGGCGTAAGCTTGCGGCGCGCTGCATATCTGCACGCCCCAAAACACGGCCACCAATCCAAGCAATTTCTTGCACACCATTGTCACGGGTGACGATTTTATCCCCCTGCTGCAATGTCTCCACCGCGCGTTCGCCACGCAACGTGGCAATCATCGTACCCGGCGTAAAGCAGGGCGATACGGCAGTATGCGCGTCTTGTGCATGAAAATAAGATTGGGGCTGTGCTGTCATTTTTTTACTCCAAAATTCATTACTAACTCGATGGCACGGCTTAGACTTAGCCGAGGCGCCAAATTTTGACGGCCACATGCCTGTTCTCTGCTTCAATTGCTGCGATTCTAGGGCGCTCTTGCGGCGCTTTCATGACCATTTGAAATCCATGCCCCCGATTCCGTATGGCCGATACCTTTACATATTATTAATGCAAAATATTAATACATTTTTTCCACCTCTTCGCCCCACCTAGGACAGTCTAGCTGCAAAACCAAGACGCCCGCGTGCAACGGGCGCCAAAGCGTGAAGATGCAGCAAAGGATAACCAAACCCATTCTTTCGACAACTGGTGTCAATAGCGGTAAAATCCTAAACATAAAGGCACCCCTAATACCCCGCTGCTCTCAATGTGGCTTCCCCTAGGCGACATTGAGAGCAGCCCCCAAATCCCAAGTGTTGCCACGAGATTCAGCCCCGCATTCCCCCAACGTGGCTGAAGAGAAACAGAATGTTTCTCACATGGGACAAGTTTGACGGGGCCCCTCACACGCAAAACATCGAAGGCTGACTTGGTTTTGCCATCGCGCAGATCACGCGCTAGGCTGATTGCGCCCATTCCCGCTTTGTGAGGCCCCATGCAAACCACTGACCGCCCGACCCTCGTCTTTGACGTCAATGAAACATTGCTTGACCTGACCACGCTTGAACCTGTGTTTGCCCGCGCCTTTGGCGATGCGGCCATGATGCGGGTCTGGTTTTCTGAATTGATCCTTTATTCCCAAACCCTGACATTCGCGGGCCACTACCGCCCGTTTGGTGAACTGGGCATGGCGGTCTTTACAATGCTGGCCACAGTAAAAGGCATCGCTGTTCACAAGGATGATACAGCGGCGCTTGGCCATGCCCTGACCCATATGCCGCCCCATGGGGATGTGGAGGCAGGATTAACGCGCTTGCGCGCGGCGGGTTTTCGATTGGTCACACTGACCAACTCGCCCCTTGGCGCAGAATCGGCCCTGTTTCGCGCGGGGCTAGACCGCTTTTTTGACGGAAATTTCAGCGTGGCCGAGGTTGCAGCCTTCAAACCCGCCCCCGCGGTTTACGAACATCTTGCCACATCGCTGAACCTTGCCCCTGCTCAGTTGTGTATGATTGCCTGCCATATCTGGGATACGATCGGCGCACAGGCCTGCGGCTATCGCGGCGCGTTTTTGCATCGCACAGGCAATGCGCCCTTGCCGATTGCGGAAATACCGCAACCCGACATCATCGCGCGCGATATGACCGATCTGACAGATCAGATCATTGCGCGTTGGGGATAAGGGAAAAACAGAGCTTGGTACCCGAGGCCGGACTCGAACCGGCAAGCCGTTAGGCGGTGGATTTTGAATCCACTGCGTCTACCAATTCCGCCACTCGGGCTCTGTGCAAAGCGTCCTATACCGCGCGCGGGGGCGCGTCAACGGGTCAACACGCAGCCAAGTGCGAAAGTTTGATCTTCGCTTACCGCGCGCCCTGTAAAGCGATAGACCAAAGACCCGACCCGCTCATGCAATGCGCGCCGCATAACCGCGACCTTATCGCGATATTCCCCAGAAAACCACTGATCCGCCATCGGACTATGATCCACGGGATAAGGAATCAAACTGCGCCACCCCGCCGCACAAAAGCTAGAGATCGCGCGCGGCATATGCATCGCCGATGTCACGATGATCCAATTCTGATTGGCCAAATCGGGGGTGATCTCACGGGCAATCGCGGCAGCATTCACCGCTGACTCGGCTGAATTGCGACTTTGCGATTCGAGGGTGAGGCGCTCAGCTGCAATCCCCGCCTCACGAATGGCCCTTGCGCTGACTTCAGCCTCACTCAAAGAATGGCCTTGAAGATCAAGCCGCCCCTGCCCACCTGCCACAATCACGGGTACATTCGGCAGGGCATGGGCCAAGGCAATGGTCGCCAAAATACGATCCGCCGCCTCGCCCGTATTGACGAGGTCCGTGCGGGCGGTGCGATCCGTATTCTCGGCCCCCGTCATCAGCAAAACACCGCGCGCCCCTGTCAGATCAGGATTGGCCATAAAACGCGCCTCAAGCGGCCCTGCAATCCAACGATCCACAGGCGCGGCCATCACAAACCCCACAAAGCCAAGCGATAAGAGCCAGAACCAAAGCGCAGCACGCCGCCACCGCACAAGCAGCGCCATCACCCCAAGCGCCCCCAAGATATGTGGCCATAACTCAACATAGAGCGCGATCCGCATCAGTTTAGACGCGAGGTAAAAAAGGTCTTCCCCCATCTCAGCCTTTCACGCTTCGAGTTCTGCATCCCAATACAGGAAATCCAACCAACTTTCATGCAGATAATTGGGTGGAAATTTTCGGCCCAGATTGCGCAGTTCCTCCGCCCCCGGTTGACGCGGGGCTTGACGCAGGCTCATACCCGCCTGACGCAGGCTTTTTGCCCCTTTGCGCAGGTTACACCGACCACAGGCCGCCACAACATTTTCCCAAGATGTAACGCCCCCTCGCGCGCGCGGCACAACGTGATCAAAGGTCAAATCCCCGCGCGAGCCGCAATATTGGCAAGAAAATTGATCCCGTAAAAAAAGATTAAAGCGCGTGAAGGCCACGCGCTTTTGAGGTTTCACATAATCTTTGAGAACAACCACAGAGGGGATTTTGATCTTGGTCGTTGGCGAATGAACGAAGGTGTCATACTCAGCCACGATATCTACCCGATCCAACCACACCGCCTTGACCGCTTCCTGCCACGGCCAAAGGGATAAAGGATAATAAGAAAGGGGGCGGTAATCCGCGTTCAGCACCAAAGCAGGGTGTTGCTTTAGCGATGCGGGTTCGCGCGTAAATTCCGTCCTGAAATCGCCATCCATGAGTGACTCCGTCTCCGCTCTGTTTGCCTGCGCCTCAAGCACCAGAGCGGGAGCCCCGCTCCAGCATTGATCCCACTATATATGGGCATTGCAATCTGGCAAGCCCCTTCATCTATGTGGTCACAATCCCAAGGGTAACGAAACTGAACGTCACTTTTGTGACATTGGGGGCACCCACCCCGTGCGTCTAATCTTCCAGCCCGAATTTATCGCGCAAAAAGGCCAGACAAACCTGCAACCCATCGGGCGCAATCCCATGCCCTGTGCCCCGCATGATATGGGCATAAACCTCGCGCCAGCCTGCTTCTTGCAGCGCCTCTGCGGCCTCGGGCAAGGCTTGTGGGGGGACAACATCATCTTGATCGCCATGGATCAGCAATACGGGCGGGCGACACTCCGCCTCCTCTTTCAAGCGTTCTGGCTCCAACAAACGGCCCGAAAACCCAACCACTGCGCGCAGGCTATCTTCCACGCGCGGCGCGACATGTAAGCTCAACATCGTGCCTTGCGAAAACCCAACCAAGGCTACATCGCGCGGTGTCAGGTTATTCTCTTCCATCACCTGTTCCAAAAACGCGTTGAAATCATCAAAGGCCCGCGCAAGCCCTGAACGCGCATCCTCCTCGGATGAGCCATCAATCCACGGGATCGGGAACCATTGATACCCCATCGGATTAACCGAACAGGCCTCGGGCGCATTGGGGGCGATGAAAATTGTGTCAGGCAGATGTGGGGCCATCGGATCGGCCAATCCCAAAAGATCAGCCCCATCCGCGCCATAGCCATGCACGAAAATCACCGCGCGGGCGATATAGCCTGACTGCGGCTCGCTGCTTTTGTAATCCAATGCGCGCGTCATGCGACCCCCTCACGTTCTTTGACCATGTGGTAGTAGCCCCAGAGCGCCCGCGCGGCAATGGCCCGATGCGGCGACCAAGGCGCCGCCATGGCGCGCAAGCGCCGCTCATCTGGCCGCTGCGGCAGATCGAACAACACGCGCGCCGCCTCTTGCAGAGCCAAATCACCCGCGGCGAAGGCATCGGAATGGCCAAGGGCAAACATCGCGTAAATTTCTGCCGTCCAACGGCCAATCCCTTTGACAGTGGTCAAGATGACCACCACCTCATCGGTGCTTTGGCTGTGCAGCCGCGCGTAATCAATCCGCGCCTCGGCCAAAGCGCGCATATACCCTGCCTTTTGACGGCTGAGGCCAAGCGCGCGCAAATCGGCCTCGGATGCTGCCAAAACCGCATCTGGCTGCAACATTCCCGCCTCTGCAAGGCGCGCGGTGATCGCATTCGCACTGGCCACTGAAACTTGCTGCGAGATAATCGCCTTGGCGAGGGCCACAAACCCCGCCTCTCTTGATCGCAAGGTGACGCGGGCAGGATCAACACGGGCAAAAGCAGGTTCAATCTGGCACAGGGCCGCCAATCCATCAGACAGCAAATTTTCGTCTTTGAGATGATAAGCTTGATCCATTGTTCAACCTGTCGCAGCAAAATCGTGCATTCCACCCTAGACCTGATGCGCAGAAAGGCCTAGCCCTGTGGCCATATGTGCCAAAGAATGAATATATCCCATGACCACTGCTCAAATTGATGATCGCGCCGCCAAACGCAATGTTTTCGTTTTGATCCTTGCGCAGGCCTTCCTTGGCGCGCAAATGCCGATGATCTTTGTGGTGGGCGGGCTTGCGGGCCTGATGATCGCACCAAGCCCCGCATTGGCCACAATCCCGATTTCTTTGATCGTCTTTGGCTCGATGACCACTGCACCATGGTTGTCGGCGCTGATGCAGAAATATGGACGGCGGGTTGGGTTCTTTGTTGGCGCGCTTGGCGGGGCCTTAGGGGCGGGCATTGCCAGTTTGGGCCTCTATCTCGACAATTTCGCGGTCTTCCTAATCGGCTCCTATCTGACGGGCATTTATATGTCGGCGCATGGGTTTTACCGCTTTGCCGCTGCCGATAGCGCCTCGGACGATTTTCGCCCGCGCGCCATTTCCTACGTCATGGCGGGCGGCCTTCTGTCGGCATTGATCGGGCCACAATTGGTCAAATTCACCTCCGATGCCACTGTTGTGCCCTTTCTGGGCACTTACCTTTCTGTGGTTTTGATCAATCTCATCGGTGTCACCTTATTCTTCTTCCTCGATGTGCCACCCCCCAAAGCCCCAAGCGCGGATGCTCCGCAGGCCCGCAGCCGCCGCGAATTGCTGCGCGACCCGAAAATCGCCGTTGCGATTATCTGCGGCATGGTTTCCTACGCTTTGATGAATTTGATGATGACATCGACCCCTTTGGCCGTGGTCGGATGCGGATTTCCAACCGGAACCGCCGCAGATATCGTCTCGGCCCATGTGATCGCGATGTATGCCCCCTCGTTTTTCACGGGCCATGTCATCGCGCGATTTGGCGCGGTGCGGGTTGTGGCGCTTGGCCTATTCTTACTCGCGCTTGCGGGCGCGGTGGCCTTAATGGGCGTTGAATTGACGAATTTCTTCATCGCGCTTGTTCTTTTGGGCATTGGTTGGAATTTTGGGTTTATCGGCGCAACCGCCATGCTGACCCAAGCCCATCCTGCGCATGAGCGGGGGCGGGTGCAGGGCTTGAATGATTTTCTTGTCTTTGGCTGCGTCACCCTTGCATCGCTGTCATCAGGGGTTTTGATGTCTTTGGGGGAAACCACCCTTGCAGGGTGGAATGCGGTCAATATCGCAATGATCCCGTTTTTGGCCCTCGCAGGCGCTGCCCTAATCTGGCTTGTGCTGCGCCCTGCTGATGAGGCCGCCGCCTGACCCTACCAGCGCCCTGTCAGGGAAACATAGGCAAGGCGCAGGCGCTTACCTGCCTCTGATGGCTCTAGCCCGCCTTGCGCCACAAGGGCAGGATGGGCAGCCGCCTTTTTCAAAATAGGCTCTGCCAGCCATGCCGCGTATAGCGCGGGCGTCACATGGGCGGGGATCATCCCCCGCTCTATGTGCGCGGCGCGCAATTTACCAAGACCCAATCGCGCCAAATGGGCAACAGTGGACGGGCGACCATCATGCAAAGGGGCATGCCCCTTTTCCTCAAGCGCGGGGATCGCGCGCAGATAATTGGCCAACCCCATGGCCCAACCTATCGCACGAATGGCAGGCTCGAACATGTCCTGCGCCCCCAAACTGCGCGCGGCCATCCACAAAAGCCCTGCCCCCGTGGCCTCGATATAGGCGGTGAACGCGGCCTCATCCGCGAAGCCATCCTTGGTGGTGTCGCGCATCCGTGCCGCCACAAGATCGGACAAAAGCCCCGCATCGCGCGCGGGCAAACTGGCCGCCAAAGGGGCCGACCATTCATGCGCAGGCAAGGCCCGCCCCGCCTGCAATGCATCGGCCAGATCCGCCCAAAATTGCAAGCGCATCTGTGCCACCAATGGCTCGGGCGAGGCATAGGGCGCGCGCGCAATTTCCAAATTCACTGCATAAATTGCAAAAAGACGGGCGCGCAGATCGGGCGGCGCGGCCATCACGGCCAAGAACCGCTCGGGATCGCCACGCTCGATCATGCTTGCAAGCCGCGCCAAATCTTGGCTCATGATGCAGGCGCCCCGTCTTGGATCAGTTTCCAATGCACCGCATCCAAAAGCGCCTCGAAACTCGCATCCACGATATTCGCAGAAACGCCCACAGTCGACCAACGCCGCCCGGTATCATCTTCGCTGTCAATGATGACACGCGTAACCGCCTCGGTGCCCCCTTGGGTGATCCGCACTTTGAAATCAACCAGACGGATCGTGTCGATATAGCTTTGATACGGCCCCAAATCCTTGGCCAAGGCTTTAGAGAGCGCATTCACGGGCCCGCGATCTGATCCTGTCTCATCCATGCTTTCAGAGACAGACAACATTTTCTGATCGCCAATTTTCACAACCACGACCGCCTCGGAAAGGCTGACCATCTTGTCATATTTGTTTTTGCGCCGCTCAACAGTCACGCGATAGCGTTTGACCTCGAAAAACCGAGGCATCTGGCCAAGGGCGCGCCGCGCAAGCAATTCGAAACTCGCTTGGGCGGTGTCATAGGAATACCCTGCCGCCTCGCGCGCTTTGATCTCCTCTAGGATTTGGCCAAGCGCGGGGTCACCATCATCCACCATGATCCCCGCCTCGCTCAGGCGGCGGCGCAGATTGGATTGCCCCGCTTGGTTTGACATCGGGATCACCCGCGCATTTCCGACCAACTCGGGCAGGATATGTTCATAAGTGGCGGGGTTTTTCAGGATCGCCGAAGCATGCAAACCCGCCTTATGCGCAAAGGCGGAGCTGCCCACAAAGGGCGCTTGGCGCTGTGGCACGCGATTGAGAATTTCATCCAGCAAGCGCGAGGCACGGGTCAGGTTTTTCAACCCCGCTTCGCTGACGCCAATTTCATATTGGCTGCAATAGGGGTCTTTCAAAAGCAGGGTCGCAATCAGCGTGGTCAGATTGGCATTGCCGCAACGCTCGCCCAAACCATTGAGCGTGCCTTGAATATGGCGCGCGCCTGCATCTATCGCGGCCAAACTGCCCGCAACCGCCGTTTCCGTGTCATTATGGGTGTGTATCCCAACCCGATCCCCCGCCACGCCAGAGGCGATTACCGCCCGCGTGATCTGGCCAATCTCATCAGGCAAAGTGCCGCCATTCGTATCGCACAGAACGATCCACCGCGCCCCCGCATCGTGCGCCGCGTGAATGGCGGCCAATGCATAAGCTGGGTTGGCCTTATAGCCATCAAAGAAATGTTCTGCGTCAAACAGCGCCTCGCGCCCTGCTTCCACGAGATGGGCGATGGAGGCGCGGATATTTTCAAGGTTTTCTTCAAGGCTGATCCCAAGCGCCTCGGTCACATGGAAATCATGGGTTTTGCCCACCAGACAAACCGCAGCCGTGCCCGCATTCATCACGCCCGCCAGAACATCATCATTCGCGGCAGAGCGGCCTGCGCGTTTGGTCATGCCAAAGGCCGCCATGGTCGCACGTGTCTCAGGCACCGCTTCGAAAAAGGCACTGTCCGTGGGGTTGGCGCCGGGCCAGCCCCCTTCGATATAATCCACCCCCAGATCATCGAGCATCGCGGCAATACGCAGCTTGTCTTGGGTAGAAAATTGCACCCCTTGGGTCTGCTGCCCATCCCGCAAGGTGGTGTCATAGATATAGAGGCGGTCGCGGGTCATGTTGCCCCCCATGTTTTGCCTGCGCAAAGCGCAAGCAGCGCCCGCACCGCCCCCCACGGGGCGGGCGCAGTTCTGTTCCAAAGGCCACTCACAACAGACCTTCCAATTTCAACGGGTCAAAATTCACGGTTGTGATCAACTCGACCCCCTCTTTACTCATCCGCACCTCAACCCCCGCATCGGTCAGGCCAGATTTCAGCGCGTCCAGCGCGGTGAAGTCTTTGGTTTGCAGGGCTGTTTGGCGAAGCTCACCAAGTTTCGCTGCCAAAAGACCCAAGCGCGGATCGCCCTTGGTCTGGCGCGCGGTAATTCTTTCCAACCCAAGCAAACGCAGAGCATTTAGAAACTTATGCGCTGTTTCTGTCTCAGTCTCCGTTTGGTCGGCATTTTTCATTTGAGGCGGGGTCAACAGGCGCTCGGCCAGAATTGCGGCACCGCGCAAGGCGGCATGGGTATTGAGATCATTCACGAGACTGCTCAGCACGGCATCGGATTGGAGCGCAGTTTCCGATTGACCCACCAAAGCCTTTGCTTTCTCTGCGGCGTTGGCCCACTTACGCAGCGTCTTCTCCGCCTCTTCCGCCTTCTTCGCCGTCCAATCCATAGGCTTCGAATAATGCGTGGACAGCATCACGAAACGGATCACCTCGCCCGGCACACCTTGGTCCAGCAAATCGCGCACGGTGAAGAAATTGCCCAAGGATTTGGACATTTTCTTACCCTCGACCTGCAGCATTTCATTATGCATCCAAATATTGGCAAAGCCTGCGCCTTGATAGGCGCAGCAGCTTTGCGCGATCTCGTTCTCATGATGCGGGAACATCAGATCATTGCCGCCGCCATGGATATCGAAATGCGGCCCCAGCAATTCGTGGCTCATGGCCGAACATTCAATATGCCACCCCGGACGGCCATACCCCCATGGGCTGTCCCATCCGGGCGTGTCCGCATCGGATGGTTTCCACAGCACGAAATCCATCGCATCGCGCTTATAGGGGGCCACCTCGACACGCGCGCCTGCGATCATATCCTCGACTGTGCGCCGTGACAGGCGGCCATAGTCAGGATAAGAGGCAACAGAAAACAGCACATGCCCTTCAGCCGCATAGGCGTGACCCTTGGCGATAAGGCCTTCGATCATCGCGATCATCTGCGGGATGTAGGCGGTTGCGCGCGGCTCATGCGTGGGGCGCAAGACGCCGATGGCATCCATATCGGCGTGATACCAACCGATGGTTTCCTCAGTGATCTCGCCAATCGCGCGGCCCGTCTCGCGCGCCTTCGCGTTGATCTTGTCATCCACATCAGTGAAATTGCGCACATAGATGACATGATCTTTGCCGTAAACATGGCAAAGCAGCCGATACAGCACATCAAACACAATCGCAGGGCGGGCATTGCCGAGATGGGCGCGGTCATAGACAGTTGGCCCGCAAACATAGAGGCGCAGATTCGTTGGATCAATCGGGGCTAAACCCTCGATTTTGCGCGTCATTGAATTGCGAAGCTTGATCTCACCCATCGCTTAGATTGCCCCTCTCCCTGAGCCTGACGCGGCACTGCGGCCACAGCAGAATTAGCGCCATTGCCCTATCAGGTTGTTTTGGAATTGAAAATAACCCTTCGCGCGCCCGTTCCCGTCAACGCGACCCAAACCTCAGGCAAGTGCCGCATAAATTCCTTGCATTTGATAAGAAATTGCACATTTTTAGGGCCATGTTTGAAGAGTTTGTCGAGCGCCATTGCAAATCCCTGCCTGGTGCGCGCCTGGCTAAGCCATTTGGCCCAGACATGTATGTCTGGACAGTGGCCGAGAAGATGTTTGCTGCTTACACCAAAGGCAGCACGGGCGTGTCTATCCGCGCAAGATCGGCCCAAGAGGCGCAAAAAATGATCCAACAAGGCAAGGCCGTCTCTGCCCCCTATCTCAAAAGCGGGGGCTGGGTGATGGTTGAGTGGCGCAACACAAGCCCGCATGAGCTGCGCCGCTATATCACGCAAAGCTATGCGCAAGTGCGGGCAGAATTAAACCCAAACCAACAGGCCAGCCTGCCGCCCCTTGATGCGGCGCAATTCATGGGTTAACGGGGCAATGCCGCCGCTTCGCGCGCAAGGCTGGTGATTGCCTCCCAATCCCCTGCGGCCATGGCCGCCTTTGGCGCGACCCATGATCCGCCCGCGCACAGCACATTGGACAGGCTCAGATAGCTTTGCGCATTGGCAAGGCTGATCCCACCCGTGGGGCAAAAGGCCACTTGCGGGATTGGGCCGCCGATGGATTTCAACGCAGGCGCCCCGCCAACCGCCTCGGCGGGGAAGAATTTCAGCATATCATAGCCCCGCTCATAAAGCGCCATCACCTCAGACGCGGTGACAGCCCCTGGAAGAAGCGGCAGCGCCTCATCTTCTGCCGCGGCCAAGACACGATCTGTCGCGCCGGGGCTAACCGCAAAACGCGCCCCTGCGGCCTTTGCGGCCTTCATATCGGCGGGGGTCAAGATCGTGCCTGCGCCCACAATCCCACCCTCAACCTCGGACATAGCGGCGATGGCATCCAAGGCACAGGCGCTGCGCAATGTGACCTCAAGCACAGGCAGACCGCCCGCGACCAAGGCACGGGCCAAAGGCACCGCATGGGCGAGATCCTCGATCACCAAAACGGGAATGATGGGGGCGTGAGCCGCAAGGCCACGCGCGAATTTTGATTGCTCTTGCGGTGTCATGGGACCCCTTCCCTTTTCTACACGACAACACCAGCACCGCTTGAGGCGGGGCCAGCATGGGCGCGGAAGATTTCAAACAATTCACGGCCAATCCCGTGGCCATTGGCGCCAAGATCAGGTGTGACAGCGGCGCGATCTGCCAAATCAGGCACCAGAGCCTCAAGCACGCCTTTGACGGCGTCCACGCGGATCATATCGCCCTCCTGCAACCGCGCAAGGAAACCACCGTCCAACGCCTCGGGGCTGACATGGATTGCGGCAGGCACTTTGCCCGATGCGCCCGACATACGGCCATCCGTCACCAAGGCCACCTTATGGCCGCGATCCTGCAACACCGCCAAAATCGGTGTCAGGTTGTGCAATTCTGGCATGCCATTGGCCTTTGGCCCTTGGAACGGCACCACGACCACAACATCGCGGTTCAATTCGCCTGCCTGAAACGCCGCTTTAACCGAGGCTTGATCATGGAAAATTGCGGCGGGGGCTTCGATCACCTGACGCTCAGGAGCGACAGCGGACACCTTCATCACACCTTCGCCCAAATTGCCCTTAAGCGCCACAAGCCCGCCTGTGCTTTGGAAGGCATCCTTCGCAGGGCGCAGAATTTTTTCGTTCAGCGTGGTCTTGGGCCCTGCCTGATACACTACCTCGCCATCGCTTAGTTTTGGCTCTTGCGTGTAATGGGCCAAGCCCTGCCCCATCACCGTCTGGGTGTCGGGGTGCAACAAGCCCGCATCGAGCAATTCGCCAATCATAAAGCCCAAACCGCCCGCAGCGTGGAAATGGTTCACATCAGCCAACCCATTGGGATAGACCCGCGCCATCAGCGGCGTTGCAGCAGAGATATCCGCGAAATCCTGCGGCTCTAGGATCACACCCGCCGCGCGGGCCATGGCGACCAAATGGATGACCAAATTGGTTGACCCTCCTGTGGCCATCAACCCAACAAGACCGTTCACAAAGGCCTTTTCATCCAGAATATCGCAAACAGGGCGATACTGATCCCCAAGCGCGGTGATCTTGGCCACCTGCGCAACCCCAGCATCGGTCAGCGCATCGCGCAAAGGCGTATGCGGGTTCACGAAACTGGCGCCTGGCAAATGCAGACCCATAAATTCCATCAGCATTTGGTTGGAATTGGCCGTGCCATAAAAAGTGCAGGTGCCTGGCCCATGATAAGAGGCCATCTCGGCCTTCATCAATTCCTCGCGCCCGACCTCGCCTGCGGCGAATTTCTGGCGTACCTTCGCCTTTTCATCATTGGGTAGGCCACTGGTCATCGGCCCTGCAGGCAAAAAGATGGATGGCAAATAGCCAAATGTTGCCGCTGAAATCACCAAACCCGGAACGATTTTATCGCAAACGCCTAAATAAATTGCGGCGTCAAAGGTGTTATGGCTTAACGCAACACCTGCGGCCAAGGCGATTACATCGCGGGAGAACAAGCTTAGCTCCATCCCCACCTGCCCTTGGGTGACCCCATCGCACATGGCAGGCACACCGCCCGCAACCTGCGCCGTGGCCCCGTTGGCCCGCGCTGCGGCCTTAATCCGTTCGGGGAAAGCCTCAAAGGGCTTATGCGCGGAAAGCATATCGTTATAGGCGGTCACAATCCCAAGATTTGGCGCGCGTGCCGCCACCAAAGGATCCTTGTCCCCCTCCATCGCCGCATAAGCATGGGCCTGATTGCCACAGGTCAAATGCGCACGGCGCGGGCCATCGGCGGCCGCTGCACGCATCCGATCTAGATAGGTCTTACGCGGCCCTTGCGAGCGCGCAATGATCCGCGCGGTGACAGCTTCGACACGGGTATCCAAGGACATAGACAAAAACCTCCATCTTCTGAGGCTTGCTATAATATGTTAGCGCTAACTATGCCAGAGGGAAATCGCACTTAATGCGGGGCTACATTCGGCAAAAACACCTTTTCACCGCGATAAAGCAGCGAAATTCCCTTGTGGAAAAGGTGAATTTTCTCAGGTGCTGCACCCAGTCGCAGAACTTCCCCGCGCTTTGAGGGGTGAATCCCCGAAAGTTTTGCAATCACAGGATCATCGCCCGTGCTGCCTTTGCTGTCGAAATAGAGAAGCGTCACTTCGCCAAGCGCCTCGGTGATGCCGACACGCCCCTCAAAAGCGAAATCATCCCCTTCTGCGGCGACAAAATCTTCGGGACGGATGCCGATCTCAACCTTCATCCCTTCATCGCCCTTTTGGGTCGGGATGGCGGCTGTGATGATCCCGCCGCCTTGATCCGTGCGGATCTTGGTGGTTTTGCCTGTTCCAACCACCTCACCCGAGAGCAGGTTCATCGCGGGGCTGCCGATAAACCGCGCCACGAATGTGGAATTGGGCCGCTCGTAGAGATCAAGCGGCGCACCGACCTGCGCAATACCGCCACCTGCCAAGACCACGATACGGCTTGCCAAAGTCATGGCTTCAACCTGATCATGGGTCACATAGATCATGGTGGTTTCTGGCATCGCCTCTTTAAGCTGCGCGATCTCAAGACGGGTCGCCACACGCAAAGCCGCATCTAGGTTCGACAGAGGCTCGTCAAAGAGGAACACTTTGGGGTCGCGCACAATGGCACGGCCAATTGCCACGCGCTGGCGCTGACCGCCTGACAATTCCTTGGGCAGGCGATCGAGCAAGCTTCCAAGCTGCAATTTCTCGGCAGCGGCGCGCACGGCCTTGTCAATGGCCTCTTTCCCCTGCCCTGCAATCCGCAGGGAAAAGGCCATATTATCATAGACGCTCATATGCGGATAAAGCGCGTAGGATTGGAACACCATCGCAATCCCACGTTGCGAGGGCGGCATATCATTGACGCGCATCCCGTCAATTTCCAACGTGCCGCCCGTGATCCGCTCTAGCCCCGCGATCATCCGCAACAGCGTGGATTTCCCGCATCCAGAGGGGCCAACGAAAACAACCAATTCGCCCGTCTTGATCTCAAGATCAATGTCAGACAGCACCTTGACCTTCCCATAGGCCTTTTCCACGGCACTCAGTTTCAAATCGGTCATCTTCAGCCCCCCTTATGAACAGCCTTGCCGCGCCTTAGCGGTTCTGCGCGCCAAACCATGCTTGATAGGCGGGCAAGGTTAACATGCCCCCCGCAACCGTTGCATGGAATGGTGCGGTAATTTCGTCATATGCGCCCTCAGGCAGTGGCAGCTCGCGCGTCTCGCCACTTAGGTTGAAGGCACAAAAGACCGCGCGCCCCTGATATCTGCGCCAGAACGCGACCACATCTTGCGTATGGGTGACAAATTCAAACTCCCCTTTGACCAATTCGGGCAAAGATTTCCGCAAAGCGATCATGTTGCGATAGAAGGCCAAAGTGCTGTCTTCAAGGCGGGTCTGCGCCTCGACCGAGCGCTGCAAATGCTCCACCGCGACAGGCAGCCATGGCTTGCTTTGGCTAAACCCGCCATTGTGATTGTCGCTGACCCATGGGATCGGCGTGCGACAGCCATCACGGCCCTTGAATTTTGGCCAAAAGCGGATGCCATAGGGATCCTGCAATTCTTCAAAGGCGACATAGGCCTCGGTCAGCCCCAATTCCTCGCCCTGATACAGGCAAACCGAACCGCGCAGCGACAACAAAAGCGCCGCAAAGACGCGCTGCCCTGCCTCATCCAAATTCCAACGGGTTGGATGGCGCACCACATCATGGTTGGAAAAGGCCCAGCAGGCCCAACCATCGCCAATGCTGGCCTCTTGCTTTTCAATGACCGCGCCCACGGTTTCCGCGCTTGGCGTCTCCCCTGAAAGGAAGTCAAAGCTATAGCACATATGCACCTTATCACCGCCTGAGGTGTATTGTGACTGTATCTCAAGGCCATATTGCGCATCACCCACCTCGCCTACGGCGGTGGCAGCAGGATATTCGTCCATCACCGCGCGCATACGGCGCAAGAAATCCAAGTTCTCGGGTTGGTTTTTGTCATAAAGGTGATCTTGCCAATTATAGGGGTTCACCTCAGGCGCGATGGTGAAATTCCGCAGCTCTGGCGCAAGCGCGGGATTATCGCGCAGCAGCTTGTCATGGAAATAGAAATTGATCGTATCAAGGCGGAACCCATCAACCCCCCGATCCAACCAAAAGCGGCACACATCCAAAAGCGCATCCTGCACATCTGGGTTATGCAGGTTCAAATCTGGCTGCTCGACAAGGAAATTGTGCAGGTAATATTGCATCCGCTCGGGCGACCATTCCCACGCGCTGCCGCCGAAAATAGACAACCAGTTATTGGGTGGGCTGCCATCTGGCTTGGCATCGGCCCACACATACCAATCCGCTTTTGGATTGTCGCGGGTTTCGCGGCTTTCGATAAACCAAGGATGCTGTTCCGAGCTGTGCGACAGCACCAAATCAATCAGAACCTTCAGGCCCAGATTATGCGCCTTTTCAATCAACGCATCGAAATCACCCAATGTCCCAAACATCGGATCGACATCGCGGTAATCCGAGACATCATAGCCGAAATCAAGCATGGGGGATTTAAAGAATGGCGAGATCCAAATCGCGTCCACCCCAAGGCTTGCGATATGATCAAGGCGGTGAATGATCCCCGCCAGATCGCCAATCCCATCATCATTGCTGTCTTGATAGCTGCGCGGATAGATCTGATAGATCACCGCACCACGCCACCAATCCTTATCAATGCCAAGGATATCGTTGGGGTTAATTTCAGGCATGATTGTCATTTATATCTCTCATTTTACAGAGCCAGCCAAAAGGCCGCGCACCAAGTAACGTTGTAAGGAAAAGAAAACCACCAAAGGCACCGCGATGGATACAAAGGCAGAGGTTGCCAATATTTCCCAATCGCCGCCGCGTGTGCCCATCATTTCGACCAATTGCCGCGTCATCACCGTGGTTTCGCCCGAACTGTCGATCAAGAACACCATCGCGACCAAAAGGTCATTCCATGTCCAAAGAAATTGGAAAATCGCAAAGGACGCCAAGGCGGGAAAACTGAGCGGCAGGATAATGCGCGTGAAAATCTGAAACTCGGTCGCGCCATCCACGCGCGCGTTTTCAATCACCTCGCGCGGCAGGCCCACCATGTAATTGCGCAAAAGGTAAATCGCCAAGGGCAGACCAAAACCCGTATGCGCCAACCAAACGCCCAAATAGCCTTTGCCAATACCGATATCATTATGCAGCTTGAGCAGTGGGATCAGCGCCAATTGAAGCGGCACAACCAACAACCCGACAACCGCCGCAATCAGCAGCGCCCGCCCTGGAAACTCCATCCAGGCCAAGGCATAGGCCGCAAAAGCCGCAATCAAAATTGGAATAATCGTTGCTGGGATTGTCACCGTCAGCGTGTTGAAAAACGCCTTTGACATCCCCTCGCGGTTCGAAGGGTCGAACAGAACATTTTGATAATTGCCAAGGGTGAAATCAGGGGGCGCAGAAACAGTCACGAAAATCCGCGCACCGCGCCCCTCAATCTGATCTGCAGTGCCGCGCCATTCATAATCGCCACGCGCCGTGACAGTCAGGGTTTCCCCCTCGCCCAGATCAGCGACCTCATCAGGTTGATAGGCGTCAATCGCGCGCGAGGATGCACCCCATACGGTGATCTCTCGAACGATCTCATCAAGGTTTGCGGCGACACCGCCCTCAACAAAAATATTGCCAGAAACGAGATAGAGACCATCGCCCAAATCCACCCGCGCCTCGTCAGGGTCTGCGGTGCGATAGGTTTCGTTTTGCACCGCAGGAAACAGCGCAGCCCACCATCCCGAACTGCGGATTTGATCCGTTGTGCGGAAGGAAGACACTAATAGCCCCAGTGTCGGCAGCACCCATACGATCACAAGGGCCAACGCCGAAAAATGCACCGCCCATGACAGGCCCGATTTGCGCCCCGCAATATGTTCCATCAGCGCATCTCCCGTCTGGCGTTATAGACGTTCCACACAAGGATCGGCAGCACCAAGATCATGATCACCATGGCAGCGGCCGAACCCACCCCCCAATCATTGGCGCGGAACAGTTTGTCATACATGTAATTCGCCAAAACTTGGGTTTCCCATTGTCCATTGGTCATCGCAAAAACGATGTCGAACACCTTGAGAACCACAATCGTAATGGTCGTCCAAACCACGACAATCGTGCCCGCGATTTGCGGCACTTTGATTTTGAAGAAAATTTGAAATGGGTTTGCCCCGTCCACAATGGCGGCCTCAATGGTTTCCTCAGGAATACCGCGCAAAGCCGCAGACAGGATCACCATGGCAAAGCCTGTCTGAATCCAAATCAAAACGATGATCAGGAAAATATTGTTCCAAAAGGGCACAGTCAGCCAAGTGATTGGGCTATCGCCGCCAAGCTGCAAATAAACGGCGTTAAGAATCCCGATCTGTGCCACATCCTCGGGGCGGGCATCATAGACCAATTTGAAAATCACCGCCGCGCCAACAAATGAAATTGCCATCGGCATAAAGATCAGGGATTTCGCGATATTCCCCCAACTGATCCGATCTGTCAGCTGCGCCGCCAACAAGCCAAAGGCAGTCGAGGCCGCAGGCACAATCAAAAGCCACAGGAAATTGTTGCGCAACGCCTCCCAAAACTTGGGGTCATCCGTCATGCGCGCGTAATTCTCAAGCCCAACAAAAGCGCCACCAAGGCTGCGGTCAGTCAAGGACAGACGCAATGTCTCAAAGACGGGATAGGTCAAATAGAGCGCGAGCGCGAAAAGAGCGGGAAATAGAAAAAGCCACGGGCGTATCGCATTGGCGCGATTGATATTGCGCCCTGCATTTGCCCCGCGCGCAGGAAACAGCACGCGATCAAGAATTTGGTTCGAGAGGTAAAAATAACCCACGCAGCCCCCCACCCCGATCAGGATGGTCAATGCCGCTTGCATGATTGGTGACATGGGTGCCCTCCCCCGATGCGCACGAAAATTCCGCGCAAACACAGATAGGATCAGCCCGCTACAGGCAGGCTGATCCAAAACCTAGCGCGATCTTATTTAATCGCGTCCCAGCTTTGCTGGATGGTGTCTGCCACAGCCGCCGCATCTGCGCCGCCTGCATAATCCACCATACCCGTCCAGAAGCTGCCTGCGCCAATCGCGCCGGGCATCAGGTCGGAGCCATCAAAACGGAAGGTCGTTGCGTTGAGCAAGATTTCCCCCTGACCGCGCAGCGTATCGGTTTCATATGTGGCCAAGTTCACGCCAGAATGGGGCGTCAAGAAGCCACCCTGCGCCATCATGATCTCATGGGCGACAGGTGTTTTGAGAAACTCGACAAAGGCCATGGTCGCGTCAGATGGATCTGTGATTGCCATCAAAGTGCCACCACCCAAAACTGGGCTGCCAAGGTCTTTTTCCGCGAATGCAGGGAAGTAGAAGAAATCAGCATCCTCGCCCACAACCGTGCCATCAGGGAAGAAGGCAGGAATGAAGCTGGCCTGACGATGCATGTAGCAGCCGGGAGGGGACTGGAACAAGCCCGCAGGGCTATCACGGAAATCAGTGGTTGCAACCGCGCCAGCGCCGCCCATCACATAGGCATCATTGCGTGCGAATTGACCAAAGGTTTCGATCGCCTCAACAACGCGCGGGTCATTGAATGGGATCTCATTGGCAACCCATGCGTCATAGACATCAGGGGTCTGTGTGCGCAGCATCAGGTCTTCAACCCAGTCGGTTGCAGGCCAGCCTGTGGCGGCACCTGAACCCAGACCAATACACCAAGGCGTGCCACCATCGGCAACGATCTGGTCAGAAAGTGCGATCAACTCTTCCATGGTTGTTGGCACTTCGTAGCCTGCATCCTCGAAATTCTCAGGCACATACCACACCAACGACTTCACGTTGACGTTGAAGAAGAAGCCATAGAACTGATCCGCGCCCGATTGATCTGCATAAGTGCCTAGATCAACCCATGATGGGCCTGCTGCAAAATTCTCAGACACCCATGCGGCATTATCCGCGCCAAGCGGAGTCAAAAGACCATTGGCCGCCATATTGGCCGCAAGACCAGGCTGAGGGAAAACCGCGATATTGGGGGCAGAGCCTGCCTCAGCGTCAATCACGATTTGCTGCTCAAAGCTATCCGACCCTGTATAGGTCGCATCCGCGCCTGTTGCCGCCTCGAAATAGGCCAAAAGCGCATCAAAGCGATCCGCCTCAGGCGAAAGCCAAGGGCCAGAAATCGTGACAGTCTGACCTGTCAAATCATGCGCCGCTGCGAATGCCTCGTAGCTGGCCCAGTTGAAATCCCCCTCACCCACGGGGAACACCAAACCACCATGCGCGTCAGCCATCGCCATCCCCGAGGACAGCGCAAGGGCTGCGGCGCTTGCGTAAAACGAACGTTTCATAAGTAACCTCCCAGAACCGCACCCCCTGATTGAGGATGCTCAGAACCTGTATTTCAAAACCTATTCCACGATTCCGTCAAGAGTTTTTCAAAGCGCTTTGAAAAAGAAATGTCTTTAAATGTCCAAGACGCTGAAAGGGCAAGAGAATTACAATATATTTGATTTTACTTTGGTTTTCTGAAGATGTAGCGCGCCGCAATTTTAAAAATTTACTTTTGACAAGCCGCATAAAATTCGCCTAGCTGAGGAGAAATTTGAAAGCGCTTTGAAAGCAATCGTGCCGCGCCAGACGATAAAACGATCCAGCGCCATGCGCGACACAGGAAGGAGGGAGGCGATGAATTTAAAAGAATTGGCATCATCGCTTGGGCTGTCTCAGACCACAGTCAGCCGCGCCTTGAATGGCTATTCCGAGGTGAACCCTGAAACCCGCGCCCGTGTCGAGGCAGCGGCGCGCGCGGCGAATTATCAACCCAATTCCCGCGCCCGCCGCTTGGCTACAGGGCGCGCGATGACCATCGGCCATGTGATCACGCATACGGGCGAAACTGAAATGGTAAACCCGATTTTTGCAGATTTTCTTGCAGGTGCGGGCGAGGTTTATGCCCGCGAAGGATATGACCTGCTTTTGTCTATCGTGCATGAGGGGGCCGCCGAACGCGCCTATCGCCAAATGGCCGCGAATGGCTCGGTTGATGGGGTGATGGTGCAAGGCCCCCGGCAAGAAGACCCGCGCATTGCTCTACTACAGGAATTGGGGCTGCCGTTTTTGGTGCATGGCCGCACGGGGGATGCGCGCGGCTATAACTGGCTAGATATTGCCAATTTGCGGGCCTTTCGCCGTGCGACTGAATTCTTGTTGGATTTGGGGCATAGCCGCATTGCCCTGATCAATGGCCAAGAGGCGATGGATTTCGCCGCCCGCCGCCGCCGCGGATATGAAGAGGCGCTGCGCGCGCGTGGCATCACCCCTGACGCAAGCCTGATGTATGACGATGTCATGACCGAAGGCTATGGCCACCGCACCGCGGCACAATTGCTTGACCGTGAAAACCGCCCCACCGCCTTTTTGGTGTCATCGGTGATTTCTGCCATTGGGGTGCGCCAAGCGGCATGGGAGCGCGGGCTACAACTGGGCCGCGATGTCTCGATCATCACCCATGATGATGTGCTTTCCTATCTCAACAATGATGCCGAAGGCCCCACATTTACCTCAACCCGCAGCTCAATTCGTATGGCGGGGCGGCGCTGTGCAGAAATTTTGATCGAACGGATCAAACAGCCTGACGCGCCCTATGTGCATGAATTATGGGAGGCTGAATTGATGGTCGGGCGCTCGACTGGCCCTGCACCATAACGCCTGTCTCTGCCTGCCCTGCTTTAACCCCACTGCCGCATTGCAATGAGTTCTCTCACCATGACCACCCCCACCCTTCCCGCGCGGTCGGATTTTCCGCAAGATTTTCTGCTTGGTGTCGCCACATCGGCCTATCAAATAGAAGGCCACGCTCAGGGTGGCGCGGGCCAGACCCATTGGGACACATTCGCCGCAACGGGCAATAACGTCACCCGCGCTGAAAATGGCGCGCTTGCCTGCGATCACCTGAACCGATGGGAAGACGACCTTGACCTGATCCGTGATCTTGGCGCCGATATATATCGCTTTTCGCTGTCATGGGCGCGGATCATGCCCGAGGGGCGCGGCGCGGTGAATAAGGCGGGCTTGGATTTCTATGATCGTTTGATTGACGGGATGTTGGCGCGCGGGCTGCGCCCTGCAGCCACGCTGTATCATTGGGAATTGCCCTCGGCCCTCGCGGATCAAGGCGGTTGGGTGAATGGCGATATGCCAAACTGGTTTGCCGATTACACCGAGATTGTGATGGCACGCCTTGGTGACAGGCTGTGGTCAGTCGCCCCCATTAACGAGCCGTGGTGCGTCTCATGGTTATCGCATTTCGAGGGGCATCATGCGCCCGGTCTGCGCGATATTCGCGCCGCAGCCCGCGCCATGCACCATGTCCTCTCCTCGCATGGCCGCGCGATTGAGGTGATGCGCGCGCGTGGCATGCGCAATCTGGGTGCCGTGTGCAATTTTGAGGCCGCCCTGCCCGCCGATGAAAGCCCCGCATCAAAGGCCGCTGCCGCGCGTTACGATGCGATCTATAACCAATTCTTCCTGTCAGGCCTGTTTCATGGCCGCTATCCAGATCTGGTGCTTGAGGGGTTAGAGCAACATCTTCCCCAGAATTACCAAGACGATTTTGCCCATATCACCGCCCCGCTCGATTGGTTGGGGTTGAATTACTACACCTGCAAACGCCTGAGCGCAGGATGTGGAATTTGGCCGAATTACCAAGGCGTTGAGGGGCCATTGCCCAAAACCCAAATGGGCTGGGAAGTTTACCCCGAGGGGTTGCATCATTTCCTGACCCATACGGCGAAAACCTACACGGGCGACCTGCCGCTTTATGTGACCGAAAACGGCATGGCGAATGACGATACGCCCGAACAACCAGATGTGGCGCGCATAACCTATCTTGATGCCCATATTCGCGCCTGTTTGCGCGCGATTGAGGATGGCGCACCCTTGAAAGGCTATATCGCATGGTCGCTGATGGATAATTACGAATGGGCCTTTGGGTATGAAAAACGCTTTGGCCTTGTCCATGTTGATTTCGACAGCTTGCAAAGGCGACCAAAAGCGTCTTATCACGCGCTCGCACAGGGCTGGCGCGCGGGCTAAATAAGGCAGGACAGGATGACATCTTCCCCCGATTTGGATTTGGTCGCTGATATCGGCGGCACCAACACCCGCGTGGCTTTGGCGCGCGAAGGCGTCATTGACCCCGACAGCATCCGCCGCTTTGCCAATAAAGACGCCGCTGATTTGCGCGAAATATTGGCGCAATTCATGGAACAGGCGGGCCTCCGTTCTGGCGCGCTCTCGGGCATTTGCGTGGCCGCAGCAGGCCCCGTGCGCGATGGCGTGGCCAAAATGACCAATTTGGATTGGCATATCGACCGCGCAATGTTGGCTGATGTCTCGGACGCGTCACGCGTGGCTGTGCTCAATGATCTACAGGCGCAAGGCTATGCGATTGGCCATATTTCCGATACGGAATTGCGTGTGATCCTGCCCCATGATCCCGCCTCTGCCCATGCGGCGAAATTGGTCATCGGGCTTGGCACGGGGTTTAACGCCGCCGCCGTATTTGACGGGCCGCGGGGCCGCGTGGTGCCCCCTTCGGAATCGGGCCATATCACCCTGCCCACCCCTGACGACCAAACCCGCGATCTTGCCCGCTTCTTAGCCGAAAAGCATGGCTTCGCCGCAGTCGAGGAAGTTCTCTCGGGGCGTGGGATCAGCCATGTTCACGCCTTTTTGCATGGGATTGATCAGCCCGCTCAACAGATCATGGATGCGCTTGAGCAAGATGATGCCAAGGCCCGCGCTACTGCTGCGCTCGTTGCACAGGTTCTGGGCAATGTCGCTGGGGATCTGGCCTTGGTGAACCTGCCCTTTGGTGGGGTCTATCTGATTGGCGGCGTCTCGCGCGCCCTTGCCCCCTATTTGATGCAATTCGGATTTGCCGAGGCCTTTGCGAATAAAGGACGCTTTGGCCCTTTTATGGCGCAATTCGGGGTCAGTGTGGTAGAAGATGATTTTGCCGCGCTCACAGGCTGCGCACAGGCCTTGATCGAGCTTTAGAACGCGCGGTCTTTGACGGCCTGCATAGATACATGCGTCGAGGTTGAGGCGACATGCGGCAGGGCGGATATGACCTCGCCCAACACGCGGCGATAGGCGCCCATATCGCGGCAGCGCACCTTGACCAAATAATCAAACGCCCCCGCAATCATGTGGCATTCTTCGATTTCGGGCACGGCAATGGTGGCTTTGTTAAAGGCGGCCAATGCCGCCTCGCGCGTGTCGGACAATTTCACCTCAACAAAAGCCACATGTTCGCGGTCAAGCTTTACGGGATCAAGCTCCGCGCGGTAGCCTCGAATATAGCCTTCCTGCTCAAGACGGCGCAGACGCACTTGGGTTGGGCTTTTCGACAGCCCCACGCGATCCGCCAATTCCGTTACGGAAATTCGGCCATCTTCTGAGACTTCCTTCAGAATCTTCCGATCAAACCCATCAATTTGCCCGCGTTCTGGCGATTTTGATACCATCAGACCCACCCTTTTCCTGTTTAATCAATTTATTTTCCCGCCAAACCACAAAGTCAAGGCGGATTTCCCGCCGATATCTTCGTATTGTAATTCATCTTCATTTTACCCGTGGTGTCCACATGACCGACCTTTCTGTGCTGCGCGATGCGATCCGTGACGATCACTTGGCCGATGAGGCCGCTATTCTCGACCGCCTGATAAAATCGCATGGCCCCGATCAGGCCACGCGCACCGCCGCCAAGGCGCGCGCAACCCGTTTGGTCACTTCCATCCGCAATGACGCAGATGCAGGGTTGATGGAGGTGTTTTTGGCCGAATATGGCCTCTCAACCCGCGAAGGCATTGCGCTGATGTGTTTGGCAGAGGCGCTGTTACGCGTGCCAGATGCGACCACGATTGATGCCTTGATCGAAGATAAAATTGCCCCTTCAGCCTGGGGCGAGCATTTGGGAAAATCCTCCTCCTCGCTTGTAAACGCGTCCACTTGGGCGCTGATGCTGACGGGGCGCGTTTTGCAAGATGGCGAAGGCATGGATCGCGTGTTGCGCGGGGCCTTGCGCCGTTTGGGCGAACCTGTGATCCGCACCGCCGTGGCCCGTGCCATGCGCGAGATGGGGCGGCAATTCGTGTTGGGTCAAACCATGCCAGACGCGATGGCCCGCGCCGCCAAGCAGGAGGCAAAGGGATACAGCTATTCCTATGATATGTTGGGCGAGGCCGCGATGACCATGGCCGATGCGGATGCCTTTTTTGCCTCTTACAAAACCGCCATTGCCAAGATCACCCCGCGCTGTAACGCTGGGAATATCCGCAGCAACCCTGGAATTTCGATCAAACTCTCGGCGCTGCATCCGCGCTATGAGGTGGCACAAAAAGATCGTGTTATGTCCGAACTTGTGCCGCGCGTTTTGGAATTGGCCCTTGATGCGCGTCAGGGCGGGATGGGTCTTAACATTGATGCCGAAGAAGCAAATCGTCTTGATCTGTCGCTTGATGTAATTGAGGCGGTCTTGGCTGATCCACGCCTTGCAGGGTGGGACGGGTTTGGTGTTGTGGTGCAGGGCTATGGCCTGCGCGCAGGCGCGGTGATTGACTGGCTTTACGCCCTTGCCACTAAACTTGACCGCAAGATCATGCTGCGTCTGGTCAAAGGCGCCTATTGGGACACCGAGGTGAAATTGGCGCAGGTTGAAGCGCTATCTGGCTTTCCCGTTTATACACGAAAATCCGCCACCGATGTGGCCTATCTGTGTTTGGCCAAAAAGCTGCTTGGTCTGACGGATCGCATTTATCCGCAATTTGCCACCCATAACGCCCACTCTGTGGCGGCCATTATCGAAATGGCAACAGACCCTACCCGTTTTGAATTCCAACGCCTGCATGGGATGGGCGAGGCGCTGCATGATCTGGTGCTGAAGGGCAACGCCACGCGCTGCCGCATCTATGCGCCCGTTGGGGCGCATCGGGATCTTTTGGCCTATCTCGTGCGCCGCTTATTGGAGAATGGCGCAAATTCTTCCTTCGTGAACCAAATCATGGATGAAAACACGCCACCTGAGGTGGTCGCAGCCTGCCCCTTTGAACGGCTCGAGCGCGCAGGGCCAAATCTTGCTGTGCGCCACCCAAGCGCGCTTTTTGCGCCCGAGCGCGCAAATTCACGCGGGTTCGACCTCAGCGATCCTGTCACCTTGGCCGAGTTAGCCGCGGCGCGCGCGCCATTTCGGACGCATCAGTGGCAGGCAGGCCCCATTTTGGCCAAACCTGCGACAGGGGCCGATGACATCACCCAAACCTGCCCTGCCGATCCCACCGACATCGTGGGCCGTGTTACCGAGGCCGCCGCAGGTGATATCGAGACTGCACTTACATCTGCGCAGGCTTGGGACGCACCTGCCGCAGAGCGCTGTGCCTGCCTTGAACGGGCCGCCGACCTTTACGAAGCGCATCATGCCGAATTATTTGCGCTTCTGGCACGCGAGGCGGGCAAAAGCCCAGCCGATGCAGTGGCCGAACTGCGCGAGGCGGTAGATTTCTTACGCTACTACGCGGCTCATGCGCCGCTTTTGCAGCAGCCCGCGCGCGGGGTGTTTACCTGTATCAGCCCGTGGAATTTCCCCTTGGCCATTTTCACAGGGCAAATCGCTGCCGCGCTTGCGGCGGGAAATGGCGTTTTGGCAAAGCCCGCTGAGACAACCACCCTCATCGGTGCGCGGGCCGTGGAATTGCTCCATGCCGCAGGCGTGCCGCGTGGCGCCCTGCAATTTCTGCCAGGACAAGGGGCCAAGGTCGGGGCGGCCCTTGTCAGCGATGCGCGTGTTGCGGGCGTGTGCTTTACGGGGTCAACGGCAACTGCCCAAGGGATCAATCGCGCCATGGCGGTCCATCTGCACCCCGCAGCCCCTTTGATTGCAGAGACAGGCGGCCTGAATGCCATGATCTTGGACAGCACTGCCCTGCCCGAACAGGCCGTGCGCGACATTGTCGCCTCGGCCTTTCAATCAGCGGGTCAGCGTTGCTCGGCCCTGCGGTTGCTCTATGTGCAAGAAGATGTCGCAGAGGGCCTCTTACAGATGTTGCAGGGCGCGATGGAGGAACTCTCCCTCTCCCACCCATGGAACATATCCTGCGATGTGGCCCCCGTGATCACGGCAAGCGCGGCGGCAGAGATCAATGCCTATGTCCAACAGGCCCAGAGAGAGGGGCGTTTGATCAAACAGATCACCCCGCCCAGCACGGGCCATTATGTGGGGCCTGCCTTGATCTCATTGCCCGGTGGGATCAACGACCTTGAGCGCGAAGTCTTTGGCCCTGTCTTGCATGTTGCCACTTATAAGGCCCGCGATCTGGCGCGGGTTGTGGCCGATGTGAATGCAAAGGGCTATGGCCTGACCTTTGGGATGCACAGCCGCATTGATGACCGCATCGCCGAGGTGGCGAGCCAGATCAAGGTTGGCAATCTCTACATCAACCGCAACCAAATCGGTGCCATTGTGGGCAGTCAACCCTTTGGGGGCGAGGGTCTGTCTGGCACAGGGCCAAAGGCGGGCGGGCCGCACTATTTGCCGCGCTTTACGACCCCCGACCTCGCGGCAGAAGGCCCAATGGGCGATGCGCCCCCCTGTGATGAGGCCGAAGTGACCCGCGCCATTGCAGCACTTGCGCGCCCCTCTGACAGGCCCCTTTCCCAAGCAGAAATGCCCGGGCCTACAGGTGAATCAAACCTGTTGTCACGCTATGCGCGCGGGCAGGTTCTGTGTCTTGGGCCAACGGCGGAAGCTGCAATGATGCAGGTGCAAATGGCCAAAGAGGCAGGCTGCACCGCCCTTGCGATTGCGCCCAGTGTTGGCGCGCATGGGGTTGACGGGCTACTTCCTGCTGACATGCTGCACAGTCTCACGGGGTTTGATGCCGTGATCTTATGGGCAGATCCCGAAGAGGCCCGCCCCTATCGCGCGGCTTTGGCTGCGCGCGAGGGCGCCTTGATCCCGCTGATTTGTGAACGCGACCCTAAACCGCGCCTGATCCTTGAGCGGCATATCTGCATTGACACCACGGCGGCGGGCGGCAATGCGCGGCTTCTGGCGGCGGCAGGTGAGGCCTAGATCGCCAACCCCACGGCACGGCCAATTAGGGATGTGGCCACCATCGCCAACACGCCCCAGAACATGACACGGAATGCGGCGCGCCCTTTGGGGGCGCCGCCAGCCTGCGCACCAAGCGCCCCAAGCGTGCCAAGGGCCGCCAATGTGGCCGCCCCCACCCAAATCTCCACCTGATCATGCGGGGCCACGACCCCCATCAGCAACGGCACCAAAGCACCGCCTGCAAATGTCGCGGCAGACACCACCCCTGCCTCTACAGGCTTGGGCGGCGAAAGATCAGTCAGCCCAATCTCATCTCGCAAATGTGCGCCCAGCGCGTCTTTGCGGGTCAATTCGCGCGCCACCTCATCGGCCAACTGCTCCGACAAGCCCCGTTGACGATAAATCGAAGCCAATTCGGCCAATTCGCCCGCAGGGTTCAATTTCAACTCGCGCTTTTCGCGCTCGACATCGGCGCGCTCAACATCGGCTTGGCTTGAGACGGAAACATATTCTCCCGCTGCCATCGACATCGCCCCCGCGACCATGCCCGCAATCCCCGACAAGAGGATCGTGCCTTGATCCGCACCGCCCGCAGCAACCCCCACGATCAATGACGCTGTCGACAAAATCCCATCATTCGCCCCCATCACCGCCGCGCGCAACCATCCTGAGCGTTGCGACAAATGCGGTTCCTCATGGGCCGAGGGGACATTGTGGGTATCAGGTCGGTGTTCAGCCATAATTGGGCAATCCCATTTTTCCTGGGTTAAAAATATTTTGCGGATCAATCCCGCGCTTGATTGTGGCCATGACCTCCATCGCTTCTGGCCCCAATTCGCGGATCAGATAGGCGGCTTTGCCTTGGCCGATGCCATGCTCACCTGTGCAGGTGCCCTCCATCGCAATCGCCATATCATTCAGCCATGCAACAAACCCCTCGGCCATCTCAACCTCGGCAGGACTGTCCGTGTCGATCAACATCAACACATGGAAATTTCCATCGCCCACATGGCCCACAACGGGGGCGATCATGCCCAATTCTGACGCACGCGTCTGTGCCTTTGTCACAGCTTCGGCCAGACGGCTGACGGGCACGCAAATATCGGTGGAAATCCCCTTTGCCCCGGGGCGCAGGGCCAAACCCGCCCAGTAGGCATCATGGCGCGCTTGCCACAGTTGATTGCGCTCCTCCTCAAGGGTGGTTGCGGCAAAACCCGTGCCGCCAAAATCAGCTGCAATCTCGCCAAAACTTGCCGCATCCTCGGCCACGCCTGTCTCGCTGCCATGAAATTCCAATAACAAAAGCGGCGTTTCTGGCAGGGACAGTTTGGAATAGCGATTAACGGCCTCAACCATCAACTTGTCGAGCAACTCAATGCGCGCCACGGGCAATCCATATTGCACAGTCGCAATGACACATTCGCAGGCAGCCTCGACCGAAGGGAAAGAACAGGTCGCCGCAGAAATGGCCGCAGGGATACCGCGCAGACGCAAGGTTAACTCGGTGATCAGGCCAAGCGTGCCTTCAGAGCCGATCATCAGATGGGTCAAATCATACCCTGCCGAAGATTTCCGCGCCCGCGCGGCGGTTTTTACAATCTCCCCCGATGGCAAAACCGCCTTCAGCCCAAGGATATTTTCCTTCATCGTGCCGTAGCGCACGGCATTCGTGCCGCTTGCCCCCGTGGCCGCCATACCGCCAAGCGTTGCATCTGCTCCTGGATCCACGGGAAAGAACAGCCCCGTGTCGCGCAAATGCGTGTTCAACGCCTTACGCGTGACACCTGGCTCAATCACGACATCCATATCCTCGGCACTGACCCGAAGAATGCGGTTCATCTGACTGAAATCAATACAAATTCCCCCTGCGGACGCATTCACATGCCCCTCAAGGGATGAGCCTGCCCCAAAGGGGATCACAGGCACATGATGACGCGCGCACAGACGCACGATTTCTTGGACTTCCTCGGTCGATTGCACAAAAACCACGGCATCAGGCGCTTGGGTGCGCAGCCATGTGGTGGTGTGGCCATGCTGTTCGCGCAAGGCGGCACTGGTCGCAAGCCGCGCCCCAAATTGCCCCGCAAGCGCCTCGATCACGATAGCAATGCCGTGCTCATTGCGCGGAAGATCTAAAATTTCAGCCATGGTGATGCACTTTCCCTGTTGCTGCCTTTATGTTTAGCGACAGCCGCACAGAAGAAAAAGGGGGGCCGCACCCTCGGGGCTAAAGCCCGTAAAGGGCGCCAAATTTTTCCTCGAGATAGCGCAACAGCGGCTCAGGGGAGACAGGCCCACCGATTGCATCCTCAATCGTCTGGCGCGGCGGTTTCAGGCTGCCGTGGCGTTGCAATCTCTCGCGCAGCCAATCGGTTGCAGGGCGTGGATTGCCCTGTGCCAATGCCGCATCCAAATTCAGCACATCCGCGCGCAAAGCCTGCATCAAGCAGCCGGCATAGACATTGCCAAGCGCGTAGGTGGGGAAATATCCAAACAGGCCCGCCGACCAATGCACATCTTGCAACACCCCGTGGCTTGGGCGATCCACGGCGAACCCAAAATCAGCCATAAAGCGATCATTCCATGCCCCCTCAAGATCACCCACGGCCAGATCACCGCTGATCAATGCCTGCTCTAGATCAAACCGCAGCATGATGTGCAGGTTATACTGCACCTCATCGGCCTCGGTGCGGATATAGCCTTTGGCAACCCGATTGATCGCCGCATAAAGCGCAGCAGGGCTATCTGTTGACAGCCCACCAAAGGCCGTCTGCATCTGCCCATAAAGCCATGTCACAAAAGGCAGGGATCGACCAAGCTGATTTTCGTAAATGCGGCTTTGGCTTTCATGCACCCCCATCGAGGCCCCCTGCCCCAATGCGGTCAAATGATAGAGCGGGTTGATATTTTGCTCGTAGCAGGCATGGCCCACTTCGTGAATGGTCGAATAAAGCGCATTAAACGGATCATCCCGCGCCACCCGCGTGGTGATGCGGCTGTCACTGCCTGAGCCAGAAGAAAACGGGTGAACGGCAAGATCAATCCGCCCTTTGTCGAGATCATAGCCAAAGGCCAAAGCAATCTCGCGCGTCAGGGCAAGCTGCGCCGCCTCGTCAAAATCACCCGATATCGCCGCAGGCATGGGTTTTTCAAGGATCGCCGCGCGCAAGGCCACAAGGCGCGGGCGCATCGCATCAAACAGAGCCGCGATTTCGCTGGCGCGCATCTCAGGTTCGTAATCGTTTAACAACGCATCATAAAGGGCCGCACCACGCGTCTCGCCTGACAGACAGGCAGCCTCTTCGCGGCGCAGGGTGATTAGTTGCTCAAGAACAGGTAAAAATCCCGCAACATCATCTTCGGCGCGGGCCTTGGCCCAGACCCCATGGGCGAGCGAGGCCGTGCGCGCCAATTCCGCCGCCAAACGCGCGGGGATTTTTGTAGCACGCTGATATGACCGCGAGATCAGCCGCAAAGAGGATGCTTCAAAATCCGTTTCAGCCTGTGCGGTTTCTAGCAGTTCGCCAAGTGCAGGGTCAGTGCGGCGGGCGTGCAGAACCCCCTCCATCGCTGCGATTTCTTCGGCGCGCTGTGCCGCTGCCCCTTTGGGCATCATGGTTTCTTGATCCCAATGCAACCGTCCCGTGACCTGCTCAAGCGCGGCGGTTTGCGCTGCATGCGCCAAAAGATCCCCCATCGCGCTCATGCCGCTGCCCCACGCAAGGATTTCTCAGGCGGATAAATCGCAAGGAAGCGCGCGCGCAAAATCAAGACAACCAAGGCCACCGCGCCAAGCTGATGGGTCAAGCCAAGGGCAATTGGCGCAGAATGCATCACTGTTACGATCCCGATCACCACCTGCCCAAACAGCATCACCGCCATCCAAGCATAGGATTGGCGCACCATAGCATTGCCCGATTTGCGCCCTTTGAGCCAAACCGCAATCCCATAGGCAAAGACCAGATAGCCCAGCATCCGATGGATGAATTGGACGGTGCCATCATTTTCGAACAGATTACGATACCAAGGGTCAATCGCCCACATATCAGGCGGGGTGAACCCGCCGGCCATCAAAGGCCAATCAATATAATTGCGCCCTGCATCGATTCCCGCGACCAAAGCCCCAACCAAGACTTGCAAAAAGGTGAGATGCAAAAGCCCCGTAGTCATACCAAAAAGGCGCTTATCGCCCGCACGCCGCGCCGCCAATAAAGCGGGCGCAGGTCGGCTGAGCTGCAAAATAAACCATGTGATGAGGGCAAGGATGACGAACGCGACACCCAAATGTGTCGCCAACCGATAGGAGGCAACATCAAACATGCCAGGCGCAAGACCTGAATAGACCATCCACCATCCGATGGCCCCTTGCAGACCACCAAGCGCCCCAAGCGCCACGATTTTTGGAACACACCCTTTGATCAGATTGCCAGAGAGCGCTAGCGCGGCAAACCCAAGGGCCCAAACAAGACCGATTGCGCGCCCCCATTGACGATGGCCCCATTCCCACCAGAAAATATACTTAAACTCGGCCATCGACATGCCGCGATTTTGCTGTTGGTATTCGGTTGTCTGCTGATAGGCGGTGAATTGCTCTTGCCACTGGTCATCACTGAGCGGCGGAATTGCCCCCGAAATCGGCGCCCATTCAACGATAGACAACCCTGAATCGGTCAGGCGCGTCATGCCCCCAATGGCAATCATTGCCGCAACCATTACAAAGAGAACCGCCAAATAGGCCCGCATCCATTTGCGCGCCGCGCCCGTGTCGCGGGAAATCCCCGAAGGATTCGGGCCTGTTTTTCCCGCCCCAGAGGGCCCTTTGCCTGATTGGTCGACCTCTTCGAAAATATTGCGGCTCATGGCGCGGCCCCTTCTCGATCTTCATTTGGCAAAAGACCTAGCGCCTTGGCAGAGGCTTCGCAAGAATGCGCGGCAGTTTGGCGCTAGGGCCGATCGCGCCAACGCTGCATCTGTCGCAAAATGCCATGGAACAGCTGAACATCGGCCCGCGTCAGGGGCAGACGCCCCCACAGATTGCGCAAGACCAGCTTCATGCCTGCGGCCTTTGTTTCGGGAAAGAAATAGCCCATTTCATCAAGCTTTTCTTCGTAGTGATCCGCCAGTTTTTCCACCTCAATCGCGGTGGCAAAATCGCTGCGGGCAAATTCCATGCGCATTTCCACCACCTCGCTGGTTTGGCGGCGCCACTCATAAGCGCATAGCAGCACAGATTGCGCCAGATTGAGCGAGGGAAAATCAGGGTTCACGGGCACAGTTATAATCGCATCAGCCCGCGCGATATCGTCATTTTCCAAACCAGCGCGCTCGGGGCCAAAGATCACCGCAACCTTGCCCCCCGCGGCATGGATGGCCCGCGCCTGCGCCATAGCCGCCTCGGGGCTGAGGATCGGTTTGGTCAGGCCCCGTTCGCGGGCAGTGGTCACAAACACATGGGTGCAATCGGCAATCGCCTCGGGCGTTGTCTCCACCACCAAAGCAGGATCGAGCACCACGCCTGCGGCGCCACTGGCCAAGGCCACCGCGCGTTCATTCGGCCACCCATCGCGCGGGGCCACAAGGCGCATGTGGTTCAGGCCGAAATTCCACATCGCCCGTGCCGCCGCGCCGATATTCTCACCCATCTGCGGGCGCACAAGCACGAAACAGGGCATTGGATGGGCGGTTGCGGGAATTTGGCTATCGTCACTCATGATCCTGCCATATCGTGCGGAGCCATTCTTGCCAAGCGCCCCATTGCTGAACACGAAGCAAACCATTAGGAACAAACAAAGACTGACAAGAGGCAGCCCTATGTCCGACATGGATATTCCACAGATTTACCTTGTGACCCCGCCAAATTTTGAGCTGACGGGCTTTGGCGCACAGCTTGCGGCAGTTTTGGATGCCTATCCTATCGCCTGCCTGCGCCTTGCTCTGGCAAGCCGTGATGAAGATGACCTCGCGCGCGCGGCGGATCACTTGCGCGAAATTGCCCATGCCCGCGACATCCCCATGGTGATGTCAGAACATATCAAACTGGTCGAACGCTTGGGGCTTGATGGCGTGCATCTCTTGGATGGTTCGCGCAGCACCCGCAAAACCCGTGCGGATCTTGGCGGCGATGCAATCATCGGCTGCTTCTGTGCCAATTCCCGCCATGATGGGATGAATGCAGGGGAAATGGGGGCGGATTACATCAGTTTCGGCCCTGTTGGCGACACAAGCCTTGGCGATGGCAGCCGCGCCGAAGATGATCTTTTCGCATGGTGGAGCCAGATGATCGAACTGCCAGTCGTGGCCGAAGGCGCGCTGACGCTTGCAGATATCGAACGCCTTGCGCCGATCACAGATTTCTTCGCCATCGGTGAGGAAATTTGGCGCAAAGACGACCCTGTGGCAGCCCTTAAGACGCTTCTGTCCCCTCTGGGCTAAGGGCCTGCGTAAGCCCCGCACGCACGGCCGTTTCGGCGGCCTGCGCCAGTGCCTTGCGCGATGCAAACTCTGAGACGCGCAAGGGCGCGTGATAGATGACCGTGACATGGCCATTTTCACGGACAGATAGCACCCGCATCAGGCCCGCACCAAAGGATTGATTCCCCCACCACCCGTAAAAGGCGGGATTTTCGCCTGCGGGGGCGTGATAGGCGATGGTGACGGGCTGAACAGTGATATCCCGTGGCAGATCAGCCGCAAAAAACGCCTCAAACAGGCTTGAGCGGAAGGGTAAAACGCGCAACCCATCGGTGGATGTGCCTTCTGGGAAAAACACCAAACGCTCGGCGCCCTCTGCAAGGCGCATATGCAACAGGCGATTTTGATCTTTTGCCGCCATGCGCCGCCGCTCGATGAAAACGGTGCCTGCTGCGCGCGCCAAAATCCCAATACCCGCCCAATCGCGCACTTCGGATTTCGCCACGAATACCACAGGCCCGCCCGCATTGAGCGGAAAAATATCAAGCCAAGACACATGATTGGCGACAATCGCGCCCGCAGCTTGTGCGGCATTTCCTTTGCGCGTCACCTTGAGGCCCAAAATCACACAGACAAAGGCGCAGACGATTTGCGTGATCCGCGCAGTTACAGGGCGGCGCAAAGGCCCCGCTATGACGCGCTCTGGCACGCGGCACAAAAGCAGGGTCAAAAACCCAAACCCAATGACCATAAGGATCGCAGCCCCGCGCAGACAGGCGCGCAGAATACCCAAAACCCCAACAGATGTGGGCGTGACCTGAGGGGCGCCATCCCATCGCATGGGCCTATATCCCCCGACCCCGCGCGTAGAGCGCGCGATGTTTTTCCGACATCAGGGCCGTATCAAGGATCAAACAAATATCCGTGCAATTAAAGGCGTGATCCACAAAGGCCCCCTGCCCAACCGCACCGCCAAGGCGCAGATAGGCCTTGATCAACGCGGGCAGCGCACGCGTAGCAGCCGTGCGCTCAAGCGCGTCTTCGGCAATGAGGTTCATGTCCTGATAACCCGCCGCCCGCGCCTTTGGGCGCAGCCCCTCAGGCGCAAGATGGCGGTGATGCAGCAGCGACAGAGGCGCGGCCAATTCGGCCACATCAGTGCCATGTAAGGAGGCCACACCAAATAAAATTTCAATCTCATGGGTCACGATATAATCGGCCAGCCCATTCCATAAATGCATCAGCGCCGTGCCCCCGCGATAATCGGCATGAACGCAAGACCGCCCCAATTCCAGCAAACGCCGACCCGAAGATTTGAGCGGCGCGAGATCATATTCGTCCTCGGAATAGAATTGCCCTGCGGCTTTGGCCCCTTGCTCCTGCATCACGCGGTAAACGCCCACAACTTGCTCGCCCACAGCGCGGCGATGATCCAGAAGCATGAGATGATCAAAAAATGGGTCAAAGCGATCTGCCTCAAGCCGCGCCTCATGATCCACCAAGGCCCCATCAGCGCCCAATTCCGCCACGAATACCTCATAGCGCAGGCGCTGTACCGCGCGAATATCCTCTGGGCTTGAGGCCAATCGCAGCTCAAAATGCGGCTCTTGCGACACCATAAGGTGGGCCTTCCTGTCCTGGCTGTGCCTTTCGCGCCGCAATTTTGCGGCCTTTGGGGCAAATACGTTTATCTGTGCAGCGCGATGCGCCTTTCCAAGATATGATCTTCGTGATGCAGAATTAGGGTATTGTTAACCATCATTCCAGTAGACCGAACCCTTAAGCGCCCCATTCGGGCAGCAATGTCACATGGCGGGAGTCGATCACTTGTTTGCCTTGATGCTCGAAATTGACGGTCACCTTGCCGCCAATATTGGATTGCACCTGCCCCAACCCCCAATCGGGTTGCGCAGGGTTGCGCACCAACATTCCAGGCTCAAGCAGCGCATTCAACTCTTCGGTCATCGGAGGCCTCATTGATGGATCAAATCGTCTTTAGCCCAAATTCACAGGATTTGTCAGCCCTGGTTGCATCACGGCTCTGTCATGATTTGGGCAACCCTTTGGGGGCTGTGTCAAACGGGGTTGAGCTTGTGCAAATGAGCGGCATGGCCAACAGTCCTGAAATGGCCCTGATTGCCGATGCGCTGCGCGATACCGAAGCGCGGTTGCGGTTTTTCCGGATCGCCTATGGCGCGGCGCGGCCTGATCAGCATATCTCTGAACGCGAAGCGCGCAATATTCTGAGTCAGATGTATGGCGCGGGCCGCCTGACCGTTGACTGGCTTTTGACGGGGGATTTACCGCGCCATCATGTAAAAAGCGCCTTTTTGATGATCGCCTGTGCCGAAGCGGCCCTTCCTATGGGGGGGCATATCACAATCGCACAGCCAGAGCGCGGCAAGCTTACAGTCGGCGCTGACGGGCCACGGATCTTGCACGACTTGTCAGGTCTGGCGTGGCTCGGCGGGGCCAGTCACAGCACCCCAAGCCCGCGCGAGGTGCAATTCCTGATGCTGTTAAAGGAGGCCGCTGACATCGGGGCTGAGATTTCCCTTAGCCTCTCGGACACCCGTGTGCAGATCAGCCTGCAGGGGTCGCGGTTATAACGCCTGCAATCCTGCGCGAAACCGCGCAGCTTTGGCCACATACCCCGCCGCCGATTGAATAAGCCCTGCGCGCGCCGCCTCGTCTAGCGCGCGAATAACACGGCCTGGCATCCCCATCACCAAACTGCCGTCAGGAATAACTTTGCCCTCAGGGATCAAGGCCCCCGCCCCGATCAAGCAGCCCTTTCCGACAACCGCACCGTTCATCACCATCGCGCCCATGCCGATCAATGTGCCATCGCCAATCGTGCAGCCATGCAAAAGCGCGCGATGCCCAATGGTGCAATCCTCGCCTACAGTCAGGGGCAGACCTGGGTCTGTATGGCAGATCACATTTTCCTGCAGATTGCTGCGCGCGCCAATGGAAATCAGTTCATTGTCACCGCGCAACGTGGCCCCAAACCAAATGCTGCTTTCGGCAGCAAGGGCAATCTTGCCGATGACATTGGCATCATCGGCAACCCATGCATCGGCGGCAATATCGGGCTGATGCCCCTCAAATGCGTAAATCATGGCGCGCGCATCCCCTCATATTCACTTTGTAAACCCCGCAAAAACCCTGCAAGGCTTGGCTGTTGAATACGGCGCATCCGTTCAGCCGTGATGATTGTGCTCAGATTGTCAAAGCACGCGTCCAGATCATCATTGACGAGAACGTAATCATAGCCATCCCAATGGCTGATCTCGTCCCAAGATTTTGCCATCCGTTTGGCAATGGTTTCGGCATCATCTTGTGCGCGCGTCACTAGACGTTCGTGCAAGGCTGCAATGCTCGGCGGCAGGATAAAGATCGACAGCGCATGTGCGCCCAGCGCAGAGTTGCGGATTTGCTGCGCCCCCTGCCAGTCTATGTCAAATAAGACATCGCGCCCCGCATCAATGGCCGCACGCACAGGTGGCATCGGGCTGCCGTAGAGATTGCCGAACACCTCGGCATGTTCCAGCATCGCGCCCTCATCCACCATCCGCTCAAACCCAGCGCGATCGAGGAAATGGTAATGTTCCCCATCCACCTCGCCTATACGCGGCGCGCGCGTGGTGGCGGATACTGAAAACCGCAACGACCCGTCCCATGCCATCAAACGCCGTGCCAACGTGGATTTCCCCGCGCCCGAAGGCGAAGAAAGAATGATCAGCAAGCCACGGCGTGTGGCAGCGTTGAGAGATTTTGCATCGGTCTGAGACATCAGGCGCGTCTTTCTATGGCGATCTTTACTTTGCGCGCGCATCTTGAGGATCAGACCGCAGAGGTCAAGCTAAAGCAGCGCCCATGCCCCATTAACCAATTTCTGTCATATGGGCTGAATTTTTCGAAAATTTGCCGTTACTATGCCCGAGGTAACACACCTCAGCACATAAACCTTCGATCCGCCGCATAGGGGTATGCAGCAGGCGTATCGAACCCGTTGAGGATAGGGGAAAACGATGGGGAATTATTATTTTGGCGATGCCGCGCGTGACAAGGACGAAACCCTTGATCACCATATGGCCTTCACGCGATTGCGACAGCATTGGAACAGTTTGCGTGACACCGTCCACCGACCACCCAAAGCACGCGATTTGCAGCCGCATATCTTAGGCGCGGCCCTACCATTCGTGTTTTTGGTGGAAAATCTCGGCGGCGAGATTTTGCGCCTAAAACTGGGTGGCACGCATTTATGCGATGTTATGGGGATGGAACTGCGGGGAATGCCGCTGCGGTGTTTTTTTGCCTATAATGAACGCCCGCGCTTTGCCGCTGCGGTCGAGCCTGTTTTCACGGGGCCTGCGGAATTGGATATAAGACTGCAAAGCAGCTATAGTGAGATTGAGCCACCCGTTTTGGCGCGCATGATCCTTTTGCCCTTGCAAAGCGCCTCGGGCATGATTGATCGCGCCATTGGGGCTTTTGTGACCAAAGGGCCGCTTAACCATGCGCCCTATCGGTTTGAGATTGAGCGCACGGATCTGCACCCGCTTCATGCAGAAACGGCGGCTGTAACGCCGCCGCCCCATATGGACATGAAACCCACCAAAGTGCCCTATCTGCGCGTCCTGTCAGGGGCGCGCGCAGGCTAGCTCATCAGCGCAGCGGTTTTTTATCCCGCCGCCGCTGCAGCTGCATCACGGCGGGTTGAGGACAATTCCTCCGCCACCAAGAAGGCCAATTCAAGCGACTGGCTGGCATTGAGGCGCGGATCACAGGCCGTGTGATAGCGGCTTGAGAGATCCTCATCGGTCACAGCGCGCACGCCGCCTATGCATTCGGTGACATCTTTGCCTGTCATCTCGAAATGCACCCCGCCCGGAATGGTGCCTTCGGCGCGGTGGATGGCAAAGAATTCCTGCACCTCCCGCAAAACCGAGTCGAAGGGCCGCGTCTTAAACCCACTGGCCGATTTGATCGTGTTGCCGTGCATTGGGTCACAGCTCCAGACCACATTTGCCCCGTGCGATTGCACCGTGCGCACAAGGCGTGGCAGATGATCGCCAACCTTGCCCGCACCAAAGCGCGCAATCAATGTCAGGCGGCCTGCCTCATTTTCTGGGTTCAACTTATCCATAAGGATTTTCAGATCATCCTCGGTGGTGGTCGGCCCGCATTTCAGACCAATCGGGTTTTGCACCCCTGCACAGAATTCAACATGCGCGCCCTCTGGCTGACGGGTGCGGTCGCCAATCCAGATCATATGACCCGAGCCTGCAATCGGTTTGCCCGTGGTCGAGTCAATCCGACACAGGGCTTCCTCATATTCCAACAACAGCGCCTCATGGCTCGTGTAGAAATCGACACTGTGCAATTCATGTGTGGTCTGTGGGCTAATGCCAGCCGCGCGCATGAAATCAAGGCTATCTTGGATATGATTGGCCATGTCGCGGTATCTCTCCGCGTCATCGTGATCGGTAAAGCCCAAGGTCCAGCTATGCACCCGTTCGATATCTGCGAAACCACCCGTTGAGAAAGCCCGCAACAGGTTCAACGAAGCGGCAGCCTGCGTATAGGCCTGCAACATCTTGGCAGGGTCAGGAATGCGCGCCTCGGGCGTGAAGGCCAACTCGTTGATGATATCACCGCGATACGAGGGCAACTCGACCCCGTTGATCACCTCGGTGGGCGCCGAGCGCGGCTTGGCGAATTGCCCTGCCATACGGCCCACTTTGACCACGGGAACCTTGGCGCCATAGGTCAAGACCATCGCCATTTGCAGCATGACTTTGAAGGTGTCGCGAATGGAATCTGCCGAAAATTCAGCAAAGCTTTCGGCGCAATCGCCCCCTTGCAGCAAAAACGCCTCACCACGGGCAGCTTTGCCAAGCGCGGCTTTGAGGCGGCGCGCCTCACCCGCAAAAACCAGAGGAGGATATTTACCAAGCTGCGCCTCAACCGCCGCCAATGCTGCCTGATCAGGATAATCAGGCATCTGCACGCGCGGCTTGCTGCGCCAGCTAGATTTCGTCCATGTTTGTGCGGCTTCAGCACCCATGGGAGCCTCCTTCGGTCTTCCATAAAAATTACGATTTCGGCCTGCTTATAGACGCGGAACTCCCCCGCGTCCAATGGCAATTTCGCAAGCTACGGATCAAAAGGGGGGCTTGCGGCGCGCGCAATTTGGTGGTTTCGCTAGAGAAACGACCACGTAAGGTTGCATCGTGATGTGCGCCTCGGTGCGATGTTTAATGTTTGTGGCTTTGTTCAAAGGACTCTGGAGATGAGCAGACCAACCCCCCGCGATGCAGACGCCGCGAAACGCTATGTTTTCGTGCTGTTGGATCGCTTTACGATGCTCTGCTTTGCCTCTGCGGTCGAAGCCTTGCGCATTGCCAATCGGATGTCGGGACGCACACTCTATGAATGGGCCTTGGCGGGGGATGGGGGCGAGGTTGCGTATTGCTCTGCGGGGATCGGCTATAAGCTAGATATGGATCTCGAAGAGCTGACCCGCGAAGACACAATCATGCTGTGCGGCGGGATTGATGTGCAATCCGCCACAACGAAGCGCATTCTCAACTGGTTGCGGCGCGAGGCGCGGCGCGGTTCGGTTGTGGGCGGGCTGTGCACCGCAGGCTATACTTTGGCTAAGGCGGGGCTGTTAGACGGCAAACGCGCCACGATCCATTGGGAAAACCAAGACAGCTTTTCCGAAGAATTCGAAGATGTCACCCTGACGAAATCCGTCTTTGTGATTGATGGCAACCGCATCACCACCGCAGGCGGCACCGCCTCGATTGATTTGATGCTGAAAATCATCGCCAATGATCACGGCGAAGAACTGGCGAATTTGGTGGCGGATCAGTTGATCTATACCTCGATCCGCACCGACCAAGACACGCAGCGCCTGTCAATTCCAACCCGCATCGGTGTGCGTCATCCTAAACTCAGCCAAGTTATTCGGATGATGGAGCATAATATCGAAGACCCGATCAGCCCGGCGAGTTTGGCCAAAGAGGTCGGAATGTCCACGCGCCAATTAGAGCGATTGTTCCGCCGTTACCTGAACCGCAGCCCCAAGCGATATTACATGGAACTGCGCCTTGCCAAAGCGCGCAATCTGCTGATGCAAACCGATATGAGCGTGATCAATGTGGCATTGGCCTGTGGATTTGCATCCCCCTCGCATTTTTCAAAATGCTATCGCGCGCAATATGACACCACCCCCTATCGCGAGCGGGGCACCCATGCGAGCAAACCTGACATAATCGTCAAATAATACCTTATTGCCCCACCCGTGCGGCGCGCCCCCCACGGCGCACAGCGCGCGGGGCTTGTTCAAGCGCCTCGCGCAGGGTTTCGCTCATCGGGTGCGCTTGATCTTCGGCTGCATATTGCTCAAGCAGATGGCGAATATAGGTTTTGGGGTCATCCGCGGTGATGGACAATGCCCAATCCATGAAAATCGTGCGGCATTCGCCCCGCGTGATCCCCTCGATGCGATAGGCCTCGCGGATCAGCGCCTTTGGATCATAGATATCGCCCTTCATAACACCGAAACTCCTGCATTCCATATGCCCTTGGCCGATCTAGGGTTTGCGTGTCAAAGCGGCCTCGATAATTGCGACAGATTCCACGCGGCCAGCGTCAAGCGCAGTTTCCAAACTGGCGCGATCCGCATGGCCCGTGGCGCGCACCAGAAATTCTAGCCCACCCTGCCCGATATCACTTGGATCAAGCGGCGCGTCCGTCAAGAGGCGCGCAGCCTGCGCCGCACGAGAAAATAGCGCATGCGCGGCAGATAAGGCCTCCGCTTCGGCTTGGGTCAGCCAACCGCATTTGACCGCTGCGCGCAGATGGCGCGCGGTGGCGCGGGCCGCGCTGCCCGCGATCAGCGCGCCCGCCTGCCCGATCAGATCAATATCCTGCATACCGCCCATGCCCGCCTTGACGTCAAAGGTGCTGCCCTTGCGCCCTGCCGCTGCAAGGCGTTGGCGCATATCGACCAAATCCGAGATGACCGTGCTTGGCTTGCGCGGGGTTTGGATCACCTGCATCCGCGTGGCTTCGACATCTGCGCCAAGGCTTGCATCGCCGGCCACGACACGCGCGCGGGTGAGGGCCATATGCTCCCACCCCCATGCCTCATTCATTTGATAATGCGTGAAGGCCTCCAAGGATGTCGCAACCGGCCCTTTGCGGCCTGAGGGCCGCAGACGCATATCAACCTCGTAAAGCCGCCCCTCTGAGGTCGGCGCAGAGAGTGCGGTGATCAGCATTTTTGTCGCCTTCGAGAACCACCCCCGCGCGTCCAATGGGCGCGGGCCATCCGTCATCTCAACACCGCCCGCATCATAAATGACGATCAAATCCAAATCCGATCCCGCCGTGAGCCGCGCAGCCCCAAGGCTCCCCATGGCCAAAACAACCCCACCGCGACCTGGCGCGTCCCCATGTTTTTTGGCCAATTCAGAACAGACCAAAGGCCAGAAACAGGCAATCACCACATCGGCCAAATCAGTATAGTGCTTGGCCGCTTCTTCGGCCTCAATCAGGCCGCGCAGGTGATGCACCCCAACACGGAAATGCCATTCTTTCAGCCAACGGCGCGCAGCGTCCAACTGTCCTTCATAATCAAGCCCTTCAAGCGCGCTGCTGAGAGATTGCAATAATTCGCCCAGTGCGGGCCATGGCGCAAAGAACCCACCGCTGAGAACCGCATCTAGAACTTTAGCATTGCGCGATAAGTATATGGAAAGCGCGGGCGCCGTTGCGCAGATATCAGCCAAAAGGTCAATCAATGACGGGTTTGATTGGAATAAAGAAAATAGTTGAACACCCGCAGGCAAACCTTTGAGAAAACTATCAAAATTTGAAAGGCTTTCATCTGGATTTGCGGATTTCATCAGCTTGGCCAAGAGGGCGGGTTTGATCTGCTCGAAAATCTCGCGCCCGCGTGATGCGCGCAAACAGGAATAGCCCGGCCAACGCGATAAAATCTCTATTTGTGAGGAGGTAAGAGTGACATCTTCATGTTTAATCTCAGCTTGCTTTTGCGGTGTGTAAAACGGCTCGCAGGCGTCATCAACTGCGTGCAATCGCGCCAGAAGCGCGGCACAAAATGCGGCGACATCCCCCTCTCCCATAAAGGCCGCAAGCCGCGCAAACCCTTCGGGCGATTTGGGCAAGCTGTGCGTCTGCGCGTCATGGATCATCTGCAAACGGTGCTCGACCTCGCGATGCGCGATGTAATGCGCGGTAAGGCTTTCTGTGACTTCTGGATCAACCCATGATTTTTCAGCCAAGGCGGCCAAAGCATCAACCGTGCGCCGCACCCGCAAATCGGGATCTCTGCCACCTGCCACCAATTGGCGGGTCTGGGCAAAAAATTCGATCTCACGAATGCCGCCCGCCCCCAGTTTCATATTATGCCCCTCAAGGGTGAACCCATGCAGGCCCTTATGGTCGCGGATACGCTGGCGCATGTCTTGGGTGTCACGGATAGCGGCGAAATCCAAATGCTTGCGCCACACGAAGGGGGTGAGGGTTTTCAAGAACCGCTCCCCTGCCGCAAGATCACCTGCGGCAGCGCGCGCCTTGATATATGCGGCGCGCTCCCAATTTCGCCCCTCCGCCTCGTAATAGCGTTCAGCCGCAGCCATTGAGATACAGACGGGCGTCACAGAGGCATCAGGGCGCAGCCGAAGATCGGTGCGGAACACATAACCCTCGGATGTGATTTCCCCCAAACTTGCGGCAATGCGGCGGGTTGCGCGCACGAACCCTGTGCGCGCCTCCATCTCATCACCTGCATCGAATCTTGTCTCATCAAAGAGGCAGATCAGGTCAATGTCAGAGGAATAATTCAACTCCCCCGCCCCCATTTTCCCCATCGCAAGCGCCACCATTCCCGCGCCATCGCGCAGCGCGTCCTCCTCGGTTTGGGTCGGAATGCGTCCGCGCCGCGCCTCGGCCCCTACATGAACCCGCAGCGCCGCCTGCACACTGGCATCGGCGAATTGCGACCAAAGGGCGGTGCTGGTCAACAAATCCCAAACCCCGCCACAATCGGCCAAAGCCACAAGGATCGCGGCGCGGCGCTTGAGGCGGCGCAGCCCCGCATCCAGATCACTGGCCCCTAAGGCGGCCGCCTCTGCCAAAATCGCCGCCATACCCGCCTCAGGCGCGGCGCTGAGGGCGGGGATCAACCAATCGACTTCGCGGCGGATCAGGCCCGCCAGATACGGCGCACATCCGGCCACGCCATGGATGACCTCACGCAGTTCAGGCGCAAGGTCGTTCAATTGGGGCAGATCCGCGAACAGCCCCGTCGCCAAGGCGCCGTCATAGGCAAGGGGGGCGCGGGTGATCCGAGTGGCAAAGGGGGCAGCGTTTTGGGTCATCTTGTCATTATCATGCGTTTGCGTTCAAAGGTTGTGACAGATGTTAGAAGGGAATGCGCATGAGCAAAAGCCTTGCCCGCGTGGCCCATGCCCTAGAGAGGGCGGGGCTAGAGGCTGTGATCCTTGAGATGGCCGAAGGCACCCGCACCGCCGAAGATGCGGCGCGCGCGGCGCAATGCCAAATCGATCAAATTGCGAAATCAATCATATTCCGCGAGGTCGCGAGCGGTGAGTTGGTTTTATTCATCACCGCAGGCGGCAATCAGGTCGATCCCTCGCGCGCCGAAGCCATGACTGGGTGCGCCTTGGCACGGGCGGATGCCGACACGATTCGCCGTGTCACGGGCTTTGCAATCGGGGGTGTGGCCCCTGTCGGGCATCTGAGCCCCTTGCGCATATGGTTTGACCCGCGGCTTTTGGCCTTTGATTTGGTATACGCGGCGGCAGGCACACCGCGCCATATTTTCGGCATCTCCCCCGAACAGCTTTTGCAACTGAGCGGGGCAAAACAGGCCGATTTCGTGGCCGAATAAAAAGAATCGGAACAGATGCCAAGATTTTCCTTGAAATGGGAAACATGACGCACTAGGTGCCCCACTTACGAACCGGGTGCCGATCCCAACCTCGCTGCCATCAGCGGGGGGGCGCTAAGGGCCCACCACATCAATCTGCTGGTAAGAAGGGGGCGTGCTATGTCTAGCGCCGACCTCTTCCAACTGGGGACTGGTCTGGAGACAGGCGCCCATGCGGAAGACACTCACAGCCTTTCGGCTGACCGAAGCGTGTTCGATGAAACACGCGATGATCACTTCATTCGCCGCGATGGCCGCGTTTTCGCGGGCACGCATCTGATCCTCGAAGTCGTCAATGGCCATGGACTTGATGACGAGGCGCGGATTCAAACTGCATTTCGCGACTGCGTGCGCGAATGTGGGGCAACGCTTCTGCACATTCATACCCACAAATTCAGCCCCCAAGGCGTGTCGGGTGTGGCGGTTTTGGCGGAAAGCCATATCTCGGTGCATACATGGCCCGAGATTGGCTATGGCGCATTTGACGTCTTTATGTGCGGCGATGCCGAACCATGGCGCGCGGTAGATGTGCTTAAAGCGGCCTTTGGCACGCAAGATGTGCGCGTCACAGAATTGCTGCGCGGCGAAGGTCTGGTGACCGAGGCGATTGCCGCAGCATAATTGCGCGTGCAGGGGCGGTGAAACCCCGCCCCTCCCCCTGCCCCAAACTGCCCGAAAGGAGGCCGCCTATGAGCGATCCTGAAACCATGCGCGATTGGAGCGTTGAGCGTCTGCACCAAGATCACGGGCAAGCCTTGCGCGTAGCACAGATGCATTATGACAGCGAAACCGATCACCAACGCCTACGCGTGTTTGAAAACCCCACTTTTGGGCGCATCTTAACGCTTGATGGCGTGGTGCAGGTGACCGAAGCCGATAATTTCATCTATCATGAAATGCTGACCCATGTGCCGATTTTGGCCCATGGCGCCGCCAAGCGCGTTTTGATTGTGGGCGGCGGTGATGGCGGCATGGCGCGCGAGGTGCTGAAACATGACAGCATCGAACAGGTGACCATGGTCGAGATTGATGCGGGCGTGGTGGATTTTTCCAAGAAATATCTCGCCGCTATTTCAGATGGGGCCTTTGACGACCCCCGCCTTGATCTGGTGATCAATGATGGTGCCGTGTTCATGAAACAAAACGCGGATGTCTATGATGTCATCATCATCGACAGCACTGATCCCGTTGGCCCGGGTGAGGTTCTCTTTACCGATCATTTCTACGGCCACGCCAAGGCGCGTTTGGCCGAAGGTGGGATTTTGGTCACGCAAAACGGGGTTCCGTTCCTGCAAGGGGATGAGCTGACAGGCACAATGCGGGCCTTCAAGACGCTATTTTCTGATTACAGCTGCTATCTGGCGAGCATTCCGACCTATGCAGGCGGGCCTATGGCCTTTGGCTGGGGCAGTGACAGTAACGCGCGGCATGTTGATCTTGCCACCCTTGAGGCGCGGTTCAAAGCGGCAGGGATCAGCACAGATTATTATACCCCCGAGGTGCATCGCGGCGCGTTCGCCCTGCCCCCCTATGTGGCGCGTCTGATCCCCTAAGGGGTTATTCCGCCGCTTCGGTTTTCTGGGCCGCCTCAAGTTGGGCGGCCTTTTTTTCAACCTGCTCTACGATATGGTCGATCATTTGGTCATTGTTCAGCTTGTGGCTTTGTTTGCCTGCAAGATAGACCATACCTGACCCAGCACCGCCGCCTGTAAAGCCCACATCGGTCATCAGCGCCTCGCCCGGCCCGTTGACCACACAGCCGATAATCGAAAGGCTCATCGGGGTTTTGATATGCTCAAGACGCTTTTCCAAAGCCTCGACTGTTTTGATCACATCAAAGCCCTGACGCGCGCAAGATGGGCAGGAAATGATATTCACCCCACGATGGCGCAGGCCCAAGGATTTGAGGATCTCATAGCCAACTTTCACCTCTTGCACAGGATCAGCCGAAAGGCTGACACGGATCGTGTCGCCAATCCCCATCCACAGCAAACTGCCCAAACCAATTGCAGATTTGATCGTGCCAGAGGTCAAACCACCTGCTTCAGTGATGCCCAAATGGATGGGGGCATCGGTGGCCTCAGCCAGACCTTGATAAGCCGCAGCCGCCAAAAACACATCGGACGCTTTGACCGAGATTTTGAACTCGTGAAAATCGTTATCCTGCAAGATCCGAATGTGATCGAGGCCTGATTCAATCATCGCCTCAGGGCAAGGTTCGCCATATTTCTCAAGCAGATGCTTTTCCAAGGAGCCTGCATTCACCCCGATACGGATCGAGCAATTATGATCACGGGCGGCCTTGATCACCTCACGCACACGGGTTGCATCACCAATATTGCCAGGATTGATCCGCAAACAGGCCGCGCCTGCCTCTGCCGCCTCAATGCCGCGCTTATAATGGAAATGGATATCTGCAACGATTGGCACGGGGCTTTCGCGCACAATCTCTTTCAGCGCCTTCGAACTGGCCTCATCTGGCACGGAGACGCGCACGATATCGGCGCCTGCCTCGGCACAGGCCTGAACCTGTGCGATGGTCGCCTTTATATCGGTGGTGGGGGTGTTGGTCATGGTTTGCACGGAAATCGGTGCATCCCCCCCAACTGGCACAGAGCCCACATGAATCTGACGGCTTCTGCGGCGGTCGATATTACGCCAAGGGCGGATCGGATTGTGAGACATGGGGAGTGTGACCTTTATCTTGTCGCATCGCAAAGACGTTTCACAGCGCAAGATAAGCCCTTGCCACCGATTGCACAATGCTTGGACACGCAGAGCGCGAACAGGAGCCCGATTTATTCGCCTTGCGCGAGGCGCTCGAGAACCAATTGCGCCACTTCGGGCAATTGCGGATCAGAGGCCGCGCTTGCAATGGAATAGCGGGTTTGAATCTGATCGGCAGAAATCGGCACATCCTTAATGACACTGCTTCCCTCACCCGCAGGGCCAAAGGTGACAGAGTTCAGCGCAAAATAAAGCGCGCTTGAATTGCCTGCGCGCAGCACGGGCACCTCATCCATGACGGGGACGGTATAACTATCGCCCGCATTCAACGTGCCCTCAAAAAGAACGGTGCCATCGGTCATGGTGACCCTGATCCATGAGGGGCGCACAGCAAACAGGACAACCTCATCGCGCGGCTTTTGGGTCACGGGCGGATTGCTGGTTGAGGCGGTCGGAGCGGCCTCCCCCCCTGCGGCGGCAATCGCGCGCGAGATATCATCGGGGCGCAAAACGGGGCTGTTATCGCGGGCAAAGGCCCCTGTGGTTGAGGGGTTCAAGGTGCTGATGGCGCGGTCACGCGGCACCAAGACCGGGGCCTCGAGCAAGGTGGGGCGATACAGGCGCTCCATCGCGGCACTGTCGCGCGTCTCTTCTTGGGCGGGCAGAGCGGGGCTTGCATCGGCCAAATCGCTGGTTGTGTTTTGCGGCAAGGGCAGCGGATCAAGCGCCGTTAATGCAACGGGCGTATCAGCGACAGGTGCGAATTGGACGCGCTGAAAATCATTGAGCAAGACCCACGCGCCATAGCCCACGCCAAGCAAAACCACCGACAAGACAAAAAGCGAGCCAAGCGCACCCGCCTCAAGTCGAGGGAAAAACCCGTCATCCGTGTCGTATAAAACATGGCGCTTTGAAAAGCGGCGGTCTTCTTGCAGGCCGCCCATCTGGCCTTTGGGCATTTCAATTTTCTGCGGTCTGCGCGCGGTGCGATCCACCTCGGGAGAGAACCCGCTGACCCCTGAAAACCCTGTTTCCTCGCAAAACCGCAAAAACACCCATTCCGGGTCAAGACCCAGATACCGCGCATAGGACCGCACATATCCCGCGATAAACCCGCGCGAGGTAAAGACCGTTAAATCTGCGTTTTCGATAGCGGCGATATATGAGGCACGGATCCGCAAATCCGCCTCAACATCCTGTAGCGATTTACCCATGGTTGCGCGTTCACCGCGCATCAGATCGCCCAAAGGCACATCCATCAGCAATTCGCTGTGCAATTCTTCTGTTGATGCCCCCATCATACCCGTCTCATCATGCCCCATTTGGCGCCCCGCTCAACCTGCCCTTGGATGCAGTTTCTGGCCAAAACTGCTTTTCCGTTGCCCATATACCACAAGGCCGATTCGTATCGGCCCCGTCATCCCCCAATGACAGAATAGCATAAGCTAGGCTAGGTGATAAACTTATTGTGTATTAACCCGCCAACTCGGCACGATTCAGCGCACAATGGCTCCAGAGGCGATCCATGGCATGCACCAAAGCATCCATCATTTTGGGGTCATGCAAAGGGCTTGGGGTAAAGCGCAACCGCTCCGTCCCGCGGGGAACAGTTGGGAAATTGATGGGCTGCACATAAATCCCGTGATCCCGCAAAAGCATATCCGAGATTTTCTTGGTATGAACAGGGTCACCTACGATCACAGGCACAATATGGCTGCCGTGATCAATGATAGGCAGGCCCATCCCCTTTAGGCGCAGTTTCAGAACTGCTGCGCGCTCTTGATGGAGATCCCGCAGGGCCTGATCCGTCTTGAGATGCGCAACCGAAGCGGCAGCGCCCGCTGCAACCACAGGTGGCAGTGATGTTGTAAAAATGAAACCCGGCGCATAGGAGCGCACAGCATCACACATTTTGGCCGATGCCGCGATATAGCCGCCCATCACACCATAGGCTTTGCCAAGCGTGCCGTTGATAATGTCAATACGATCCGACAAGCCCAGTTTTTGGGCCACCCCGCCCCCGCGTGGGCCATACATCCCCACCGCGTGAACCTCGTCCAAATAGGTAAAAGCGCCGAATTCCTCGGCCAATTCTACGATCCCCGCAATCGGGCCAAAATCGCCATCCATCGAATAGACCGATTCAAAGGCAATCAATTTTGGTGCGGCAGGATCATCTGCCGCCAATTTGGCGCGCAAATCAGCAAGATCATTGTGTTTGAACACGCGCTTTGCCCCGCCATTGCGGCGAATGCCCTCAATCATAGAGGCGTGGTTCAACTCATCTGAATAGATGATCAGACCCGGAAACAGCCGCGGCAGGGTCGAGAGGGTGGCATCATTGGCAATATAGGCAGAGGTGAATACAAGCGCCGCCTCTTTGTCGTGCAAATCGGCCAATTCCGCCTCAAGGCGTTTGTGATAGACAGTGGTGCCTGAAATGTTGCGCGTGCCGCCAGACCCTGCACCTGTGGCGTCAAGCGCCTCGTGCATAGCGTTCAAAACGACAGGGTGCTGCCCCATGCCCAAATAATCGTTGCCACACCAGACCGTGATATCCTGCTGGCTGCCATCGGGCCGCGTCCAAGTTGCGTGCGGAAATTGCCCCTTGCGGCGTTCAATATCAATGAACGTGCGATAGCGACCCTCGTTGTGAAGGCTATCCAAGGCATGATTAAGGGCGTTGTTATAATCCACACTCGTCTCCTTACATTTCCGCGCGCAGGCCGTGGTTTAAGGGATAACGGCCAGCGTTGCGTGTCAGATAGTCCCTTCGCTGTTGAAAATCCAAGTAACAAATTGACGCGCGCCTGTATTTGATCTGGCGCAAATTTAAATTTGGTTGACATGCAAACACGCGCAAGCGCCCAAGATGTAGTGGTTTGCAAGGCCGTTTTTGGCTTTTCGCCGCGAGATAAAGCTGCCAATATAGGCAAAATCGTAAAGCAAAAATGTGATTGAGCAGAGCATGACGGATGATCTTTTGGGCCAAGCGGCCTCGGAACAGGCCTATGACGCCTCGTCTATTGAGGTGTTGGAAGGGTTGGAACCCGTCCGCAAGCGCCCGGGCATGTATATTGGCGGCACCGATGAACGCGCCTTGCACCATTTGGTGGCCGAAATCCTTGACAACTCGATGGACGAGGCTGTCGCGGGTCATGCCAATCGGATTGAGATTGAACTGGCCGCAGATTACACCGTCACAATCCGCGACAATGGCCGCGGGATGCCGATTGATCCGCATCCCAAATTCCCCGACAAATCCGCGCTTGAGGTGATTTTATGCACCCTCCACGCGGGCGGTAAGTTTTCGGGCAAGGCCTATCAAACATCGGGCGGTTTGCACGGGGTTGGGGCATCGGTCGTGAATGCGCTTTCCGATCATTTGCGGGTCGAGGTGGCCCGCAATCGCACACTTTACGCGCAAGAATTCTCGCGCGGCCTGCCCCAAGGGGGATTGCAGAACCTTGGCGCGGCCCCCAATCGGCGCGGCACGCAAGTCAGCTTTCATGCCGATGAACAAATCTTTGGCAGCCATCGCTTTAAGCCTGCCCGCCTGTTCAAAATGGTGCGCTCTAAGGCCTATTTATTTTCAGGCGTGGAAATTCGTTGGAAATCCGCACTTGATGACGGCGAAACCCCGCAAGAGGCCACGTTCCATTTCCCGGGCGGCTTGGCCGATTATCTGGGCGAGGTTTTGGGAAATGCCGCGACCTATGCGCAAGCCCCATTTGCGGGCAAGGTAGAGTTTCAAGAACGCTTCGGTGCAGCGGGTTCGGTCGAATGGGCGATCAATTGGACACCTGCGCGCGATGGGTTCATCCAATCTTATTGTAATACCGTTCCCACGCCTGAGGGCGGCACCCATGAGGCTGGATTTTGGGCGGCGATCCTGAAGGGCATTCGTGCCTATGGCGAATTGGCGGGCAATCGCAAGGCCGCGAACATCACCCGCGAAGATCTGACTGCGGGCGGATGTGCGCTGGTGTCATGCTTTATCGCAGAGCCCGAATTTGTCGGGCAAACCAAAGACCGCCTCGCCACCACCGAAGCGGCGCGCATGGTCGAAGGGGCGGTGCGCGACCGCTTTGACAATTGGTTGGCCGCCGATACCAAATCGGCGGGGGCGATCCTCGATTTTCTGATCCTGCGCGCCGAAGAACGCCTGCGCCGCAGACAAGAAAAAGAAACGCAGCGCAAATCCGCCACCAAGCGCCTGCGCCTGCCGGGCAAGTTGGTGGATTGTTCGGCCACGAACCGCGAAGGCACCGAATTGTTTATCGTGGAAGGCGACAGTGCGGGCGGGTCTGCCAAAATGGCCCGCGACCGCAAGACCCAAGCCCTGCTGCCTCTGCGTGGTAAAATTTTGAACGTGCTTGGTGCGGCCTCCTCCAAAATGGGCCAAAACCAAGAGATCAACGATCTGTGTCAGGCGCTTGGCGTGTCGATGGGCACGAAATTCAATGTTGAAGATTTGCGTTATGACAAAATCATCATCATGACCGATGCCGATGTCGATGGGGCGCATATCGCCTCGCTCTTGATGACATTTTTCTTCACCCAGATGCGTCCGATGATTGATCAGGGCCATCTCTATCTCGCCTGCCCGCCCTTGTTCCGCCTGACCCAAGGCGCGCATCGGGTCTATGCCCTTGATGAGGCCGAGAAAGAGAGTTGGATGACGCGTGGCTTAGGCGGGCGCGGTAAGATTGATGTGAGCCGATTTAAGGGTCTGGGCGAGATGGATGCCAAAGACCTGAAGGAAACCACAATGGATCCCGCCTCGCGCAAGTTGATCCGTGTCACAGTGGATGAGGACACGCCCGGCGAAACCGGGGATCTGGTGGAACGTTTGATGGGCAAAAAGCCCGAATTGCGGTTCCAATATATCCAAGATAACGCGCGCTTTGTTGAGGAATTGGACGTTTAACCCTGTCGAATATTGGCACAGTTTGGGCGCTCACGCCCCTTGCGCCTTTTCCTCAAGCAGCAGCCATTCTTCTTCGGCAGCCGCAAGTTTCGCCTGACGTTCGGCCAAGGCCTCGGTCGCTTTGGCGAATTTGACAGGCTCGCGCGTGTAGAGATCAGGGTCAGACAGCAATTCAGACAGCTTGCCCATTTCCGCCTCAAGCCGCGCAATCACCGATGGCAATTCCTTGAGACGATGGGTTTCCGTGAAACTGAGACCCGCAGCGGGTTTTGCACCCGCATTTGACACCACCCGATCAGGGCCTGATTTTGCGGCAGGTGGTGCTTCGCGATCCTCCGGCGCGGCCCCGATCCGCGCGCCTTGGGCCAAGGCATCGCTCCATCCGCCCGCATAGGCCTGCGCACGGCCCTGCCCCTCAAGGACAACCGTGTTGGTGGCAACCCGATCCAGAAAATCGCGGTCATGGCTGACCAAAAGAACCGTGCCCGCATAGTCGCCAAGCAGATCTTGTAGCAAATCCAATGTCTCGACATCCAGATCATTGGTCGGTTCGTCCAAGATCAAAAGATTGCTTTCGCGCGCCATGATTTTGGCAAGCATCAACCGCGCCCGCTCGCCCCCCGAGAGGGAGCGCACAGGCGCGCGCGCTTGCGCCTCGTCAAACAGGAAATCTTTGAGATAGCCCATCACATGGCGGGGGCTGCCGCGCACCATGACCTGATCAGAGGATCCATTCACGGCAATCTCACGATCTAAGGTCAGGCTGTCCCACAGACTGGCCTCAGGGTTCAATCCTGCGCGGTTTTGGTCAAACACCGCCATCTCAAGGCCCTTGCCCAAGGTGACATGCCCCGTGTCAGAGGCAAGTTGGCCTGTCAGCATATTCAAAAGCGTGGTTTTGCCTGCGCCATTTGGGCCGACAAACCCCACCCGATCCCTGCGCAAAATGCGCAGATCAAAGGGTTTCAGAATTTGCGTTTCTCCAAAGGATTTTGAAATTCCCTTGGCCTCGATCACCTTGCGGCCAGATTGCGGCCCCTCCTCCAACACCATGGCGGCGGTGGATTGGCGGCGGATCATTGCAGCGCGTTCTGCGCGCAAATCGGCCAAAGCGCGCACACGGCCCTGATTGCGTTTGCGCCGTGCACTGATCCCTTCAACGGCCCAACGGGCCTCGGATTTGATTTTCCGATCCAATTTGTGGCGCGCTGTGTCTTCCTCGTCCCAAACCTTATCGCGCCACGCCTCGAAGCTGGCAAAGCCTTGCTCATTGCGGCGCACCTGCCCGCGATCCACCCATAAGGTGGCGCGGGTCAAGGCGTTCAAAAACGCTCGGTCATGCGAGATCACGACAAAGGCTGTGCGGGTTTCTGCAAGCCGCGCCTCGAGCCATCCGATGGCCTCGATATCAAGATGGTTGGTGGGTTCGTCCAAGAGCATAATATCAGGCTCTTCGGCCAAAAGCCGTGCAAGGGCTGCGCGGCGGCGCTCCCCGCCAGAGGCCTTGGCAGGATCAGCGTCAAGGCGCAGCTTAAGACCATCGGCCAAAGCCTCGACCCGCCACGCTTCGCTTGGGCCAAGCGTGGCCGTGGCAAAATCACCCAATGTGGCAAAGCCCGTAAAATCAGGCTCTTGTTCCATATAGCCGACAGAGGTGCCTTGCGGGCTTGTGATGCTGCCTGTGTCAGGTTCGGTCAACCCTGCCATGACCTTCATCAAGGTCGATTTGCCCGACCCGTTGCGCCCAACGAGCGCCACGCGATCCCCCTGATGCACAACCAAATCCAACCCATCAAAAATGGGATCACCGCCAAAAGTCAGTGAAATATCCGAAAGCTGCAAAAGCGAGGGGCGGGCCATGGGGGCTATCTTTCACGCAAGCCCGCCTGAACACGGCGGGCTTGTCCTTGGTCAATCACGAATGGCCCGAACAGCCGCCATCTGATCAGGTTCGCCAATCACAGCGCCATTTGGCCCAAGCCCACGCTTGATCTGATCGACAATCTCCATCCCAGATGTGACCTCGCCCACAACGGTGTAATCCCCATTCAATTGGGGCACGGGGGCAAACATGATGAAGAATTGCGAATTGGCGCTGTCTGGGTTCGCGGCGCGGGCCATGCCGACCACGCCCCGCTCGAAGCTGAGATCAGAAAACTCGGCAGGCAGGTCTGGATATTGGGATCCGCCCCGCCCTGCAAAGCGCATATCTTGCCCGATGCGGCCATATTCCACATCGCCCGTTTGTGCCATGAACCCATCAATCACGCGGTGAAACACCACGCCATCATAAGCGCCATCTTCGGCCAGTTGCAGCATCCGCGCCGTATGTTCTGGCGCGACATCCTCGAACAAGTCGATGACGATAGTGCCATTCGCCTCGCCCGAGATATCAATCTCTAGTCCCGCCCCAAAGGCAGGGCTTGCCAGAAGCAAGGCCATCGCTGCGCCAAGCTTACGCATCTGCGGCCACCTTCACGCTGATCATTTTATCAGGGTTTGCAGGCGGCTCGCCACGGGTGATCGCGTCAATATGCTCCATCCCTGCAATCACGCGGCCATAAACGGTGTATTGGCGATTGAGGAAATGGTTGTCGTTGAAATTGATAAAGAACTGGCTGTTTGCCGAATTGGGGTTGGAAGAGCGCGCTGCCCCCAATGTGCCGCGATCATGCGGAATGCCAGAGAATTCAGCAGGCAAATCAGGCTTGTCCGAACCGCCCGTGCCCGCCATGCGGATATTCGCGCCCTTGTCGGCATTGCCATGTTCAACATCGCCCGTTTGCGCCATGAACCCGTCAATCACGCGGTGAAAGATCACACCATCATAGGCGCCTTCACGCGCCAATTCCTTCATGCGCGCGCAATGCGCAGGCGCAATTTCAGGCAGCAATTCGATGGTGACAGTGCCGTCTTTCAGCTCCATCAGGATGGTGTTTTCGGGGTCTTTGATCTCGGCCATGCCTTTATTCCTTTTGCGGATATCTGACTTTGGCCCTGACCTATCAGGATGAGAATTTCGCGTCTAGCGCTTGATGCACAGCGGGGGGCACGAAATGGCTGACATCGCCCCCAAGCCGCGCGATTTCTTTGACCAGTTTTGAGGCAATCGCCTGATGCTCGGCCTCGGCCATCAAAAAGACAGTGTTGATCTCATCATCCAGTTTGCGGTTCATGCCGACCATCTGGAATTCATATTCGAAATCGGCGACCGCACGCAGGCCACGGATGATAAGCCCCGCCCCAACCTCGCGCGCGCAATCAATCAAAAGATTGTCGAAGGGATGCGCGACAATCTCAATGCCCGTGGCGCGTGACAGTTTCGCGCTTTCAGCCTCGACCATAGCCACCCGTTCCTCAAGGGTGAACAGCGGGCCTTTATCGCGGTTGATCGCAACACCAATCACCAATCGATCAACCAATGTGGCCGCACGGCGGATAATATCGACATGGCCCAATGTGATTGGATCGAATGTGCCCGGATATAGGCCAGTGCGCATCTGCAAATCTCCCAAACTTGGCATATGCTGCCGCAATTACGGGGTCACGCAACATTATTGCGCCGCGAAACGCAAGCTAAAAGCAGCGCGCGGCCGCCTCCGCTTCAAGCCGCGCCACCTCTGCGCGCAGCCCCGCTGACAAAGCCTCAACCAAACGGCCCAACCTGTCAGAGCGCCGATCTTGCTCGTGGCGCACAAGATAAAAGGCCCGTTTCAGGCTGATGTCATTCTTCAGCACAATCCGCAATTCGGGTGCGAATGGCAGCGCGAAATCATGCACAAATCCAATCCCGCCTTGCCGCAGCATTTGCAACTGCACCGCGACAGAATTTGACGCCATCTGCACCCGTCCGCGCCCCAACAACCCAAGATAGTCCAATTCTTTGTCGAAAATCATATCGGGAATATAGCCCACCACCGCATGATCGCGCGCCTTGGCCAGATCATCGGGCGGCGTCAGATCGGCGCGCATTGCCAAATGCAAATGGTAATCGGTGATCTTTTGCACCAAAAGCCGCCCCGCATCGGGTGGGCTGACAGTAATCGCCAAATCCGCTTCGCGCTTGGACAGGTTCACAACCCGCGGCAGGGCCAGAATTTGGATGTCGAGATCAGGGTTATCGGCGCGAATGGCCGCGCAGACCTGTGGCAGCAAATAATTGGCGCAGCCATCAGGTGCGCCGATCCGCACCGTGCCAGACAACCCCGCCTGCCCCTGCCCGCCTGCAAGCGGAACGGCAAGGGCCGCCTCGGCAGCCTCGGCTGCGGGCAAAAGCTCCTCCCCTACACTGCTTAGGACATAACCTTGCGGGGATTTCACAAACAGCTCGGCCCCCAGCCGCGCCTCAAGCCGTGCAATACGCCGCCCGATTGTGGCCGCATCAAGCCGCAGGGTTTTCCCTGCCCCTGTCAGGCTTTCGGCCCGCGCAACGGCCAGAAAGACACGGATATCATCCCAATTCATCGCCCCATCCATTTTGCAAAAATGCAAGACTAATTTGGATTTCTGCCTCTTTTCCCGACAGGATTGCAAGTATAGAACAGCCACCAAGTGTAGATTTTCAACAAAAGGGTGGGATCATGGAACAGATCGGTCACTGGATTAACGGCGCGCATGTCGCGGGCACATCAGGCCGCACAGCGGATGTCTTTAACCCCGCAACAGGGGAAGTGCAGGCGCAGGTAGCATTGGCCTCGCAGGAAGAAATGGATCGCGCGATCGCCTCAGCTGCAGAGGCGCAAATTGCATGGGGCGCCACAAACCCCCAACGCCGCGCGCGCGTGATGATGGAATTGGTGCGCCTTCTTAACCGCGATATGGACAAACTGGCCGAGGCCATCAGCCGCGAACATGGCAAGACCTTCCCAGATGCGAAAGGCGATGTTCAGCGCGGGCTGGAGGTGATCGAATTTTGCATCGGCGCACCGCATCTGCTGAAGGGCGAATTCACAGATGCCGCAGGCCCTGGCATTGACATGTATTCCATGCGCCAACCTTTGGGTGTTGTTGCAGGGATCACGCCGTTTAACTTTCCCGCCATGATCCCTTTGTGGAAATTGGGCCCTGCCTTGGCATCGGGCAACGCGATGATCCTCAAACCTTCGGAACGCGATCCGTCCTGCCCGATGATGCTGGGTGCGCTTTTGAAAGAGGCGGGTTTGCCTGATGGCGTGTTCCAAGTGATCAATGGCGATAAGGGTGCTGTGGATGCCATCTTGGACAGCGAGATCATTCAGGCCGTTGGCTTTGTTGGGTCGACCCCGATTGCGCAATATATCTATAGCCGCGCGGCCGAAACAGGCAAACGCTGCCAGTGCTTTGGCGGGGCGAAAAACCATATGATCATCATGCCCGATGCCGATATGGATCAGGCCGCTGACGCCTTGGTCGGCGCGGGGTATGGGGCGGCAGGCGAACGCTGCATGGCGATTTCCGTGGCCGTGCCAGTGGGTGACGAAACCGCAGATCGGTTGATCGAAAAACTTGTCCCTCGGATCGAGGCCTTGAAGGTTGGCCCTTATACCGCAGGCAATGATGTCGATTTCGGGCCAGTTGTGACCAAAGCCGCGAAGGAAAACATCCTGCGCCTTGTGCAAACAGGCGTGGATCAGGGCGCGGAATTGGTTGTCGATGGCCGCGATTTCAATCTGCAAGGCTATGAAAACGGGTTCTTTGTGGGCGCGCATCTGTTTGACCGCGTCACCCCCGACATGGATATCTATAAGACCGAGATTTTCGGCCCCGTTCTGTCGACCGTGCGCGCTGCTTCCTACGAAGAGGCTTTGGGTCTTGCGATGGATCACGAATATGGCAATGGCACCGCGATCTTTACCCGTGACGGCGATGCTGCGCGTGATTTTGCGTCCCGCGTGAATATCGGGATGGTTGGCATCAACGTGCCAATCCCCGTTCCCTTGGCCTATCACACCTTTGGCGGTTGGAAGCGGTCAGGCTTTGGCGATTTGAACCAGCACGGGCCAGATTCCTTCCGTTTCTACACCCGCACCAAAACCGTGACCTCGCGTTGGCCAAGCGGGATCAAGGAAGGGGCTGCGTTTAACTTCAAGGCAATGGATTGATCCTGCCGCGAAAATCACCAAACTCAGCACAAGCCCCCGCGCAGACCTTGCGCGGGGGTTCGCTGTGACACTAGGGAGGGGGCCATGAGCGAGACAGAGTTTCTCAATATCCGCAAAGACGGGCGCGCAGGCCGCATCACGCTGACGCGGCCACAGGCCCTGAATGCGCTATCGCAATCCATGTGCGCGGAAATTGCCGCAACGATTGACGCATGGGCCGTGGATGAGACAGTCGAGATTGTGATCCTAGATGCAACGGGCGAGCGGGCCTTTTGTGCAGGCGGGGATATTGCCGAAATTTACGAGGCGGGTCGCGCGGGCGATATGGAAATTGGCGCGCGCTACTGGGCCGATGAATATCGCATGAACGCCAAGTTGTTCCATTTCCCCCGCCCTGTGATCAGCTTCATGCAAGGCTATACGATGGGCGGCGGTGTGGGGTTGGGCTGCCACGCCTCGCATCGCATGGTGGGCGACAGCAGCATTCTTGCCATGCCCGAGGTCGGAATCGGCCTTGTGCCAGATGTCGGCGGCACCTTGATCCTGAGCCGCGCCCAAGGTCGCTTGGGCGAATATCTGGGCGTCACGGGCGCGCGGATGACAGGGGCCGATGCAATTTACGCAGGCTTTGCAGATTATTATATTCCTGAGGCGGATTGGCCTGCATTGATTTCAGAGCTTTGCGAAAGCGCGGATTATGGTTTGGTGGATCAGGCCGCTGCAGGCCATTCTGCCCCTGCCGCGCCGCTTGCCGCGCTGCAAGCTGAGATTGACCACCATTTTGGTGGCGAAACCCTGCGCGATATTCTTAACGCGTTGGAATTCTCCGACAGCGATTTTGCAAAATCCACCTTAGCCGAGATGGGCAAGAAATCACCCCTGTCGATGGCCTGCACGGTGGAACTGGTGCATCGTGCGCGCCTGCGCGACACAATCGAAAATGCGCTAGAGCAGGAATACCGCTTTACCTCGCGCGCGGTGGAAAAGGCCGATTTCCTCGAGGGCGTGCGCGCGCAGATCATCGACAAAGACCGCAACCCGAACTGGATGCATAGCAGCCCGCGCGATGTGCCGCCCGCGATGGTGGCATCGCTGCTCTTGCCATTGGGGCCAAGGGCGCTGAAACTGGATTAAGCAAGAATAAGGGGCCAAACCATGCAGATCGCATTCATCGGATTGGGCAATATGGGCGCACCCATGGCGCTTAATTTGCAAAACGCAGGTCACACGGTCACGGGGTTCGACACGGTTGCCGCACCTGACGGGATCTCCTGCGCCACATCGGCGGCGGAGGCCGCCCATGGGGCAGAAGTGGTGATCACCATGCTGCCCAATGGCATGATTGCGCGCGCCGTGGCGGATGATGTTTTGGCCGTTCTGCCACAGGACGCGCTGATGATTGATTGCTCAACCATTGAGGTTGACGCGGCCCGCGCAATCGCCGAGGCCGCCGCCGCGAAAGGGATCGGGTTCCTCGATGCGCCCGTCTCAGGGGGCGTTGGTGGGGCGGCAGCAGGCACCCTGACCTTTATGGTCGGGGGGGATGGGGCGGACTTCACCCGCGCCGCGCCCCTGTTCGAGATCATGGGGCAAAAGGCCGTGCATTGCGGTGCAGCGGGAAATGGTCAGGCGGCAAAGATCTGCAACAATATGATCCTAGGGATCACTATGATTGGGACGTGCGAGGCTTTTGCGCTGGCCGATAAGCTGGGCCTTGAGCAGCAGGCGATGTTTGATGTTGTCTCGATCTCATCGGGTGCCAGTTGGTCGATCAATGCCTATTGCCCTGCCCCCGGTGTTGGGCCGCAAAGCCCCGCTGATAACGGCTACAAGCCTGGATTTGCGGCGGAATTGATGCTGAAAGATCTGCGCCTGTCGCAGGATGCCGCAACGGCCGCGGATGCCGCCACCCCGCTTGGCGCATTGGCCGAGGCGATCTATGCGCAATTTGTCGAAAACGAAGATGGGCGCGGCAAAGATTTCTCTGCCATGCTGCCACGTTTGGCCGCAATGGGCAGAAAAAGCACCTAATTTACAAAAATATTTCCCCGCCCTCTTGTGGCGGGGCTTTTTGTGCCCATATGTGTTAATGTAATTAACATTAACATCATGGTGCGGCTGCGCAGCAAAAGAGAAACGCATATGCAAAGCCAAACACTTATGCCCCCTGCCCCTGTTCAAGGTTGGTTCTCGCGGGCTGAGGCGTTTTTGGATCAACGTGGCAAACCTGCATGGATTGGCGCGATGGTTTTAGGATTCATCCTATTTTGGCCCTTAGGTCTGGCCCTTCTGTTTTATATGATCTGGAGAAAAGACATGTTCAAAACCTGCAAAAAATCGCGCCATGTTCACATGGGTGGCAGCACAGGCAACAGCGCCTTTGACGCCTATAAGGCCTATACGCTTAAGCGCCTTGAGGATGAGCAGCGTGCTTTTGAAGGGTTTCTTGGACGTCTGCGCGAAGCCAAGGACAAAACCGAATTTGACGCCTTTATGAAAGAGCGTGATGCAAAAACAGGCGCCCCGGCCCCACAGGCCGAGTGATCCATAAATGCAACGCTTACCCCACCCTGCGCTTTTGGGTGGGGTATGGTTCTTCTCACCCTCCCTCGAAGCCATTAGGTTACACCCACCATGTCTCACCTGCCCGATCCTTACGCGCAAAGCGAATTTTATTCTTATGTCGCGCTCAAACGCTTTGGCGCTTGGGTGATTGATGTTCTGGTGATCACTGTGATCTTGCTGATTGCAGGGATTTTCACAGTAGGGCTTGCGTGGTTTTTCTGGCCCGTATTCTTTGTGGCGCTTTCTTTTGTCTATCGGTGGTTCACCCTTGCCAGCCAATCCGCCACATGGGGGATGCGGATCATGGCGATTGAATTGCGCAATGCAACGGGCGCGCGGCTCAATAGTTTCGAGGCGATGATGCATACGTTTTTGTTCATGCTCGCCTCTGGCTTTGTTCTGCCGCAAACGATTTCTGCCCTCATGATGATTTTGGGCGCGCGCAAACAGGGTCTGCACGATCTTTTCTTAGGCACAGTCGCCATAAATCGCCCGCAATAAGCGCGCAGTTTTCGCGGTATGGTTGCAATTTACTTGCCCACGCCCCTACATTGAGGCAGGCTATATTCAAATTTTCGCCGCTGAGGATCCATGCGCCACACTTTACCGATTGCACCGCAATTCTATGTGACTGCACCTCAAACCTGCCCTTACCTTCCGAATCGGCGGGAACGAAAGCTTTTTACCGCATTACAGGGCGATCATGCGACTGAACTGAACGATAGCCTATCGAAGCAAGGCTTTCGCCGCTCGCAAAATGTGCTCTATCGCCCCGCTTGCGTTGATTGCACTGCCTGTCTCTCTGCGCGGATCAGGGTGGCGGATTTCGTGCCAAGCAGAAGCCAAAAACGCACCAAAAAGCGTAATCTGGGGATGACCCGCAATGCCCGTGCCCCTTGGGCCACGGAAGAGCAATTCACCCTTTTTCGCCGCTATCTAGATGCGCGACACGCCGATGGCGGCATGGCCGACATGGATGTGTTCGAATTTGCCGCGATGATTGAGGAAACACCCGTGCGCTCGCGCGTGGTGGAATATCGCGATGCGGGCAAGGATGCAGGATTAGCGGCGGTCTGCCTGACCGATATTCTCGATGACGGGCTAAGCCTTGTCTATTCCTTCTTTGATCCTGATTTGGATCACAGATCACTTGGCACGCATGTGATCTTGGATCATATCGATCTCGCACGCGAGGCAGGGCTGCCCTATGTCTATCTCGGCTATTGGGTGCCAGGGTCGGATAAAATGGCCTATAAGGCACGGTTCTCAGCACTTGAAATATATGTTTATGGCGCATGGCAGGATATCGGCAATCCTGATGAATATTCCAACCAGACCCACCCTTTGTCGGTTGATCCGATTGCGCAACAGGTGGCGCAGATTTCCTTGCCCGACTTGATGGCCCCGCAGACAGCGAAATCTTCGCAAGACACCCCCTGAGGCCCACCCGTTTCACATCAGTGTAAGCACCAAACGCAAACGGCCCCCCAAATTGGGGGGCCGCGCTTTTTCATGCACCCTGTCCTCTGCCCTTAATTGTTGGGCAGAAGGTCAGGCACGATGGTCACGATGTCAGGGAACAGCCACAACAGGCCCAGTCCCACAACTTGGATCAACACGAAGGGGATCACGCCGCGATAGATGTTGCTTGTCGTCACGCTGGCAGGGGCAACCCCTCGCAGATAGAACAACGCAAATCCAAAGGGCGGTGTCAGGAACGAGGTCTGTAGGTTCACCGCGATCATGATTGTCACCCATTTCGGATCCAATGTGCCGCCATAAATCACAGGCCCCACGATTGGGATCACGATGTAGATGATCTCGAGGAAGTCGAGAACAAAGCCCAAGACAAACAAGATCAGCATCACCAAGAGGAACACGACCATCTCATTGTCGAAGGCGCGCAGGAATTGTTGAATGTAATGCTCGCCCCCGAAGGAGATCAGAACAAGGTTCAACAACTGCGACCCGATGAGAATGGTGAACACCATCGAGGTCACTTTCGCCGTTTCCCGCACCACAGGCGTCAGAACGCTGCGGCGATAGAGAACATAGCAGCTGTAAAGCAGCCCGCCGAAGGCGAAGTGATAGGCAAATTGCGCGATGAAATAGGCAATCCAATCTTGCAGCGGCACCTCAGAGCGGCTGATGCGCAGATCGAAATTGACACCCACCAAGATCAGGATGACCAGCGCGAAAGACGCCCAGATCACGATCTTTGATTTCTTGTCTTCTTCGCTCAGCTTACGATGCGCGGCGAGCATGATCGCCCCTGCCGCACCCAAAGCCGCCGCAGGTGTCGGGTTGGAAATACCGCCAAGGATAGATCCCAAAACCGCAACGATCAGAACGAGGGGCGGGAACACCACACGCAACAGATCATTTTGCGACATCCGCATCATAGCAATCCGACAGCCATAAATGGTGAGGGCAAACGGAAGGGCGAGGTAGATCCACGCTGCACCCGAACTGGTCGCGGGCGTGATGAACAGCATATCCACCGCAAAGGCCAAGGCCACGCCAATCCCACCGATCAGCAACGGACGCGCGTTTTCATTCGGCGCAACACCGCGTGCCGTGGTCAGGATCAGTGCCAAGAGAATAAAGATTGTCGCCACGCCAGACCCGATCGGTGCCGCATTGGCAACCGCAGCCTCGCGAGCCGCAACCATTTCCTCTTCGGACAATTCGCGGGTTTCACCTGTTGCACCTGATGCTGCAATCTCGGCCGTCTCAACCACGGCTTGATCCCATGCCTCTTGGCCATGCAACTCAATCATCGCCGCTTGGCAGCTTTCGCTCACATTCGTGCGCAGGCTAGCGGAACGGCTGTTGTTTTCCATGTTGGAAACAAAGATTGACTGGCTGCCAATCACACCGCTACTTGCCCCAAGAACCACCGCAAAGATAAGGGCGGCAGGCGCGGCCAAGAACCATGTCAGTGCCTCGTTTCGGGTGATCGAGGTCGCATTGGTCGACCCCATCTGCACCGCAGGCGCCTTGCTTGGATTAAACAAGGCAAAACCAAAGGCATAGGCAGCATAAAGGAAAGCCAAGAAGATACCTGGCAAAATCGCGGCTTGGAACAATGTGCCAACGGAAAGAACGGCAGGCTCGCCCAGATAGGTCAGCGCATCGGTACAGCCCGCCACTTGGGCACGGGTTTCTTGGCCTGTAGCATAAAGGTCACCCACCAATGTGCCCAGCAGAACAATCACGATAGAGGGCGGGATGATCTGGCCCAAAGTGCCAGAGGCCGCAATCACACCGGTTGCCAGTTCGGGCGAGTAGTTGTTGCGCAACATGGTTGGCAGGGCCAAGAGGCCCATGGTCACCACAGTCGCCCCAACGATCCCCGTGGAGGCCGCAAGAAAAGCACCCACAATCACGATAGATACCGCCAAACCACCGGGCAGCGGGCCAAAGACGCGCGCCATGGTTGTCAGCAGGTCATCGGCGATCTTTGAACGCTCAAGCGTGATCCCCATCAAAACAAACATCAAAACAGCCAAAAGCGTTTCGATAGACTGACCCGCGATCACACGCTCGTTCATGCGGTTCACGATGAACGAGATGTTGCGATCCATCGCCATTTCCCACCCGCCGGGGAAGAGATGCTCCTCAATCCGCGGCAATTCGGGGTATCGGAACACTGATATAGCTTCACGGGCAATCCCGCTTTCGACCAACGCGCGATACTGGTCAGAGGCCGTATCAATCGCTTGGTGGATCAATAACCCCGCCGAGTCGAGCGCAGCAATAATCGCAAAGGAGATGATCCCCGCCCCGCCAATAGCAAAAGCCACGGGGAAGCCTGTCATGATCCCGCCAAACAGCGTCAGGAACACGATAATCAGACCGATTTCAATTCCATCCAATCCAAAAATCATTTTGTTTTCTTTCCTTCAAGCACGTCTAGCGTGGATCTTAATGGCCCGCTGCATGCAAGGCTTGAGTCTCTGCATCTTGCGGATCAAGGTCACGATATTTATCAGTACTTTCCTCGCCCTCGACATATTCGAGAAAGGCGCGCCAGAACACCGCCAGCGCATGGACGAAAACCATGACGCAGAAGATGACCAATAAGACCTTAAAGATGAAATAGGCGTTGAACCCGTTAGGGCTAAAGCCGATGGTTTCCACGTTCCACCGCAATACACGCGCTTGCATGATCATGCGATCCAACTCGCTTGAGGCGGCAGGGTTCGGCACCACAAGGTGACGCCACATAAAAAACCATGCATATAGATAGGTCAGAACAGTTGTAGGCAGCATGAAGAGCAGCGCCCCACCCATGTCGATAATGCGCTTTGCGCGGTGTCTCATGCCTGAGTAAAAAAGGTCAACGCGCACATGCCCGCCCTGCACAAAGGTGTAAGACACGCAAAGGCACACAATCATAGCATTGTACAGCTTCAGCTCTTCCGCAAACCATGACAAATCCTGCGAGAAGCTTATGCCAAGCGGACCAAGCTCAAGCCCGGGGACCTGAAAAATTCGTTGCAGGAATACGATCATTACCTGCTGCAGCACCATTATCAAGCCTACCCATGCAACTGTGCGGCCAACGCCATTGGCAATAGCCTCAAATGCGCGCACCATCGTCCATAGCATTTGGCGCTTCCAGATCGCACCAATAAGGGTGATGACCAAAAAGGCGGTGAAAACGACGAAGAAAAACTCCACCGATGCACCATAGTAGATGAACCGCACAAGTGACTCGTTATTGCTCCAATCTAACCATGACCCAGGGCTCATGAGTGCAATTGCCAGATTGTAGGGGGCCATCGCAAAATTTGTGAAGACCCAGACAATGAAATCAATCATATGACTATCCTTGCAGAAACGAGCGTTGCCTGAGCAGGACCTAATGCACCGCAACACGCAGATATCTGCAGGAGCTTGGCGCTACGTAAGTCCCGCTTTGAGGGCGGCTTCGGAGAGATGTAAAAACTCCTCCCCCGTTTGCACGGGAGAGGAGCCAAAGTTCACGAGATCAGCCCGCGTTTACACGGTTACGCTGGCGCATATATTCGCCATCCGCAATGTCGAACCAACCTACCGACTCTTTCATCGCTGCAAAGTAGCTTTCAGCGATCTGAGCGTAGATAGGATCGCTCATGTTCTCTTCGCGCACTTCAGCAGCTGCAGCGCCAAATGCGTTCCAAACGTCATCAGGGAAAGATCTTGTTTGGATACCGCCAGCGCGGAGTCTTTCAAGTGCAGCGCCATTCTCTTGCAGCGTCATCGAAAGCGATTTGGAGTTTGTTGCCGCACACGCTGCATCAACTATTTGTTTTTGTGCAGACGTAAAGCTCTCATAGACATCCAAGTTGAATGACAAGGTCAGTGCCGACCCTGGCTCATGGAAGCCTGAGGTGTAGTAAATAGAGGTTGCTTCCTGGAAGCCCATGCGTTCATCCGCGAACGGGCCAATCCACTCTGCACCGTCAATCTGACCAGAGGCAAGCGCCTGATAGATTTCACCGCCTGGAATGTTCTGAACGGATGCACCCAAACGGCCAAGAACCTGACCACCCTGACCGGGCATGCGGAAGCGCAAACCCTGAAGGTCATCTGCCGAGTTGATTTCTTTGTTGAACCAACCACCTGGCTGCATTGCAGTGTTACCGCAGGTGAAAGACTTCAGGTTAAACAGCCCTGCAAGCTCATTATGCTGCTCGTGACCACCACGGTTATAGTACCAGTTGGCGAATTCCTGACCGGTCATACCGAAGGGAACTGACGTGAAAAATGCAAAGCCGGGGTGCTGGTTCAAGAAGTAGTAATCAGCCGAGTGATACATATCAGCCTGCCCAGAGGACACGGCGTCAAACACTTCGAAGGCGCCAACGAGGCTACCCGCTGGGTTTTTGTTGACTGTCAATTGACCGTCAGTCATTGCAGTAATGTAGTCGGCAGCCATTTGTGCTGCGTCATCGAAAATTGCGAAACCATCAGGAACCGAAGTTACCAATGTCAGCGTACGATTGCCCTGAGCGTAGAGTGGTGCCGCCAAAGTCGAAGCTGCGGCTGCTGTCCCCCCGAGGGCAGACGTTCTCAAGAAAGAACGACGATCCATAGTATTCCTCCCATTCGGACACTGCCGCATTGGTGCGGCAGTTTTTCATTTCAAGGTTCTGCCACGCTACAGCAACAAAATTGCGCCGCAAACCAATTTCCGCGCCCGAACCCCCGATTTTGTAAAATTTTTTTACCAAAAGAGCCATTTTCCCTAAAATGTATCGCAAATTCTGACCTAATTTTAGAAGAGGTGAATGGATTTTACGCAAGCGATCAACTTAAGGTTACAATTGACCGCGGCGCACTCGCCATGATCTGCGCCCGCGCTCCGAATCTTTTCAAACGCAAGGGAACTTGCAGTTTCACCGATCTTGGCCCCCAAAACGCACAGTCCTATCGCAGAGCAAAAGCGACCAATTATCCCCAAGTTTGGATGGTCAAATTCAGAAAACCATCCATTCGGGCCATTCTGGGATATAAAATTGCGTATTTTTGCCACCAAAAGACAGTTTATTTAATTTCTACCCTGCAAACGCTGTTGACCTCCCCCCCGCGGATACCTAATGTCGCCCCGATTACAGGAGATTGGGATGCTACATTTGGTGGTCGTAAATGTGGGAGTGACAGCGCGCATGGGTCGGTGACGATAGCCATAAAAAACCCCATGCGCCCTCGGATATCACCGAGGGCTTTTTTATTCGCAACACCCCATAAAACACCGCCCCGTACAGCGGCCAAAGTGTAAAACGAAGGACAAAGACAGATGACGCGTCAGATGACCGGTGCAAAGATGGTGGTCGAAGCCTTGATTGAACAAGGCGTTGATACGGTGTTCGGGTATCCAGGTGGCGCGGTTCTGCCCATCTATGACGAGATCTTTCAGCAAAATCACATTCGCCACATTCTCGTGCGTCATGAGCAAGGGGCGGTGCATGCCGCCGAAGGCTATGCCCGCGCCACGGGCAAACCGGGTGTTGTGTTGGTCACCTCTGGCCCCGGGGCAACCAATGCTGTGACAGGGTTGGTGGATGCCTTGATGGATTCGATCCCAATTGTGGTTCTGACGGGTCAGGTTCCAACCTTCATGATTGGGTCAGACGCATTCCAAGAGGCCGATACAGTCGGCATCACCCGCCCCTGCACCAAGATGAACTGGTTGGTCAAAGACACAGATCACCTGTCGTCCACCATTCACGAGGGGTTTCATATCGCCACAAAAGGCCGCCCCGGCCCCGTTTTGATCGACATTCCTAAAGATGTGCAATTCGCAACAGGCACCTATGTCGAAAAGCCCCGCGCGAAGGTTGATCACTATACCCCGCGCGTCAAAGGCGACACTGCGATGATCACCGCGTTGGTCGAGGCCATGGAACAGGCCGAGCGCCCGATTTTTTACACAGGCGGCGGCGTGATCAATTCTGGCCCCGCGGCAAGCAAGCTGCTGCGGGAACTGGTCGAGGCGACTGGATTTCCCATTACCTCAACCTTGATGGGGCTTGGCGCATATCCTGCATCAGGCGAGAAATGGTTGGGGATGTTGGGTATGCATGGCCTATACGAGGCCAACCTTGCCATGCATGGCTGCGATTTGATGATCAATATTGGCGCGCGGTTTGACGACCGCATCACAGGGCGCATCAACGCGTTTTCACCAAACAGCCTCAAGGCGCATGTCGATATTGATCCCTCCTCGATTAACAAGGTGATCCATGCGGATTTCCCTATCATCGGGGATGTGTCCCATGTGTTGGAAGATATGCTGCGCATCTGGAAATCACGCGGCAGCAAAACGAATTCCGCAGCGGTCAAGAAATGGTGGGGCCAGATCGAAGAATGGCGCGCCGTGAAATGCCTCAGCTATAAAAATTCAACCAAGACAATCAAACCGCAATATGCGCTTGAGCGGCTTGAGGCGCTGACAAAAGGCATGGATCGCTACATCACCACTGAGGTCGGCCAGCACCAGATGTGGGCCGCGCAATATTTGGGTTTTGAAGACCCCAATCGTTGGATGACCTCTGGCGGCCTTGGCACAATGGGCTATGGCACACCCGCCTCAATCGGGGTGCAGGTCGCCCATCCTGACGCCTTAGTGATCAATGTGGCGGGCGAAGCATCATGGCTGATGAACATGCAGGAAATGGGCACGGCCGTGCAATACCGCCTGCCCGTCAAGCAATTCATCCTCAACAACGAACGCCTTGGCATGGTGCGCCAATGGCAGGAATTGCTGCATGGTGAACGCTACAGCCATTCATGGTCAGAGGCCTTGCCCGATTTCGTGAAACTGGCCGAAGCGTTCGGGTGCAAGGGTATCATGTGCGACAATCCCGATGATCTCGATGAGGCGATCAAGGAAATGCTCGCCTATGATGGGCCAGTAATTTTCGACTGTTTGGTTGAGAAGCATGAAAATTGCTTCCCAATGATCCCATCGGGCAAGGCACATAATGAAATGTTGTTGGGCGAGGCTGAAACCCAAGGCGTGATTGACGCCAAGGGCAGCGTCTTGGTCTAAGGAAAGGGTGTAATCATGTCTCCGCTCAATATCGAAAAAGGCTCTAGCAGCCATTCGGCCTATGATCTGCGCAGCCATATGTCTGACGCGATTGAAACCCACACGCTCGCGGTTTTGGTGCAAAACGAAGCGGGCGTTCTGGCCCGTGTCATCGGGCTGTTTTCGGGCCGTGGTTATAATATCGAAAGCCTGACTGTGGCTGAGGTTGATCATGCAGGCCATCGGTCACGCATCACGATTGTGACCTCAGGCACGCCGCAGGTGATCAACCAAATCAAAATGCAGCTTGAGCGTATGGTGCCCGTCCATGAGGTGCATGACCTCACCGTGGAAGGCGCGATGGTCAGCCGTGAATTGGCCTTGTTCAAGGTCAAAGGTAAGGGTGAGCATCGTGTCGAAGCCTTGCGCATTGCCGAGATTTTCCGCGCCAATGTGGTGGACAGCACTTTGGAAAGTTTCGTCTTTGAAATCACAGGCACGCCCGAGAAAATTGACGCCTTTGCCGATCTCATGCGCCCCTTGGGCCTGTTAGAGGTTGCCCGCACAGGCGTTGCTGCCATTGCGCGCGGTGCGTAACCGCATAGGTCGCTTCCCATAGTCTCAAAGGTCGCGTTTTGATAAGATCAGCGCGGCCTTAGCCTTCAAAAAAGATCATCCCCGTTTGGGGCGCATCTTTTCTTGGGGGGAAAGACCTATGCCTGATGATTTGATCAAGCACGATCTCGACAGCGTTCTTGCGCCAATTTCACGCGCCAATGGGCTGCCGAATGCGCATTACACCGACCCCGCAACAATCGCTCGTGAAAACCGCGCGGCGCTAGGGCATCAATGGGCCGCTTTGGCCGTTGGGGCCGATGTGCCTGAAAATGGTGATGCAAAACCGATTGAATTTTTGGGCCAACCCCTGCTGCTTTTGCGCGATGACACAGGGGCGGTGCGGGTCTTTTTCAACATCTGCCGCCACCGCGGTATGATCTTGGTCGATGCGCCACGCAAAATCGAAGGCGCGATCCGCTGCCCCTATCATTCATGGTGCTATGCCAAGGATGGCCGCCTTGTGGCCACGCCCCATGTGGGCGGGCCAGGCCAGAACCAACATGAAGGGATTGAGCGGGCGACCTTGGGCCTCAAAGAGGTGCGCAGCCATATCTGGCGAGATGTGGTGTTTATCAACCTTTCGGGCGATGCCCCCGATTTTGAAACCCAACACCAAGCCGCCCTCACCCGTTGGGCTGAATTTGAAAAGCCGCTCTATCATGGCGGCGAAGACAGCCGCTTTACCTTGGATGTGAATACGAATTGGAAACTCGCGGTCGAGAATTATTGCGAGAGCTATCACTTGCCATGGGTGCATCCGGGCTTGAACAGCTATTCACGCCTCGAAGATCACTATCATATTGAAGAAGAACAAAAATTCTCGGGCCAAGGCACACTTGTCTATCGCCAGCTCAAGGATGAGAAAGGTCAAAGCTTTCCTGATTTTGAAGGGCTGTCGCAGGCATGGGACACCGCCGCTGAATATATCGCGCTTTATCCCAATGTCTTGCTGGGCGTGCATCGCGATCATGCCTTTGCGATCATCCTAGAGCCTGTCGCCCATAACCGCACGCGCGAGCATGTGCATCTCTACTATGCCACCCCAAAGACCGATCCTGCCTTGCGCGCGAAAAACGCCAAGCTGTGGAAGGATGTCTTTATCGAAGATATTTTTGTGGTGGAGGGGATGCAAAAAGGGCGTGCTGCCGCAGGGTTTGATGGGGGCCGCTTTGCCCCCGCGATGGACGGGCCGACACATATGTTCCACCAATGGGTAGCGCAGCGGTTGCGCGACACGGAAAGCGGGTTGTGAGCGCCCCAAAATCCGCGCTTGATGCCGCACTTCTTGCGGCCCATGCGGCAGGCGATAAAGAACGCATTGCGCAGATATATGCCAAGGCCGCCGATGATATGGGTGCGGCCTCAGCCGCGTTTTATTTGACCCATGCTTATGTGTTTGCCCTAGATGCAGGGCTGTCCGAGGCCGAAACCTATCGCCGTGCCTTGGTCGAATTGGGGGCCGAGCCGACCGGCTAGGCGCTCACCCACCCCCCAAAATGCGGCGCACATAATTTTGTGTCTCTTGAAAGGGCGGCACGCCGCCATGGGTGTTCACGGCTTGTGGCCCTGCATTATAGGCCGCCAAGGCCAAACGCCATGAGCGGAAATTGCGATATTGCATCGCCAAATAGCGCGCGCCCCCTTCTAGGTTTTGCGCAGGATCATGCGGGTTTACCCCCAAGAGATCAGCGGTATCTGGCATCAATTGCGCCAAACCAATCGCCCCTGCATGGCTGATGGCGCGCGGGTTCCAGTTCGATTCAACCGCGACAAGGCGTAGGAACAAATCCTCAGGCACGCCATGACGGCGCGCTGCATTGCGCGCAAGATCAAGATAGGCCTGAGGTGCCTGCCCCGAAAAGCGCGGGATGGCCGTGCCAAGGGCCGCATCGTAATCAGGGCGCAAGCGTTCTGAATTGGAATATTGGCTTGAGGCACGGCTGTCCAAAACCCGTGCCGCCGAACGGAAACGATCAAGGCTATTGCCATAGGCCATAGAGACTTGCCCAAAAATTAGGACAAATCCCACAGAAATCAGGCTGACTTTCTGCACCTTCACGGCCCATTCACCTCATAAAACCTGCGCTGTTTTAGCCTGTATCCCCCACAGCGCCAAGCGCTTGTGCGGCGCCTGCAAATGAAATTCGGGTTTCATTAACCAATTTACGATGGTCTAAACATATCTCAAAGGCGCAGATTCGCGGCCACGACTATGGGAGAGGTGACATGGCAGGTTCGGTTAATAAGGTAATTCTGGTCGGGAATTTGGGGCGCGACCCCGAGGTGCGCAGCTTTCAGAATGGCGGCAAAGTGTGCAATTTACGCATCGCGACATCTGAAAACTGGAAAGATCGCAACACAGGCGAGCGGCGCGAGCGCACAGAATGGCACTCGGTGGCGATTTTCTCAGAACCTTTAGCCCGCATTGCAGAACAATATCTGCGCAAAGGGTCAAAGGTCTATATCGAAGGCCAGCTGGAAACCCGCAAATGGCAGGATCAAAATGGGCAGGATCGCTACACGACCGAGGTGGTCTTGCGCCCCTATCGTGGCGAGTTGACCTTGCTTGATGGTCGCAATGACCAATCGGGCGGTGGCGGCAGCTATGGCGATAGCGGCGGCTATGGCGGCGGAGATGACCGCATCAGCGGCGGCGGTTTCCCAGATGATCGCGGTGGTGCAGGCCAATCCATGCCAAGCGATATGGATGACGAAATCCCCTTCTAAGTTGCTTGCCCCCCCTGCCCCAAGCGCGTAAATCCTCATCACAAATTTGGTAAATGCCACCCGCGCGGGTTGCGCGTGGTGGCTTTTGTCAGGCACAAGATCGGCACAGCGCAACAAAGCGAGACACGCATATGAGCAAATCGGCCCGCAAATCCCTGTCCAAGATTTTTGTCTGGGCAATCCTTGGCCTGCTATTTGTGGCCCTAGCAGGCTTTGGGATCGGGTCGTTCTCAGGCAGCGCCTCGCGGATGGGATCGGTTGGCGATATTGAGATCAGCGCCGAAGATTATGCCCGCGCTTTGGATCAAGAATTGCGCGCCCGCAGCGGGGAGACTGGGCAAAATGTGACCCTATCGATGCTGATTGCCAATGGCATAGATGCACAGGTGCGTCAGGGCCTTTTTGCGCGCGCGGCCCTTGATAATGAGGCGGCGATAATGACGCTCTCCATTGGGGATGAGGAGATCGCAAACCAGATTTTGCAAATCCCCGCTTTCCAAGGCGCAGATGGCACGTTCGACCGCCAAGCCTATGAGTTTTTTCTCAGCCAACGCGGTTTGAGTGCAGGCGAATTTGAGGAAGAAATTCGTGCGGATATCGCGCGCTCCATCCTGCAATCTGCGATTTTGGGGCGCGTGCCTGCGCCTGCGGCATTGGTTGATCCTTTGGTGGCCTATCAACAAGAGTCTCGTGGGTTCTCCTATTTGCCTTTGACCGCCGCCGATTTGGACGCCGCCGTGCCCGCCCCTACGGACGAACAGATCACAACCCATTACGAGGCGTTCCCAGATCGCTTTACCCTGCCCGAGGCCCGCGAGATCACCTATATCTGGATCACGCCCAACATCATCATGGATGATATCCCCGTCAGCGACAGCACGCTGCAAAGCCTCTATCAGGAACGCATTGAGGAGTACCGCCAACCCGAGCGCCGCTTGGTTGAGCGTTTGGTCTACCCCACCGAAGCGGAGGCCGAAGCCGCTTGGGCGCGGCTCAATGACGACAGCGCAGATTTTGAAACCCTCGTGAGTGAACGTGGGCTGTTGTTAGAAGACACCGATATGGGGGATGTCACCCGCGATGATCTCTCTGCCGCCGAGGCAGAGGCCGTTTTCGCCGCAAGCGATGCGGAATTCGTGGGTCCCGTTGCCTCGCCCTTTGGCCCTGCAATTTTCCGCATCAATGCCGTGTTGGATGCCACAGAAATCCCGTTCGAAGAGGTTCAGGACGACCTGCGCAGCGAAGTCACGGCGGATGCCGCGCGCCGCGCCATTTCTGACCTGCGCGAAGGGTTTGACGACCTCCTCGCCTCGGGCGCCACCCTTGAGGAGGTCGCGGATGAGACGCAAATGGTGCTTGGCACAATCCGCTATGATGGCAGCCAAGAGGATGGCATTGCCGCTTACGAGGCCTTCCGCGCGGTTGCAGACACGATTGAAGACGGGGATTTCCCCGAAATTCTCGATCTCTCCGATGGCGGGGTATTCGCCCTGCGGCTTGACCAAATCGTGTTGCCAACCCTGCCGCCTCTTGACGATGTGCGCGCGGATGTCATCGCGGATTGGACGATCTACGCGACCCAAGACGCGCTCTTGGCCCGCGCCGAAGAAATCCGCGCCGATATTGCGGCTTCGGGTCGGCGCCTTGAGCGGTTTGGCGGCTTGATGCGCGAGACAGATGTGCGGCGCAATGACTTTATCGCGGATACGCCTGACGCGCTGGTGCAAACTGTATTTGGCCTGTCTCGCACGGGCGAGATTGCAGTTGTCGGCGGTGAGGCGCAGGCCTTGGTGGTGCGCCTTGATGCGATCAACCCTGCCGATCGCGCCGACCCTGACACGGATCTTCTGGCCAATATCCTGACCCAACAAATCAGCCAGTCCCTGACGGCTGATTTGTTCGAAGATTTCGGACGCCAGATGCAATCGGCGGTCGGCCTTACCTTTAACCAATCCGTGGTCAATCAAGTCCACGCATCCTTCCCATAAGGCACGGATCATGGCGTTAATCACCCGTTTTGACAGCTTCGCCGAAGGTTGGGCGCAAGGCAAAAACCAGATTGTCTATGCCCGTTTGGCTGCTGATTTGGACACGCCTGTTTCGCTGATGCTGAAACTTGCGAATGCAGGCCAAGACAGTTTCATGCTTGAATCTGTCACGGGCGGGGAATTGCGCGGCCGCTATTCAATCGTGGGCATGGCCCCCGATGTGATCTGGGAATGTCACGGCACACAGGCGCGCATCAACCGCCACGCCGCCCAAGATCGGGATCATTTTGTTGAGTGCGACAGCGCGCCCCTCACCTCGCTGCGCGCGCTTTTGGCCGAAAGTCAAATTGATCTGCCCGCCGATATGCCACAGGCCGCAGCGGGTCTATTCGGCTATTTGGGCTATGACATGATCCGTTTGGTGGAGCATTTGCCCAATGTGAACCCAGACCCACTTGGCCTGCCTGATGCCGTGATGATGCGCCCGTCTTTGGTTGCAGTGCTAGATGGGGTTAAGGGCGATGTAACCTTGGTGTCGCCTGCGTTCTTCTCGGCGGGTATTTCGGCGGAAACCGCCTATGCGGCGGCCTGCGCGCGGGTGCAAGAGGCGCTCGACAAGCTCGAACAGGCCCCTGCCATCGCGCAACGTCATTTGGGGGCGGATGCAGACACATCTGGCGTTGAGCCCGTTTCCAATTTCACCAAAGAGGGCTATTTCGCCGCCGTAGACAAGGCCAAGGCCTATATTCGGGCAGGCGATATTTTTCAGGTTGTCCCCTCGCAGCGCTGGACGCAGGATTTCCCGCATCCGCCCTTCGCCCTCTATCGCGCATTGCGGCGCACGAACCCTTCGCCCTATATGTTCTTCTTCAATTTCGGGCCCTATCAGGTCGTTGGCGCAAGCCCAGAGATTTTGGTGCAGGTCAAAGGCAGCCAAGTCACCATTCGCCCGATTGCAGGCACACGCCCCCGCGGTGCAACGCCCGAAGAAGATCGCGCGCTTGAGGCGGATTTGCTGAGCGATAAAAAAGAATTGGCCGAACATCTTATGCTACTGGATTTGGGCCGCAACGATGTGGGTCGTGTCGCAAAAATAGGCACAGTGCGTCCAACCGAAGAATTCATTGTCGAACGCTACAGCCATGTGATGCATATCGTTTCGAATGTTGTGGGCGAATTGTCGGATGAGCATGACGCGCTTTCCGCCCTTTTGGCGGGTCTGCCCGCAGGCACAGTCTCGGGTGCGCCCAAATTGCGCGCCATGCAGATTATTGACGAGTTAGAGCCAGAAAAGCGCGGCGTTTACGGGGGCGGTGTCGGGTATTTCAGCGCGGGCGGCGATATGGATATTTGTATCGCCTTGCGCACGGCTGTTTTAAAAGATGCACAGCTTTACATCCAAGCAGGCGGCGGCGTTGTCTATGACAGTGACCCCGAGGCGGAGTTCATGGAAACCGTGAACAAATCGCGCGCCTTGCGCAAAGCGGCGGCAGAGGCCGCGCAATTCGCGGGCCAATCCCAAAGCAAAGATTAGACAAGAGCGCCTAGCGCGCGAGGGTCTGTTGCAAGATCGCTGAGACGGGCGCGACCGCATAGCTTGCGTTCACCGCCGCCTGCCCTGCCCCCCAAGACAAAAGCGCCGCCAAGGTTTCGGGATAGCTGCGGCCCAAAACAATCGCGCTGCCTGTTTGCTGTGCCTCCAAGGCCGCACGATCCAAAAGCCGCAACATGACGGGCGCAGATTGCCCCTCGTCATCCAAAACGCGGTAAAGACGCGCGGCGGGAACGCCATCGCGGGCGGCGGCCTGCTCAAGACCGCCAAGACCGAAGGCGCCTGCAATCAGCCCATGGCCCGTTTCCCCCATCCGCGCCAGAACCTGGCCTTGGAGGGAAATATCCCCGCGCAATGTTCCATCTGCGCTGTCGAGCAAGGCCACAGTTTGCGGCAGGCGGTCGAGCGCTGCCTCGAATGCCGCAAGATCAGCAAACCGCGCCTCTATTACCGCCTCAATCCCTGCCGCGCGATATCGCGCCAGTTGCGCCTCTGCATCCATACGCGTGGGATCAATCACGATGCTCACAGGCACCGTTAGGCTTTGCAGGGTGCTATCGGTCAGCAGAAATTCGGGATCATCATAAAGCAAGATTGAGAAAAGCGGCACAGATTGCAGTGCAGAAAACGGGGTTGCGTAGGCCACGACCGCAGGCAGATCTTCGGGCGCTGGCATGGGTGCCGTGGCCGAAACGGGGGGCATCGCGGCTTGTGGAACAGGGGCATCTGGCGTGATTATTGGCAAAACCACGCGTTCTGGCTCGGGTTCTGGTTGCGGCTCAGGCTGCGGCTCAGGCTCTGGCGCTGGCTGCGGTTCAGGCTCTGGCGCGGCGGCAGGGGCAGGATCTGGGGAGAGGACGGCCACGGGATAAGGGCGTGCGGCCTCTTGGGCCTGCTTCACCACCCCACCCGTGTCTTGCCCTAAGAAATAGGATGTGCCCAATAATCCCGTCACAGAGATCACCGTGCCGATCACGGCACCGACCAAAAACCCCTTTAGCATCCGACTTTACCCTCTCTTGTGCCAATCAATCTGCGCAGTGCCGCATGTTTTCAGCCCCACCTCCCTTGACCCCGAGGCGCGGCTCTGAACATTTATAGCCTGAGTGATCTGCCAAAACACCCCCAATTCCGCGAGCCCGTCATGCTTCTCTTGATCGATAATTACGACAGTTTCACCTATAATCTTGTTCACTACTTGGGCGAGCTTGGGGCAGAAACCCGCGTTTTGCGCAATGACGCGCTGACAGTGACCGAGGCCTTGGCCATGGGGCCAGATGGGATTGTTCTTTCACCTGGGCCTTGTGACCCCGCACAGGCGGGTATCTGCCTTGATCTGACCCGCGCTGCCGCCGAGGCCCGCGTGCCGCTTTTTGGCGTGTGCTTGGGGCATCAAACGATTGGCGAGGCCTTTGGGGGTAAGGTCGTGCAGTGCCATGAAATCGTGCATGGCAAACTGGGCGAGATCCATCACAAAGGCATCGGGGTCTTTGCAGGCCTACCTTCACCCCTTTTAGCCACACGCTATCACAGTCTGGTGGTTGAGCGCGCCTCCCTGCCCGATTGTCTTGAGGTCACAGCGGAATTAACAGACGGCACGATTATGGGGCTGCGCCATACAACCCTGCCGATTGAGGGCGTGCAATTTCATCCCGAAAGCATCCGTTCGGAACATGGCCATGCGATGCTGAAAACCTTTATCGACACCACGAAGGGAGCGGTGCCTGCATGAGCGATGCAATGAAACCCCTGATCTTTGCGGCCTCAGAAGGGCCACTGTCCCGCGCCCAAGCCGAGACGGCCTTTACACATCTGTTCGAGGGCACAGCAACCGCCGCGCAAATGGGGGGCTTGTTGATGGCCTTGCGCGCGCGCGGTGAATCCGTCTCAGAATATGCGGCGGCGGCGGCTGTGATGCGCGCAAAATGCACCGCCGTGTCCGCACCCGCAGGCGCGATAGATATCGTGGGGACAGGTGGCGATGGCATGGGCACGCTGAACATTTCCACCGCGACCGCCTTTGTGGTGGCGGGCGCAGGGGTGACCGTGGCCAAACATGGCAATCGTAATCTGTCTTCCAAATCAGGGGCCGCAGATGCGCTGACCGCCTTGGGGGTCAATGTCATGGTCGGTGCCGAAGTCGCAGAACGTGCCATCAGTGAAATTGGCATCGGCTTTATGATGGCCCCAATGCATCACCCCGCGATCAAACATGTCATGCCCGTGCGCCAAGAATTGGGATGCAAAACCATCTTCAACATCCTTGGGCCTTTGACCAACCCTGCAGGGGTGAGACGGCAATTGACCGGGGCCTTTGCGATTGACCTGATTTTCCCAATGGCTGAAGTTCTCAAGGATTTGGGATCCGAGAAAGCATGGCTTGTCCATGGGGATGACGGCAGCGATGAGGTGTCGATCTGCGGGGCCACACAGGTTGCCAAGCTTCAGGATGGAAAAATCACAGGCGGTGAAATTCACCCCGAGGATGCAGGCCTGCCCGTTCACCCCTTGCGCGATATCTTGGGCGGCTCTCCTGAGGAGAATGGCCGCGCCTTTGCCGCGCTGCTTGAGGGGGCGCCATCAGCCTATCGCGATGCGGTTCTCTTGAATGCGGCCTGTGCGCTTGTGGTTGCGGATCACGCCAGCGATCTGCCCACTGGGGTCGAGATGGCCCGCGACAGCATCGACAGCGGCAAGGCCAAGGCAAAACTAACCACCCTTGCCCGCCTGACATCGCAAGCCTGACATCGGAGGCCGCATGAGCACCCCCACGATCCTAGAAAAAATCAAAGCCTATAAGCTTGAAGAAATCGCAGCCGCAAAGGCAGCGAGGCCTCTTAGCGAGGTTGAGGATGCGGCGCGCAATGCCCCGCCACTGCGCCCCTTCGCCGAGGCGCTACAAGAGGCCAGCCGCGAAGGCTATGGTTTAATTGCTGAAATCAAGAAGGCGAGCCCCTCCAAAGGG